>Ga0207678_10002668_pt1 | contig 16192 bp, 15 predicted proteins | sample KBSC63metaG_FD_184319 | JGI IMG/M metagenome (GOLD analysis project Ga0207678, IMG submission 184319) | Corn rhizosphere microbial communities from Kellogg Biological Station, Michigan, USA - KBS C6-3 metaG (SPAdes) (version 2) | ecosystem: Host-associated > Plants > Roots > Rhizosphere > Soil ...
ACACGTGACGAAGCGCACCAGCGCCAAATACAAGCTCGACCGCCGCATGGGCGAGAACGTCTTCGGACGGCCCAAGAGCCCGGTCAACCGCCGCGAATACGGCCCCGGCCAGCACGGCCAGCGCCGCAAGAGCAAGATCTCCGATTATGGCATCCAGCTCCGCGCCAAGCAGAAGCTGAAGGGCTATTACGGCGATATCACCGAGAAGCAGTTCAAGAAGAACTACACTCAGGCGACCGCCATGAAGGGCGACGCCTCGCAGAACCTGATCGGGCTTCTCGAGCGCCGGCTCGACATGGTCGTCTACCGCGCCAAGTTCGCGCCGACGATCTGGGCCGCGCGCCAGCTGGTCAGCCACGGCCACATCCGGGTGAACGGCGTCAAGTGCAACATCGCCAGCCGCAAGGTGAACGTCGGCGACGTGGTTGAGCTTGGCCCGAAGGCGCAGGAGATGGCGCTGGTGATCGAGGCGCAGAGCCTCGCCGAGCGCGACATCCCCGATTACGTGGTTCCGGACGGCACGTCGAAGATCAGCTTCACCCGCGTGCCCAAGCTGGACGAAGTGCCCTATCCGGTGCGGATGGAGCCGAACCTCGTGATCGAGTTCTACTCGCGCTAACCGGCGAGCTCAGGCATTCAGGAGGGCGATCCCGCGGGGCCGCCCTTTTCATTCCAGGGTCAGCACAACGACCGACTTCGCAGGCATCGACACGCGAAGCTTGCCGCCATTCCAGCGGGCGCCCTGGAAGGGCACAGGACGCACCTCCTCCGCAGCGCCGAAGCGGTTGCGCGAGTCCATCGCCGGCGCGGTGAGAAGCTGCCCTGAGACGTGCCTGCCGCTTGCGCCGGCGATCGACAGATCGACGTCGGCCGCTTCGTCCGGGTCGGCGTTGACGATCCCGACATAGACCGCGCCGCCCGGCCCTTTGGCGGCGGTCACATCGACCGCGGGAACGCTGCCGAGCCTTGGCGAATCCACCTGTACCGGGAGCGCGGCGGCGCCCTGGAACGGGACATACATCAGGAAGGCGTAATAGGTCGGCGTCCGCACCATCCTCGGCCCGTCGGTCAGGATCGGCGACTGCAGGACGTTCACCATCTGCGCGATGTTCGCCATCCGCAGCCTGTCGGCGTGACGGTGGAAGATGTGGAAGTTGGTCGCTGCGATGAGCGCGTCGCGAAGCGTGTTGTCCTGCCGAAGCGCCGTCGCGCCTGGCGCGGAATCGTACCACGTGCCCCATTCGTCGACCGCCAGCGCCACCTTCTTGTCGGGATCGGCCTTGTCCATGATCGCCGAATGGCGCGCGATCATCTCCTCGATCCGGCGCGTCTGGGCGAAGGTCGCGAGCCACTCCGCCTTGCTGAAGCCCGTCGCCGCTCCCTTGTGCGACCAGTCGCCGGTCGGAAGCGTGTAATAATGGAGCGACAGCACGTCGAACTTGTCGTGCGACTTCATGATCTCCTCGGTCCACGCATAGTCGTCGGCCGACGGACCGACCGAGACGGTCTTCGGCCCCTGGTCCTGCCGGACGAACGTCGCGAAGATGCGGAGCAGCGGCGCATATTGCTCGGCGGTGAGATTGCCGCCGCAGCCCCACGCCTCATTGCCGATGCCGGCATAATCGATTCGCCACGGCTTCTCGCGTCCGTTGGCGCGGCGAAGGTTCGCCAATGTCGATCGGCTGTCCGAGGTCACATATTCGACCCAGTCCTTGGCTTCGCCGGCGGTGCCGGTGCCGACATTGACGCTGAGGAATGTTTTCGCCCCGATCAGCTCGGCGAAGTCGAAGAACTCATGCGTTCCGAAGGCGTTGCTTTCCGCATTGTTGCCCCACCAGCGGTTGAGCGTGACCGGGCGCTTTCCGCGCGGGCCGATCCCGTCGCGCCAGTGATAGGTGTCGGCATAGCAGCCGCCCGGCCAGCGGAGCACCGGCACGTGGAGCGCCTGAAGCGCCTCGACCACGTCGCGGCGGTAGCCGTGGATGTTGGGGATCGCCGAATCCTCGCCGACCCAGAGGCCCTCGGTGATCCCCTTCCCGAGCTGCTCGGCGAACTGCCCGTATATCTCGGGCGCGATCCTGGGCCCTGGCGCGCTGGCGTCGATGGAAGCGCTCGCGTGGATCGCCGCCGCTGCCGGCGAGATCGCCACTGCCAGCACCGCCGCAAATGCCAAAGCCCTCTTCATCGCGCGCCTCCTGTTAGCGCTAGCATAAGAGGCGGTTCGGGCGCGGCCTAGTGGCCGATGGTGCGGTCGAGCAACGCTCCGATGTGCGTCAGAAGATCGGTCCGCGCCGTCGAATCGTCGAGCTGGTGGTTGAGCCCCTTGTACTGGAGAAATTCGACCTTCTTGCCCGCGTCCTGAAGCGCGTCCGCCATCTTCTGCGAGTGCCAAAATCGCACGTTCCGGTCCATGTCGCCGTGGGCAAGAAGTACCGGCGCCTGGATCTTCCCGGCATGGCGAAGCGGCGAGCCCTCGATGATGTGCGAACCGCTCCCGACGAAGTCGTCGACCATGCGCGCGCTGGTGAAGTTCGCTGAGTCCTGCTTGAGCAGCTCAAGGTCCGTCACGGGCGCAACCGCGACCACCGCCTTGTAAAGCGACGGATCGGTCTCCGCCTCCATCAGCGCCGCATAGCCGCCGTAGGACCAGCCGACGATCGCAATCCGCTTGGCATCGGCGATCCCTTGCGAAGCGAGCCAGCGGGTCGAGGCCGCAATGTCCGACATCGACGTCCGCCAGTTCACGAAGCCGTTCACATTCTCCCACATCTGCCCGTAGCCCGCCGAGCCGCGATATTGCGGCTGGATCACCGCATAGCCGCGGGCGGCGAGGAATTGCGGAAGCCAGTCGAAGCCCCATTCGTCGCGCGCGCTCGGTCCGCCGTGGGGAAGGACCACTGCCGGCAAACCCTTCGCGGTCGCCTTGCCGGGCGGAAGGGTCAGGTAAGCGGGGATCTGCGCTCCGTCGGCTCCGGGCACGGTCACCGCCTTGACCGCGGCCAGCGTCCGCCCCTGCAGGTCCGGCCGCTCGACCATCGCCTCATTCAGCGTCTTCCTGTCGCGGTCGAACAGATAATAGCGGCCGGGGTCGGTATCGCTTCCGGCGTAGATCAGGAGCTTGCGCCCGTCGGCGCTCGAATCGACGAAGTCGACGAGCGGCAGGTTCGGAAGCGCCTTCGACAGCGAGGCCGCGAGCGCCTTGAACTCCGGATCGAAATATTCGGCGTGGCGCGATTCGTCGGCATAGGTGTAGCCGATCACCTTCAGGCCGTTTCCGATGCGGACGACGTCGTCGATGTCGACCTGGGGGTTGGATGCGATCAGCCTTTCCGCGCCGCTCCCGTCCAGCTCGATCGTGTAGAGCGCGTAGCGGCCGTTGGTCTTCTTGAGCGCGTAGAGCGCGTCGATGTCGGCATCGACTGCGAGCGGCTGCATCTGCTGCTGCCAGTCGGCATAGTCGACCAACGTCTTCCAGTCGCGCGAGTCCGGCGTCCGGTAGAAATATTTGATCCGGCCGGTCAGGGTTCCGTCGGACTTCGCCTCGTTGACCTGCATGATGCGCACGTTGCCGCGGCCGTCGCTGATGTAGTCCGACGCCGCGTCCTTCGGCTGCTCGACATGGTCGGCCCTGAGCGAGCGCGCATCGACGAGATCGACGCCGAGCCCGCTCTTCTTGCGGATGATGTTGGAGCCGATCTTGCCGGCCTCGGGCACATATTCGCGCTCCATCAGCAGCTTGCCGTCAGTCCGCTTGCCCCAGTCGAGCACGCTCGCGTCGAACTGGCGAAGCCCGGCGTCATATTCGCTTTCGGGCTGGCCCAGCAGCTTCGCATCCTTGCCGTCCGTGTCCATGGCAAGGAGCCGCTCGAACCCGAGCAGCTCGCCGCTTCGCTCCGCGGTTCCGGTCACGAGACAGACCGCGCGGTCGGCGGCCGCATAATCGCACCAGCGCAGCAGCTCGGGATTGCCATCGGTGGACGTCATCACCGCCGTCTTGCCGGTCGCCAGATTGGAGATGACCGCGAAAGTCTTGGGGCCGGGTCCGGGCGTCAGATACATGACGCTGGTTCCATCGGGCGAAAGTCTCGGCGAGATCACCGCCTCGCGCGACCCGAAGGCCTTTGCGTCGGCGGCGAGCGATGCATCCTGGGCTGAAGCAGGCGCAACGACGAACAGGCCCGCGCAAGCGAGCAACGCATTCCGAAATTTCACGAATCCCCCTTCCTCGGCAGGGGCATAGTGCATGCCGAAAGGCAGGCTGCAAGCCTTCCGCGCTAGAATCGGAAGAGGCGGTGCTTGCGTGGCATCATCCGCCAATCCCGCTCCGGCGCGGAAAGACGATCCGAAACCGTCCGGGCGCTGGCCGATTCATCCATTCCGGCATGAATTCCGACCGGCGCACTGCGACCGAGGCGCCCGAGGGGAAATCGGCTTCCGCTGCCTCGGTCGCTGTGATGCGATGCGCCCCAATCCTCTGATTTTAAATCCAAAATGGCTCAGGTTCGGACGCCTCCCTAAGCCACTGTTAACCATTTCGGACCAGCATTTGCCCGCTCGGTCAACGAACAATCACGAGGTCTAGAAATGACAGAAGCCGCAAGCCTAGAGGGAGCGCCGAGCGCTGACAGGGCAAAGCTCGAGCCGTCGTCGAGAGCCGCGCTGATCATGGCGCATGTCGAGCGGCTCGCAACCGAAGCCGGCGCCGCGGACTATGCGGGCAATTGCTCGCCCCAGTTCGTCCGCAAGGTCCTCGCCGCGAGGGCGGCGAGGCAGCAATTCTTCAACCCCGACCTGTTTGCCGATCCGGCATGGGACATCCTGCTCGAGCTCTACGCGCTGCGTTGCGAGCAGCATCGCACGTCAGTCTCGAAGCTCTGCATCGCGGCGGCCGTTCCGACGACCACGGCCCTGCGCTGGATCGAGAAGCTTCAATCGGAAGGACTTCTCGAGCGGGAAGCGGACAAGAATGACGGCAGGCGCGTCTGGGTCGAGATCACCGACCAGGGCTTCGACTCGGTCAAAGCCTATCTCAAGCGGCACGCGGGCTCCGTGCCCCTTTGACCTCGGCAATTAGCGTCCGCGGGACCGCCAGCTCGAACGCCGTCTAATCGGTCGGAAGATCTCTGCCCGCCGGCACAGTGGCCGGACGGTCCGGTTCGAGCCCGAAGGCTTCGCGCAGCCGGCAGATGGCAAGGTCGACATGGGCGCCGATATGCGCCGGGGCATCGGCACCGTCGAGAAGACCGAGGGCAGCTTCGAGGTGCGCGAGCGCATCGATGACGGCTTGATCGCAACTCTCGGGCATCTCACCTGGCATGGCCGCCCCCAAACGCATACATCTGTTTAACCATCGCGGCCCTGCTGTAGAAGAGCCTATTCTCCTTTGGGAGCAAGCTGTTCATTCTGTTGCAAAATCGGACAGCAGCAAATCGGATGGACATTTCGGCCGACCGATGCCCTCGTCCGGCGCGAAGACCGGCGCGACGCCTGAGCATTGGCGGCCACTTGCGCGGCAGGGCTCGAATGCGCCATCCGTTGCTCCACCGCTTCGAGAGGGGATCCGCTTGGCAAATCGGCGCCGGAATGACGATCTTCGGGAAAGCCTCGACGAACAGCTGAAGCGCGTGAGGGCCGAGCTGGACCAGTTGACGGCCCTCTTCTCGAATTACGACCCAAGTGTGCCGCCCGAGCGCATTTCGGCCGATTGGATCAGAGGAATGCTCGAAGCCAGGCGTCGCCGAACCATCATCTTCGGCTCGCTTTTCGCCGATCCTGCGTGGGACATGCTGCTGGATCTTTATGCAGCCCGGCTCGAAGGCAAGAGCGCAGCGGTCAGCGATCTTTGCAAGGGTTCTGCGGTTCCGTACACAACCGCATTGAGGTGGATCGGCAAGCTGGAAGCCGCGGGGCTGATCATCCGGAGCGACGACAGCGACGACGGCCGGCGCGTCTGGGTCGACCTTTCTCCCGCCGGTGAGGAGGGGATGAAGCGCTATTTTCACAGCCCCGAGACCGGCGGAGCCGGCTTCTAGCAGCCTGCCTTTAGGGCCATGAGGCCCGGATGCGGGCATTTCTGCGGGGCCCGATGTCGCAGAATGGGGCAGCATCGCGCTACAGAAGAGTTGATATCCAATGCAGCTGTGTTAGCGCGGGCGTTCTGCTGCTCCACCGAGCTCGGCGGTGACGAACTGCAGGCGAGCGAGGATGAACGGTGGCGGATCACAAGAAGGCGCGCTCACCGTGCGGTGAGGCGCAATTGGGCACCAAGTCGGGCGCGCTGGACGGACTGAAGGCCATGCTTGCCGACGAGCGGCCCTTCGAGATCCGCGAGGATCACATCCAGTCCCTGCTGCTCGCCCGGCGGGCGAGGGACGAGCTCCTCGGCGAGGATCTCTTCTCCGATCCGGCCTGGGACCTGCTTCTGGAGCTTTACGCGGCGAAGCTCGGCCGGCGTGCGATGACCATGCAGGATCTCGCGATCGCGATCGGGATACCGCCTTCGACGGCGGCGCGCTGGCTCTCGGCGCTCGACGAACGCGGCCTCATCATGTCCTCGGGCGGGGCACTGGGCCAGGCCCGCATCGAGCTCAGCGCCGAGGGGCGGTCGAAACTCGAGCGCCTCGCCCGCCGATGGGGCGCGGCTTTCGTCTCGATCTGAACGAGTCTCCTGGCGATCTGTGGTCCGCCGGACATCGAGAATCCGGCCGCTCCCATGCCGCGCGATGCATCAGCCAGTAGCCGAACAGCGCTCGGCGGCAGCGAATATCTCCGCTTCGACCTGATTGACTGCGAGATCCACATGAGCGCCGATCTGGGCCGGAGCCGATATCGAGTCGAGGAGGTCGAGCGCCAACCGCAGATGTTGCGAGGCCTCGGCTAGAGCCTGGTGCCGATCCTTTGCTGAATATTCCATTTCCGCCCCCCGGCTGAAAGTTAAACATGGATGATCTAAAAAAGGTTATCGGCTTCTTTCCCGAGAAGGCCATTCCCGCAACCAGTTTCACAACTGAATCGGAAGGATCTTCGATCCGGCCTTGGCCTTGTAGGTGACTCGGCGGCCCGGACCGACCGCGATCGTCTTCGTGGCGCCGACATACAGCCGGCCGCCCGGAAGCGCCTGACAGTTCTTCATTGCCGAATCGCAGCCTTTCCCGTCGTCCAGCTCAACGCTGACATTGCCATCGTTCGTGAGGATCAGCCGGCCGTTGGCGCGGGCGGCGGTGACATGCGGGTTCGGCGCGTCCGGCCGGACGATGACCAGCATGTCGTAGCCGACCAGTACCTTCAGGCCCGAAGCCTCGGATTCAAGCTGTCCGACCACCGGCTTCACGGTCACCCGGAAGACCCGCTCTCGATCACTGGTTGCGATCGAGGCAATCCTCAGGAGCTTGCGCTGACCCGGGTCGAGGATCAGCCGGGCCGGCGAGACCAAAAGCCCGAGCCTTTCCGGATCCGGGTCGCTACGGCCGGATTCGGCGGGCGTGCCGGGGTGGAGGATTTCGCGGGGCTCGACGGACACGAAAATCCGTTCCGGGCCGCTGTTCATGATCTCGACGTCCGACCGCCGATGCTCGCCCGGCGCGAGCTCGACGACCAGCTGGGAGACGAGCAGCTCCGCATGCGCCATCCCGATCGGCTCAGCCAAGCCGGCAACCGCGAGGAAGGCGCCAATCAGGATCGCGCGAAAGCCCTTCATTGGCACAAGACCCTCCCGACGGCTGCATAATCGAGCTTCTGATCGAGTCCGCCAAGGGTCACCCGGCATTTCGTTCCCCCGGCGATTTCGAAGGACAAGGCGTCATCGCTCGAGGTCTCGATCTGGAAATAGCCATTGGAATCGGACTGGCCGATGCCCCTTCGGGACGTGACCGTCGCGTCGGCGACGGCCTTGCCGTCCGGTCCGACGGCCCGACCGAAAATCGTCAGCAGGTGCTCCACGTGCCAGCGGACATGCTGGACGTTGCCGGGATAGAGGGTGAGCGCGCGCGAGGCCGTGTCGAACCACACCGAAGCCGCGTTCAGCGGGCGGAGCCGCACCGAATAGGAGTGGTAGGGCTCGAGGAAAATCGGAACCCGGCGCCCCGCCTTCACCCGGCCGCGCGAATGGCCATCGACAAGGATGTCAAATTGCGAACCGTCGGGAGCGCCGTCGACCGACACGATCACCGCGCTCTGCGCGAGATTGCGCCCGCCGAGAACCGCATCGTCGCGGTTGAGGACCGCGCCGGTCTGCACGGTGAGGCCATATTGCGTGCGGTTGGTCCCCTCGAAATCATGCAGGACCTGGCCTCGGGCGCTTCCGAGGCGGCTATAGACCACCGCCTCGGCATGGCCCGCGGTCGAATCGATTTCGCGGGTGACCCCGCCGGCGAGCGACAGATCGGTGCCGTTTTCATCGGCATAGGCGAAATGGGCGGTCGTGTCGCCGACCGCCCGAAGCCCCGACGAACCCGCGCCGCTTTTGCTCGAGACTCCGCGGCGGCCGACGCTGCTCGACACGGCATAGCCTCCCCTGTTGAAGAACATCCTCACTCCGACATAGCCGGACCTGGCGGCCGAGGTGACCTGAGCGTCCGCGTGCAGCGCGATCTGCAGGCCGTTCGCATTGACCACGGGCCAGTTGAGATTGGGCCCGATGCTGTAATCGAGCGCCATCCCCTTGTCCTTCCGGAGCGACCCGATGATCTCGGCATAAGCAGCGCCGAGCTGGCAGCCGATGCTCCCGCTCGCCTGGGTATAGGACCCTTCGCCGATCTGCCTCCCGTCGAGGTCCACCGGGTCGAAGGTCGCGGCATAATCGGGAAGCGGGATCAGGGACCGCCCGTCGCTGCTCCAGATCCGCCGGAGGTCCAGATTCACGTTGAGCGGTCCCGCCTGGCCCGAAGCGATCTGGACAAGGGCGCCGGCGTCTCCTTTCGACGAAGCGAGAGCGGCCGCGCGAAGCCTGACGAGCGGCGTGATCAGCCACGCGCCGGCCTCGGCGATTGGCTTGGTCCTCGTGCCGATGACCGACAGGTCGAGCGCGACGTTTCGGGTGAGCCGGCGAGCCGTTCCGAACTGGTAGAAGAGACCGTCCGAAAGGCTCACCGGCCGGCCCGGGCGGGTGTTCGCAAGCGTTCCCGCATAAGCGAAATAGATGGGCTGCCCGATCGGCGCGATTTGAACATTCTTCGCGAAGAACCGGCGTTCCTCGGTGGTCGCCCCGTTCGCTTCATGGATCCTCAGCAGCAGCGAATAGGATCCGTCGGGAAGGGTCGCGGTGTCGAGGACATTGTTTCCCGCCTCGTAGGAGGCCGAGGTCAGGAGGCGCCCGTCGACAAGAATGTCCACCCGCGCGGGCTGTGCGAGGAACAGCACCAAAGGAGTCCCGCGAAGCGTGTCGCGATCCGTCCTGGTGTCGAACTGCGTCGTGACTCCGACCCCGACGATCCTGCGTGGACCGATCAGGTCGAGGCCCGGTGCCCAGAAAAGCCCCGCCGAATACCGAAGGCCGGGCCGGTCGATCTCTCCGACCAGTCTGTCCATGACGAACCCGAACTTCGAGGCATAGGAGCTGTCGGACCGGAGCCGGGCGTTCCTGAATCCCAGGATCGTCTGGTTCTGGATGTTGTAGACGGGCGATGCGTCGCTCGAGCCGGACAGCGCCAGGCCGGCGGAGCTGGTCAGCGACAAAGGCGCCGTCGGTTCGGGAAGGTAGAGGCTGTCGTTCGGCCGAATGAGCTGAAGCGCCTTGGGATTGACGAACAGGTCCACCCGAAAATGGTCCTCGTCGAAGATGATTCCGGCGGTCTGGGGCGAGAGCGAACCGCAGCCGCGGCTGGCTCCGCCGGAGCAGACGAGCGCCGCATTGGCCGGAAGCTCGCCGGCGAAGGCGGCGGACAGCGCGCCCGAGGGCACGACGTTGGGAATGAGCGCGACGATCCGGGCGGGATCCTTGAACCGGACATAGCCAGGCCGGGCGACCACCATCGCCTCGCCCAGCTTCCGGCCGCCAAAATAGACGTCGACCAGCAATTCATGGTCGAGCGTCAGCTCCGCGAAACCCGGCGGGACCCCGACGGTCTCGATCGCCGGCATCGCTCCATGCTCCGCGGCGGAAGCCGCCCCGGAAAACATGGTTAACAGCGGGAGACAGAGTGAGGGAGAGAGACGAGCCACGCCGGTAACCGATCATTCCGGAGCGACGAGGAGGGTGAGCGTGCCGGTATAGGTGCCGCTGCTGGCCGAGCCGAGCGCGGCCGAGCGCAGGATCACGATCAGGCTCGCGCTGGTTGCGGGCCCCTTCGAGCAATCGTCAACGGCGGCGGAGCCGGACGCGCTATGCTGTCCGGTCAGCGCCTGATTGGCGAGAAGCTGCAAGCCCGAGGTCTGGCCGGGCGTGGCGCTCCATTGAACCTCGAACGGCAGCACCGCGCTGCCCGAACTCAGCACGAAGGCGCCGCCCGAGCCCGAACCGCTTGCAGTGACCCGGTAATTGTCGCCGGGCGGACTCTTCGCGTAGAGACAAATGCTCTCGCTGAGGACGGAGTCGGTCCCGAAACTCGTGATCGAGCCGAACGCGAGATCCGACAGACCGCTGATCCTGACAGTGTCGGAGGCGATGGCTTGCGCTGGAACCGCCGCGAGGGCGAGCGTGGCGAATGCGGCGCGACCGAACGTCAGCCGGCCTCGCCGGCCCTCGGGCGCCCGGCGGAGACGGGCGTCGGTTGGATATCGCGCCACCGAATCCGCCGCATCACTGAGGAGCGACGACCAGCGTCAGCGTGCCCGTATAGGCGCTTGCAACCGCTGCCTGCAGATTGGCGGCCGTCATCTTGACGATCAGGCTCGCGGTCGCGGCCGGGCCCGCGGAGCAGGTCGGATTCGTCGCAGTCGAGGACAGCCCCGCGAGGGCCGCACCGCTGGACAGTGCGGTTCCCGACGTCTGGCCGGAGGACCCTGCCCACTCGACCGAATATGGGAGGCTGTTCGTGCCGTCGCTCAGGGTGAAGGCATTGCCGGTACCGTTGCCCGACGCCGTCACCGAATAGCCCTTGCCGCTGGTGTTGCTCCACACGCAGACGTTCTCCGCGCTCGATGCGGGGCTCGTCGGATCAACCGTCCCGAAGGCGACGTCCGTAAGGCCGCTGATCTGGACACGGCCGGGGACGGTCGCACTGACCGTCACCGAGCCCGTCGAGGTCGCACCCGCCGTTCCCTGCGTCGCCGCCTGGGCTGCGCCGGGCACCATGAGGCCGCTGCAACCGAGCAGGAGGCCACTCCTGAGAAATCCACGCATTGTCCCACTCCGCCTTAACCATGTCCGTTTCGGAGTTATTGCCCGACAAGCGTTAACATTCCGTCAAATCGGTCCGGTTTGGACGGATTGTGGCACGGTTCCGTTGGAGCGGAGGTTGAGACCGGGACTGACGCACGGACCTCGGCTCCTGGCCAAGGACCGGGCATTACGTCGAAGCGGTCGCGTCAGTCGGGAACGATCAGAAGCGTCATGGGCCCGGATTCGGCCGGGCCGACGGCGGCGTTCGCGATCGCCGTCGCTCCGAGGCTGGCGCAGCCGCCTAGGCGGCCCGGAAGCATGTCCTGGCCGAGCTGCGATCCTGCCGCGTTCAGGATCCTCACACGATACTCGCCCAGGCCAATGCCGTCGACGCACAGTCCGCGGAGGTCAGAGGGAGCCGAGCCGGCTGGCCGACTCACCCATACGTGTGGCGGGATCGTGATGCTGATCGAGACGGTCCCCCGGGAGGTCGGACCGAGATCGCCCGCCGCCGCCGGGGCGGACGGAGCGAGGAGCCACGCAAGCGCCAAGGCGTACCGCGCACGACTGCTGAACGTCATCGCCGTCTCTCCGATCGGGAGAACCGCCACTGACGCAGAATGTTTCCTGAGGAGCTAACCAATGATCCGAAACGGAACATTCACGATGCCGGCAAGCGATGGCAGCCTCAAAACGGTTTGCGGCCGCCCGAAGGCGACCGCAACCTCGTCGGCGAATGTCGGAGCGAGCCTGAACTAGCGGCCGCGCTCGCCCCGTTCGCCTTGCGCGGGCGCAGGCGCATTCGTCGACTGGGCAAGCCAGGTTTCACTCGCACCGCACGAGCTCGTCATCGTCATTGGAGCGCCGGCCTGGAACGGCCCGGAATATGGCACGCACTCCTGCCCACCGCCCACCGCGATGCACAATTGGCCGTTGGCGGCGCTCCAGGTTCCCGGGACCGTGTTTCCGCCCGGAGTCATGACCCTAAGCTGTCCGCCCGGGTCGAGATAGACCGTATTGGTGACTCCGTTGGTCGTGACCTGGATCGGCTGGCCGATCACCTCGACGCCCGGAGTCCAGGGCTGCGCCATCGCAGCGGCCGGTAGAAGCGCGCCGACCGTCAGTCCAAGCGCGGCACGCGTCGCAAAGCAGCTCATCATGATCCCGATTCCCTTCCGATCAGAGCAAGACCGCGAACCAGCCTTCAAGCGGGGCTGTTGGCGTGATTGTTGTTATTGTTCTTGTGAAGGATGAGATAGAGGCCAACCCCGGCAGCGATCGCGGCCAGGCCCAGGAGGAGCGGGCTGATCCCGAACCCTGCGCCCGCTGATTCAACCGGAGGCACCGGGATCGGCTGTGGCGGCGGGGTCTGCGCAACGGGTGGCGGCGCATCGACCTGGGGAAGCACGCAGCCGGTCGCCGGCTGCGCAGCGGCAGCGGCAGCGGCAGCGGCTCCGCAGACAGCGGCGGCCGAAGCGCCGCCGCTCAAAACACTGAGGGCAGCCCAAGGGTCAGGCTGGGAGATGGGGGCGGTGGCCGCGACGGCGCCCGTCGAACTGAACAGCATCGACCCGGCCACAACACAGCCGACGAAAGCCCTGGACACCCTCATGATTGCTCTCCCGACGGAAACAAGACCCTGCTCACTCGCTGTGAGCGGAAACACCAAGAATGCAGAAAAGTTGCATGCATGCCAATGATTAAGAAAGCGCGCAAAGTAGAATGAGGTCAATGGCCAAAATGAACAACAATGGCGAAATGGGCGAGGATCGGGCCGGAGTGTCTCAGGCCGGCAGCCTCGCGATGATCTCCAAATATGCACCGGTCACAAGCTTCTCGTCGAACTCGCGCTCGGCCATTGACCGGGCTTCCGCTCCAAGCCGGGCCCTTTCCTCATTGGGCAGCCGCGCCATGCGTTCCATCGCAGCGGCCAGCGAGTCGGCGCTGCGCGCCTCGCACAGGAGGCCGGTGACGCCGTCGCGAACCACCTCCCTGCAGCCCGGCACGTCGGTGCCGATCAGTGGCCGCCCCATGGCCGCCCCTTCGAGCAAGGTGCGGGGAAGGCCCTCACGGTAGGATGGCAGGACAATCGCCGCCGACTTGCCGATGTGCGGACGCACATCCTGCACGACCCCGAGATAGTCGATGGCTCCTTCGCGGACCCACGCGTCCAGCTCCTCCTTGGAAACGGCGCTCCGGTTGTGACGATCGACCTCGCCGAGGAGAGCGAAGCGGGCTGACGGAAGCCTGGTTCGAAGCGTCCGAGCCGCTCCCACATATTCGCGAACGCCCTTGTCGCCCAACAGGCGCGCGATCATCAGGAAGCGAGGCTGTTCGGGAAGTTCCGTCGGCCGGAAACGGTCGAGATCGATCCCGGACCCGGGAAGCACCCGGCTTTGGCCCGGACGAACAATCCGTTCGCGAAGGAAGAGCGCCTCGTCGTCCTTATTCTGGAAGAACACCGCCCTCGCCCGGGAGAATGCGAACCGGTACATAAGCAGGATAGCCCGGCGGAACGCAGACCCTCCAAGGAACGCCGTGCCGAGGCCCGTGACGTTTGGAACGGCAGGGACGCGGAGGAGCCTGCACACCGTGCAGCCATAAATGTTCGGCTTGATCGTGAATCCGAGGACGATGTCGGGCCTTTCCTCGACGATGATCCTTTGCAGGCGGCGGACAAGGCCGAGCTCCCGGAATGGATTCCTGCCCGAACGGTCCATCATGCACGTCCGGTGCGGAACCCGCTGTTCGCCGACCCGCACTCCTTCCGGATCCGGTGAAACCGTCATGACTTCATGACCGTTCAGGAGCAGCGCCCGGACGAGGCCACTTCTGAAGTGCTCGATATTCCAGCTGCTGTTCGCGAGGATCGCTATTCTGGCCATTGGACCTTCACTGGTAGGGCCAGGATCCGGCACGGCGGATGGTTCGGGTTTCGAGGAGGCCTTGCTTCATGTCAGGTTCGGAGCGATGCCTCAGTCGGGGGTCATGGACGAGCTGTCCAGATGCTCTCTAGGGGCCGGCTCGTCGTTTTGGGAGAGTGGCGCTGAGGCACGAACCGGGTCAGCTCGGCACTCCAATCACAATTCGAACGCGAGAGCGCTTCTCCGGCGCCCGTGTGCGTTCGATCCTTGCGCGCAGACGCGTCCAGCTTTTGGCCGCCGCACTGCTCGGCGCCCTCGTCCCCTGGCTCGTCCGAAGCCTGTTCCTGCCCGGCCGCCCCTTCGAGCCCGCCGCAGTCAACACGCTCATCGCCAACGCCGCTGCCGTTCTGCTCGCGTTCTGGATGCGTCTCTCGATCGAATCCTATCCCGGAATCCGCCGTGCCTATGTAATTCTCCCTTCGGCGCTCACCGCCCATGGGCTCACCCTCGTGTGGTTCGTCCTGACGCGTCTCCCCTATGACCGCGTCGGGCTGGTGCTCGGGTTCATGATCCACGTTGCCTCCCTCTACGCCATCTTCGTCTCCACCGAGCTCGGCGTTCGCCGGCGGATCGCCGTTGTCCCCTTCGGCCGCATTCAGATGCTCAGCAGGATCGCGGAGGTGGACTGGCTGATGCTCTCGAGGGCGCGGCTGCACGATACGCGCGGCTGCCAGGCCATCGTCGCCGATTTCACCGCGGACCTTCCCGAGGAATGGGAAGCCTTTCTCGCCGAGGCGGCACTTGCAGGCCGCATCGTCTACCAGGTGAAGCAATTGTCGGAATCGCTGTCGGGCCGAGTCCAGCTCGAGCAATTGTCGGAGAACAGCTTCGGCTCGCTGGTCCCGGCGCGAGGCTATTTCTATTTTAAGTCCGCGGCGGACCTCGCCGTCGCCCTGGCCCTCCTGCCCCTGGCCCTGCCGGTCATGGCATTGATTGCCCTTGCAATCCGGATCGACAGCAAGGGGCCGGCGCTGTTCCGCCAGAAGCGCGTGGGCCATGCGGGCAGGCCGATCACCGTCTACAAGTTCCGGACCATGCGCGAAGCCCCGGCAGACGATGCTCGCCATGCCGCGATCACCGACCATCGCGACGAGCGGGTCACCCGGGTCGGCCGGACATTGCGGAAGTTCAGGCTCGACGAACTGGCGCAGATCCTCAACATCCTCACGGGCGAGATGAGCTGGATCGGACCGCGGCCCGAAGCGGAGGTCCTCTCACACTGGTACCAGGGCCAGATTCCGTTCTACCGGTACCGCCACGTCGTGAAGCCGGGCATATCGGGCTGGGCCCAGGTCAACCAGGGACATGTCGCCGACGTCGAGCAGGTCCATCGCAAGCTCCAGTACGACTTCTACTACATCAAATATTTCTCGCCGTGGCTGGACCTCCTTATCGTCGTTCGGACGATCAAGACGGTCCTCACCGGATTCGGGTCGCGGTGAGCTGGGCTAGGCCGCGGCGAGCAGAGGCGAACGCTGCTCGTCGAGCCAAGCCTGGAACATCAGGATCGCCCAGATCGCGGCCCGGGAATCCCGCCGTCCGCTCAAATGATCGCGCCAGCGGGCCCTTACGGCACCGGCATCGAACCACCCTTCGCGCGCCAGCCGCCCCTCATCGAGCAGCTCTTCGGCCCAGCTTCTAAGGGGCCCCTTCAACCATTCGCCGACCGGGATCGCAAAGCCGGCCTTGGGACGCTCGAACAGCTCTCGCGGGGCTTCGCGGTACAGCAGCTTGCGGAGGATCCGCTTGCCCTCGCCGCCCGAGATCTTGAGGTCGATGGGTATCCGTGCCGCCACCCCGGCGACGCGGTGGTCGAGGAACGGGACGCGCGTCTCCAGGCTGACCGCCATGGCCGCCCGGTCGACTTTGCAGAGGATGTCGTCGGGAAGGTAGGAGACCGCGTCGCAATACATGATCCGCACCTCATCCGCCGCGCCCTTCGCAACGTCCAAATCCCATCGCGCGCCATGTGCCGATCCGGGCACCGGAGAGCCCTCGAAGCTCCATTCGT
>Ga0207678_10002681_pt1 | contig 16158 bp, 12 predicted proteins | sample KBSC63metaG_FD_184319 | JGI IMG/M metagenome (GOLD analysis project Ga0207678, IMG submission 184319) | Corn rhizosphere microbial communities from Kellogg Biological Station, Michigan, USA - KBS C6-3 metaG (SPAdes) (version 2) | ecosystem: Host-associated > Plants > Roots > Rhizosphere > Soil ...
CATTTCATCCACCTGCCGGCGATCGCCCGGGCGGCGGGGATCGTGATCGACTGGCAGGACTTCGCCGAGTTGTCGTCGGCGGTGCCGCTGATCGCGCGGGTCTATCCCAACGGCTCAAAGGACGTGAACGATTTCCAGGACGCCGGCGGAATGGCGTTCGTGACCTACACCTTGTCGTCCGAGGGGCTGATCCACACCGACACGGTCACCGCAGGTGCGGATTCGGCGGAGGCGTGGATCGCTAATCCCGAGCTGCATGGCGACGAGCTGATCTGGAAACCCGCCGAGGAGAGCGCCGACGTGGACATGCTCCGCCCGGTGTCCCAGCCGTTCCTTCCCGACGGCGGAACCCGGCTGGTCCAGGGCAATCTCGGCCGCGCGGTGTTCAAGACCAGCGCGGTCGACGAGGAGCGCTGGGTGATCGAGGCACCGGCGCGGTGCTTTTCCGAGCAGAATGCTGTGCTCGAGGCGTTCAAGGCGGGCGAGCTCGACCGCGACGTGGTGGTCGTGGTGCGCTTCCAGGGCCCGCGCGCCAACGGCATGCCCGAGCTGCACAAGCTCACCCCGACGCTCGGCGTGCTGCAGGACCGCGGCCACCGCGTCGCGCTCATCACGGACGGGCGCATGTCCGGCGCGAGCGGCAAGGTGCCTGCGGCGATCCACGTGTCGCCCGAAGCGCTTCCCGACGGGCCGCTGGCGCGGGTGCGCGACGGCGACGTGATCCGGCTGGATGCGCGCACCGGTCGGCTCGAAGCGCTCGGCGTCGACATTGCGTCGCGGGCGCCGGCGAATTCCCCCGCGCCGTGCGAAGGCACCGGCCGCGAGCTGTTCGCGATGATGCGGCTGACCGCGAGCCCGGCGGAGCAGGGCGCGTCGGCAATGCTCGCGGCGATGGACCAGGAGCTCGCATGAGGCAGATCGCGGTGGCGGACGTCGGCGGGACCCACGCCCGCTTCGCACTCGCCGACATCGAGGGCGGAACGGTGGTTTCGCTCGGCGAGCCCGAGACGTTGAAGACGGCCGAATATGCGAGCTTCCAGACCGCCTGGGAGGAATTCGGCAAGCGCAAGCAGATCGATCTTCCCAACGAGCTCGCGATCGCCTTCGCCGGCCCGGTCGGAGGCGAGATGCTGAAGCTCACCAACAACCCGTGGGTGATCCGGCCGGCGCTGATCCACGAGCGGCTCGGCGTCGACCGCTATACGATCGTCAACGACTTCGGCGCGGTGGGCTATGCCGTCGCGACGCTCGGCGACGAGCATTTCCGCCATTTGTGCGGTCCGGAGACCGCGCTGCCTGCGGAGGGCGTGATCTCGATCGTCGGTCCCGGCACTGGGTTAGGCGTCGCGGCCCTGCTCAAGCGGGCCGGGCGATATGAGGTGATCGAGACCGAGGGCGGCCATGTCGATTTCGCCCCGCTCGACTCGCTCGAGGACAAGATCCTGACCCAGCTGAGGCGCAACTTTCGCCGGGTTTCGGTCGAGCGCGTCGCGGCCGGGCAGGGGCTGTGGAACCTGTACGAAGCGCTGGGCGCGATCGAGGGGCGCAACCTCACCTTCCACGACGACAAGGAATTGTGGGCGGCGGCGCTGGCGGGAAGCGACAGCCTGGCCAATGCGGCGCTCGACCGGCTCTGCCTGTCGCTCGGCGCGGTCGCCGGAGACCTGGCGCTGGCGCAGGGCGCGAACGCGGTGGTGATCGCCGGCGGGGTCGGGTTGCGGCTCGCCGATTACCTGCCGCGGTCGGGTTTTCGCGACCGGTTCATCGCCAAGGGGCGGTTCGAGCGGCGGATGGACGAGATGCCGGTCAAGCTCATCACCCACCCGCAGCCGGGGCTGTTCGGAGCTGCGGCGGCGTTCGCCAAGGAGCATGGATGACGATCGACCAGATCATGCGGGCCGCACCGGTGATCCCGGTGCTCGTGCTCGACGGCGAGGGCGACTGGGCGGGGCTCGCCGAGACCTTGGTCGCCGCAGGGCTGCCGGTGCTCGAAGTTACCTTGCGGACGCCGGCGGCGCTGGATGCGATCCGTGCCATGTCGACGGTCGAGGGAGCGATCGTCGGGGCGGGCACCGTCCTCAACGAAGCGCAACTGGATGCGGCGCTCGCAGCCGGCAGCAAATTCATCGTTTCGCCGGGCCTGACCGAGGCGCTCGGCAAGACGGCTATCGCAAGCGGAATCCCCTATCTGCCCGGCATCGCGACTGCCGGGGACATCATGCGCGGTCTCGATCTCGGGCTCGACCGGTTCAAGTTCTTTCCTGCCGAGTCTTCGGGCGGAATTCCGGCGCTCAAGGCGCTGTCAGCGCCGTTCGGCGAAATCCGCTTCTGCCCGACCGGGGGGATCCGTGCCGACACCGCGGCGGATTGGCTCACGCTGCCCTCCGTGCTGTGCGTCGGGGGGAGTTGGCTCGTGCAGGCGGGCGAGACCGACTTCGACGCGGTCGGCACCCGCGCGCGCGCAGCGGCCGAGCTGTAGCGCTAGATCACGATCCGGATATCGGCGCCGCCGGCCGGCGCCTCGAGCGCCGAGATTGCCCCGCCGTGCGCCAGCGCGACCTGTCGGGCGAAGCTGAGGCCGACGCCGCTGCCGCCCTTGTGGGTGGTGTAGAAGGGCAGGAAGATGTCGTCGCGCCGGTCCTCGGGGATGCCCGGCCCATTGTCCTCGACGTCGATCCGGCAGCGGCCGTTGGCTTCGCGCTGGACTTTCAGCAGCACCTCGGGCGCCTGTGCCTCTGCGGTCGCGCGGATCGCGTTGCGCAGGAGGTTGAGCACGGCGTGGGCGAGCAGCTCGGGGTCGGCGTTGAGGGACAGCGACTGGGGATGGACCTCGACCCGCGCTGCGATCTCGCGGTCGGGACTGCCGGCGAGCGCGAGGCGGAGAATCTCCTCGGCCCAGGGCTGCGCCTTGAACAATTTGCGGTGGACATCCGGAGCCTGGGCGAACTCGCGATAGCTTTCGACGAAGCGGAGAATGCCCTCGGCGCGGCGCGCGACGGTTTCGGTGGCCACACGGGCATCGGCCAGGTCGGCGCCCGAACTCTCGGCTGCGGCGACCATGTCTGCGCCCGACCGGGCGAGCGAGGTGACGGGAGTCAGCGAGTTCATGATCTCATGCGTCAGCACGCGCACGAGATCGGCCTGCGCCGCGACCTCCAGCGCGCCGAGCTCGCTCTGTACCGGAAGGATCGAGATGACCGTCACCGGCCGGTCGAGGCGTGCGACTTGCGCCGAGGCGAAAATCGCCTTGTGCGGCGCGCCCTCGAGCATCAGGCGGGTGATCTTGCGCGTGCCGGGCGGGAGATCGACCGCCGCTGCAAGCTCTGGCCCGAGAGCGCCGAAATCATGTCGCGAGGCGAGCGGCTGGCGCCCGAACAGCTGACGTGCGGCCTTGTTGAGCAACTCGACGCGACCGTCCTCATCGATCGTCAGCAGGGCGCTCGGCGAGTCGTCGAGGATCGCCGACAAATAGCGGGCCTCGGCCGCCTGCTGCGTGTGGCGCTCCTGCAATCCCTTGAGCGCTGCGTCGAGGGTGTCGCCGAGGACGTCGAAGCCGCCGCCGCTCGGGTCGGAGAAACGCTGCGAATAATCCTCGAAGCGCACCGATTCGATGAACCGCGACACCTGGAAATTGGTGCGGCGGATGAAATTCCACAGCGAGGCGAGCGCGACTGCAGCGACCAGCGCAGCGACGATCCGCCCGGCGCGCAGGCCCGGCGCGTCCACCGCTTGGATGAACAGCCAGACGCAGGCGACGAGAACCGCCGTGCGCCACGCAAGCCCGAATTCGAACTTGCGCCTAAAGTCCATATTTCTCCATTCGCCGGTAGAGCGCACCGCGGCTGAGGCCGAGCTCGGTCGCGGCCAGTGAAATGTTGAAATGATGCATGCGCAGCGCGCGCTCGATCATCTGGCGCTCGAACTGGTCGAGGTTGAGGCTTTCGCCGATGACCGGGACCACCGGCGATTGAGTCCCGCCGGGCATCGGGAAATCCTCGATCCGATATTGATCGCCGTCGGCCATGATCACCGCGCGCTCCGCGGCGTGGCGAAGCGCGCGCACATTGCCCGGCCAGTTATGGTTGAGGAGCACTTCGAGCACGGTCGGAGGCACGACGCGCGACCCCTTCTCGTACTTGCGCGAATAGAGGCCGAGATAATGGTCGAGGAGTTCGGGGATGTCGGCGCGCCGTTCGCGCAGCGGCGGTAGGTGGATTTCGATCGTGTTGAGGCGGAACAGCAGATCCTGCCGGAACCGGCGCTCGTCGTTCAGCTGCTCGTCCGACATGTTGGTCGCGGCGATCACCCGGACGTCGATCGGCAGCGGCCGGTTGGCCCCGACCGGGACGACCTCGCGCTGCTCGAGCGCGGTCAGCAACTTGGGCTGGAGGTGGAGCGGCAAATTGCCGACCTCGTCGAGGAACAGGGTGCTTCCGTCGGCGGCTTTCAGCCTGCCGATGCGCTCGCCGATGGCGCCGGTGAACGCGCCCTTGGTGTGGCCGAACAGCTCGGATTCGAACAAGGTCTCGGTCGTCGCGCCGAGGTCAACCGAGACCAAGGGGAGCGCGCTTCGCCGTGACAGCCGGTGAATTTCCCGGGCGACGATTTCCTTGCCGGTGCCGTTCTCGCCGAGGATCAGCACGTTGGCGTCGGTCGGCGCGGCACGTTCGATCAGGTCGCGCACGCGCTGCATCGCCGCCGACTTGCCGATCAGCGGCGTTTCCGTCGTCGGCGCGACCTCCGACAGCCGCCCGCGTTCGATCCGCGTGTCGATCTTGCTTGCGCGCAGCGCCGCCGCGCTCCGCACCGTCGCTGCGAGCCGCTCGTTGCTCCACGGCTTGGCGACGAAATCGCTCGCGCCGCGCTTGATCGCTTCGACCGCGACCGAGACCGCGCCGTGGGCGGTGATGATGACCACCGCCGAGTCCGGATCGCGCTCCATGATCTTGGCAAGATAATCGAGGCCTTCGCGGCCGTCGGTCGCCGAACGCTCGAAATTGAGGTCGAGCAGGATCGCGTCGGGCGACTCCTGCTTGAGCAGCGGAAGCAGGTCGGCAGGGGAGTCCAGCGTCTCGATCCGCTCGAACAAATCGCGCAGCGCAAGCCGCGCGGCGAGCGCGATATCCGGATCGTCGTCCACGACGACTGCGAGGCGAAACTGCGGGGCCACGCTACGTCTGTAGCGCCGCTGTCCGGAAACGAACAGTCCCGATGTAAAATTTCCGGCGCGGTTCGGGAAGTTGCCTAATTCTCGACTTGGATCACGTCCCGGAACCACACCGTATCGAGAACGCGCCCCTCATCGTCCTCGATGTCGATGCGGTGCCGCAGGACGACGCGGCCCTGGTCCTTCACCATTTCGCTGATCTCGAAGCAGGCGAGGTCCCGCCCACGAACGCGCGCGGCGTCGAGGTCGGGCAGATCTTCGCCCTCGAGATCGGGGACATCCATGTCGTTCCGAAGGTGGAAATAGTACCTCGGCACGTACCGAGAACGTGCCGGGCTCCGCCCGGTTGCTACGGTTGCTGAATTCAAAGGGCCGATTCACCGTCGAAATCCAATTGGCACGGATGTTGCTGCGTTAGGGGTATGAATTTCGAACCCGGAAACGACTCTACAGACGTAGCGCGGAACGCTGAGCCTATTTCGCTGTCCGCTTTCGGACAAATGCTGTCCGGAGGCGGACAATGAGCCTGGTCGAATTGCGCCAGTCCAACCGCGGCGAGGCCGTAAGCGGCGGCGCCATGGACCGGGTGGTCGTGCGCAAGCGCATCGACCGCCGTATCCTGATCGCGGCCGGCGGCGGCGGCCTTCTGCTGCTGATCCTGCTGTTCTGGCTGTTCGCGCCGCGCGCGGATTCGCAGTCGGTCGAAGCCGACCGGCTGACGATCTCGACCGTGGAGCAGGGCACGTTCGACGATTTCCTGCCGCTGCGGGCTCGGGTCACTCCGCTCGTCACCGTCTATCTCGATGCGGTCGAGGGCGGCCGGGTCGAGAAGAAGCTGGTCGAGGACGGCGCTTCGGTCGTCGCCGGCCAGCCGCTCGCGGTCCTGTCCAATGCCGAGCTCCAGCTGTCGACGCTCGAGAAGCAGGCCGAGGTCGAGCAGCAGCTCAACAACATGCGCAGCCAGGAGCTCGCGCTGACCCAGACGCGCAATAGCAATTTGCGCGATCTCAACCAGGCCGAGACCGATCTCGCCAAGATGCGGCGGCAGTACGAGCTCCAGAAGCCGCTGGCCGAGAAAGGCTTCGTCTCGTCGAAGATCTTCAAGGATACGCAGGACGACCTGCGCTACCAGCAGCAGCGGCTGCAGATCCTCAAGCAAAGCATCTCCCAAACCGAGGCGCTGCAGACGAGCCAGTTGAGCCAGCTGCGCGCCGCCGCCGGCTCGCTCAACACCAGCATGGGCGTTGCGCAGAGCAGCCTTGGCCAGCTCAACATCCGGGCGCCGGTTACCGGACAGCTCAGCGGCTTCGACATCCAGCTCGGCCAGTCGCTGCAGCAGGGCGAGCGCATCGGCCAGATCGACAGCGCCGGGGCCGACAAGCTCCAGGCCGACGTCGACGAATTCTACCTCGGCCGGGTCCAGGTCGGGCAGGCGGCGAATGCCGACATCGATGGCAAGACCTATCAGCTCAAGGTCGCCAAGGTGTATCCGCAGGTCCGCAACGGCCAGTTCCAGATCGACCTGGTGTTCGAGGGGCCCGAGCCCAAGTCGATCCAGCGCGGACAGACGGTTCAGGCCAAGCTGACGCTCGGCGATTCGACCCGCGCGGTGCTGATCCCCAACGGCGCCTTCTTCAACGATACCGGCGGCGCCTGGGTGTTCGTCGTCGACTCCGGCGGCAAGAGCGCGACCAAGCGCCAGGTCCAGCTCGGCCGCAAGAACAGCGATTTCATCGAGGTGCTCGGCGGGCTGAAGCCCGGCGAACGGGTCATCACCTCATCCTACAGCGGGCTGGTCGACAAGGACCGCCTGACCTTCAGCTCGAACGATTAAAGAAAGGATCAGACACGTGCTCACCATGACTGGCCTGACCAAGTCCTACCGCACCGACACCGTCGAAACGACCGCGCTCGACTGCGTCGACCTTGACATCGCCGACGGCGAGTTCGTCGCAATCATGGGCCCCTCGGGATGCGGCAAGTCGACGCTGCTCAACGTCATGGGCATGCTCGATAGCCCGACCAGCGGGTCCTACGTGTTCAACGGCAAGGAAGTCGCTGGGCTCAGCGAAACGCAGCTGTCGGACACCCGCAAGAGCAACATCGGCTTCATCTTCCAGAGCTTCAACCTGGTCGACGAGCTGACCGTGCGCGAAAATGTCGAGCTGGCGCTGCTCTACCACAACAACCATTCGGCCGACCGCAAGGCGCGGGTCGACAAGGTGCTCGACAAGGTCGGGATCGCCCATCGCGCCAAGCACCGGCCGACGCAGCTGTCGGGCGGCCAGCAGCAGCGCGTCGCGGTCGCTCGCGCGCTGGTTGGCGAGCCCAAGCTGATCCTCGCCGACGAGCCGACCGGCAACCTCGACACCGCTCACGGCGAAGAGGTGATGCGGATGCTCCGCCAGCTCAACCAGGAAGGATCGACGATCGTCATGGTCACCCACTCGCCGGCGCACGCCGACTTCGCGAGCCGCGTGGTGAACATGCTCGACGGACGCATCCTCCAGGAACGCCGCCGGGCCGCCTGAGGAACATGGTCGAAACTCTTTCGAGGACGAATGCAATGTGGCGCAATTACTGGACGGTCGCGGTTCGGGCGCTCGCCAAGAGCAAGACCTACTCGATCATCAATATCGCTGGCCTCGCCATCGGCATGGCCGCGTGCATCATGATTCTGCTCTACATCCGCTATGAGGAGAGCTACGACAAATGGCTCCCGGACGTTGAGAACACCTACGAGCTCCAGTCCTGGTACCCGCATCCCAAGGATGGCCCTCCGGGCTTCTTCCAGATGGGGACCTACGTCGCCCAGCCGTCGATCAAAAAGGATTTCCCGCAGGTCGAGCGGATCGTCTACATGCAGGACAACAATCCGGTCCTGCTGAAGGATGGCCAGGCCCAGGCGACCAAGGGCTGGATGTTCACCAACGACGACTTCCTGAAGGTCGTCAACCTGCCTCTGCTCGCCGGGACGAGCCTCGGAACGCCCGAGACCGCGGTGATCACGAAGAGCGAGGCGATCAAGCGGTTCGGGACGGACCAGGTGGTCGGCCGGACGATGACCATAATCACCCGCGGGGTGAAGCATGATCTCAAGATCACCGGCTTGCTCAAGGATTTGCCGAAGAATTCGAGCTTGAAGATCGACGCGCTCATTCGACTCGATTTCAACAGTTTCTATGCCGACAACCCTGACTTCCTCAACAAATGCTGGGGGTGCCAGTCCGGCTACGTGTTCGTGAAGATGCGGCCCGGAACGGACATCAAGGCGATCCAGGCGCAGATGCCGGCGTGGGAGAAGCGCAACATCCCCGACGAGCCCAACGGCGACATCATGTACAATGCCGGGGACGAGCAGGACTGGCACTTCGTCAACCTCAAGGACGTCCACCTCGGCAAGGCGCAGGAAGCGACTCTGACTCCGGGGAACGACACCCGGTCGATCACGACGTTCGCAATCATCGCGTTGCTGATCCTCGGCATGGCGGTGGTGAACTTCACCAACCTTGCAACGGCGCGGGCGAGCCAGCGGGCGCGTGAGGTCGCGCTGCGCAAGGTGCTCGGCGCGACGCGCAAGCAGCTGATCGTCCAGTTCGTCGCGGAATCGATCCTGATCTCCGCGGTTGCGATGCTGCTTGCGCTGGCGCTGGTCGAGCTGCTGGTGAAACCGTTCGCGGCGTTCCTCGATGCCGACCTCGCGCTCGATTACATCGGCCGCGACGGCGTGCTGCTTCCGGCGATCGCGCTGACCCTCCTCGTCGGCATCATCAGCGGGCTCTATCCGGCGTTCTTCCTGTCCCGGTTCCAGCCGGCGCAGGTGCTGAAGGCCAACCGCTCGGCGGCCGAGACTCCGGGTTCCGGACGGCTTCGCGCAGCGCTGGTCGTGATGCAGTTCGGCGTGTCGATCGGGCTGATCATCTGCACCGCGGTGATCTACGGCCAGACGGTGTTCGCCCGCTCGGTCGACCCGGGCTACAAGCGCGACCACATCATCCAGATGGAGGAGCTCGGCCGCGCCCAGCTCTATTCGCGCGCCGAAGGCTTCGTCGAACAAGTGAAGCGCGTCCCCGGTGTGGTCGCTGCCGGTCTCACCGACATCGGCGTCAACACCGACAACAACAGCAACAGCGGCATCATCCCGCCTGGAAGCAAGACCCAGGTCACGATCGGCCAGTATAATGTCGGAGAGGGCTTCTTCGATGCGATGGGCCTGACCCTGAAAGCCGGGCGCTGGTTCGACGCCAGCCGGCCGATGGACGACATGACGCTACCGTACCCCGAGGACAAAGCCGTCGAGAAGGCGATCGCCGAACGCGGAATCAACGTCGTCCTCAATGAATATGCGGCGAAGAAGCTGGGCTTCAAATCGCCGCAGGACGCCGTCGGTCAGACAGTGAAGAGCCAGCTCATCGGCGACGAGTTCGGGATGGTGAACATCAACATCATCGGCGTGGTCGGGGATTCGCGCTTCCGCTCGGTGCGCAAGCCGATCGACCCGATCATGTTCCGCAAGGTCCGCACCGGACCGGGCTTCCTGATGGTCCGTTACCGCGGCGATCCGCAGACGGTCCGCGGCGCGCTCGAGCGGCAGTGGAAGCAGTTCACCAACGAAGTCCCGTTCAATGCCAAGTTCAGCGAGGACATCATGGGCGAGGCGTACCAGAAGGAGGACGCGCGGGCGCAGATCTTCGCCGCCTTCTCGCTGCTCGCGGTCCTGATCGGCTGCCTCGGCCTGTTCGGGCTCGCGGCCTTCACCGCGGAGCGTCGGACCAAGGAGATTGGCATCCGCAAGGTGCTCGGCGCGCGGACCCGCGACATCGTCCGGCTGCTGGTATGGCAGTTCAGCCGGCCGGTGATCATCGCCAACGTGATCGCCTGGCCGATCGCCTGGTGGATGATGCGCGACTGGCTGAACGGCTTCGACCAGCGCATCCCGCTGACGCCGATACCGTTCATCGCGGCGGCTGCGATCGCGCTCGGGATCGCGATTGCGACCGTCGTCGGCCACTCGATCCGGGTGGCGCGGGCCAACCCCATCCATGCTTTGAGGTACGAATGATGCGACCGCTTCTTTTAGTGCTTGCCGTCGCGGCGCTTGGCGGGCCCTCGGCGGTCGCCCTCCCATCCGCGGCCCAGGCCGCTGCCGACCAGCAGGCCGAATCGATCGAGTGGACCCTCTCGGGCGAACATAGGCAGGGGGCCAAGGTCCAGCTGTCTATCGAAAGCCGGTGGAACGCCAACAGCCGCAGCATGTGGTCGAACGACCGTTCGCTGAGCGAACTCGCCGGGCTCTCTCCGGCGCAGCTGGCGGGAGCTAGGGGACCGGTCCGCTTCGCGCTGGTTCGCGAGGCCGGCCGGCTCGATTGCAGCGGGACCGCGGGGTCGTTCAGGGGCGGCGGGGCGTGCAGCTTCACCCCCGACGTGGGGTTCGCGACCTTCCTCCAGGCGCGCGGAATCGGCGCACCGACGCGGCACCAGGCGTTCACCCTGACGATGAGCGGGGTCGGGCGCGATCTCGTCGATGCGCTCGACAAGGGCGGCTTCGAGCGGCCCAGCGTCGAGCAGCTGGCGTCGATGGGCATCCACGGTGCGACTGCCGATTATGTGAAGGCACTGTCGGGTCTGGGTTACCGGCTGACGGCCGACGATGTGGTGGCGTTCAAGATCCACGACGTCGAGCCCGACTATATCCGCGCGCTGGCGCCGATCGCCCCGAAGCTTCGGCACATCAGTCCGTCGGACCTGGTGAGCCTCAAGATCCACGGGGTCGAGCCGCAGTTCGTCCGGGCGATGGCCGCGATGGGCCCGCAATTCGCCGACGTGACCGCGGACGATCTGGTCAACATGGCGATCCACGGGGTGAAGCCCGAGCTCGCCGCGAGCTTCGTCCGGCTCGAGGGCGGGCAGCTGCGCAGCGACGACGTGGTCAGCATGGCGATCCACGGAGTGACCGCCGATTATGTCGAGCAGATCGCGGCGCTCGGCTACCGCAACCTCTCGGCCCAGGACTTCGTCAACATGGCAATCCACGGAGTCACGCCCGATTACGTCCGCTCGCTGCGGCGCTCGGGCATGGCTCCCGTGTCCGCTCAACAATTGGTGAGATTGCGGCTGTCCGGTTTCGACCCGGACGTCCGCTGAACGCTAGCTCGTGCCAGGCATCCTTTCACTCTGGCACTCGGCGGTTACCGCGGTTGCGCAGCTGTGTGCGCAGCCGCGGTGACTCCGCCGCCTAAACACGCGCTCCCTTGCTCGCTGCCAAGCTCCGCGGGGGGCCGGGTGAGCGCCGAGGCGCGTCCCGACCCTGAACATTCGAACCCCCGAACCACTGCTAATGTCTGCTTTGGGTGGAAAGCGGACACTCGGTGATTGCGATGAATTGAAAAGCCCCTCATTCTGAGTCTCGGTCATTGTGGGGCTGACTTCGATGATAATCTTTCGCCGCGCAAGCGACGCATTCAGGCGTGTCGAAGATCGTGAATGGCTACTCCTCGTTCTTGAGACTCTGGGCGTCTTAATAGGAATCCTTATCGCTTTCGAACTGCAGCAATGGGGAACGCAGCGAGATCAAGCGGCCAAGCACCACGAGTTGATGGAGCGGTTGTTCGAAGAATCTCTCAATGACGTTTCCCTCCTCCGGGACATGCGGGATACGCTCAAGCCGATACTTACTCGCGAACAGAGATTTGCAGTTCGGCTCGCGAAATCAGAATGTCCGAGCAATGACGAATTCCAAGCTATCACAACTCTATCGATGTACCCGGCCATTACTCCGCCCACTTCCGTCTATCAGGAGTTGATGGGCGCGGGGGGGCTCTCCTCGATCGAACGCAAGGACGTTCGTCAGAAACTTGCGCAATTCCACGGGGACCTCGACTGGTCTCAAAAACAGATCGAGTATTTCCGAACAGCGCGCATTGAACCCCTGTCGGACTCAGACCCCCGAGAACGAACCCATTTTGATCCGACTGCCGACGAGCCTGAGGTTTCGACGTTTGATGGCGCCGCCCTCTGCCAGGACGAAGTCTTCAAAAGTCGCGTGGCAAGAGCGACGCGTGCTCACACCGTCTATATGAATTACATACAAAGTCCTCTCGAGGACGCGATCAACGTATGCGTCCGATTAGGTGACAGCCTGCGGCGTGAATGCACCCCTGAGTACGGTGGTCCACTTACTGGGGAGGATGCCAATTACGCGAAGAGGGTACTGACCAAGATGCAGCGCGACAAAGCTGAGACCACGTAATGTCCGCAATGGCTGGAAAGCTGCCATTAGGAGCTTTCTCACTTTGCTATACAATCCGGAGGCGACAATGAAACGGGGGGCGGCCATGAAGAAGCATGCAATCCTTGCTCGCAATCGCGACGGTGTGCGGAACTACTGGCGCTCAGGCGGCTACCTGTCCCGCTCCGAGATTGGCGACGCAAGCGGCAGTTAAGCAGTATATTGTTGCCAGTGAGGAGGCATGGGCGAAATCGGTCGCGACTAACGACGCATCAGTTGTGAAGCGCATTCTCGCCGACGATTTCATCTGGGTGCTCGACGGGCGGCTGGTAGACAAAAAGACTGCCGTGAAGGAAGCCGCAGCAGGTCCGGGCAGTTTCGTCAGCAATGAGCCAGATTATGTCCATGTTCGCTTCTTTGGCGACACTGCCGTGGCTCAGGGAAGCGAAACATGGAGCCGCAAGGATGGTCGTCGTGGGAAGTTCGTTTGGACAGACACGTGGGTTCAGCGTGCGGGCTGCTGGCAGATTGTAAACGCTCAGGACACGGGTTGTGCCTTTTCCCGCCAAATAGCGCTCGCTTACGTCCGGTTTGGGTCGAAGCGGACACTAGCAATTTTCCCGTGCGCAAAGGCGAGGGCTGCTAGCATTGCGCTATGACGCGAGTGCCATAGCCCGGAGAGCGCTTTGCACGCCATCGATATGCTATTGTAATCTGTTGGAAAAATGGTGGACGCACTAGGGCTCGAACCTAGGACCCGCTGATTAAGAGTCAGCTGCTCTACCAACTGAGCTATGCGTCCACTGCCTGTGAGGGCGGCGCTCCGGCGGCTGCTGCGCGACTGGAGCGGCGCGCCGGTAGCATGGGCTAGGTGGTCGCGCAACCGCCGCGTTTCAAGCGATGGTCGAGACGCTCCGCTGCTGCCGCTCGAGCGCCATCAGCAGGCCGAGGCACAGCATCACCGTCATCACCGCCGATCCGCCGAAGCTGACCAGCGGGAGCGGGACCCCGACGACCGGGGCCAAGCCCATCACCATCATCAGGTTGATCGCCACATAGAAGAAGATGGCCGCCGAAAGGCCGGCCGCGGCGAGCTGCGAGAAACGCGTGCGGGCATTGGCGCTCACCTTCATCCCCCAGCGGATGACCAGCGCGAATGCGAAAATCAGGAGCACTCCGCCGACCAGCCCCCATTCCTCGGCCATGGTGGCGAAGACGAAGTCGGTGTGGCCTTCGGGCAGGTAATCGAGGTGGCTCTGGCTGCCCTGGAGGAAGCCCTTGCCCCAGATTCCGCCCGAGCCGATCGCGATCTTTGACTGGCTGATGTGGTAGCCGGCGCCGAGCGGGTCGCTTTCCGGGTTGAGGAAAACGTCGATGCGCTTGCGCTGATAGCCGTGCATCATGCCGTAGACGATCGGCGCCGCGACCCCAACGACGGCGGCCGGAGCGGCGAACACCCACCACGGCAGCCCGGCGAGGAACATTACCGTCACTCCGCACAGGCCGACCATGATGCACGTACCGAGGTCTGGCTGTACCAGGATCAGGAACGCCGGGACGCCGAGCAGCAGCAGCGCCGGCCAGATCGCGCGCCACTTGCGGATCTCGCCGACCGGGACGAGCTCATAAAAGCGGGCGAGGGTGAGCACGATCGCGGGCTTCATGAACTCCGACGGCTGCAGGCGGATCGGTCCGAGGTCGAGCCATCTCTGCGCGCCCTTGCTGACGAACCCGAGTGCTTCGACCCCGATCAGCATGATCAGGGTCACGGCATAGAGCGGGAAGGCAATCGCCTTGATGGTCGATTCCTTGATCCACGACATGCTGACGGCGATGGCGAGGAAAATGAGGAAGATGATCGCCTGCTTGAGCGCCCACGGCCGCATCGAGCCGCCAGCCGCCGAATAGAGCACGAGCAGGCCGAAGCCGGCGATCGACGCGATCAGGAAGATCAAGCGCCACGGGAGCCGCGCGAGCGGCCGCGGGATGATCGCGGAGGTGATCATGCCTGTTGAGCGGGGAGTGGCGGAAGGCCGTTCGCCGCGCGCCACGCCGCGGTCTTGCGTGCCACCCGTTGCTCGAGCGGCCCGCCGATGCTTTGCTCGAAGGAATCGAGCGCGGCCATCGCCTTCTGCCGGTCATAGAGGAAGGTGATGGTGTCGCGGATCAGCGGCGCAGCGACTGCTGCACCGAACCCGCCGTGCTCGACGATGGCCGCCGCCGCGTAGCGCGGCTTGTCGAACGGGACGAAGCCCATGAACAGCGAGTGGTCGCGCAGCCGCCAGGTCGCGCTGGTATAGTCACCGCGCTCGCTCGCGCTCAGGTTGTGGGTTTGGGCGGTCCCGGTCTTTCCGGCCATCTGGATGCCGTCGAGCGGCAGCTTCGCGGCAGCCGCGGTGCCATGGTCGACCACGCCCCACATCGCCTTGTGAATGAAGTTCAGATGATCTTCGTCGACCGCAAGCTGGGTCTGGGGCACGATCGGCTTGTTCTTGAGCAGGCGCGGAACGACCCGCCTTCCGGTCGCGAGGCGGCTGGCCATCACCGCCAGCTGCAGCGGGTTGATCAGGACCATGCCCTGGCCGATCGACATGTTGACCGTGTCGTAGCCCTGCCACTTGCGATGATATTTGCGCATCATCCACTCAGGGTCGGGGACGGTCCCGTAGCGCTGGTTGTCGAACGGCAGGTCGAATTTCTCGCCGAAGCCCATCGAGCGGATCATGGGCGAGAGCTTGTCCGCCCCGACGCGCAGGCACATGCTGTAGAAATAGACGTCGCAGCTGTGGACGACGGCGGCGTCCATATCGACCGGACCGTGGCGCTTGTCGCAGTGGAAGGTGTGATTGCCGAGCTGGAAGGCGCCGGTGCAGTTCACCTTTTGCGTGCGGTCGATGCCCGCGTTGAGCAGCGCCATCGCCATCGATGGCTTGATCGTCGAGCCCGACGGATAGAGGCTTTCGAGCGCCTTATCGACCAGCGGCAGATGGTCGTCGCCGGACAGCATCTTCCATTCGTTCGTGCTGATCCCGTCTGAGAAATTATTTGGGTCGAACGAGGGCATGGACGGCATCGCGAGGATGTCGCCGTTGGTGACGTCGATGACCACTACCGAGCAGGACTGATCGCCAATCCGGCGCGCGGCATATTCGTGGAGATCGGAGTCGATGGTCAGCTGCACGGTGCCGCCGCTGCGATCCGGCTTGGGGTCGAGTTCCTTGACCAGCTTGCCGCGAGCGGTGACCTCGACCCGTTGACCGCCGGGAACCCCGCGCAAGGTCTGTTCGAGCGTCTGTTCAAGGCCTTCCTTGCCGATCTTCACACCGGGCACGAGAAGCAGCGGGTTCCTGTTCTCCGCTTCATATTCTTTCTCGTTGGCGGCGCCGACGTAGCCGACCAGCTGGCCGACGGTCGATCCGCCGGGATAATAGCGCGTGAACCCGCGCGACGCGGCGACGCCCTGAAGCTCGGGCAGGCGGACGGTGATCGCCGCATATTGTTCGTACGGGATGTTGTCGGCAACCGAGACCGGCTGGAAGCCGCGCGAGTGGCTGAGCTCCTTGGTGATCCGGTCGACTTCGTCGGGCGGCAGGTCGAGCAGCTTGGTCAACTGGGTGACCACGCGGGGGCCGTCGACCAGCTGCTGCGGGATGATGTCGACACGGAAGCTCGAGCGGTTGATCGCGATCGGCTTGCCGTTGCGGTCGATGATCCAGCCGCGCCGCGGCGGGACCGGGATCAGCTGGACGCGGTTGCTTTCGCT
>Ga0207678_10002690_pt1 | contig 16119 bp, 11 predicted proteins | sample KBSC63metaG_FD_184319 | JGI IMG/M metagenome (GOLD analysis project Ga0207678, IMG submission 184319) | Corn rhizosphere microbial communities from Kellogg Biological Station, Michigan, USA - KBS C6-3 metaG (SPAdes) (version 2) | ecosystem: Host-associated > Plants > Roots > Rhizosphere > Soil ...
GATGTTTTCGCCGGTCGAAGGCGTGCTACGAAAATCCTCTGTTTCCAGATCCAGGTGGTGATCCTGCCAGGTTTTCAGTGATTCGTGAATCGCGCTGTTCAACGCGACGAAATCGTAAAGCGTCCCACTACGCTGGTCGTATTCGCCTCCGAGTGTCGTTTCTGTCAGATAACCATGCCCATGGCCGGTCGGATTGTTGCACTTGCCATAAAGCCTCTCATTTTCAGCCTCAGAACGACTCGCCGTATGCAATCGATGTGCTGCGTAAAACGGTACCTGTAACCCCAAAAACATCGTGTTGTCCTTCCACGCTTCGGCAAAGAAATCGGTCCGTTCGTGCAAACGAACGCGATCCAATGGCATCATCGAATTGACACGCTCGTAAATGTATTCGGCGAGACTCTCACTGGTCATTGGACGTTCTTTCAGTCCAATCACGTCGTTAAGGTACTGGTGGTCGAATTCAGCACGCAACGCGCGAAGACAGGTATCGATTTCGTCGTATCGCATTAAAGGTCGCTTAGGTTCGAGTTGTTCCGCCCGAAACGTGAGCCGGCATCGATAATTGTGTCCGTGCGGTGCAGTTGCCGGACCAAATAGCCGGACGTTTTCCTCCAGGCTCAGATGCGGCGACATCGTTTTGCGCGCTGCTGAGAATTCGAACCAATAATTGGCTTCGCATGCGCCGGTGGAATAATAGGTCGCGCTGCGATCGGGTGATTCGCTTAAATGACAAACCGACAGTTTTGCTTCCAAGTCGGAAAACAACGGCGCGACGTCGGAATAAAGCTGGCGGGCAACATTTTCTACAGTCGGAGGAACCTCGCGAAACGATGGATTGTCCTGGTTCAAAAATTTGTGATCGAAGCCATCGCGAAGAACTTTTCCGGCGCGCTCCTTAATTTCGCTGATATTAATCAGCATCCCGGTTTCCGGATCCACGGGGCCGATAAAACCGAAATAGGCAATGTAATTGCGGCCACTGCCATAGCGCGCACTTGTTTCCGGTCCGAAAGCCGTCGCGTTCTCCTTCTCAGTCCAACCTGCGACATACAAGCGGCGCGATGCGGAAAATTCCAAACGTTTGCTGACGGTCAGGAGCATGAGGTCAATCCGTCTGGGCCATGCATCCCGCAAGAGACACCGTTAATCGGCAATTAGTCAAACATTGTTTTGACTTTCTCCTTACGTCCATGATCTTTTGTTTCGATGAAACATATAGGCTGGCGCGAGCGGTTGTTCAAAAGCACGCGAGGGAAAATCCTCGAGCTTGTGCGGACAGAGGAGCGAACAGTGAACGATCTCGCTGACGCCTTGCGCCTGACCGATAATGCCGTGCGAGCACATCTTGCCAGCCTGGAACGTGACAGACTTATCGCGCAGTCAGGCATGAAGCCCGGGCTCCGCAAACCGCACGTCACATATACTCTTGGCCCGGAAGCCGAACATCTTTTTCCAAAAGCGTATGGGAGACTCGTCTCGCTTTTGATGTCGATATTCTCCCGACAGATTAAGCCACGAAACTTGCGCGCCGGAATGCGAGCCGCAGGCCGATCCGTGGCCCATGAACACCTGCGCGAACTGCAGGGTAAAACTCGCGGCCAGAGAATTGATGCTGCGCTGGGCATCCTCAAGGAACTGGGCGGCTCAGCCAGTTTTCGGGAAGAAGATGGAAAACACTTCATTTACGGCAACGGCTGTCCAATTGCTGCGGCTACAGCGAACCATCCCGAAGCATGTCTACTGGCGGAATCGTTGCTCACTGAGATAATCGGTTCGCCGGTGAAAGAGTGTTGCATCCGGGGATCGACGCCTTCCTGTCGTTTTGAGGTAAAATAACTCGCATCACACCTCGTCTCTCAGAGAAGGCGAAGCGCTGGACAGTAATTTCGCGGCAATAATCGGCGACCGAAACGGTCAAAAATCATTTCCTAACGAAAAAGGGAATTGCGCTCCGTTAATTAGTCAAATAAACTATTGACTTATTAGAATTGCATCGAAAGATTGGACGCCATGAATACAACCATTGATCAAATGCATCGTGCGGCCACGGCCGCGGACAATGTCGCGAGCTCATCGGGTCATCAGGCATATCGAATCCTTCGGTTTGGATTCACCGTGGCCCCTATTCTCGCCGGCTTGGATAAATTCTTCCATCTGCTGGTCAACTGGGACCAGTATCTCCCTGGAGTGGTGGCGAGAATGTCGCCTGTGCCCCCACATACGCTCATGCTCATCGTGGGCGCGATCGAAATAGTGGCGGGAATTGGCGTCGCGATTAAACCGAGGATTTTCGCTTACGTCGTCGCCGCCTGGTTGGCAGTGATCATAATCAACTTGTTACTGATTCCCGGATACTTCGACGTTGCGCTGCGCGACTTCGGGCTATTGCTTGCCGCTCTTGCACTGGGTGCTTTGAGCCAACAGTTCGCTAGTCGCTAATAACCGGCTCGATGGAGAGGAGCAGATTGTCAGGCGTTTCGGGAAACGCCGGCCTGACACGACCTACGGCTAGTCGTTCAGAAGCGAGAGAAACTCGGAACGCGTTCGCGCGTCCTCTTTGAAAACGCCAAGCAAACATGACGTTTTCATGACCGAGTTTTGCTTCTCAACACCGCGCATCATCATGCAGAGATGTTTAGCCTCGATGACCACCCCGACGCCGCGGGGATGCAGTGCCTTCATTAACGCGTCCGCGATTTGCATCGTCAGGTTCTCCTGGATCTGAAGCCGGCGCGCGAACATGTCCACAATCCGCGCGGTCTTCGACAGACCGACGACTTTTCCGTTGGGTATGTAAGCAACGTGAGCCTTGCCGATAAATGGAAGCAAATGGTGCTCGCATAACGAATAGAGTTCGATGTCCTTGACGAGAATGATTTCGCTGGCTTCGGACTCGAAGAGCGCACTGTTGATAATTCCATCCAGGCTCTGCCTGTAACCGGCGGTCAAAAATTCAAATGCACGCGCTGCGCGGCCCGGCGTTCTAACCAACCCTTCGCGCTGCGGATCTTCGCCTATGGCTTCGAGCAAGCCGAGAAACGATTGCTCCATGCTCGCGACCCGAGCGTCGCCGCAGCGTTGAAGCTTGCTGATTCGACGTTCAGCCGCTTGCAACTCGGTTTCGGTTTCGGAATTTCCGTCCCGCATCGTCTCCGCCTAGTCGAGCCAGCTCAGCGGATATTTTTCGTCGTCCAGCGCGACGGCCGCTTCGGTCAACTCTAGTGTGTGTTGCGTATCGAACATGACTGCGAGCTCTTCTGTGCGGGTCGCGTTTTTGCTCGCCATGATCGTCCCCGGATGCGGCCCGTGCGGAATGCCGCGGGGATGCAGCGTGATCGACGCCGGCTCGATTCCACGGCGCGATCCGAAATTACCGCGCACGTAAAATAAAACTTCGTCCGCTTCAACGTTGTCGTGCACCCACGGAATTTTCACGGCTTCGGGATGCGTATCCAAAAAGCGCGGCGCGAATGTGCAGACCACATAACCGCGAATTTCAAAGGTCTGATGAATGGGCGGCGGTTGATGCACGGTACCGGTGATCGGCTCGAAATCCTGGGCGTTGAATGTGAACGGATAAACGTAGCCATCCCAACCGACGACATCGAACGGATGATGAGCCATCGTTACGCAGGTCCAGCGCGGGCCGTCCTTAACCAGGATTTCCGTGTCCTCTTCCTTGTCGATCGTATTGAGCTCAGTCGGGCCGTGAAAATCGCGCTCCGAATAAGGCGCCCCCATTTTGATTTGGCCTTCCTGGTTCAAATAACGCTTCGGAATTCGCACCGGACCGCTTGATTCGAGGATGAGATAATCCTCCTCTTCTACCTTATCAGGCACGAGCCGGTAAGTGATGCCGCGCGGGATGACGATGTAATCCTCCGCGCGATAACGTTGCTTTCCGAAAATCGTTTCAACTGTACCGCCGCCTTTGAAGACAAAGATGATTTCATCGGCGCCGCCGTTCTTATAATACTGGAACTTGCCGTACGGTTTTTCGGGGCGCGCGCGCCATGCGGTCATGTCTTGATTGAAAAGAATGGGAATGCGGCCGCTATAGAGATCGCCCTTGCGCGCAATGTTCGCGGTACGTAAATGATGATGCCGCAGCGGGCTATCGGCCGCTTTCTTCAGTTCTTCGCACTTCAACAGCTTGACGCTACGCACGCGCGTGGGCGGACGCAGATGATACATGATTGAGTAGGCTTCGTTGAAACCTTCCGTCGTAATGACGTGCTCGTAAGCGATACCTTCGTTCTTGAACGTCGGCGCCGCACCATTGCGATGAAACCAGATGTGATGCTTCCGCGGAATCTCGCCAAGTTTTTGGTAATAGGGCATTGTTGATCCTCTTCCTTCTAGATTGTCATCCTGAGCGGAGTCGAAGATCTCTCGACATTCGCAACGGAAGCGAGGCCAAGAGAATAGTTAGAGATGTTTCGACTTTGCTCAAAATGACACGGGTTACAAATTGCCTCGCCTGTCTTGCTCTTTCTCGAGCGCCTCGAAGAGGGCTTTGAAATTGCCTTTGCCGAAACTCTGGGCGCCTTTGCGCTGAATGATTTCGAAGAACAGCGTCGGCCGATCTTCCACCGGCTTCGTGAATATTTGTAGCAGATAACCTTCGTTATCGCGATCGACCAAAATGCCGAGTCGCTTTAACGGCTCCAGGTCTTCATCGATGTGACCGACGCGAGCGGGTAACTCATCGTAATACGTGGATGGAATATTCAAGAACTCGATGCCGCGCTTCTGAATCTCGGTCACGGTCTTGACGATATCTTTGGTCGCGATGGCGACGTGCTGCACACCCTCGCCGTTGTAAAAATCGAGATACTCTTCCACCTGCGATTTCTTTTTGCCCTCGGCTGGCTCGTTGATCGGAAACTTCACGAAGCCGTTGCCATTGCTCATCACCTTGCTCATCAATGCGGAGTATTCGGTGGAAATGTCCTTGTCGTCGAATGTGAGGATGTTCCGGAAACCCATAACTTCTTCGTAAAACTTCACCCACGGATTCATCTGATTCCATCCAACATTGCCGACGCAGTGATCAACATGCTGTAATCCCGTCTCAGTCGCGCGGAACGGTGGATCCCATTTCACAAAACCCGGCATGAACGGGCCGGTGTAATCATCGCGCTCGACAAACACGTGCACGACCTCGCCGTAAGTATGAATGCCGCTAAGAACGATCTTCCCGTTCTCGTCCTTTAGCGTTTTCGGTTCCATGTAACTTTTGCCCCCACGCTTGGTTGTTTCCTTCCATGCGGAGGTCGCGTCTTTTACTTTCAACGCGATCGCTTTCACGCCGTCGCCATGCTTATGGATGTGATCGGCAGCCGAATGAGTTGTTCGCAGCGGCGTAGTCAGAACAAACGTGATCTTGTTCTGCCGAACCACGTAGCTGGCGCGCTCTCGCACGCCGGTTTCAGGTCCGCTGTAGGCCACCGGCTGAAAACCGAGCGTGCTTTGATAAAAATGCGCCGCCTGCTTGGCATTGCCCACGTAAAACTCGATGTGATCTGTCCCTTCAAGCGGCAAGAAATCCTCCTGTATCGGCGGAGTCTTTTTGGTTTTGGGAACAGCAATTGTTGTTGGCATAATGACCTCCTAATTCTCTCTTGTGTCGCACGCGCGTTTGAATATAAGAGCGGGAGTTACGCCTCGCAAGGTTGTCACGCGGTGACATCATTGTTACCAGAGACAAATAATGGGTTTGTTGCTCCGGTATTTGCGCAACGCATATTTCAATAGGCGGAGTTCCATGACAAAAACGTCTCTACCCCATCATCTTGCCGCGCTGTGGTTTGCTGATATCGCAAGCTATAGCGAACGCGCTGCACAGGACGAACGCGGTGCTCTGCAGCTGATTGAAATCTTGCAAGCACTTTCCCACAGCATCGTGGAACGTTACGAGGGTCGCGTGGTTAAGTTCCTCGGGGACGCCGTTCTCGCCGAGTTTCCAAGCACTGAGATGGCTGTCCGCGCCGCAGCCGTATTGAGCCAGCAATTTGGCGAAGAGTCAGCCCGAAGTGGTCGGGCACACCAGCTCCGAATCGGTGTTCACGTTGGCGATGTTGCCGTAGATGCAGATGGCGACCTCTACGGAGATTGCGTGAATGCCGCTGCGCGAATCGAAGCCGCTGTTGCTCCTGGCCAAGTCGTCGTCAGCGAGGACGTCTGGCGCCAAATACGTGGCCGCGAAGGATTGCGTTTTGAGCCGTTAGGTGTGCGCGAGCTTAAAGGCATAGGTGTAATCGATCTGTACGGTGTCACGCTGGAGGAACGCCAGACAATGGTGGCGGATCTCAGTGCGGAAGAGCAACCGCGGCGCCCGGTATCGCGATCGAGAAAGATCCAATCAATCGCTGTTTTGCCGTTTGCTGATCTCAGTGCAGAACGCGATCAGGAATATTTCAGTGACGGTGTTGCAGAGGAAATACTCAATGCACTGAGTAAAGTCAGAGGTCTCCACGTTCCAGCCAGGACATCGTGCTTTGCATTTCGTGCGGCGAACCTGGACGCGCGCGACATCGGAAAGCGACTTGGAGTCAAGGCACTTCTCGACGGCAGTATTCGAAGGGCCGGAAAGCGTGTACGAATTAGCGTGCACCTCATTGACGCGAGCAATGGTTACCAGCTCTGGTCGGAACGCTTTGATCGCGAGATTGAAGACATCTTCGCAATTCAGGACGAGATTGCCAGAAGCGTTTTGGAGTCATTAGGTCTGGCGCTCACCGAGCGGGAAGAATTCCGCTTTTTGAAACCGTCTACGGAAAACATCGAGGCATACGAATTTTACCTTCGCGGACGCAAGCTTTACGACAAATGGACGCGACAAAGCGTGCAGTTCGCGTGTCAGATGTTTGAGCGGGCAGTCAAGATCGATTCCAATTTCACTGCGGCCTGGGCGGGTTTGGCTAACACTTATGTCGACCTGTTTCGCTGGAGTCGGGAGCCGCGTGACTTGGAAGCGGCACAGCGCGCGAGCGAGCAGGCGTTGAAGCTCGGTCCCAACTCGGCCGAAGCCCATGTATCCGCGGGTCAAGCTCTCGCTATTCGGCGTCGGTTCCCCGAGGCGGCAAATGCTTTTGAGCGAGCGATCAAAGAGGATCCCAGTCTTTTCGAAGCCTATCATCTTTATGGGCGAATGCTTTTTGAAAGCGGCGACATTAAGAAAGCTTTGGATCTTTTTGAGAAAGCGCAACGGATTCGGCCGGACGATTACGAATCACGCACTTTGCGAGGCCAGGCGCTGACCGAACTTGGCCGGAACGATGAGGCGCGCCGCGCTAATAAAGAAGCGCTCGAGTCCATCGAAAAGCACCTTGAGCTTAATCCAGACGAAGCGCGCGCGTACAGCCTCGGTGCCAGTCTTCTCGTTAGGTTGGGCGAAACCGAACGCTCCAAGCAATGGACTCGTCAGGCGATGGCCCTGGCGCCGAACGATCCGCTGATTCTATACAATGCTGCATGTAATTGGGCGCTGCTTGGCGAACCTGACCATGCTCTCGATGGATTGGAACGCGCAATTGAAGTAGGTGTTGCTGTCGCAGACTGGATTAAGCACGACCCAGATTTCGAGAGTGTCCGCGATCATTCGCGCTTCCAAGCGATCGTGAAGCGAATCGCACCGGTATGACAGGCGCGCCGTTGACCAACAGCGAGACCCACTCCAGTTGTTACTCCAGAACAAAATAGTAACACCTTCCAAAAGAAGTTAGAGAACCAAAACACATGAAACAGAAATCCACCTCTCAAACCGCCTTTCTTACCCTGCGTGTTTTACTTGCTCTAGTCATCGCTTTGGCTGGTATCGGCGTAGCGCTCTTTGCCACGGCAAATTCCTCTGTCGGCAGCGGACGTGGTCCTGCGAGGGGGCCGCGCACACCGACTGCGCCGGGTGGCAGCACCGGTCCCGTGGTTGTAGGAACCACGCTTATCAGGGGCCCAGATCGAGCTTATCAGCCCGGGGCGAGTTTCGCCGACCTTGATCATGGCTTTGCCGCAGGCGCGACGCGCTATCTGCATGACGATGGCCTTATCTACAACGACACCCGCGTCCCCTTTTTATGGTCGCAAGACGGCACAACAACACTGTTTCAGCCGTCCCATGATCGCGATACAACGCGCAGTGTTTACTTCCCGCATCAGATCACACCGGATGGGAGCAAGCTGGTTGGCAGCGTTGCATTCCTGGATGCACGAACGCCCGGGGCATGGGTCGGTGAGCTCGATGCCGGACTTAAATACCTTCAGTTACCACCTGACTCAGGAGGTGGCAGCGCAGTCGCCATCTCGAACGATGGACGCCTGGTGGCGGGCACTTTGGGCGGGGGTTTTCGGGCTCCGCCAAGCCAGGCGGCGATGTGGCTGGACGGCGTCTTGCAGACTCTGCCAACCAATCAGACTTGGTCGGAGGTCGGAAGTGTGTTCGAACAAATTTCTCCGCGAAACCAGCATCCGATGACCAGCGATGGCTCAATCATCGTAGGCGCGGCTGGCCCCTCCTCTACCGAGATGCAAGCAACCAAATGGGTGAATGGCGTCGAGCAGCAGCTCTCCACTGGCAACCTTCAACCAACGTCCAGCGTAGCTATGTTTGTTACCGATAACGGAATTGTTTTTGGGACTGCAACCACCAGCGATGGGCACATACACCTGGTTCGGTGGGATGCCGATGGTAACCCCGATGTTCTCGATCCGCCGCCCCCTTTTGGCGTCGTCGGGCTGACTTCAATAGACGTCTCGGGTACAGCAGCCGGCGGCTGGATCGCCCAGCAGACTGGCTGCGTTTCATCGGACGACCCCGCCTGCAACCAGTCGCCTTTCGTTTGGACAATCAGCAATGGGTTTACGGTTCTGCCCGAAAATGGACAGGGAGATTTCTACTATTTCAGCACGGTCAACGCTATCTCTGATGGTGGACGGGTTGCTGTTGGGGCACTTACAGCAGCCTCCCGAGGACCAGGCGACCCACCTGACCTCGGCTTCGTTTGGACAGCAGATTTAGGCATGTTTTTTATCGATGACCTTCTGGTTGGGCAGCCTAACCCGGACTACCCTAGCGCCGATCAAGTCAGCAGCGATGGCAATCGCATAATGGTCACCGGTAACCCTCCGCGACACGACGATCACGACACGTCCCAATTGATTCTGGACCTGAGTTGGCCCAACGCGACACCGACACCCACACCAACCGCAACACCGACGCCTACGCCAACATCAACGCTGACTCCTTGTCCGCCGCCCTGGCAGTTCGTTGCATCCATGCCAGTCGATGTGTACGGCGCCGCGGGCGCTTCCGACGGCACTTATGTTTATGAGGCTGGCGGCTATTCTTTCAGCTTGGGTGCCACCTTGGACGCCTTTAACCGTTACGATCCAGTTGCCGATGCCTGGACGACGCTGGCGGCTATGCCGACTCCGGCATTTATGGCTTCTGCTGTTTATTACTCGCCTACCAATAAGATTTACGTGTTCGGTGGCGAAGATGCCACAAGCGGCACCAATTATGACATCACGCGGATTTACGATGTCGCGACCAGCACATGGTCTACTGGCGCCAATATGCCGGACGTGCGTAGCTTCATGGCGTCAGGCTATAACAGCATCAATGGTAAGATCTATTTGGTGAGCGGCTACAACACCGGGGACGTTAGCAGCGCCCAGCCAAATACATGGGAGTATGATCCTGTTGCTAACACCTTCACCGAGCGTGCGCCGATTCCTCACGCAGTAGGTGGCGCTGCTTCAGGTATCATCAACGGCCACTTGTACGTAGCAGGTGGGCGCGATGCGGCTAACACAGTCGTTGATCTGGTCTGGGACTACGACATTGCTGGTAACACCTGGACGCAGAAAGCCGTAATGCCAGCAGTGCCGAACAATGGGACCGGGAGCGCGGTTGCTCTCAACCGACTTTGGGTTTTCGGAGGTGGCAACCCATTTGGCCTCGCTCGTCAAAGGTCCAGCAAGACTGCGTTTGTAGGGGGCCAGAGTCAGGGTTCCTTTTCAGGTGCAAAGACGGACACGTCAAAAAGCAGCGATAACAGTCACGTTCCTGACATTAGCACCACAGCATTCGTCTACGACCCTGGGACGGATAGCTGGTCGGATGCCCCAAGTCTGAACCAGCTCCGTTCGTTTGCATCAGGCACATCGATCGGTGCGAGAGTGTTCGCCGCCGGAGGGTTGGGCGGCGTGGGCGTTGCCACTCTCTCCACCGTAGAAGGCCTCGATGCGTGCGTTCAACAACCTCGCTGTCAAAATCCAACCACAGTGTTCAGCGAAAATTTCGACGGAGTTACACCGCCGGCGTTACCTGCCGGGTGGACCGCTACTAACGTGATCGACCCCGATAACATATTGTGGGTCACTTCCAATGACGGAGAACCATTCCCGTCTGCCGATTCGCCACCGAATGCCGCATCGATCAATGCCCCCGAAGCGATTAGTGACAAGCGTCTGGAATCATCCAGCATCCCGATCCAGAGCGACTCCGCCCAATTGACCTTTCGCCAGAACTTGGACCTCGAAAGTGGCTTTGACGGTGGCGTGTTGGAGATAAGGATCGGCGGCGGTGCCTTCCAGGATATCCTTGATGCAGGGGGAGCCTTTGTAGTTGGCGGGTATACCCACACCGTCAGCAGCAGCTTTCAAAGCCCAATCGCTGGCCGCCGCGCGTGGACCGGCTTCTCGGGAGGGTTCTTTACAACAACAGTGAACCTGCCAGCTGTTGCAGCTGGTCAAAACATTGTGCTTCGCTGGCGCCTGGGCACCGACAACAGCGACTCTGCCGCAGGCTGGCGCCTCGACTCGGTGGCGATTACTGACTGCGAGGTAACGTCAACACCTACACCCACCCCGACTCAAAGTCCCACGCCAACTTCTACTCCAACAGCCACCCCAACCGTAACTCCGACTCCAACCTCCACGCCAACAGCAACGGCCACCGTAACTCCGACACCTACCGCAACGCCAACGGTTACTCCGCCCACACCAACACCCACCGCCACACCAACAACGACTGTAACGCCAACGCCCACTGCAACCGCAACCCCGACAACAACAGCCACAGCTAGTCCAAGACCTACTCCCACACCAAGGTCTCGTCCCACGCCGCTGCCACGTCCGACGAATCCGGCAGGTTGACCGCAGAAGTTGCAGTCTGGTACACTTTGCGCATGAGGGTAAAAACCGTTACGCGAAATCGCGCGGTGGCTGCCCTCCCAATAACACTGGCCATCGCCGTCTCGTTAGCGGCGGCTCCCCTCCATGCGCAGCAGTCAGAAGTGTCAGAGGGCCAAGGGAGCGCCACGGAATTCTACGGTCCACCGATAAGTCCCGCCATTTACCTCGTAAATTTCCTGATCCTATACATGGTGAATCCTCGCGAGGCTGCCGACATGCCGGCATATAAGGCGCCAATTCCTAAAGCGGTCGTCGCTTGCTTGGAACAAAATCCAAACGGCTGCCCATATGCTGCTTTCGTACACTTATTTGAGCAGCAAACTTCCCGCGATCGCACAGTTCCACCTAACAAGTGTTTTTGGCCGGTCGAATGTCAATTGGAACGCCACTTTGTGCGCCTCGCCCCGCATAGAGCGAGACGCGGTAAACAGATCAACAAGCCATTGGGAATGAAGCGTGCCGCGCAGTTGGCTCAAGTTTTGGGTATCGATGACAGCATGATTCTCACCGAGAAACAATATCGTTGTCTGATTGGAACACCCGGGAACAGAACTACAGACCAGCAAACGTTCTTCCAATGCATCAGACAGCTCACCAATTCGAAAGGGAATGCTGCGATTCCCCTCTCAAGTTACGGGCTGTACGTCAATGACGAGGGAGATGTTCGGAGCGTTTGCGCACCTAACGCGCCCTGTCTCGACGTAAATGCGCTGCTCCTTGGGCCGTTTGAGCAAATTGCGCTTGAGTGCGGATTCCTGCACAAGTTTCTCCGCTTGTTGAATCAGACGCCGCTTCTTCGGCTGATCCCAGGCGGCTTCGCGTGCCAGGACACTCACAAACCTGCGTGCATTATCGAAACCAACTGCGTCGGAAACTGACGCTGGGAAAGAGGTTCGCCAAATCGATATGAACCGACAGGGCGCTCTCTTCGGCCCCGACTCTTAATGGATTTGGGTAGTAGGCGGCGCTGCTAGCCCGACGAAGATGATGATGCCATCACCACCCGGATTCCCACCGACGGTGTCGATGAAGAAATCGGGTTTCCAGTTGTTGAGGGACCAAATGTTGCCGGCCTGATCTATGACCACGGCGGTCTGACGCATCATGGGGATGAAACTGGGCTCAGAGCCTGGTCCGTACAACGGATCTCCATTGTGCAGAAGCACCTGCTCACCTGCAGTGGGCACGGTGTACCCTGTAGAAGGCGATATCGGCTCGCCGACGTTGTGACCCGGAGGCGCATTGATTCCCCCAAGTTTCGTCAGCCGGCCCGTGAAAGGCAGACTCACAAGGTCGAGCGGACCAAAATTTGCGACCCACACGTTATCCTCACCATCGATCGCGGTATCCCATGGGGCGTCCATACCGCCACCGCTGAACGGGCTGCCAACGAGCTCGGTGCCGTCAGGTCGAAACACATAGATCACATTGCTACCCAAAGCAGCAAGCCATGCATTGCCTTGCGAGTCGAGGGACAAGCCCCTTAACCCATGTGCGTCGGGCAAGCAGCGCAGAAACTGCTGTTGCAACGTTCCGTTGACCAGCGCGTACTTCGCAATGCTCCTCGGGAATACGTCAAAAAGGAGGCCTCCGGTGTAGGAAACCCACGCGCTTCCGTCGTTGGCAATTGCAACGTCGAAGGGACCAGCTTTTTCGTACGGTTGAACGTACACAGATTGATTCGGATTGCCGTGTCTGAATACATACAGGCGGTCATTGTCATAGCTCGCGATCCAGATGTTCCTGTTTGCGTCGGAAGCCATTCCCTGCGCTCTGACTGGCCCTCCCTGGTAGCCGTTCGGCTGTGACATCGCCGCGCCTGACGCCGTGAAGCGCGAAATGCTTCCGTTTCCGCCAGCGGATGGAATGGGGTCCGGGGTGCAGTTATTAGTGTCACCCCAGCCAAAATTGCCGAACCAGGCAAAGCCTAGCGGATCGATGGCGACACCGAAACCGGCCCCAAGGAGCCCCCCGCCCGTTAAGGGCGAGCGCGGCGTGCCGCTCCTGCCGTCGGCCGGCTGACCGTTGGGCTTAAACACCAGGTTGAAAACACCGGAGCATGGTGTCCCCTGAACTGTGTTATTCGTGACCCATGCGTAACCTCGGCTATCGAACGCAAGGTTCCCGGGGCCGCTAATCAGAAAGTCAGGCTCGTCGCTACCTGAATTGTTGATCTTCACTGTCACCGTCCAGGCATCAGGCATGGTAACAAGTGGCGGCGCGTACAAGGTACTCAGCAACGTCAACGCGAAGATTCCATCCACGTTGTGTCCCGGGTCGCGAGCGAGGTTCGCCAACGCTTGGGCGGTGTTATGTGGTGGAAGACCGCCTGGCGGAGTGGTCAAATCAAAAAAGCTCGTCGTGACATCCGGGTGATTCACACACGCCGCTAGCAGGTTCGCAAGTGATCGCGTCGAGCGCAGCGAGTTCGTCTGATCGGCATTCGGCGAGTTCAACAGCACGGGCGACGATTGACCGGTCGCGGACGCTACAATGTTGTCGTTCATCCCAGCGGCGATCTGGAGGCCAAATGAATTGCCGGAGATCACGCCCGTTCTTAGGAACTGGGCCATCGAATAGCTGGCCGCTACGCTGGTTAGCTCGTTAATCGTAACGGATCCTGGCAAGTTCTGGCCAAGCACCGTGACGAACTCCACGCCCTCGCCGATGTCGGCTTTCACGAAGAAAATGCTCGACGAGCTTCGGTTCCTGTAGGGAATGGTGAACCGACCTGAACCGTCTGTGGTCGCCTGGCCTACCGTTGTTGGTAGCGCCTGCGTCGCTTCAAACAACGTGACTACAACGTTCGCTAGCGGTTGACTGGAACTTGTGCCTCCTGTTTGAACCACGCCACTCAGCGACTTCGGATTCGCCGATAGAACTCGATCCGCAGTTAAGAAAATTGTCGCGCTCGTGACCAGCACTCGCGTAATCGTAATTAGATAATTTTTCATCGAGATCTTGTTTATTTATTTAGCTGAGTCGATTCGAGAATATCGGTGGTGACGATTTTATTAGTTAGGCAACATGATTCACCTGATCAGTTCGAGTTGGGTGAATACGGTGAGAGGAATAATTGCGCCGATAAGTGTGGCGATTGTATACGTGACGGTTGCTCTCAAGGGGGCGGGCTTGATCGAAAAGGCGGAATGTATGAAGCATTCCGCCCAACGCCATCCATTTCTTGTTGCGACAAATGGACGGCATTCTTCTCTGACCGGTGCGGCTCTCGAACCGAAGAGCCCGCCACGGTCAATGCATTGTGAACAGGGTTAAGGCAGCCGCTCGATGGCCGGCGGGATATATAGGATAATGCTTTGCGCCGGCGAACCGCACAGGTAGCCTCGGCGCCAAATGTATAAAACGAAGCCGTGCGCTAAATGCGAGATGCCGTCGCCGGGCACAGAATTGAAGGCCTTAGTTCTCAACGGCTCACTCAAACACAACAAGGATGTTTCCAATACGGAAGAGTTGGCACAATTGGTTCTGCAGGAGATGCGCCCACACAAGGTGAGCTCCACAATAATCAGACTGGCAGACAAGAACATTCCCGTTGGATTGGGTTTCAAGGAAAGGAACGATGACGACTGGCCCGGAATCGTGGAGAAGCTTAGGGCTTCTGACATTGTCATCTTTGCAACCCCGATATGGTGGGGCGGCCGGTCCAGCCTGATGCAGCGAGTAATCGAGCGCATGGACGCGCTTGATGAAGAATTTCGGGCCGGTGGCCGGAGCGCGCTGTACAACAAAGTCGCGGGCATTGTCATTACTGGCAGCGAGGACGGAGCGCTCGCCACGATGGGAACCATCATGATGGTTCTGACATGGATGGGATTCACGCTGCCGCCCGAGTGCGCGGCGTATTGGGTTGGCGAGGTTGGCCAGCCAGTTGCAGAGGACAGGGCGAGACGAATGGCAAACGACGCCACAACTCACATGGCCAAAAACCTAGCGCGGAATCTCGTATTCTACGCTCAACTTCTAAAGACCAATCCACTGATTCCAAAAGAAGAGGCTTTCGGGACAGGGCTCGGTTAAAACCGTCGGCGGACGAGAACCAGATTTCGGATCGAGGCGGCGCTCGACTGCATTCACCCAGTGCCGCTACAATCGAGGCACATGAATCGTCGCGATCATGCAGCGTGCACTGCCACCTGCAAGCTCGATCGTAGGAAGATCTATCGGCACGAGCCGCGCGTAGCGACACAATTTCTTGCGTTGATCCTCGGTCAATGCTCGATCGGCGCGACTGGAAAGCACCAGGAGTTTATTTCCATCTCTGTTGTGTAGTTCAATGGCGTTGCCCGCGAAATTCGCAACCTGATCTGCCGATAGCTCCACGATCTCTTTGCCGGTCTTCTCCAGACACGCTCGCATATGCTCCCGCTCAGTCTCGTTAGGAATCATTTTCAAACCAACCATCGCGAAACCCGTGCCGATGCACATCATCACGTTGGTGTGATAGATCGGCTGGCCATCGGAGCCGATGCTCGTAAAAGTGACCGCCTCGTAGCCGAAATCCTCGGCGAAGCGTTGGATCATTTGTGGAGTGGAGCGATTCGAGATCGAGACGTACGCAACTTTGTTCAGGTGATCGAATACAAGACTGCCAGTGCCTTCCAGGCAGGAACCTTCATCCTCGAACGCCGAGTAATCGATCACCTCGGTAACCCGATAATGCTTTCGTAATTCCTCAACGATGTCCTGCCGGCGCTCGCGGCGCCGCAGAGCCGAAAACATCGGGAAAAGGGCGATTCTCCCATTATGATGCGTTGAGATCCAGTTGTTAGGGAAAACCGCGTCCGGTTTTTCCGGCTCGGCTGTGTCTTCAAAGACATGCACGTCAATCCCTGCCTCGCGCAGCCTCTCCACAGCCCCGTCGAATTCTTTTCTCGCTGCCACTGTCAACGCATCTGGACT
>Ga0207678_10002691_pt1 | contig 16118 bp, 14 predicted proteins | sample KBSC63metaG_FD_184319 | JGI IMG/M metagenome (GOLD analysis project Ga0207678, IMG submission 184319) | Corn rhizosphere microbial communities from Kellogg Biological Station, Michigan, USA - KBS C6-3 metaG (SPAdes) (version 2) | ecosystem: Host-associated > Plants > Roots > Rhizosphere > Soil ...
GAAATTCCCTTGGTCTGGCAAAGGACAGAGGTATAATTCTTTCCGCTCTCTGGAATCGCAAGCCTTCGATGTCATCGCCCGACTCAGGTCATCGCGACATTTCCATTTCGGAGAAGCATTCAGCAAATTCTGACAAAAGGAGGAAGAGCAATGATCGGCAAACTTATCACATTAGCACTTTTCTCCGCGGTACTCATGGCCCCCGGAGTCGCCCTGGGAGCCCCATTGGAAAAGAAGGGATCCACGAGTTACACCTCGCACTATGTGTTCCGCCCTTTGGGGACCACCGAGCTTTCCGGCGTCGGTAAGGTCAGCGCGCTGGAAATGGTCGGCACCACGGAAAACACAAAAGGCGAGCCAGCGTTCGACAAGATGAAAGCCAAGTGCCACGCCGTGAAAGTCGAGGCCGGAGACCAGACGTACTTCGACGGCGCCTGCGCCATGACCGACGCCGACGGCGACACAGTGTTCTCGACCTTCAATACGCGCGACCTCGACAAGTCGCAGCCGAAGATGGATTGCGGCACGCATTTCATAAAGGGCGGCAGCGGCAAGTACACGGGAATCACCGGGCTCGAGCCATTCTCTTGCATTTCGAAGGCGACACCGCCCGGCGAGCCGGCCGGCTCATTCGCGTTTGACATTCCGCACAACACGACGTGGGAGATCAAAGAGTCGGCTGCCACTGGTGCCGGCGCCGGCGAGAGTGGCACCGGGACCGAAATGAAGAAGTAATCAGATATTTTCCGGGAGGGGAGTCAGGTTCCCCTCTCACCGCTATGGGAGGCCCTACGCCGGCCTTCTCCAAGCCTCAGGCCAGATCCGCCCGGCCTCAATGTCCGGAAAGGGTCATTAGCTGACAAAGGGCCCCGCAATTAGCGAGGCCCTTTGCGAATTTCGTCTCAAGTGTTCAGCCTTACCTGCGGCTGCCAAATAGCTGCAGAAGAAACATGAACATGTTGATGAAGTCGAGATAGAGGCTCAATGCGCCCATGATGGCGCCCTTGGCCACGGCCGTCGCATCGCCCTGGAGCTGGTAGTAGCCGGTCTTGATGCGCTGCGTGTCATAGGCCGTGAGACCGGCAAACACGAGCACGCCGATCACAGAGATCGCGAACTGCACTGCGTTCGACTGAAGGAACAGATTGACGAGCATGGCAATGAAGATGCCGATCACGCCCATGATCAGAAACGAACCCAAACCTGAGAGGTCCTTCTTCGTCGTATAGCCGGCAAGACTTAGACCGGCGAATGCCGCGGCGGTCACGAAGAACACTTGCGTGATCGACTGGCCGGTAAAAACAAGGAAAATTGATGACAGCGATAGGCCCATTACAGCCGCGAACAGCCAGAACGCGAGCTGCGCGCTGGCGACGCTCATCTTGTAAACTCGAGCCGACAAGTACCACACGAACGCCAACGGGGCGAACATGACCACCCACTTGAGCGGCGACTGATACAGCATCTGCCCGAAGGGCGTCAGCGCCACATGGCCACCGACTTCGCTGGCCACTGCCAACGCTGAGACGACGTAGGCCGTAATTCCGGTTAACGCGACGCCAACCGACATATAGTTGTAGACGCTGAGCATGTAGGAGCGAAGGCCCTCGTCTACCGCTGCACCCGCGCGGGCGGCGGCGCCAGGTTGCGAAAACCTGTCTTGAAGCTGTGCCATCTGTCAGTTCCCTTGAAGTTCCGAGACGAACCTCGCTCGGTTGCTCAGTTAAGTATAGCCCCGATGCAGAGTGATTGTCGTCTTGCGTTCAAGAACTGGCTACGGATTGTCGGCATCATGGTCTGGACCAGCGCCTCTGGGCCGGATTTCTCGGTCCGGGGGCGAGCCCCCTCATAGCCGCTTGCCGGCGGTTCTATTCCGTGACTGAGCATTGCGTGAGCCGACCAAGTAATCTCCAGGGTCAAGGCTCATCCAGGACCTCTTGAGCCGCCCGAAGTTCGTCGGACGGCACCCAGGGAAGGAATGCCCGCTGTTCGGGATCTGCCTCGTCGAGCTCGGCGGCAGCAAACGAATTTTCGCCGGCTGTCCAACGATCGATCGCTGTCGGATCATCGAGCGCGATGCGGAGCGCGGCCGTGAGCTCGACAAGCCGCGGTCGGCGATCGCTCGCGACCATGCCCTGAATCAGGCCAGCCTGGGCACTCTTGTAAACCGAACGGAGCTGCTCGTTGGCGGGAACATCCCACTCAAGATAGTGCTCGAAGGCAGCGCGACAGGCCTCGACGCTCGTCGAGTTGTAGCCGCGGCAATCCAACGGCCGCGCGGCGTAAACTGAACACGCGCCATTGACGAGTAGCGGGCACGGAGGTCGGGCGACCCCCCAGTCCTCATCAGAGAAGCCGCGGGTCGTGTCATCAACAGCGATGACGCGGTCACGCAACGCTGTTAGCTGCGATTGAGAAAAAGTGTCCCTGACGAGCGCAACCAGTGCCGCGACTTCAGGTACCGTCGCGACAACCCGCATATGGCAGCAAAAGGTGCAGCCGACGCGACAGGAGATTGACTGCAGAGCAAGTGTATCGGCGGCGGCGATATCCGCTTGCGTGGCCACGGCCAAGGCGGCCTCCGTCGCCTCAGCGAGGTCATGGGCGAGATACTTGGCCCGGGCACGCTCAGCAATTTCAAACGCGAGCATCACCATAACTCACTGACAGAATTTGGTTGGTCACAAGACTCCAAGCCGGCGGTGTAGTCTCGGACCCAATGCTCAAATGCATCCTGTGCCGGATCCAACAACCGACTTCGCCATAGTTCACTTGAGAAAAGCTTCGATGCCAGCACTCACGTCGTCGTACTCTTTGTTGCTGCCAATAACCTCGCTAATCGCATTCTTCGCGTTATCCAACTCTAAACCATTAGCCTTATTGCAGATCTCAATCACTTCCTGATCCGAGCCCTTCAGTGATTGAAAGTACGTAGCCCAGGCGTCATACAATAATTTCTTTATCGCGTTTGGCTTAACGTCAGATCCGGGGTCCTTCATTTGGTTCATCCAGGCCTGCATCTGTTGCTGTTCCCAGATAAATGCATCTTTCAGTAGTTCTAGCTCTGGGCTTGTCATCTGGCATCTCCTTTTCGTTGAATAATTGACGGTTGGTGAGACACTGGGTGGCCGTCACCGGCCATTCGTTCGGCTCTTGCCGCCATCGTCACGAGTTCCGCCGCCACTAACGGACGGCGGACAGTGCTGGGTGGGACACCGGATTTCAGAGCCAACATGACACCGGCGGCTTCCCAGTAATTCTCAACCCGATAAAGCTGATCGCGCCGCCATGGCAGATCAACGAGATCATTGCGCATGGCATTCTTGTTGCCCTTTACAGCGATCACCGGGATGCCCTGTTCAAGCGCTGCCAAGGTTGGCAGGCCAATGCAGCCGTCGGGGATTACAAGACAGGAGATGTCCGCATTCGAAATGACACCGCGGTGAGCGAAGAGACCAGGATCGGTAACAATCGCGGGCGCGCGCGACAGGCCCTTCAGCACGCAATGCAGGAAGGACACGGAAACCGCTTCTGCTGCCTTGCGCGGCTCGTAATGACCAACATCAGAATTCATGATGTCGACGCTGTCATACATCGGCGAATGGGCGGTAGGAATGTTGAACAAGCTTGATAGGCAATGGGTCAGCAGAGCCTCGATGCCACCGAACGGGTTGACGGTCTCGAGCAGAGGTTCGGCATCCGACGCGCGGTCACTCTGGAACGCAGGCTCCCCGAAATAGGTCTCTTGCTCGTCCGCGTCCATATCGATGACAGTTGTAATCGCGACCGCGTCGACAGCATTTCGGTTGCGCTCGATGGTTTCGAGCAGGCCCTCAAGATTTTCCACGACACCTGTCGCGCGGCCTGAGGAGGAATAGCTGGTTGTCATACGAAGCCGCGACGAGAGCATCTCGATGCGGTTGCAGGCAAAGCCCCCAGAGGCCCGCGCGGCGTTCACGGAGTTTACCACATTGTGCCTGATAATCGGCGCCTCATGATCGTCCATGATTGTCAGAATACGGTTGCACCGGCGTGAGGCCAGCCCGGCGGTTCCCATCATCAGGCGGGTGATTACGCTGCCCTCGACATAAAGTGTGTTATCAGACATCTCGTTGATATCGGCACCGTTGACCACATTGGGGTGGGTGATCAGCGTATCGGCGCAGGAAGCAAGCAGACGTGCTGCCGGAGCGGCATCACCGGCATGACCACCGATCAGGGCACCGATGCCTGTCGGCACGAGCATTATCGCGGTGAAGCGCTCCTGGTTCTCGAAGCGGCGAGGGCGGAAGGTGAAAATCGACTGCAGGTGCTGACAGTGCGGACCAGCGAAGGCTTCCAGCAGCCCAAGCTCGCAATGATAGCAACCACCGGAGGAGCGCGAGATAATAAAGCGCAGAGGGACTGCGCCTTCGAGATCGGTGAACTGTGGATGCTCGGCAAGATGGGCGATAAGGCTGCCGCTTCCGGCAGGGCAGACCAACTCGAATTCGCACTCCGACAGCCGCATGGTCAGCAGGCTCCTGGCACTCTGCATTATGGATCGCAAAATCGGAAAATGAAAAGCGATGTTTCAATGTGACCCGGAGGATTTCGGCCTTGTCTATCATCCTCACTCGTCGATAGCGCCGATAACCATTCCCACGAAAGCAGCCCCGAGAGATGATGATCGATCCGCCCCTCGACATTCTGTCGGAAAACGATCAAGATAACCTTCCTGGCAAGCTATCCGTATGAGGGCATGCTCGTGGCGCAAGACGCCATTTCGATCCCCCCAGAGGCGATCGTCTCACGCCCTCCTGCCACGCAACACAAAGTCCAAGTTACCTTTCCCGGCCGGCTGATCGTCATCGGCTTCGGTAGCATCGGCCAGGGAGTGCTGCCGCTGATCCTGCGGCACGTTGGCGGGCTGACTCCCGAACGGATCACGATCGTCACGGCTGACGATGTCGGTCGCAAGGAAGCGCAGGAATACGGCATCCGCTTCATGAAGCAGCCCCTGACCCGCGAGAATTTTCGCCAGGTGCTTGAGCCGCTGGTTGGTCGTGGCGACTTCGTCATGAACGTGTCCGTTGACGTTTCCTCTGTCGCTCTCATCAAGTGGTGCTGGGTGCATGGCGCCCTGTACCTCGACACCAGCATCGAGCCGTGGCGGGGTGGCTACACGGGTCCGCCCCTGTCGCCGTCGCACCGCTCTATTTACGTGCTGCGCGAGGAAGTTCTCGCGCTGCGCAAGATAAAGGACAAGGATCCGAAGCCGACCGCCGTGCTCGCGCACGGCGCGAATCCCGGTCTCGTGCAGCACTTCGTCAAGCAGGCGCTCATAAACCTTGCCGGAGACTTCAAGATCAATGCCGGCAATCCCACGACGCGCGAGGACTGGGCGGCGCTCGCGCGCTCTGTCGGCGTCAAGGTCATCCACATCGCCGAGCGTGATACCCAGGTGCCGACCGTCCCGAAGCGACCGGGCGAATTCTTGAACACCTGGTCGGTGGACGGCTTTGCCAACGAATGCGGCCAGCCGGCCGAGCTCGGCTGGGGTTCGCACGAGCGCAGCTTCCCCCGCGACGGCCGCAAGCACGTCTTCGGCAGCGCCTGTGCAATCTATCTGATGAAGCCGGGCGCCTTGACGCGGGTGCGGAGCTGGACCCCGAAGGCTGGACACTTTCACGGCTTCCTGATCACGCACGACGAGGCGATTTCGATCGCCGACTTTTACACCGTCAAGGACGGCAGCCAGCTGCTTTACCGACCGACGGTTCACTATGCCTATGACCCGTGTGTTTCGGCGGTGCTGTCAGTGCACGAGCTCGCGGCTCGCAACTGGCACCTGCAGGAACAGAAGCGAATCCTGATGGACGACATCGTACCGGGTGGCATCGACGAGCTCGGCGTGCTGCTCGCCGGTCACAAGAAGAACGCCTACTGGTACGGGTCGCAGCTGTCGGTCGATGACGCGCGCAAGCTCGCACCGTACAACAATGCGACCAGCCTGCAGGTCACGGCGGCCTGTCTGTCGGGGATGATCTGGGCGATCGAGAATCCGAGCCGGGGCCTCGTCGAGCCCGACGAGATGGATTTCCGTCGCAACCTCGAGATCTGCATGCCCTACCTGGGCGAAGTCTTCGGCGAATACACCAACTGGAATCCGCTGCACGACCGCGCACGGCTCTCACCCGAGGAAATCGACACCTCGGATCCCTGGCAGTTCAAGAACGTCAGAATCATCTGACGGCGTGATCAGCTATCCGGCCCCTTTTGTGCACCCCCCACGTTCCGGCGCCTCCCGATAGCAAACCGGTAATCTGCCGCTGTTGGACTCGGCGCGACACTCGCACAAACTCCCAGCGGTAGCCGATGACGATGACATGCTCACTCCGCTGGAGCGGGCCCCCAATCGGAGACCCAACCTCGATCCAGAGTGGACGTGATGAGAAATGGGTTGCGGAGTTTGTGCCGCCAAGCCGCATTTTTTACCTCTAGCCACTCATTTTTTACGGGCCCACGCGATTTTTTTGCGATCGCTCGACCGCGCATTTTGCGCTCTCCGACTAGGGTTTCCTCGACGAATGGCAACGAAAAAAGAGGAACCGAGCAATGAATAATTATCCCGCGAACAAGGCTCGCGCACCATGCGTCACAAGAGGAGATAGACAACTGATAAGAGGAGAGACCTCCAATGAAAAAGCTATCAATAGCACTGATCAATCTGCCACTGCTTGCGCTCGGCACAGCACTCGCGCAAACGCCAGCGGCGGTGGACTATGATGACATGCTGAGCCCGCTAGAGCGGGGCTTGAACCGGCGTCCCGACCTCTATCCAGAGTGGACGTGGATGACGGAAAGTCAGGCCGCGCGTGTTCTTAAAGCCCACGGCTACGACTTCATTTTCCATCTCGAAAGGGCTGGTCAATTCTGGCGAGGAAAGGCCATGAGTAATGGCGCGTCTTATCATGTGGCCATCAATCGCTACGCGGAAGTCTTTGGCCACATGGATCGAAAAAGCCTAATTGCTGCCGCTGAGCGGGCTAAAGAAGCGGCAAAACCTTCGATCACTATGCTGGCGACGTTAAACGGCCCTGTCACGGCTTCCATTTCGCGCGTGGCCCCAACGGTACTAACGCCCGCCAGGCCCGTCGCAACTGTGATGGGTGAGGTTGCGTGGACATGGATGTCAGAAAGGCAAGTCATCCAATTTTTGAAGAGCAAAGGTTACACCAACATCGGCACCATCAGGCGGGACGAGAAAGGGATATGGCGCGCCAAGGCGATAAAGGATGGCTTGGTCTCGCATGTCGCCCTCGATGTCTATGGCAATGTGCAAGCTGAGCTTGACGGCGGCGGTGGTCTGGCTCAAGCGACTCCGTCAGACTGAAGACAGCCGTTCAGGTTTTCGATATGGCAAATGCCACCGCGTCTCATTGCGCGATGCGTCATGGCTCAACCATCAGAGTGCTCGCTATAGTTCTGGCCTCGCGCCTATTGAGTTTGGGACCTGAATGGGCGCGGGCGCTCGGTCTCGCTTTCGCGACATGTTCTGTAGCAGACTGCTGATTGTCCTCCTTACGCATGAAACAAGTGCCAACCAATCGGTGAATCCGAAGGAGGTAGTCAGACGTAATCCACCCATTGAGTGGTCCATTTTTGACGATGCAAGACCAGCGCCGGGTACAGCCGTCGGCGCCTACGCCGGGAATGAGTTTCCGAAGGAAATTCGCCACGCCGAACATCGCGACAGTGGCATGTCTGGGGCGGGAACCAAGCGTTAGAATTGGAACACTATATATGGAGCGCTTGCCGGACCGCGATCGCCGCGGTCAGGCCGCTCTCGATTGCTCCGTCAACGAAGCCTGTCCATCCCCGTGCTAGATCGGCTCCCGCGAACACGAGTCGGCCTTCCGGCATCCTGGCGGCTGGGACCGATCGGGTCAGCTGTCCCGGGCGATACATTGACCAGGTTCCCCTCGAGAACGCGTCACCCTCCCAGTCGTGGCCGATCACCTCGAGGATATCGAGGCCCGGGATCGCCGACTCGAACGCTTCCCTGATGGCGGCGTTATTGGTCGGGGACAACACGGCACCATCCGGCCCATGCGCTACGAAGATCGTTTCGGTTTCGCTGAGGTACTCGACCTGTATCCAGGTGAACAGAGACGACTCGGGAAGCACAACCCTCAGGTCGTGGCGTCCGCGAACCCTGACGATGACCTTCAGCCCGTGACCCGCATGCCCACGCGCGGCCAGCTCCCGCTTGGCCTCGGACAGAGGGGGATCGAAGTCGATCGAGGTCCACGTGTTCAGCGGCGCGGCCACGACTGCCGCACGCGCCTGCTGCGCTTCGCCATCCCGAAGGACGACCGTGACGCCAGAACCCGTTTGCTCCACTCTGGTGACGGGGGCCTTGAGTCGAATCTCGGGTGATCCATCTGCCGCTATGGCGCTCGACAGGCGGTTCATCCCGCCATCGACCTTATAGATATTGACGCACTCAGCCTCGAGCCGCGCGTCGAAGCCAGACAACGCGTACCACCTGAACGCCGATGCGGCGCTCACATTAGCGCATCTCGACGAGCAGTCCGTTGCCCATGCCGACTCGGCGAGCATCCGGAACTCCGCGTCACCATCGAACGCGTCGATGCACTGACGCACCGAAAGGGTATCCAGGCGAGCGGCCTCATGCCCGGACATGTCATGCGGGGTCGGGAACCAAGATCTGGCATCGGCGCAGATGGCATCCACAGCGTTCGCCATCCGTTCGTCGAACTCGGTGCCGGAGGACTCCCGGCGCTCATCACCGACGACCCAGGTGGCGCGTGCTGGACTGCGGCTCGGCGTCACGCCGATGCCGTACCGGGTTAGCTCTGCCCATACATGGGGCTGATGCCAATGCACCCACGACCCACCCAACTCGACGGTGTGCCCGGAGATTGCGGTCGTCATCGTGCGTCCGCCGATCCGCTCGCGCGCCTCGAGCAACAGGACGTCGAGTCTTGCGTGGTGTAACTCTCGGGCGGCAGTGAGACCTGCGAACCCTCCACCGATGACAACGACGTCACGAACGATCATGACATTCGCTCCCGCCAACAATGGCGAAGAATAGAATGTTTGGGTCCCTGGCGAGCGACCGAACAAGAACGACCAAGGTGAGCGAGAGCTCAATGAGCGCCGAGCCGCAGCGCCTGCAAAGAAGAAATGTTTGACTACCTGCTAGGCAAGGCATTTTGGCCTGTCGAGTTGGCTACTCTAGCAGAGTCATCTGCAGAGAATTCTGGCAAGCCTGCTTTGAGAAGGAAATGGCGTAAATGGTCTCGATCTTCCGCATTTTTATAAGGCGATAAGCAGGTGGGCGCCAAACTTTGAATCGTTGCCTGAGCGTCGAAGCCCATCACTCTAGCGACGGCAGCACGAGCCAACTCTACATGGCCCAAGGCGGCATGACTCGCCGCGAGGTAAAGATGAACACCAATCGTGTCCAGCAAGCGCAAACTCTCCAATGTGGTGATGGCTTCAGGATATTGGTGAGCGTCGAAAAAAATCGGGCCCAATTGGAAAGTCCAATATTCTGGATAATGCGGATTGAGCCGCATGGCCTTGCGCACCATTTCCAGGCCCTCCTTTGCTCGTCCGGCGTAGCTCAAGCATTGACCGAAGTCGTTCAGGACATCAGCATCGTTCGGATTGAGCTCAAGCGCTCTTTCATATGACGTGATTGCACGATCATGCTGTCCGCAAAACATATGATAGCCGGCCGTGGCCCAATGGCCCCAGGCTTCATCGTCGTCACGCGCAATGGCTAAGTTGGAAAATTTCAAAGCCTCAGCCATCGAGTAGTCTACGTCTTCGCTCCATCCTAGCCAGACGTCGCACAAGTGCGCCCAGGCGATTTTCGCATAAGGTTTCCCATAGTCGGGATCGAGTTCAATGGCTTTTTTGAAACACTCTCGCGCGGAAGCGGTGCACCCTTGGGTGAAGAGATTGAAAGCGTCCAGACCCCGCTGAAAATAATCATAGGCTTGGAAATTCTGAGGACTGCTCCTTTCCGCTCTCCTTCGCCAAGCTTTGCCCAGCCGCCCGCCATAGGCCGTCGCAAGTCTACCGACGATTGTTTCGGTTACTTCATCCAGCACTGTGAAGATATCTTCGGCGCTCCGGTCAAATCGTTCGGCCCACAGATCAGCGCCCGTAAATCCATCGACTAGCTGGGCCGCAATTCGGATTCGTGCATTTGCTTTTTGAATGTTACCTTCGAGTATGAATCGAACGCCGAGTTCTCGACTAATATCCTGTATTTTTATCGCCTTGCCCTTATAGGCGAACGTCGACTGACTAGCGATAACATGCAAGTCGCGAAACCTGGATAGACCCGTGATGATGTTTTCGCTTATGCCGTCGCAGATATAAGAGTACGTGGGATCAGCACCGATATCGACGAACGGCATGACAGCGATCGAGGGAAGCTTGGCATCCGTCTGGGACGTTGTTCGCTCCTGCTTCGTAATCACTGCATTTGAAGGTAGACATTCGCCCTCCGCAATTTGCCTTCTCAGTTCCTGAGTCTCAGCAGAAGGCTCGACGCCTAACTGTTCGCGGAGAATCGCTCTGCACTGTTCGAACTGCTTTAGGGCGAGCGCCTTATCCCCCTGAGCGGCATATGCATACATCAGTGAACGGTGTGAAGCTTCTCGCAAACAATCGATTGCCAGCAGCTGCTGAGCAGCATCAATTCGGTAATCGCCATATTCACGTTCGACAAGCTTGTCGTACAGTTTGATGGCAGCGCTCTTGAGGCGCGAGCGTTCAGCTGCAAGCCATTCTCCAAACGCTTCGTCGCGAAGCGCAAGGTCTGCAAGCAATTCGCCACTATAAGATCGGGCGGCCTTGCGAAGCACTGAAATATCTTCTTGGTCCATTCCCTGCAGAACGGTCAAAGCATCGACGACAATTTCTCGCAGCCGCAAGGTTAGGACGTCGTTTTGGGACTGAATTGACTCCGCAAGGGAAGGTCCAAGTTCTTTTCGCAAAACAGCCAGGGATTGCCTCAAACTATTCCTGGCTTGTTCGTCGCCGTGGTCGCCCCAAAGCAGACTCGCTAGACGTTCGCGCGTTACCGTTTGGCCAGGTGAAAGTGCCAAAACGGCAAGCAATGCTCTGTTCTTTTTGCTGCCAATTTCGATGCGGACGCCCGATGGTCCCGACAGGGCAAATTCAGCAAGGAGCGATAGGTTAAAGCTTCCAGAGCTTTCCCCCTGGGTTACCGAGTTTGTGCTGCCAGGTCGCATTTATATCTCTGGCCACTCCTTTTTTACGGGCTCAGGTAATTTTTTTGCGATTGTTCGCCCGCCCATTTTGCGGTCTCCGACTAGGATTTCCTCGACGAATGGCAATGAATGGCAATGAATAAAGAGGAACCCAACAATGAATTATCCCGCGAACGAGGCTCACTTTCAACCCGTTCATGCACCATGCGTCACAACTTGGATCGAGACTCTTCAAAAGTGGATCACCTGCGCCGCGCGGCAAAACAGTGTCTCAAGGAAGACCCCTCCACCAACAGCCCCAAGCCCATGATGATTTGAGGGTTCCGCGTATTATCGAGGAAATGCAGCACTCGCTTATCCTCATCCCCCACTGCATTGCAATAAGTGACATGCCTGGCCGCCCATACACGGACAGGAGCGGACACGAGTCCGCGTGATTTCGATTTCTAGATAACTGGCCGCTTTGACTCCTTGGGAGACACCGATGCTTCACGCACAAATTAACCAGGTACTTGAACGCACCGAAATCCGGCTTCGAGTCGCGCGCAGCAATCATCTTGGTAATCCCTACAATCTGGTTCCGACGTCTGGGATCCCTTCGGCCTTCGGAGACTATCTCATCAACAATCTTGGCGATCCCTACACCGGATCCCACTGTGGCTTAGAGGTCTGCGATCTCGAACGCGAGGCTGTCACGTGGCTCATGGCGCTTTGGCAATGCGAGGACCCGACGGCGTATTGGGGATCTGTCGGGGCGAGCGGCACGGAGGGGAATTTCTGGGCCCTCTATCTCGCGCGTGAGGTGCTGCCGGATGGCGTGCTCGTACACAGTTCGCAAGCGCACTATTCGATACCCAAGGCTGCACGAATACTGAGAATCGAGACGTTATCGGTTGATTGCGAACCGGGCGGCGCCGTGGATGTCAACGCTCTGGCGGGCGCGCTCAGGACTATCAGTGGGCGCTCCGTCATTCTCGCGCTCACTTGCGGGACGAGCATGACGGGGGCGCACGATGACATCCAGTTAGCTCTGCAATGTCTTGAGGCTGCCGGTTTCGGTCCAGCGCGACGCTTTGTTCACGTCGACGGCGCTTTGGATGCCATGGTCCTTCCCTTCGTGCCCGAGGCGCCCGTAGGGATCCGGCCATCGTTCCAGCATGGCATCGACAGTCTGTCGACGTCCGGGCACAACATGATCGGCACACCGATGCCATGTGGCGTGCTCATCGCTCGCCGCCGTTACGTGGACCAAGTCGCTTCTGCGATCTCGCATTTGCGGCCGAACGACACGACGCTGATGGGATCGCGCAATGGGCATGCAGTTCTAGCGATTTGGGCGCGATTGGTCGGACACGGCGTCGCCGGTTTCACCGCCGACGTTCGCCGATGCCTTAAGCGCGCCGACAGCCTTGTCAAAAGACTCAGCTCGGCGAATGTTCCAACGTTGCGCAATCCTTATTCCCTGACCGTGGTCTTCCCCGAGCCGCCGGCGCCGATATTGCGTAAATACCAGCTTGCCAGTGACAAGGGTCAAGCTCACGCAATCGTAATGCCGAGCGTCTCGGACAGGCTCATCGGTCAATTCCTCGACGACTATTTGGGCTGGTGGAAATCTGGCTGCAAAGTCAGTCGCAATCATGGCGTGCAGACATAGTCATCTTCCAATCCATGAAGGTCAAAGACTCGCAACTTCAACCGGACCGGTCGTAGAGACCGCCGTCTAACCCGAGAAGTAAAATGAGCAAACCGATAGTCATAAGGCGCGCGTCGTTGGCCGATCACGAAAGACTGTAGTCGCTTCACAGAGCCTGGTTGCTTGGACTCGCCTCTTAGCATTACGACACCGCGGAGATCGAGGCGTACATTGACTACGACAGTCCCATGCTTGGTGAGCTGATTGCACGTTGCCGTTACCGCGTCATCGAAGATCGTCAAATTGACTGACAAGATGATGTCACCATAGGTGGCCTCACAGTGCCACTTCTCAGGCAGTTGGAGCCGGCTTTGGGCTGTTGTTACTCCTGGTCTTCTTGCTAATGGGGAATCAGCGAGGCAATCACCTCTTTCGCTGCGCGCTGGCCGGTCACCACGGCGGCGTTGAGATAGCCGCACTCCACCGCTTTATCCGCGGTGTGTTCGCCCGCGAAGAAGCAGTTCCCTTCCGGCTCCTTCTCGATGCCGAACACGGTGGTCGCGTACCCGATCGGTAGGTATGCGTATGAACCTAATGACCATGGATTGGTATGCCAGGCGTCACGGGTTATTTCACCTGTCCAGGCGGCGGTGAGGCCGGGAAGCAGCTCTTCCGCTTCCGCCAAGCAGCGCTTGGCCAAATCGTGGGGATCGAGAGCTCCCGCCTGCAGGGCCTGCGATCCGGCGGACCAGAAGCACAACATGCCGCCCGGTCCCGGTCCACGGTCCTGGCGATGTGCGCCGGTAACGTCCCATGTCGTCTGAAACAGATCTGACTTCAGGCGGATTTCGCCGTTGCAGCGGGTTTTGTCGTTGTTCCAAACGTCGCGATTTTTAAAGCGAAGCTGGAACTTGGTGCCGGTGCCCATTCCGAGCTCTTTGATGGCGCGGCATTTGAGGGGGCTAAATTGGTCGCCTTTGATGTCGACCCGACGCAAGGTGGTGAATGGCAGCGCTATGATGACCCGGTCATAGACCTCGTCGAAGACCTTGCAATCGCGGGTCAGCGATAGCTGCACCTTTCCATCCTTTCCATCCATTCTGGTAAGGGCGATCAAGGCCGTCCCCGTCTGAACCGCGTCTCCGAGCTTTTTGCCCAAAAGGCTAGGAATCTGGTCGTTGCCACCGCGGATATGAAGGCGCTCGTTGGAGACCCCGTAGTAGAGTTTGAACTCGTCTTTGTATCCGGAGGGAGGTGGCCTCACTGGTATTTGATTTACATAGAACTGCTGCGCCGGCACGAGGCCGCTGAGCAGCGTTGAGTCGGCCGAGTATTCTTCGGAAAGGGCGTTCTCGATCAACTGCCCGAGCTTGCTGTGGCGGCCCCCAGACACATATAACTCCACCCATTCGGCGAGGCGCATCTGGTCGAGCTCGCGCGCGAATTCCGTGGGGTCCTTGTAATTACAGCATTTGGCGCCGCCGATTCGCTCAAACTGGTACTGAATCACCGGGTGGAGCTTCGCGTAATCCGTTGTCGCCTGCTCGCGGGTGTAGCGTTCCTTGTCAAATCTCCAGAGTTCGTCCCAGTCATGTTCGTTGTAGGTATCATCGAGCTCCAGGCCGAGCTCCCTAGCGAGGTCCTGGATCGCTATCTGATTTCGACCTTTGTTAATGAACTCGCCGCCATGCTCGGCGATCTGTCCGTTGTCGGGGAATTTGATCGAGTAGCAGCGACCCCCGAGCCGCGTGCTGCCCTCGTAGACGTGCGGCTTGAGTCCCACCTTGGACAGTTCGTACGCGGCGGTAAGCCCCGCCAGACCCGCGCCGACGATGGCCACTCGAGCCTCCGCTGCAGCGAGAGCCGGCAGTCGGGGCAGAAGCGCCATGCCAGCCAGAGACGCGGCCCCGCGAAGCGCCGCGCGCCGCTCGATCTTGGGCCCCCAACCGACCGGTCGGGCCGGTCGCTGGGCGCGGTCCACGTCGGCCGCGATGCGCATGAGTGCGTTGAGTAGCGATGATCGGGGCATCCTTTCCTCCGACCAAGACGCATGGGAGCAGCGCGCCGCGCGAGGTGATGCTGCTCACGACGTGCGCGAAACGGAGCGTCTATAGCGAGATCCATCCTTACCAGGACTCATCGGCGTCGAACAGCCAGTAGTCGCAAGTCATCTCTTCTCCCACGCGATATTTCCCGCACAGCGGCGACAAGCGGCGGGCAATCTTAAACCAGAAGAGCACCGGAGCGCGGCCGCACAGACTGCGGCGAGCAACTGTCCGCACGTCTCATACTTACCTGATCAGACGGCTACCCCTTGCGCGCGCGACCGGCTCGGATGAGCGGGCCAAGCCATTGAAGGCCACGCCAGCTAGCAGAGGTTTCAACCTCCGCGATGTCGCAGTAACTTGCCGCTCTCCCCCGAGCTGGCGAAGAACCTGCAGAGTTTTGGGGAGGCGTAGTTCGAAGAATTTCACCGGTGAAACGCCCAATCATCCCACGATGAGTGCTTGACCGTAGTCAATGTGTTGGCGACCGAAACTAGCATTCTGTGCATGGAGGTGATCATGACTTATTATTTCAGCAACGCTATCGGTATGCCCTTTGCTCAGGCGGTCCAGCATGTAACGGATTCCTTGGCCAACAAGGGATTTGGCGTTCTGACGACGATTGATGTGCGGGCAACATTGAAGAAGAAACTCGACGTCGATTTCCGCCCCTATACGATCCTTGGCGCGTGCAATCCTGAATTTGCTCTCAAGGCGCTGGAGAGCGAAGATGTGATCGGGACGATGCTGCCCTGCAACGTGGTCGTCCAGGACATCGGCAAGGGTATGGTCGAGGTCTCGGCCGTCGATCCTGTAGCCTCGATGATGGCTGTCAAAAATCCCAATTTGTCGTCAATCGCAGGTGAGGTCAGGGATCTCTTGCAACAGGTCGTCTCTGGGCTCTGAAATCACCCCCGCCTTGTTCCAATCCAGTGTCCGTTCTTTTGAGTGATAATGAGGCATCGCGTAGCCAACCAAAACCGCAAGTGAAATTAATCTCCCCCCAAAACTTTGCAAGTTCATCGCCATCGCGAATCGATTCAGCAAAAGCAATACGCAAACAGTGACCGCAATGCGCATTCTCGTCGTCGAAGATGACGCTCAAACTGCAGCGCTCGTTGGTCAAGCCCTCCGGGATGATGGTCACGCGGTCGATGTGGTTGCGGATGGTCGCGAGGGTTT
>Ga0207678_10002692_pt1 | contig 16117 bp, 14 predicted proteins | sample KBSC63metaG_FD_184319 | JGI IMG/M metagenome (GOLD analysis project Ga0207678, IMG submission 184319) | Corn rhizosphere microbial communities from Kellogg Biological Station, Michigan, USA - KBS C6-3 metaG (SPAdes) (version 2) | ecosystem: Host-associated > Plants > Roots > Rhizosphere > Soil ...
CCAGCGGCATGCGCAGGCCGTTTTCCGTCAGCAGGCTGAGAATCGCGAGCGCCGAGCGGCGCAGGGCGAAAGGATCCTTCGACCCCGTCGGGAACATGCCGGCCGCGAAGAAGGCGACCAGCGTATCCAGCTTGTCGGCAAGGGAAACCGCGACCGTTGTAGCCGCACAGGGGACTTCATCACCCTGCCCGATCGGCTTGTAATGATCGCGGATGGCATCCGCCACCGCATCAGGCAACCCTTCGGCCCGCGCGTAATAGCCGCCCATCACACCCTGCAGTTCAGGGAATTCGCCCACCATCTCGGTGACAAGGTCTGCTTTTGCAAGGCGCGCCGCCTGCTCGGCCAGATCGGCGTCCGCGCCCTTGACGATCCCCTCTTCCACCAGCCAGCGGGCAAGCTTTGCGACCCGTTCCACCTTGTCGGCCACAGTGCCGAGCTTTTCGTGAAAGGTGATGCGTTCCAGCTTCCTGGCGTGATCCTCCAGCTTCGTCTTGCGATCCTGGTCCCAGAAGAAGCGGGCGTCTGACAGACGCGCGGCAAGGACCTTGCGATTACCCGCGATGATCGCCGCGCCGCCATCCTTCGCCTCGATATTGGCGGTGCAGATGAAGGCAGGCGCGAGCTGGCCCGAGGCATCACGCAGGACAAAATATTTCTGGTTGATACGAAGGGTTAGCTGAATGACTTCAGGTGGAACCTCAAGGAAAGCCGCGTCGAAATCGCCCAGCAGCGGCACCGGCCATTCGGTGAGCCCTGCATTTTCGGCAACGAGGCCTTTGTCCTCGATCACGCTATAGCCATGAGCGGCAGCGGCTTCGGCGGCCTTTGCCTCGATGATCAACTGGCGTTCCTGGTGGCTGACGATCACATGGCAGGCGCGCAGCTTTTCGACATAGTCATGCGCGCTGCCTATGGTGATCTCACCAGGATGATGGAAGCGATGGCCGAGCGTGGCGTAGCCGCTGCGGACGCCTTCTATCTCGATATCCACAAGGTCCTCGCCAAGGATCGCGACGATGCCTTGCAGCGGGCGGACCCAGCGCAGGCTTTCGGTGGTCTGCGAGGCGGTGCCCCAGCGCATGGACTTGGGCCAGGGAAAGGCGCGGATGATGGTGGGAATCGCTTCGGCCAGCACCTCTGCTGTCGCGCGGCCGGCTTTGTTGACGGTTGCGAACCACACGCCGTCGCGGTCCTCAAGCTGGTCTTGGGTAAGGCCGGTCTTGCGGAGGAAACCTTCCAGCGCCTGTGCCGGAGCAGCGGTGCGCGGGCCTTTGAACTCCTCGCTGACAGCCGCCGTTTCCAGCGGCAGGTTGCGAGCGATCAGCGCAAGGCGGCGCGGCGTGACGAAGCTGTCGATACTTTCGGGCTTCAACCCGGCCTTCGCCAGTTCCTCGGTGAAGAGGCGGGCGAGGTCGTCCGACGCCTTCAACTGCATCCGCGCCGGAATTTCCTCGCAACGCAGTTCGAGCAGGAAATCGGTCATCACGCGGCCCACCCGTTCACTTCCATCCACTTTTCGCAGGCGCCCTTCGCAAGATCGCGCACGCGGCCGATATAGCTGGCGCGTTCCTGCACCGAGATGACGCCGCGCGCCTGAAGCAGGTTGAAGACGTGGCTCGCCTTGATCGCCTGGTCATAGGCGGCGAGCGGAACGCCAGCCTCCAGCGACGCCTTGCACTCGGCCTCTGCATCCTTGAACCAGCGGAACAGCTTTTCCGTATCGGCGATCTCGAAATTCCATTTCGACATCTGCTGCTCATTGGCGAGGAACACGTCGCCATAGGTGACGCCCGCGTCGTTGAAGCGCAGGTCGTACACACTGTCGACGCCCTGAATGTACATGGCCAGACGTTCAAGACCATAGGTCAGCTCGCCCGCCACCGGCTTGCAGTCGAAACCGCCCATCTGCTGGAAATAGGTAAACTGGGTGACTTCCATGCCGTCGCACCACACCTCCCAGCCAAGACCCCAGGCGCCCAAGGTGGGGCTTTCCCAATCATCCTCGACAAAGCGGATGTCGTGGACCAGCGGATCGATGCCGATTTCCGCCAGCGATCCCAGATAGAGTTCCTGAAGGTTGGCCGGGCTCGGCTTCATGATCACCTGATACTGGTAATAATGCTGGAGCCGGTTGGGGTTCTCGCCATAGCGGCCGTCGGTCGGGCGCCGGCTGGGCTGGACATAGGCGGCGTTCCATGCATCGGGGCCAAGGCTGCGCAGCGTGGTCGCCGGGTGAAAAGTCCCCGCGCCTACTTCCATGTCATAGGGTTGCAGGATCACGCAGCCCTGCCGTCCCCAATAGGCGTGCAGGGTCAGGATCAGGTCCTGAAAGGAAAGCGCTTTGCTTGTCGCCACCGGCGGTCCCCAGAAATCATGGCTATAAAAATGACGGTTTGATTGCGGCGCGCCTTGGCGCAGCAAGGACGCAGGGTCAAGGAAAAGAGGGCGGCCTTAACCGTAAATCCGCTTGCCCTGGCGGGCGGCGGCACGCATGGAAGTAAAAACCCTTCAGGAAACGGACCCGCAACTCCGATGAAATGGCTCTCTTTCCGTTGGCTGGCGCCCGCCATGATGCTGCTTGGCGGATGCGCGCTCGAACAGCCTGTCTCGGCCCGCGATGCCACGGCGCGCTCCACCTATGTGACGCCGGCCTTGTGGGAGGTTAAGGATGCCGACACAACCATCTATCTGTTCGGTACCGTTCATGTAATGAAGCCGGGCGTCGACTGGTTCAAGGGCGGCGTCAAATCCGCCTTCGATCGATCGGACGAACTGGTCCTGGAGATCGTCGAGCCGGAAGATCCCAATGGGCTGGCGTCCACCATGGCCGGTGCTGCGCTGGCGCGGGATGGCGTGAAGCTGTCGGATCGACTGGGCACCGCGGATCGCGCCAGCTATCAGGCCGCAATGAGCACGAACGGTCTTCCCTGGCAGGCGTTCGAGATGTTCAATCCCTGGATGGCCGGCATGGCCCTTTCGGTCAAACCGCTGGAAGCGCTGGGCTATAAATCTGATCTCGGTGCGGAAAAGGTGCTGACGGCGGCGGCCAAAGCGTCCGGCAAGAAGGTCGGCGCGCTGGAAACGGTGGAGCAGCAACTGGGCTATTTCGCCGGCCTGCCGATGGAACAACAGGTCAAGTTCCTGACAGCCACCGTCGAGGGCCTGCCGGACATGGACCGGGAATTCGCCAGCCTTGTCGCGCACTGGCAGGGCGGGGAGCCGGACAAGCTGGCGGCAGAAATGAACGAATCGCTGGAGGCGACGCCGGAACTGGCCCGCGTGCTGTTGACTCAGCGCAATGCCAATTGGGCCAGGTGGATCAGGCAGCGGCTCGATCAGCCCGGCACGGTCTTCATTGCCGTGGGCGCCGGACATCTGGCGGGCAAGGGCAGCGTGCAGGAGCAGTTGAAAGCGCTGGGAGTCGCTTCGGCGCGGGTGACGCAATAGGATGATCCGCGTTCTGGCGTGCTGGCTGGGGCTGGCCACCCTGTGCCTGTTGTCGGCATGTGGGAAAAATCCCGCTGCCCCGCCGCTGGGCGGAGGGCCTGCGCTTTGGCGGGTGGAGGGCAAAGGCATCGACGGCTGGCTGTTCGGCACCATCCATGTGCTCCCCGCGGGTGTCGAATGGCAGACGCAGCGGATCCGGGACGCCATCGGACAGGCCGACAGGCTGGTGCTGGAATCAGCCGAGATACGCGATCGGGCGCGAACCCTGGCGCAGTTCGAGAAGATGGGACGGAGCCAGGGACTGCCACTGTTGGAGAACCGCGTTCCGGAACAGGACCGGGCCACGCTGGAGACAATCGTCAAAGATGGCGGCACCAGCACCCAGACCCTCTCGGCCTATGAAAATTGGGCGGCGGCTATGCTCCTGTCGGCAGCGGCGCAGCAGTCCCTGCATGTCAGCCAGGATCATGGCGTGGAGCCGGTGCTGATTGCGGCGTTCGAAGGAGCGGGCAAGCCGATAAGCGGGCTGGAGACGGTCGAGCGGCAATTCCGGGCCTTCGACACGCTCCCTGCTGATGCGCAGCAGCGGCTGCTGGTCGACACGGTTCGGGAGGCGAAGGAGATGCGGCCGCTCTTCGACCGCATCCTCCATGCCTGGATCATGGGTGATGTGCCGGCGCTGGCGAAGGTCGACAGGCTGAGCGAGGAACCCGATCCGGTGGTCGAACAAGCCGTGCTCGTCGATCGCAACCGCAGCTGGGTGAAGTCGGTAGCCACATTAAAGGGCCGCCCCTTCATCGCCGTGGGCGCGGGGCATCTAGCAGGCAAGGACAATCTGGTCGGCCTGTTGCAGGCCGATGGGTACAGGGTGACGCGGGTGCAGTAGTGCCGGCCCTTGCTTTCCCACATGTTTCTGCTATTGGGCCGCGGTCCCGGCATGGTCATCCCTGGAGGCGTGGCGGGCACCTACATCAATTTGCTTTTGGAGACACGCAATGAGCGAGCAGCTTACGCTGTCGGCAGAGGCACGCGATCGGGCAGGCAAGGGAGCCTCCCGCGCTCTCCGCCGTGAGGGCCGCGTACCCGCCGTCATCTATGGTAACAATGAAGAACCGCAGTCGATCCATGTCGAGGAAAAGCTCCTCAACAAGCTGCTCGGCACCGGCCACTTCTTCAATTCGGTCGTCATGGTCGAGGTCGGCGGCAAGTCCGTCCGCACCCTGCCGAAGGACGTTGCGTTCCATCCCGTGACCGACCGTCCGCTGCACGCCGACTTCCTGCGCGTTTCGGAACATGCCACCGTTCACGTCAATGTGCCGGTCATCTTCAAGAATGAAGAGGCTTCGCCGGGCCTGAAGCGGGGCGGCGTGCTCAACATCGTCGCGCATGAGATCGAACTGATCGTCGATGCGGCCGAAATTCCCGATGATGTCGTTGTCGACCTGACCGGTCTCGACGTGGGCGAATCGATCCACATCAGCGCCGTGAAGCTGCCCAAGGGCGCCAAGGCCGCGCATGACGAAACCGACTTCACCGTCGCGACCATCGTTGCGCCATCGGCTCTCAAGAGCGCCGAAGGCGACAACGAAACCCCCGCCGAAGGCGCCTGATCGCTTTACGGTCAAGCCTTTCCGGGCTGGAAATCACGGTCCCGCTCGCCTAACCGGCGGGCGGGATTTTTCTTGGGAGAAGACAGGCGATGCAGATCTGGGTGGGCCTCGGCAATCCTGGCACCCAATATGCGATGAACCGGCACAATGTCGGTTTCATGGCGATCGACCTGATCGCGGACATGCATCGGTTTTCGCCGCCGAAGAAGCAGTTCCAGGGCTGGGTGCAGGAAGGACGCATCGGAGCGGAGAAGATCATCCTGCTGAAACCCGCGACCTTCATGAACGAGAGCGGGCGATCGGTGGGCGAGGTGATGCGCTTCTACAAGCTGGCGCCGCAGGATGTGACCGTCTTTCACGACGAACTCGATCTGGCGCCGATGAAGGTCAAGGTGAAGCGCGGCGGCGGCAATGCGGGACACAATGGCCTGCGCTCGACCGACGCGCATATCGGGGCGGAGTTTCGGCGCGTGCGGATCGGCATTGGCCATCCGGGTCACAAGGACCGGGTGCACGGCTATGTGCTAGGCAACTATCACAAGAGCGAAATGGATGCGCTGGCCGACATGCTCGGCGCTATCGGGGCCGAGGCGGCGTGGCTGGCGCAGGGAGACGATGCGCGGTTCATGAATGAAGTCGCGCTGCGATTGGCGGATTAGGCGCCGACCTGCCCTTCCGCAGTCCCGAACCAGAGCGGCGAATGGCAGCGATGCGCGCCCGCCTGCCCCGCCCTCGCGGTAAAATGGCCGGAGTGGATTGCGGAATGTCGCACTCCCGCGCCATAGAGTAAGCCTGACTTTCCACTCTCCAAGGGGATCCGGGTGATACAGACCATCGCGACGAAGCCTTTCAGCGATCAGAAGCCGGGCACATCCGGCCTGCGCAAGAAAGTGCGGATTTTCCAGCAGCCTCATTATGCGGAAAATTTCGTCCAGTCGGTGTTCGATAGCCTGGAAGGTTTCGAAGGCCACGCCCTGGTCGTCGGCGGCGATGGCCGCTACCTCAATCGGGAAGTCATCCAGATCGTCCTGAAGATGGCTGCGGCCAACGGGTTCGGCCGGGTGCTGGTGGGACGCGGCGGCATCCTTTCGACCCCGGCGGCGTCGCATCTGATCCGCTCTTCGGGCGCCTTTGGCGGATTGGTGCTGTCGGCCAGCCATAATCCCGGCGGGCCGGACGAGGATTTCGGGATCAAATATAATGTCTCGAACGGCGGCCCGGCACCCGAAAAGGTGACCGACGCCATTCATGCCCGAACGCTTGCCATAGACAGCTATCGGATATGGGAGGCGGATGACATCGACATCGATACGTTGGGCATCGCCACCCTGGGCGGCATGACGGTCGAGGTGGTCGATCCGGTCGCCAGCTATGCCGATCTGATGGAAAAGCTGTTCGACTTTGGCGCGATCCGGGCAATGATTGCGGAAGGCTTCACCCTCTCCTTCGACTCGATGAGCGCGGTGACGGGTCCCTATGCGGTCGAGATTTTCGAGAAGCGGCTCGGCGCGCCAGCGGGCACGGTGCGCAACGCAACCCCCCTTCCCGACTTCGGCCATCATCATCCCGATCCCAATCTGGTTCACGCCAGGGAATTGTACGACCGGATGATGGGGCCGGACGCACCGGATTTCGGCGCGGCTTCGGATGGCGACGGCGACCGCAACCTGATCATCGGGCGACATTGTTACGTCACGCCTTCGGATTCGCTCGCCGTGCTGGCGGCCAATGCGCATCTGGCACCCGGCTATGCGACGGGCCTCAAGGGCATTGCACGGTCCATGCCGACCAGTGGCGCGGCCGATCGCGTCGCGGAAAAGCTGGGTATCCCGCTCTATGAGACGCCGACGGGGTGGAAATTCTTCGGCAATTTGCTGGATGCCGGCATGGCAACCATTTGCGGCGAGGAAAGCGCCGGCACCGGCTCCGACCATGTGCGTGAGAAGGACGGCATCTGGGCGGTGCTGCTGTGGCTCAACATCCTGGCCGCCCGGCGACAGAGCGTCGCCCAGATCATGGCGGAGCATTGGGCCGCCTTTGGCCGCAACTATTATGCGCGGCATGATTATGAAGCGATCGCGAAGGACAATGCCGACGCCCTGATGGTGGCGCTGCGGGACGGGCTGGGAACGCTGCCGGGCACGACGAACAGCGGCGGCACGGTGATGAGCGCCGACGACTTTGCCTATAGCGATCCTACCGACCAGTCCGTCAGCCGCAACCAGGGCGTGCGCGTCCTGTTCGAGGATGGCTCGCGGGTGGTGTTCCGGCTGTCCGGAACGGGGACCGAGGGCGCCACCCTGCGCGTCTATATCGAACGCTTTGTGGGCAAGGACGGCGATCTGGCGCTGGAGACGGGCGAAGCGCTCGCGCCGCTGGTGAAGGCAGCACAGGAGGTTGCCGATATATCGGGCTTCACCGGCATGGAGCGGCCGAGCGTCATTACCTGAGGCCAGCCGCCAAAGCTTACCTTCTGGAAATCACGGAGAAATAATGGGCCATTAGAGCGCGGGCAATGACCGGCGCTCTTCGTGTCCCTGCCTTTGCGGGAATATCCACCAGGAGCGGCATGTTTCCTTTTTTCGAGGATTTGATGCGGCGCCTGCTCCCTTCTCTCTTCTCGGCCCTGTTCGCCATCGCCATGCCCGCCAACGCCCGGACCGTTCAGGATGAGCAGTTCTGGCTGAACCTCACCGCCATGGGGCCGATATCCGGGAAACTCGTCTATTTTGCGGAGATTCAGCCGCGCATCGGGGACGGCATATCGCGGGCCGATCAGACCCTCCTGCGCGGCGCCCTGGGCTGGAAGCTCTCGTCCAGCATCACCATTTATCAGGGCTATGCCCATGTCGTGCTGCCGGTAAGGGACGGTCGTGACGTGAATGAGGAGCGCAGCTTCCAGCAGGCCAATTGGGCGATCGGCAAGCCCTGGGGCGGGGAACTTTCATCACGCACGCGGCTGGAACAGCGCTGGCGCTCCGACGGCGGAGACATGGGGTGGCGCCTGCGGGAGATGCTGCGTTACGAAAAGCCGCTGGGCAGCATGGCTGTCAACGCGCTCATCTATGGCGAGGGCTTTGTGGCGCTCAACAGCACGGACTGGGGCGCTAAGGGCGGGTTCGACCAGTTGCGCAGCTTTGCCGGGGCAGAGATTGGACTGGGCGGCGCATCCACGGCGGAGATCGGCTATCTCAACCAGTTGATCGACCAGCGAGGCGGCAACCGGCGCATCAATCACGTCGCGTCCGTCACGCTGTTCTTCCGCCGCTGACATCGTCACAGGCTCTGCACGCGCTCTGGCCAAGCCGCGGCGAAAGCGCTATCGGCGCCGCCATAGGTTTTGACGTGAAGGCATTATCATGGGTTTTCGTTGCGGTATCGTCGGGCTTCCCAATGTGGGCAAGTCCACCCTCTTCAATGCGCTGACGGAGACGCAGGCTGCGCAGGCCGCGAACTATCCCTTCTGCACGATCGAGCCCAATGTCGGTCAGGTCGCGGTACCCGACCAGCGCCTGCAGACCATCGCGAAGATCGGCGGTTCGGCCAAGATCATCGAGACGCAGCTCGCCTTCGTCGATATTGCCGGTCTGGTGCGCGGTGCGTCCAAGGGCGAAGGGCTGGGCAACCAGTTCCTGGCCAATATCCGCGAGGTCGACGCCATCGTCCATGTGCTGCGCTGCTTCGAGGATGACGACATCACCCATGTCGAGGGGAAGGTCGATCCGATCGCCGATGCCGATACGGTCGAGACCGAGTTGATGCTGTCTGATCTGGAGAGCCTGGAGAAGCGCGTCCCCAATTTCGCCAAGAAGGCTGCGCAGGGCGACAAGGAGGCAAAGGCGGCGGCTTCCGTGCTGGGCAAGGCGCTGGACCTGCTGCGGGACGGCAAGCCGGCGCGGCTGACCCAGCCGGCCGACGATGAGGAGGAGCGCATCTTTCGCCAGGCGCAACTGCTGACCGCCAAGCCCGTCCTCTATGTCTGCAATGTCGAGGAGGAGAGCGCGGCCGCAGGCAATGCCCATTCGGCGCGGGTGTTCGAGAAGGCTGCCGCCGAAGGCGCGAAGGCGGTGATCGTATCGGCCGCGATCGAAGCGGAACTCATCACCATGCCGGTGGAGGAGCGCGCTGAATATCTGGAGGCCCTGGGGCTGGAGGAAGCGGGCCTGGCGCGCATCATCCGCGCGGGTTACGAACTGCTGGGCCTCATCACCTTCTTCACCGTGGGGCCCAAGGAGGCACGCGCCTGGACTGTGGCCAAGGGATCGAAAGCGCCCCAGGCGGCCGGCGCGATCCATACCGATTTCGAAAAGGGATTCATCCGCGCCGAAACCATGGCCTATGCGGACTATGTCCAGTTCAACGGGGAGGCCGGGGCAAAGGAAGCGGGCAAGTGGCGCTCCGAAGGCAAGGAATATGTGACGCAGGATGGCGACATCATGCTGTTCCGCTTCAATGTCTGACGACTGATGCTGCGGCCGGGACAAATGCCCGCCAGGCGCAAGGCGGCCTTTCCGCCCAGCGTCGATGAAAGCACGCGGCTGCTGATACTGGGAAGCCTGCCGGGCGATGCGTCGATCAGGCAGGGCGAATATTATGCTCATCGTGGCAATGCCTTCTGGGCGCTGATGGGCGACGTATTGGGCGAGGATCTGCGCGGCCAGCCCTACGCCATGCGGCTGAAACGATTGAAGGCCCGGCGCGTGGGCCTGTGGGACGTGATCGAGAGCGCCGACCGGGAGGGAAGCCTGGACAGCGCGATCCGGGGCGCGGAACTGCGTGACCTGGCGGCTTTCATCGACAGGCTTCCAGCACTGGAGGCGGTGGCGTTCAACGGCAGGACGGCGGCGCTGCACGGGCGACGGCAGATCGGGCTGCGGCCGGGGCTGGTGCTGATCGACCTTCCCTCCTCCAGCGGCGCCTTTGCCAGCATGTCGCGGGAAGCGAAGCGGAGCGCATGGATGGCAATGGCGCCGCATATTGGGGACGCATAGGGCGCTCGTCACTTTACCGTCACGGTCCGTCTGGTAAGGCGGGACATGTTTTCACGCCGTTCTTCGCTCGCCAGCCTCCTCATCCTCTCAACGCTGGCCGGCTGCACGCCGGCTCGCGAACGGCCGGTATCCGCCGCCGCGCAGGTCGAGCAACGGGAGCCAGTGACGATATTGGTGTCCATTGACGGCTTCAGGCCCGATTATCTGAAGCGGAGCGTGACGCCGCATCTGTCGGCTCTCGCAGCCGCCGGGGTCTCGGCAGCCATGCGGCCTTCCTTTCCGACCAAGACCTTTCCGAACCATTGGGCCATCGTGACCGGGGACCGGCCCGACCGCAGCGGCATCGTCGCCAACAAGATGGAGGATGCCTCGCGTCCCGGTGAAACCTTCACGATGGCGACGGACGATCCCTTCTGGTGGAACGAAGCCGAACCGATCTGGGTCACGGCCGAAAAGGCCGGCGTTCGGACAGGGACACTGTTCTGGCCTGGTTCCAATGTAGCGTGGGGCGGGACCGAAGCGACGGAATGGCCGCACAAGATCAGCGGCGGCACACGGCCCAGCGATTGGGCACAATTCAACCAGGCCATTTCCGGGACGCAGCGGGTGAATGGCGTTCTGGACCTGTTGCGGCGTCCCGCTGCGATCCGGCCACGCTTCCTCACGCTCTATTTCGACGCAGTAGATACTGCCGGGCACGCGGCTGGGCCAGATGCGGCGGAGACGACGCAGGCGGTGGCGGAGGTCGATGGCGAGATCGGCCAATTGGTGAACGGGTTGAGGACGCTGGGACAATCAGCCAATCTTCTCATCCTTTCCGATCATGGCATGGCGCAGAAATCGAGCGAAAGGGTCGTCGCGTTGGACAAGATTGCGAACCCGGCGGACTATCGCATCGTGGAAAGCGGACCTTATGCCAGCCTCAGCGCGCAACCGGGTCATGAAGCAGCGCTGGAGGCTGCACTGCTGAAGCCACAGCCGCATATGCAATGCTGGCGCAAGGGCGCGATGCCGACGCGCTTCCACTATGGAACGCATCGGCGCATTCCGCCCTATTTCTGCCTCGCCGAAACCGGCTGGACCATACAGCAAGCTGCGCCGGCCAAGCCTTTCACCGGCGGGGATCATGGTTGGGACGACCGGGCACCGGAGATGCAAGCGCTGTTCATCGCCAGCGGGCCCGCCTTCGACACGGCGTTCAGGATGCCCGCCGACTTCACCAATGTCGATGTCTATCCGGTTCTGGCGCGCCTGCTGGACATCACAGTGCGTCCGAGTGACGGGGATCCGGCGGTTCTGGCCGGGCTCGTCAAGAATTGACGTTTTCGTAAACGGAAACTATCTGTACACCCGTTGCGGAAGGAAACGGGTATGAGTGAGATCGTCTATTTCGAAGATGTGAAGCTGGGCGACCGAAACGAGTTCGGGCCGGTCACCATCAGCCGGGAGGAGATCATTGCCTTCGCGCGCGAATTCGATCCCCAGCCCTTTCACCTGTCCGATGAAGCTGCGGCAGCAACCCACTTCGGCAGCCTCGCCTCCAGCGGCTGGCATACGACGGCCCTGTCGATGAAGATGATGGTGGCGATGTGGCAGCGCAATCCCGGCGTTCAGGCGGCCAGTCTGGGCGCGCTGGGCGTGGACGAGTTGCGCTGGTTACAGCCGGTTCGGCCAGGCGATACGCTGCGCGGCGTTTCGGAGGTGATCGATCTCAAGGCTTCGCGCAGCAGGCCGGAAATGGGAATAGTGAAGACCCACATCACCCTGTTCAACCAGCGCGACGAACCGGTTCTGTCGATGAAGCCCATTGCCATGTTCCGGACGCGATCGGCCTGATTCCGAATGATTGCCGCCGGGTCTGGATTGCCCGGCTCTCCCCACCCGCAGGTTTCGGATCGGCAGGAAACATCTTTTACCTAGCGCGGTTGGTTGGCGCGGGAGTCGGCGGCCATGATGCGGATAGAGGATGCCATCGCGCCGCTTAGCTGGATGATATGCAGGCCAGGCGGAAGGTCGAACCATACGATCTTGCGGATACCGGAACAGTCCGGACCATGGCCGTGGCCGACGGATGCGCGCACGGTCGTTCCGGTTGCGACATCCACCCATCCGGCGGCAGACAGGGCCACACCGATACGCGCGGCGTCCTTGACCGCCAGTGTAAACAGGCCGCCATAGCTTTTCGCAGCGGACTTGCCGGATCGAACGGCGAACTGAACCTGCGCGCCGGGGCGGAGCGTTGCAGTCACCGGCTTGCCGAGGATGATGCGCGGCGCTGTGGAAACCGTGGCTCCGGCCATGACGTCGCCGCTTTGCGGCCAGCTTGTCCATGGCTCGGCCAGGGGCAGCGGGTTGGCGCAGGTGCCTGGGGCAGCCTGCGCACTCAGAGGCAGGACCGTCAGGAGTAGGAGGAGTCGCTTCATTTCCGTTGTCCCTGGCCAAGCAATGCTTGAAACTTGCCTCAACCGGCGGCGGGCGCAAGGGGCGAGTGCCAGGGCAAGTCCTTCTGGAAGAATATCGGCACTATTTCCTGCCGAAGAGCTTTTCTATGTCGCCATGGCCGAGTTTCACCCAGGTCGGGCGGCCGTGATTGCATTGGCCGCTGCGTGGGGTGATCTCCATCTCGCGCAGCAGAGCGTTCATTTCTGTCACGCTCAGCATGCGGCCGGCGCGCACGGAGCCGTGACAGGCCATGGTCGCAGCGACCAGATCCAGCCTTTCCTTCAGGGCAAGGGCGCTGTCATAGGCAGCCAGATCATCGGCTAGATCGGACACCAGACCCTGCACATCCCCCTGCCCCAACATGGCAGGCGTGGCGCGGACCAGAATGGCCGCGGGACCGAACCGCTCCAACTCCAGCCCGAATTCCTTGAGCTCCTCGATCCGCGCCTCCAGCCGGTCGCATGCCGGCTCGTCCAGTTCGACCACTTCGGGCAGCAGCAGCGCCTGAGCGGCGACTCCCTGCCCCTCCATGGCGCGGCGCATCCGCTCCAGCGTGAGCCTTTCGTGCGCGGCATGCTGGTCAACGATGACGAGGCCATCTTCCGCCTCCGCGACGATATAGGTGCGGGCAACCTGTCCACGAGCAACGCCAAGGGGAAAGCTCGCGCTTTCCGGCGCTGGCGCGGCGGCGGGTTCCGCACGTGCCTGGGGCGGCGGCGTCAGGAAAGTGGGGCGCCGTTCCGCCACCGAATAGGTGGGCGTGGTCGTGCCGACCGCCTCGAAGATCGGCATCGCGCCGATGGGTGTGGGCGAGATCGGCTCCGGCTTCCACGCGGAGAGGGCGGCGGGGTCGGCATGCTGGACGGCGCGAAAGCCCTCCGCATCCAGTGCCCTGCGCAATCCGGACACGATCATACCCCGGATCAGCGCCGGGTCGCGAAAGCGCACTTCGGTTTTGGCGGGATGAACGTTGACGTCCACTTCCAGCGGCGGGACATCCAGGAAAAGCGCGACGACAGGATGCCGGTCCCGCGCCAGCATGTCGGCATAGGCACCCCTGACCGCCCCGACGAGCAGCCGGTCGCGCACCGGACGGCCATTCACGAACAGGAACTGATGATCGCCCACACCGCGATTATAGGTCGGCAGCGAGGCCACGCCGGACAGGCGCACCCCCTCCCTTTCCAGCGAGACGATGACATGATTGTCGGCGAGAGCCCGGTCGGTGAGTGCGGCAACGCGATCCTCCCGCGCCTCGCCCCCCTGCACGCCCAGCACGCGCCGTCCGTCATGCTCCATGCTGAAGGCGACGGACGGATGCGCCATGGCAAGGCGGCGAACGACGTCGAGGCATGCGGCATATTCCGCCTTGGCCGAACGCAGGAACTTGCGGCGGGCGGGAACGCGGGCGAAAAGCTGCTCGACCGTGACGCGCGTGCCTGGAGGCAGCGCGGCCGGCCCTTCGTTCACCACAGCGCCATTGTCGACGGTGCGGTTCCAACCGTCCTGCCCCTGCGGACGGCTGTCGATGGAGAGACGGGCGACACTGGCGATGGAAGGCAAGGCTTCGCCCCGGAAACCGAGCGTCGCGACATTCTCGATCGCGTCGTCGGGCAATTTCGACGTCGCATGGCGCTCCAGCGCCAGCGCGATTTCGTCGGGAGCCATGCCGCAGCCGTCATCGCTTACCTCTATCCGGTCGAGCCCGCCGCTGGAGATGCGAATGGCGATCCGGCGCGATCCCGCATCCAGCGCATTTTCCACGATTTCCTTGAGCGCGCTGGCAGGCCTTTCGACCACTTCGCCCGCGGCGATGCGATTGACCAGATGTTCGGGCAGACGGCGTATTGACATTGATTAGTGACTAGCCCAAGCGAGCGCTTTCCGCGAGACGCAAGCCCCATAAATTTTGGTCAGCCAAAATCGACTGCGGGGCATGTGAATTGCGGGGCGAACTTTCCGACTGTCCCGGTTCGCTTCGCCGGGGCATGCGGGCTGCACAGGAACAGGCATGTCGATCTTCTCGCGTCTCTTCAAACTTTCCTCTCAGGACATGGCCATCGATCTCGGCACGGCGAACACCGTGGTCTATGTGCGGGGGCGCGGCATCGTGCTCAATGAACCCTCTGTCGTGGCGGTAGAGACGCTGAACGGCGTGAAGCGGGTGAAGGCCGTCGGTGACGACGCCAAGCTGATGATGGGCAAGACACCCGATTCGATCGAAGCGATCCGCCCCCTGCGGGACGGCGTGATCGCGGACATCGACGTGGCCGAGCAGATGATCAAGCATTTCATCACCAAGGTGCATGGCGGCAAGTCGCGGCCGTGGCGCTTCCCCGAGATCGTGATCTGCGTGCCGTCGGGATCGACCAGCGTCGAGCGCCGCGCGATTCGCGACGCGGCGAGCAATGCCGGCGCCAGCCAGGTGTTCCTGATCGAGGAACCTATGGCCGCCGCCATCGGTGCCGACATGCCCGTGACGGAACCCATTGGTTCGATGGTGGTCGACATTGGCGGCGGCACGACGGAAGTGGCCGTACTCTCTCTGCGCGGCCTGGCCTATACCACCTCCGTTCGCGTGGGCGGCGACAAGATGGACGAAGCGATCGTTTCCTTCGTTCGCCGCCACCATAATCTGCTCATCGGCGAGGCGACAGCCGAGCGGATCAAGAAGCAGTTCGGCGTCGCGCAACCACCCGAAGACGGTGTTGGCGAGACGATCCATATCAAGGGCCGTGACCTGGTGAACGGTGTGCCCAAGGAAATCTCGATCAATCAGGGACAGATCGCGGACGCGCTGGCCGAACCGATCAGCACCATCGTCGAAGGCGTCCGCATTGCGCTGGAAAATACCGCGCCGGAACTGGCTGCGGATATCGTCGACCAGGGCATCGTCCTGACCGGCGGGGGCGCGCTGCTCAAGGGGCTCGACGATGAGCTGCGTGACGAAACCGGTCTGCCGGTCACTATCGCTGAAGATCCGCTGACCTGCGTCGCCATCGGCACTGGCCGGGCGATGGAGGACCCGATCTTCCGGGGCGTTCTCCAGACCGCTTGAAGGGGGCAGCATGGCGCGGCCACCCAGCCGACGCCCCGGGCATAACCGGAAGGCGCAATATAGCCTCTTCGCCTCCTATGTCGTGGCGATGACGGGCGCCGCCGTCGGCCTGCTTCTGGTGGTTGTCGCGATTTTCGATCCGACGGGCTTCGCCGCGATCCGCATCGCGACGGCGGAGGTCACTCGTCCGGCGTCGGTCACGCTCAAGAATATGGTGAGCGGCGTTTCATCAGTCGACGAGGTGCTGGCCAGCTACTGGCACGCGGGTTCCCAGAATGTGGCGCTGCGACGGCAGGTCGAGAACGATCGCAACCGCATCATAGAAGCAAAGGCGGTGGCGCAGGAAAATCTGCGCCTGAAAAAGCTGCTGAAGCTGGTCGAGGATGATGGCAGCGAATTGCTGACGGCGCGGCTGATCGCCTCTTCCTCCACCAGCACGCGGCGGCTGGCGCGGCTCAACGCCGGACGCTGGCAGGGTGTTCGACCGGGAATGCCGGTGCGCGCGCCGGAGGGGTTGATCGGACGCATCCACACCACCACGCCCAAGACGGCCGAAGTGCTGCTGC
>Ga0207678_10002695_pt1 | contig 16103 bp, 15 predicted proteins | sample KBSC63metaG_FD_184319 | JGI IMG/M metagenome (GOLD analysis project Ga0207678, IMG submission 184319) | Corn rhizosphere microbial communities from Kellogg Biological Station, Michigan, USA - KBS C6-3 metaG (SPAdes) (version 2) | ecosystem: Host-associated > Plants > Roots > Rhizosphere > Soil ...
CATGAAAGCGCCACCGCAAATCAAAAGTCCCTGTCCGATGCGCTGGAGCGAAATGCACGGCGATAGCCACAGTCGCTTCTGCGAACATTGCCAGCTTCATGTCCAAAATCTCTCGGCCATGTCGCGGCGTGGGATTGCAGAAGTTGTGACACGCAGTGAACGCGAGCGTGTTTGCGTGAGCTATACCTGTCGAGCAGATGGCACGCTGGTCACGCGTTGGGACACATTTGTCGAGGCAGCAGTTGGTCCGATTCGTCGCGGCTTCGCATGGCTTTTGGCTGCTTGTCTGCCCATCCTTCTCGGAGCGTGTCAGACACAGAGTCAGCTTACGAGTGGAGTTGGTCCCGGCTGCAACGCACAACAACAGAAGAAGACAGTTTCGACCGAGCAGGAACGCGTGATCGTTACTGGAGGCATCTAACCAGGCGCAGCGCCGATCGCGAGATGGCGTCACACCTTTGTTATTCGCCATTGCCAGCGGCAGTTTCTGTTTCAATGGAGAAGAAGCCATGAAACCGATGCGCGAAGAACTTTGCGTTCTTGTTTTCCTCACTTTGTTACTCGTGCCTGTGCGCGTGGCGACCGCAGGCGACACCTCGCAGCCGGCGCCCTCCGCACCCGTGATTGCCATCCTCGGTGCGATGACCGTGGAACTCGAGACCCTGGAGCAGCAACTGACGGACAGGAAGGAGCGGACCGTTCGGGGAGTCCGATTCGTTACGGGGAGCTTGAAAGGCCGCGCGGTTGTGCTCGGCCACTCGGGGATGGGTGAAGTCAACGCCGCGAGGGCGGCCATCCTGCTAGTGGAGCAGTTCCAGCCGGCACACCTCCTCTTTACCGGGATCGCTGGGGGCCTCAACCCTGACCTCGGTCCCGGGGATATCGTGATCGGTGCCCGAACGGCCTACTATGATTACGGCGAGCTGACCCCAAAGGGGTTTCGCTCCCTCCCGACCGTTAATCCACTCACCGGGAAGGCGAATCCGCTCTTCTTTCCCGCGGACACGGGTCTCCTGGCCGCAGCTGAAAAGGCCGCGGCGGATCTCAAGCTGGCGCGCGTGAAAACGAGCAATGGCGAGCGGATCCCACGGGTAGTCACGGGTGTGATCGTGACGGGGAATATGTTCGTGGCTTCTCCCACGAAGAGCGCGGAGTTGCGCAAAGACTTCCAGGCCGACGCCACCGAGATGGAAGGGGCTGCGGTGGCGCAGATTTGCTGGCAGCAGCGCGTGCCTTGCCTGGTCTTACGCAGTCTCAGTGACGATGCGGGCGCTAAGGCCGAGGAGGACGTCCGCCGCTTCGAGAGGACCGCCGCCCAGAACTCCGCGTTGCTCGTCACCAGTATTGTTGCGCGACTGGAATCGAAATGAGTGCGGAATCCGACGATCTAACCAGGCGATGATGCCATCGAGCGAAATGTTGGATGTGGGATGTTTGATCCAGCAATGATATCCTGCCGCGATTTGTCCCTTTTTCGTTAGGCCATAATCCATGTGAATAACATTACTTTCTCTGGACCAGTGAATTTCTGGACGCACTACCGCGCGAGTCGCGCCGTGATCGCCCGTCTCTGGACCACTTACGTTGCGTGGGTGTTCTTCGTCGGTCTGCCATTCGCATTGCTCATATTCTTACTGGCGACGCACCGCGATGTTACTGAGCGGGGCGCGTTCGGCTTGCCCGCCTGGATGCTGCCGGTCATTGGCTTCCTGTTCATGGCCCTTGTGATGCCACTCACCACGATGTTAAACGTCTACAGCATGCGGCGGCGTAATCCCTCGCTCGGAAACCAGACATGGGTGCTTACGCCTGAGCAGTATTCCGTGAGCGGCCCTTTGTTCAACACAGTAATGAAATGGGACGCATTCATTAAGGCGCGAGAGGCGCGCGGTTTCTTTTTACTGTACTTTTCATCGCGCTGGGCACAGTTCATCCCAAAATCAGCCGTCGGCTCGGGCGACGAGCTGCGTGCGGTTCGGTCGCTCATCCAACAGAAGCTTGGTTCCAAAGCACACTTGAAACATGAGACCTAACCAGGCAGCAAAGCCAAGGAACGAAATGTTTGATGTGCGATGTGCGATAGTCGATCTGCTCACGAGACTTTGCTGTGTCTTATTTAATGCTCGTTAGGCCTCCAGCTGTGCATGACTTCGGGGTTTATTGGAATGGCTGAAGTCTCAAAGGGCGTATTGCCACTGGACTCTTGGCTTTTATCGTGTTGGCCCTATTGGGCGTGCAGGTGCTGATTTGCGGCGTCCGCGGCGATGTCGACGACTGACTCGGTCATTTCGTTGCGTTTCGGTTTGCACCATCATTGGTGGCCTCTTCCCGCAGCTTCTGCTCAGTGCATGGGTCTTCTTCTGATAACGTAGGTTAACGCCTTACACGTCCATTGGGCCTTAGTCTTATGGGGCAAGTCACTTGTACGCGATCCCGTACAAGAACAACAGATCGGAAGAGAGCTCGGTACTGTGAGGATGTTACCACATTCATCAACGTTGGTGAAACTGGTCATATCGAAATTCGCCAAGTGGCTATTGTGCGTTTGCCTCATCCGCGGTTTAGCAAAGGCAAATTCAACTAAGGAGGCAATAAGCATCATGAAATCAAAACAGATAATTATCAGTATTCTGGCAGTTCTCTTCGTGTTCCCAGTGATGGGGACATTCGCTCAGCGGGCAGCTAGCACGGGGTCTATTGAAGTCCTTACGACTTTCGACTATCCGGGGGCCGGAAATTCGACCTTGCCGCAAAAGATTAACGAAAGAGGCGACGTCGTTGGCGTTTTCGTCGATTCGGCCGGAATTACGCGAGCGTTTGTCCGGTACAGCGATGGTAGCTATAGCGACCCGATCGTCGACCCGAACGATACCGTGGGTTTTACCGAAGGCCGGGGCATCAATAACTCACGCATAGTCAACGGTGACTACCTCATCAGCGATTTTACCACTCACTCGTTTTTCTGGTCGGGTGGCACCTTCACGGACGGCGATCTTCCCGGCATGGTCCAGACTGATCTGCTTTCGATAAACGATGCCGGCGACTTTACGGGCGGGTTTGTTCCTGACGCCAGCGGGATCTTCCAGGCGTTCATCAGCGTTGGAGGAACCTTAACATCGTGGACCGTTCCGGGAGCTGCCTTGACCCTTGCTTACGAGATCAATAATTCGAGGCAGTTGGTGGTGGGATACTTTGTAGATAGCTCAGCGGTCCTTCACGGCTACTACCGGGACGCCAATGGCGCGTTGCACTTCCCCATCGATCCTCCGGGCTCGACTGCGACAGTTCTGTTTGGGCTTAACGATAAGAACCTGGTCGTGGGCAGATATGGCGACAGCTCAGGCGCGACTCATGGACTCTTCTTTACTGCGCCAAACAACTTCTTCACTTTTGATTATCCCGGGTCCACCTTCACATCGATAAACGGAATTAACGACAGAGGGATTATCTGTGGTCGTTACCTCGATGCTACCGGCATTGCCCACGGATTCCTGGCTCGCGTCAAAGGCACACCGCCAACGCAACCGATGGGGCCGGAAATGAAGGCGAACGATTCCCGATCGCTGGTCATGCCACTCAACTCGTCGCCCGCGGCGTGGGGAGGTGCAAAGCCGGCGCGCTGAGAATCGCGATTTTCTCTTTGCCATATAACTGCGAACCTCCCGGCGGAATCGCCGGGAGGTTCGTCATGTCTATAAGTCTGCAGCCGGCAGTCGAAACGGACTTGCGGTTAAGATAAGGGCTTCCGACGCCGCATCGGGGCTTGTCATCTGGCAGCCTTTTGATGGACAGTTGCCTGTATGGAGGCAGAAACAGACTGCAGGCTGCAGTCTCGTTCTAGTTAGATGTCGTTCCGTGTCGTCGGCTACCTGGTTATCGTTATTCTGGTGTGCGTTGTCGCGTCGCCGAGTCGCGGCACAAAGCCGATTACACTAACCCTACTAAGCTGGCCGAAATCCGACGGCCACTGGGTATTCGAGCTTATCCCGACTCATGGCCTCGCGACCATGAAGAAGTCTGAGATGCGCGCTTTTGCGGCGGAGACATTATTCCATCACGGTATTGCCGCAGACACACTCGCAGATCTTAAGCATCGATTGGCGTTGTACGGACCCGGCGAGTTACGCGTGTATTGGGCCGTCGTCCCGGGCACCATCATCCGGCTACCGCCGCGGCAGGTTGTTATGCAGGTGACGAGGTTCGCCGCGTCGCGCAATATTCCAATTGTGTTTAAAACGGCTGGCAAGCGATGAAAGTGTTGACACCCTGTTGTAGCTTATTTCTGTCTCGTTAGGTCGTCTCCGCTGTAGATGGATGGCGGACTACACCGTGCCGGGACAGGGGACTTATGAATTTTGCCGGGCTTCGTCTGATTGGCTTCGCGGGCCTGCTTGTTTTGCTCGCCGGAGCTGGCTGCAATCGACCCAACCGAGCGTCGTTCGAGTCGAGCGCGTCGCCGACACCCCCAGGGGATCGGTCGAGCGTAACGATGCAGGCGCCAGATGCATTCTACGATCCTCCGCCGGATGTGCCGCGCAAGCCTGGCGCGTTACTGCGTAGCGAACTGCTCAAGGACATCATTCTGCCATCAGGCGTACGAGGCTGGCGCATTCTTTATGCAACGAGCGTAGACGACAACACACCGGCGACAGCCGTGGCGACAGTGTTTGCGCCGACCGATTCTTCCACCGGCCCGCGTCCTGTCATCGCATGGGAGCACGCCACGACGGGTCTCTTGCAGAAATGCATGCCGTCGCTTCTGTCGGCCGTGAGCAAGGGCATCTTCGACCGCGACCGGATCGTGATGGCCGGTTGGGTCGTGGTCGCGACGGATTATTCTTTCGCGGAAAAGGGTGGCCCGCATCCTTATCTCGTCGGCGAAGCCGAAGCGCGAGCAACGCTCGATTCGGTCCGTGCTGCGCGGCAGATCTCCGAGCTTATGCTCGACAAACGAGTAGCCGTGTGGGGTTACTCGCAAGGTGGACACGCAGCGCTTTGGACCGGCATTGTCGGGCCGCGCTATGCGCCGGAGCTCGAGATTCGCGGTGTCGCGGCAATCGCACCGGCCACGAACATTAAGAACTCCCTCGCGATGAACGTCGAGGTGGATAAGCGGTTTGGACCGTATATAGCCTTGTCGTACAGCCGGTTCTATCCTGACATCACGTTCGAGCAAGCGCTCCGGCCAGAAGCGCTCGACGCTGCGCGTCAGATCGTAAACTTCTGCTGTTTCCTTCCGCCCGAGGATGCGGAACGCATCGCGGAACTGGCGGCAACGTTTGAAGGTCCCGCACTAGCGACGAGTTCGAACAAAGCGCTTCAAGCCCGGCTTGAGCAGAACACGCCGAACGGTCCAATAGAGGCTCCGGTCGTAATCGCACAAGGTCTTTCTGACGTGATTGTGCCGCCATCTGTCACCAACGCGTTTGTCGAAGAGCGTTGCGCTGCTGGTCAACGACTCGAGTATTGGACATTCGCCGGCCGCGATCACCTCACGATCATCCAGCCCGGTACCCCGCTCGAGGACCTACTCATCAAATGGACGACCGCCTGCTTCGCAAATGAGCCGGAAGCGGCTGGCTGCGTCCGCGAGTCTTTCTGATTGCGCGCGGTGTCGAAACGGACCGATCGTTTTGCTCAATCCAATTTCGTTAGGCAGCTAATTTGATCGGACACCAGTCGACGGCCAGTACGGACTCGTAGCGGGCGAGAAAGAATCGATTTGAAACGACGAACCGTTTCTCGCGCCACGCTGCTTCAGTTCTCTAACTACCGACGCTAGTTTCGCCAAACCTTGTTCAATTTGCGCTTGCGACCAGGCCGCAAATCCAAAGACGAACGCCGGATCCAACTGAGCCTTAACGCAAAAGAAAGAAAGAGGTCGAGGCCAAACGCCAGTTAGCTCGCGAGCACGCATGAATAACGCGAAATCTTCCTTGTGTCGCAACCAGGCAACGAAATGCAAACCGGCTGGCGTTACTTCCAGATCGAAATAGTCGCCCAGCCATTTTTGGAATTGTTCGATAAAGAATAGACGTCTCTGGGCATAGAGTTCGCGGATGCGTTTCACATGGCTGAGGAAAAATCCTTCGGTGATGAAGCGCGCCAGCGTAGCCTGATCAATCGCCGGCGAGTGCTGGTCCATGATAGCGCGCACCTTGACGAGGGTGTCGACAAGCTGTGGTGGTGCGACCAGAAATCCAAGACGCAGTGATGGATAAAGAATCTTGCTCATAGTGCCGGCATAAATTACGCGGCCAGCGTCATCCAAACCTTGGAGACATGGCAGCGGCGGCCCATCGAAACGAAACTCGGAATTATAATCATCCTCCAGGATGTAGCCGTCGCGCGCATCAGCGAACTCGATCAAAGCTTTCCGCCGCTTCAGGCTCATTGTCACACCGAAGGGAAACTGGTGTGACGGTGTAACGAAAATGAGTCTGGGAGAGTTTTGCCGCGAACATTTCCCTATTACCAACCCCTCGTGATCAATCGGGCGCGGGACGAGTTTCGCCCCGACAAACGCAAGGACGTTAATTGCCTGATAGAACCCGGGATCTTCGATCCATGCTGCTTCACCCTCGTTGATTAAGGCGAGCGCGCATGCCAACATCGCCTGCTGCATGCCCCCCACGACCACGATTTGATCGGGATTACAGTGCGCTCCGCGGAAGTCGCACAGGTACGCAGCGATTGCCTTTCGCAGTTCAATCTCCCCACGGCTCGAGGCGTAACGCAGCAGGTGCGCTCCTTTTTTTGCCAAAACCTGTGCGCGCAAGCGCTCCCACACAGCAATCGGGAATTCATCCACCGCTGGCAATCCTGCGACGAATGTAACGCTCGGCGGGCCGCCAATGCCGATATCGAGCTGTCGGCCCTTGCGAAGATCGGTCATTCTGGCCACTCGCCGGGATACCCGCGGCGAATGCTCGGTGCGCACGATCGTCACCGATGTGGCAGCTTTCAGAAAAGTTGCCGGCAAGTGATCGGCGACAAAAATGCCAGAGCGTTTCCGAGTTTGAAGATAGCCTTCGGCGAGCAGCTTTGAAAACGCATGGTTTACGGTTGGTCTCGAAATACCAAGAGTTGCAGCGAGAACTCGTGAGGAAGGCACACGGGACGTGTTTGAATCAAAACTACCGCTCTCCAGTTCTTTCCGTATTTGGCGATACAGTTGTTGGTGTAGCGGCTCGGGCGCCGCGCGATCCAGGCGCACCATTTCAAACGACATGACTAAACGACGACGGCGCTGCTTTGGAGCTGACGAGGCTGTCCGGCCGTAGATCGCGCCGTTCATTTTCACGACGCGACTTTCGCACCCGGAGAATGGTTTCTCAAGATGAGGGGCTGCAGAATTCTCGATATTGCGCAGTTCGAAGCCGTTTGTTCTCAGCAAACACGCAAAACTGGCCAGCCCTTTAAACGCGATCTGGTCATGGCCATTCTTTTTTTTTGGAGAACTTATCTTGCTCGTCGTGGTGTAGTTGTTTGTCGTTAGGCTGCAATCGTAATATCTCGTAAACCGTTCGATGAAAGGGAATGCCTCCGGACGAAGGACCATTCGCATCGCAAGCGTGAGTCACGCTGTCTTTGCCGCGACCATGATCGCGCTCGGAATCCTGGGTTTGATCAAACGCGATTTTGCCGCGTTATGGCAGCCGGTTCCAAAGAGCGTGCCCGGGCGCGAATTACTTATCTGTCTCTGCGCCCTTATCCCGCTGATGGCTGGCATTGGTCTGTTATGGCACCGAGCAGCCGCAGCCGCCGCCCGTCTGCTGCTGATCTATCTTCTGCTCTGGCTTCTATTGTTGAGAGTGCCCCGCATTTTCATCTCGCCCACGGTAGACATGTGGTGGGCTACCTGCCAGATCGCGGTCATGACGGCAGCAACCTGGATACTCTATGCCTGGTTCGCTACTGACTGGGACAAGCACTGCATCGGCTTTGCCATAGGTGACAATGGCGTGCGCATCGCGAGAACGCTCTACGGCCTGGCTTTGATTCCATTTGGCCTGGCACATTTCATCTATCTTAAGGTGACTGCAGACTTAGTGCCTGGTTGGCTGCCAGCGCATGTGGCGTGGGCGTATTTCACAGGCTACACTTTTATCGCGGCCGGGGTTGCGATCGTGATCGGCGTCTGTGCAAGACTGGCGGCATTACTTACAGTGCTGCAAATCGGCTTGTTTACCCTCGTGGTGTGGGTACCGGTCGTGTTGGTTGGTGCGACCGCCTCCCAATGGGCTGAGTTCGTCGTCTCGTGGGCGCTGACAGCCGCCGCCTGGGTAGTGGCCGATTCCTACCGCGGCATGCCTTGGGTCGCATGGGGCAAGCTAAAGACACGCGTTGTGAAAGTGAGACCTAAATAATCGATCGAGCCCAGTCCGATGGCTTATCTTTTTCTTGTCAGATCCGTGGCAGTTGTTGCCGGATCGGCCATTCTGCTTGCAGCAACACCCACGCCGGTTCCCGTTCGTGTCGCGGTGAACGATCTCGTCGGCATGTGGGTGACAGTCAGCGGCGACTGTCGCCAGGGGCAGCATCTCCTCGACGCGAATGGGAAGTACAAAGTATGGTGCTTCGATAGCATTTCAGAGGGCGAATGGTCTCTGCTCGGCGGCAACAAGATCATTGTTAAACACGATCCGAAAACGAACGACGAGGAGATCATCACAGTGGTACGTGTGGAGCGGTACTCTGATCACACTGTTCTTGAGGTCCGTTACCAGAATGGCACCCGAGAGAAATGGATGAAGTAAGGGGATTCTGACGAATTGACGATGCCGACGGACGAAATGTTTGATGGTAGATGTGCGAAGTTTGCTCCAGCACGACCAGCGAAGATTGACGGACCGGCACAGGCTTGGTAAACGCTAGGGCGCAAACCGCCGCGTTTGTGTGTCATGGCGAAGGATCCTTCAGCTGCTAATCCCTCTGTCCCATTGCATGAAGTACTGGAGGCCGAGTTCGCGGTATTGCATGGAAAATTGCCGCCTGATTATCCAAGTTCCGGCGACCGCAACGTTCGGCTCAAAGCAATCTGGGCAGCGGTGCACGAGCTGCCGGAAAAACGCGCCGCACTCTGCTTCTCCGGTGGCGGCATTCGCAGCGCGACATTTGGACTGGGAGTTTTGCAAGGGCTCGCGCGCTGCGGCTTGCTCGACAAGTTCCACTATCTTTCCACGGTCTCGGGTGGCGGATACATCGGCAGTTGGCTGAGCGCCTGGATTAACCGTGTCGGCCTAACAAGTGCGACCGCTCAACTCGCGCGTCAGAGCGAGCACACCAGACCCAATCCGGAACCGGTCGAGATTCAAAATCTGCGTAGCTACAGCAATTATCTTAGCCCGCGGCTCGGCATGTTTTCGGCGGATAGTTGGACACTGGTTGGCAGTTATCTGCGCAACCTTCTGTTGAACTGGTGCGTGATCATTCCGTTGCTGGCGGCGTTTCTGGCGCTGCCGTGGATTTTCAGTTCAATTGTGATGATGGATCCGCCGCTACGAAGCGACGCGCCATTATGGGTCGGCGCGGTATTGGTTGTGATTGGGGTCGCCTACATGGGACTCAATTTGCCGTGTGGTCGTAATCTGCGATGGGATCAAAATCGATTCCTGCGGTTTTGTCTGCTGCCGCTTTTCCTCGCCTCGGTGCTCATGACCATTTACTGGGCCTGGTTCAATTATTACGGGCGTTCGCTGATTGCCTGGCCGTTGTTCGGCTTTGGGCAACCGCAGACGTGGGTGCCGTTTCTCTATCTTGGGATCGCGCTGCATATCGTCTCGTGGTCGACCTCGTTACTTCCCGCACATGGATTTCGAATTTTGGAATTTTTCGCCGTCGTCGTCTCCGGCGCCATTGGTGGCGTGGCCCTGTGGCTTGGCGCACAAAAGTTGTTTCCACATCCGGTGATGCAGATGGAGTTGTATATTTGCGTTGCTGTTCCCGGTTTCATGGCGCTGTTTTTCCTGGCGATCATGGCGTTCGCCGGAATTTCGAGCCGCTGGACCGACGACTCGGATCGCGAATGGTGGGGACGCGCAACGGGTTGGTTGCTCGCCGTCGCGCTCGGATGGCTGCTCATCAGCGGCCTGGTTGTGTTCGGACCACTTTCGCTGAAGTGGACGTGGTCATTTATCACTACCGGCGGTCTGGCAGCGCTTGTTACCATTTTGGGCGGCCGCAGCGCGATGGTTGCGGCGAGCCAAAAAGAGCGGGCGACCGCGAGTCCGCTCGGTCTCATCCTGTCCAAGGCATCCACAATCGCGGCCATAGTTTTTGCCGCGGTGCTGCTAATTCTTATCACCCAGACGACCACCTCGGTGATGAAGAAATTGATTGAGGCTTATCACATCAAATTGAGTTACCAGGCGAGCTTGGACTCCAAGTCTGGTCTGCTCGGTCGTCCTGAAGAATATCTCAATGTGATTTTCTATACGCCGTGGTGGCTGGTGATTCCCTTCGCGGCGCTCCTTTTGTTCGCGGGCATCGTCATGGCGCGCCTGATTAACGCGAACAAGTTTTCATTGCACGGCATGTATCGCGAACGGTTGATTCGCGCTTACCTCGGCGCGTCGAATTCGGACCGGAAAGAAAATCCATTCACGGGATTCGACGAGAATGACAACATCAAAATGCGCGATCTCTGGTTGCCGGAGAAATTCGAGGGCAAACTCTTACCGGTTGTAAACATCACCCTCAATCTGGTGTCCGGCGAAAAGCTCGGGTGGCAGGAGCGCAAAGCGCAGAGCTTCACGGTAAGCCCCTTATACTGCGGATCGTCTGCGATGCATCCGGGCTATCGTTCGACAACCGGCGCGGATGGAACTGTGTATGGCGGTCCACAAGGTATCTCGCTGGGATCGGCCATCACGATTTCCGGCGCAGCGGCCAGTCCTAACATGGGCTACCACTCGTCGCCTTTTGTCACCTTCATCCTCACGTTGCTAAATGTGCGGCTCGGTGCGTGGCTCGGAAACCCCGGCCAGGCAGGCGATCACACGTTTCAACTTGGATATCCGGAAAGCAGTGTGCGACCGATTGTTGATGAAGCCCTGGGCCTAACGAATGACAAGAGTCCCTACGTGTATCTCTCCGATGGCGGTCATTTCGAAAACCTTGGTCTTTACGAAATGGTTCTACGCCGCTGCCATTTCATCGTAGTCAGCGACGCCGGCGGGGATCCCGAATGTTCGTTCGCTGATCTTGGTGAATCGGTGCGGAAAATTCGGGTGGATTTTGGAATTACGATCGATTTCGATCAGATGAGTATTTATCCCCGCAGCCAAATCGAGGCAGCGAAACAGCATGGCCATAACTGTGCCGTTGGTCGCATCCGATATTCAGCGGTCGACGGCTCCACTGCCCCCGACGGCATCATCATTTACATCAAGCCGGTCTGTTACGGTGATGAGCCGCGCGACATCTACGAATACTTTAAGAGGAGTGATACATTTCCGCACGAGAGCACCGCTGACCAGTTTTTCTCCGAGTCGCAGTTCGAAAGCTACCGGATGCTCGGCGCGTACACGATGGAGAAACTCTGCGGGGAAACCGGCGGCGACTTTCGACGCTTCACTAGTGATATCCTGAAGACGCACCTGAAGGTTCAACCGCCCGATTGGCTGGCGAAATTAATTCAGATGTCTCCCACCGGAAGCGATGCTACGGGTGATGCCTAACGACAGTTTACGAAGTCGAATACAGCACCCGCGTTACCACGCTTCTGTTTGCGCTCGCTGCTCAATCTGTTCCAGGCTGGGATCGGTGTTGCTGATCCAATTCCGCGCCTGATTGATCTCCGTTGGGTTCACCGGGATCGCGCGCGGGATTTCTTCCGCTCTGGTTACCAGCGAGCCCTCGTATTTCACCGGTTTGGCGCGTTTGACTGGAAACTTCCAATGATGCCCGAATTTGTAGAGAGCGTAGTACATGGTCTTGGCTTCTGTTCCGCCAACCCCGCTGCAACGCATGGCGTAATAAAACATCCGGTCGCAATCCTGCCACGGCCGCTTGTGCTCGCCATACGCGACATCGTGCAGAACCGAAGCGTTGCGATATCTGCCTTCAAACGGTCCACCCATTACCGACCAAAGGTAACGTGGTATCGATGCGCCATCGACGACAGAACCGATCGGCGCTACCCACACTTCTCCCTTGGGGTCAGTGTAGCGCAACTCAGTTAACAGCGTCATGGTGCGCCCATCCGGATTCCATTTCGTTACGGGTTCACCGGTGTAATGCCCCCATTTGGTTGCCCCTGCGATAGTTTGATCGGTACCAACGGGGCCACTCACTGGGTTGCTTGAAGCGCACCCAACCAATGAGACTGCCAATACAAGACCGATTGCAATGGCTTGAATTCCCTTGCTCGTTCCCATAAGAGGGCAACGTTCATCGCTCAGCGTTCAAGATTCAACTCTAAGCTCGATGACATGCGATGGAATCACTAGCCACGATCGCGGTTGATGGCGCTGAGATTGTTTATCGGCGAGTCGGGAGGGGCCAACCCCTTCTAATTTTAAATGGCTTCGCTGCGACGAATGCAGATTGGGATCCGTCTTTCATTGATCGACTCGCGTATTGCAACGAACTGATTTTGCTGAACAACCGCGGCATCGGCGGCTCAACAGACGATGGGCAGTTATTCGATATCGAGACACTCGCGGATGATGCCGCGCAGGTAATCGAGATATTGGGCATCGAGCACGCGAGTGTGATGGGCTGGTCAATGGGCGGCTTCATCGCCCAAGCATTCGCGGTGAAGTACCCGGATCGCGTTCACAAGCTCGTATTGTTATCGACAGACCTGGGAGGAACCGAGGCGGATCTCGCCTCTCCACGAGTCTGGTCCGAACTTCTTGACGCGTCCGGCACACCTGACGAGCAGGCGCGGCGTTTGTTCTTCCTGCTTTTTCCAACTGACGTTGCTGAACCTTTCCATCGCCAATTCGGCGGTATCGTCGCAGCGGCGCGTGCGCAATTATCTGCTGAGCTCTTGAATCGTCAGGCAGCAGCGATGGACGCATGGCATCGCAATGGCCTAACGAGTCAACTGCGAAATTTGCGCATGCCGGTCCTCATTGCTACCGGGACGGAGGACATCGTGATTCCTGCTTCAAACGCCCTGAAACTCGCAAACAGCATCCCTAACGCCTGGCTCGCTCAGTTTCCGCATGGCGGCCACGCGTTCATCGCGCAGTACCCACGAGCACTCGCCGATCTGATCAACAGTTTTCTGAGTGTCCGGTGAAGTCGAGCCGGGCGTGTGACGACGCTTCTTTCGTGTTGCGCGCTGCCGTGACGAACGCCGATACTTTTTGGAGATCTTTTGTATGAGTTCCGTCGCTTCTATCGGTTTTGGTCTTGGAATCGACGCCTGCCGGGCGGGCGACGCGAATAGCGTTCTGAACGTTCTCCGGTCCTAATCCTCCGGCGATGATCGCCGGGATGCGTACGCTTCGAATAATGCGCCGGTCCAGTTCCCAGCTATGTGTCACGCCCAAAGCTCCGATCTGGCGATCGCCGGATTCGTAGCTATCGAGAAGAAGCCAGTCGGCGATCCCATCGTACGAACGAGCAAGGGCAATACTGCTTTCATCAACCACCGGAATACTCCGCATCAAGGAGACTTTCGGAAACTCGGATTTAAGTGCCTGCAATTGCGCGGGCGAAACGTACTCTGGCGCCGCGCCGAGATGTATGATGTCTGGCAGAAGCGCTGCGGTGAGCCGCGCGATGAGGTCCAGATCGTGAGAAAGGGACAACGCGGACGTCTTTGATCCCGGCGGGGCCGCGGCAAAAATTTCGCGTGCCTTTTCGATCGTCTGCTCGCGAGGAAACGAACCATCGCCTACCAAAACGCCAATGTGATCGACGCCCATTATCCCGAGCGCACGAGCCTCCGCCGGGCTCGTAACTTCGTAGATTTGGACGATCATGCCGCAAGCTGAGAATTGACGGCAAACTATCCAGCTAGCACAGTGTGAGCACGAGAATTCTCGCGCTCAGACCAGCTTGTCAGCTTTGAAAGCTAGCCGGGTGTTCCGCCCTCATAGTTGGCGGTCCCGGATGCGACTTAACAAATTGCGACAGCGCTTAGCGCGTCCACGCTTTCCAGCGTTTGCGGATCGGTTTTGCGTACTGCTCTACGTCCATTTTCTTCCACCGTTTAACGCCATTTCGCATAACGTCTTCCGATTTGTCTCGGGCCGATTTGAATAGCGGCCAGAGAAACGGCAGCGAAAGAACGCTCCAATTGAACTTCTCCCACGGCGCCTCCAATACGATTTCCCGTTTGCGTTCGCTGGGAGCCGCGTAGCGGATTGCCAGGCCAATGGCGAGTCCGATGCCGAGTGCCCCAAGAACTGTCGGCACTGGATTTTCGCGCACGAAGACTTCGGTACGCTCAAGTGCCCGGTTCGCCTTGTCTTTGGTTTGGTCCCACGTCTGGCTCACTTGCGTGGAAATCTCTTCTTTTGCTCGACGAAACTGCTCACGCCCAGTGGCGCCAATGTCTTCTGCGTGTGGTTGAAATTGCTGCGCTGGAAGCGGTTCGTCCCTCATAAGATCATTTTCGTTCGGATTCATACAAAAGTCTATCGTATGCCGAGGGGCAATTGCGTCTCTTTGTGTGCAATCCTGTCATTCTGAGCGGGAGCGAACAATCTCAGATCAACTGATCGAGTAGCACGGGTGAACCAAAGATGTTTGAAAGCCTGGCCTCAAGCTTTGCATTTCGTTTCAGCGTGTCGTTCAGCATGACAATAAATCGTGAGCCGGAGCGTCCTTCAAAGATCAATTTCGGGTAGTTGCCGGTATGCGTGGTAAACGTCTTCGCCCCAAACAACAAAAATCACTCTCTGGATCTCGTCGTTCGTGGCGAGGAAATCGCGCGTCGCTTTGGACGCAATATCCACGGCTCCCTGAATTGGATAACCGTAAGCGCCGCAACTGATTGCCGGAAACGCAATCGTCCTAATTTTGTTTTCCACCGCAACCTTCAGCGAATTGCGATAGCAGTTCGCAAGCGTTCGCGCTTCGTCATGTTTCCCGCCGCGCCAAACAGGCCCAACCGTGTGAATCACAAATCGAGCCGGCAAACGATAGCCGCGCGTAATCTTCGCGTGGCCAGGTTCGCAGCCCCCCAGTGTGCGGCATTCGGCAAGCAGTTCGGGGCCTGCCACGCGGTGAATCGCACCATCGACGCCGCCACCTCCGAGAAGCGTCGCGTTTGCCGCGTTCACGATGGCATCAACGTCCAGTTTAGTGATGTCGCCTTGGACGATCCGGATTCTGCCGTCGGCATTCTTCATGAATCATTGGATTACAACGACGAAGTTCGAATAGGGAGACTGTAGGGCGTCTGGGTCAGGCGCCGCGGCGTTTCGCAGAAATGTTCTACATTTGATTCACAATGCGTCATTCCGCATTTTTCATGGCGCGAGCCGATCAATTTCCCACGTTCCATCCGCCTTTCGCCTGTAGCGAAACCGGTCGTGCAAACGGTTGGGACGGCCTTGCCAAAATTCCATTTTATCCGGCTTAAGTCGAAAACCGCCCCAGTGCGGCGGCAAAGGAATTTGCTTGTCGCCAAAGCGCTCAGTCATTTCCGCCAGGCGCGCATCAAGCACACGCCGTCCGTCGACCACCTCGCTTTGACGCGACGCCCATGCGCTCAACTGGCTTCCGACAGGACGCGAATGAAAATAGCTTTGCGATTCTTCGCGCGAGGTCTTTTCGACTTTTCCGCTGATGCGAATTTGCCGGTCGAGCTCGATCCAGTAAAAACCCAACGCAGCGTACGGATTCGCCTTGAGCTGTTTCCCCTTGGTGCTTTCGTAATTCGTAAAGAACACGAAGCCGTCTTGATCGAAACTCTTCAGTAGAACAATTCGTACCGAGGGCCGGCCATCGCGACCGGCGGTGGCCAGACTCATTGCGTTTACGTCGCGGATACCGGCCTCAATAGCGCCGGTAAACCAATTCCCAAATTGTTTAACGGGATCACGATTAAGATCGCTCCGGCGTAGACCTTTCCCGACGTGCTCGTAACGTGAAGCCGCAGGATCGCGTGGAACTTCCATAACCTTCAACAAAGGCAG
>Ga0207678_10002696_pt1 | contig 16099 bp, 19 predicted proteins | sample KBSC63metaG_FD_184319 | JGI IMG/M metagenome (GOLD analysis project Ga0207678, IMG submission 184319) | Corn rhizosphere microbial communities from Kellogg Biological Station, Michigan, USA - KBS C6-3 metaG (SPAdes) (version 2) | ecosystem: Host-associated > Plants > Roots > Rhizosphere > Soil ...
CCGGCGTCCGCCGGCTCGATCATCTCGCCCTGCACCACGGCAAACGCATCGCCGCCCAACCGTGCAACCAGGTCGCTTTCCTGAACGCAATTCCCGAGACGCTCCGCCACCTCCCGAAGCAACAGGTCGCCGACCGGATAACCCAGCCTCCATGGTGCTTCGTGCAATCCCGGTCTCCGTCGAGTGCTACGATAATCGTCGGGCGAGGAGGAGCAAATGAACCTGGACGGATTCAAGCCATATCGCGGCTACTTCTACCGAGTCTCTGCAAGTTTCCGCGAGGATGGCCAGTGGTGCGGCGCGATTGATGTTGTTCGGCGTCATTGGAGCGGCACCACCGAAACCGTGATTTCGGAGATGAACGTGCCTGGCACATTCATCTCCGAGGACTTGGCGCTCGACGCTTCCGATGCCTACTGTCGCATGCTCATCGACGAGGGAAATTTCGGGGATAAGTAGTCTCAAGATACCTTCGTTGTGAATGTTCACCCGAAACTGCCCCCTACTTTTTTCATCCGAAACGACCCCTTCAAACACCAGGAACGCTGGTTTGGTGGCGAGGCAATCGCTCAGATCGCCCACCGCGCTTTCGGCAACCCCGCCTATGAGCGTCCGATCTCACGTCGCGCAAGGCAGACTCCGGGCAATATCGGGAGCTAAAAGGTTATTCCGTGCAGCAAGAGGCGTCGCGGCCAGCGCTGCTTCGACAGACACGGCGATCAAACTCAGCACACCCACGGATGCGCCTTCGAAAGTTTCCAGGCCAATCGTTGTGACCATCGACGCAGTCGCGAAGCTGACGAAATCCACCCAGAGTGCCGGCATTCACTTGGCAGGCACCTGATCGGTAAAAACTTTCGCGATGCCAAGAGGACCGCGGGTCCGCAGTGGCAGCGAACGCCTGGCGCGCACTACCTGGCGCGACGCTGTGCGTCGTCGACAGTGCCGCCAGACGATCCGGGCGGCGCCGTTGTTTTTCCGAGGGACAGTCGGAACCGCGCCCGCGCTTGATAAAAGTCAACGATGCGAATTCCGAAGCTTCGAAGATGAAGACATGGCTTTGTTCGCCACGTTCGATGGTTTCGTGCGGCGATCAGCGTGGGCAGGTGCATGACCCGATCTGCAGTCCCGCAGGCCGCCGCGGTATCCGGCACGCGGTGCCGGGTAGCATGGCCGAACGGTTCCTGCTCGTGGCCGACTGCCCGGTGCTGATGATTTGTGCTGCCCGGGCTACCGATGCGGATGCCTGAAACGTCGCACTCCTTATGTTGGTATGCTGTCCTGTTGTTCGGGCGTCGCGGGTTTGATCGCGATGCGGCAGTGAACGATCCCGCGAACCGCGCGGGTCTGGCGCGATGGCCGGTCAATTTCCGCGCCGCACTGCCGGTCGGCTGGGATGGTCGGCGCCGATTTTACGCGACCGGCGCCGGTTGGCGGACGGCGTGCGGCGACGTCCGTCGCTCGACCCACATCGAGGCAGGGCCGTTGCCGCTGAAGATGGATGCCCGAAATCGGGTATTGCGAGCGCGCCACACTGAGGAACCGGCTCACGCCGTCAATCGGCGCGATCAACAGGAGCGGAACATGGGAATCGGGATGCAGATCGCGTACTTCGGCTTCGCCGGGGCGGCTCAGTTGGAGGCGGAAGCGAGCATCCAGCTGATGCGCCTCGAGCCGTTCTGTATGCAACTGGCCGGCTGCCATCTCGCGATCGAGGCCATGGGCGCGTCGACCCGCGAGCCGATGTATGACGTACGACTAGATCTGATCACACGCAAGGGGGAATTCTGTCCCGTTCCGCATACGACGGGCGTGGATCCCATGGGCGCGCTGGAGCGGGCATTCGACCTTGCCGAGCGGCAACTCGCCGGAGCCATGGCCGCTGAAACCCACGCGAACCCTCGCTGACACGTCCCGCCCATCGGGCGAGATTCTTTCTTCGTCGCCCGTGAATATCTCGTGCTCCACAGATTGGCCGCCGGCGCGGGCGGCCGCGGCTTTTACTGGCTCATGACCCGGCGAATCAGCGTATGCGTCCTCGGAGGACAGCGAGCCGCCACGTTGCGGCGGGCAGAGGCATAGCGGTGTCACCTCAACGCGGCTGCCTAGTCTCAGCTTGTCCGCGAGGATACCTTCGGCATGTGGCGTGTCCCGATAACGATCAGCGATCCCGTGCAACTACGGTGCGAGGAACGGCATGTCGATGGTGTGGCAGAACATGCAATGCTGCTGATCGACGAGCGCGGCGGGCTCTGCACCCGGGCGGACGCCGTCCCGCAAGCGAGCCACGCGAGGACGAGCAGCTATCACGCCGTGCATTTCGTTGGATGCGGTCGTCGCGTGCGGTATTTGGTACGTAGTCCGATCCAGTCCAAGCGTGACGCCGAGCCGGCGCTTGATGCAGGTCAAACGCCGGAACGCGCTCCACCGGCCGGCTGAATCCGCAGCCGGGCCCCACATCAACGCGAGTGCGTTGATTCATATCAAGCCGGTGGCGCCGCCGCGCGTTTCAATGGATTCGGTCAGGGCTACCTTGGCCGAAGACCTTGTACTTGCGGGAGGGCGGTGATGAACCAGGATCGGTTGCTCACGTCACTGGCGGCCTTGGCGCGCGACCTGTCGATTCCGGATGACGCGTTGCGGCGGATGCTCGACGACGAAATCGCGGCGCTGGCGAAAGGTGCCCGCGTGCATGATTACCTGCGGATCTTCGCGATCCGCCGCCTGAGCCGGCGCATGCGTTCGCTGCACGCTGCAGGCGGGTGTCCCGGGCGGCCGAAACCGGGAGGATAGGCGGCGCGCGCGAGGGTAATCGACGAAACCGCTTCGAGCCTGCGGGATACCTGGCTGCCGGACCCGAACCCGGCGGCTCGACGCTGCGCGGGCGGTCAGCGCTCAGACGCGGGCAAGCCCGGCCAGATCGATGATATGAATCTGCTTGCCGTGCGGGTCGATCAGGCCGTCGCGCTGGAATTTCGACAGCATCCGGCTGACCGTTTCGAGCTTGATTCCGAGATAGCAACCGATCTCTTCGCGCGTCATGCGCAGGTTGAAATCCGCCGACGAATAGCCGCGCACCCTGAAGCGTTCGGACAGGTTCAGCAGGAACTCCGCGACTCGCTGTTCCGCCGACATCGTGCCAAGCAACATCATCAGGCTCGACTCGCGCACGATCTCGCTGCTCATCATCTTGTGGAGATGGTGCTGCATCGACCTTACTTTGGCGCAAACCTTCTCCAGCTGGCCGAACGGGATGATGCAGACCGTGCTGTCTTCCAGCGCAATCGCATCGCCGTTGTGACGCCCGCTGCACACGCCGTCAAGACCGAGCGTTTCCCCGGCGATCTGGAATCCGGTCACTTGCTCCCGACCGTCGCGATGCATGACGATCGTCTTGAACGAGCCGGTGCGGACCGAATAGAGGCTCTGGAATGTATCGTGCGCCCGGAACAACGATTCGCCCCGCTTGACCGAGCGGGTCGTGCAGACTACCTCGTCGAGGACGGCCAGGTCGGCCGCGTCTAGTTCCGACGGCATGCACGCCGAACGGACCGAGCAGGTCGAACAGCGCGCGCCGGGGCGCTTCACCCGCTCGTCCCGATCGACGGGATGAAGCGCGATCGCCATCGCATGCGCGACGGCGGGGTAGGCATTTTCGCGGGCTTGGGCGGTCAGCATGATCTGCTCCTCGTCACTCGGTCGGGTGCGGCGCCACTGCATGGATGGTGCGTCATGCAGTGGCGCGGTTGATTTGACCGGAAAAATTCGTTCCTGGCCGTTTGCCGGCCGTACACAGCGCGGAACCTGGCGATTCAGTCAGTGCGAGGGCGGCGATCCGGTACGCGGAACAGTGCTGCTCCTTCGTCGGGCAACGCTGGCGACGGCATGATCGACGCTCGGGCATCCATATAGAGCAGTATGGTTCGCGCGCGGTCGGACCGAAATCGGCAGGGATGGAAAGTCACGTAGGGTTTGGAGAACGGCTGTAGGAGGATGCCGACAACGGCTGCGGCCGGGTGAAAACGCTCGTGGGCGGCGCTGGGGTGCTCCTGCAGGGACACTCCCTGATTCAAGTCAATGACGCGTGCCGGTCGCGGGCGTTTGCCGATCCGCCCGGCGGCCGTCGCGCCACCCGTCCTGCATGGCCGTGCCTCGCGGTATCACCTGCTGCCGGTCGCTGTTCCGGCGCGCCAGAAACCGGCTCGTGATGTACGGCATCATGCACGGGATGCAGGTGAGCGACGCGAGGAGGGCCTTGGCCTGCTCGTCGAGTCGCAGATGTCCGCGCAATTCGGTGATGATCTCGCGCCCCGTGCAGGCCGCCATCGGCTTCTCGACGAAGTTGCCGGGCGCGTCGCCGAACAGCCCCGTATCCCCACAACACGTTGACGCCCTCGGGCTGGCCGAAGAAATGCGGCTGATGCGGCACGACGATCGACATCAGCCAGTTCGACTCCGCGAATGTGATCAGACCGCCTTCGCCGAGAACATTGGCGGTCAGGTCGCGAATCCGCTGGAGCATTCGCGAGCGCTCGCGCCACGATATCCGCGTTCCGGACACGGCGATTGAGATGCGTCAACCGAGCCGGATGCGGCAGGCAATGCCGGTACGTATCGCGCGCGGCTTGGCGCAGCTCAAGCAGATCCGCAGCGTCGTGCGCTGCAATTCGGGTGCGCGCGAGGCCCCGTAGAGCGGGTGCGGCGCCGGATAGGCTTGATGTGAGTCAAGGTGCTCGGTTGCCCGAGGGGCGAGATTGATTGTGGAAGTGGCCGCGACGAAACGCGGCCGCCACGACTGCGGTCCGAGGAGAATCGATCATGGGAAACGACCTTCGAAGGGAGGCGAGAGCAGAAGAGTCGCAGCGCGTATTGAGTGGCGACGACGTCGGCCTTCGGCAGTACGAGCGGCGCATCTACAACTATATGGCCGGGGGCCTGGCGCTGACGGGCGCCATTGCGTATATCGGCGCGTCAACCGGGTTTTACCGGTCGATCGCCGGAACGCCCCTCTTCTGGGTGGTACTGCTCGCACCGCTGGCGCTGGTCATGTTTCTAAGCTTCCGTATCGAGCACATCAGCTTCGGCGCCGCGCAGATCAGTTTCTGGGCCTATGCTGCGCTGGTCGGGCTCTCCCTTTCCGGCATCTTCCTCGTGTACACGGGCGAGAGCATTGCGCGCGTATTCTTCATCAGCGCGGCGACGTTCGGTGCAACGAGCCTCTATGGCTACTCGACACGGGCAGATCTCTCGCGCTTCGGCTCCTTTCTGTTCATGGGACTGATCGGCATCATCATCGCGGGGTTCGTGAATCTTTTCCTGGTTTCGTCGGCGCTGCAGTTCGTCGTTTCCGTGATCGGCGTGCTCGTGTTCACGGGACTCACCGCGTACGATACGCAACGCATCAAGCGTATCTACATAGCGGGCGAAGAGGGCGAGGTCGCCGGCAAGAAGGCGATCATGGGGGCGCTTGCGCTCTATCTCGACTTTCTCAACCTCTTCCTGATGCTGATGCGGCTCTTTGGCAGCCGCCGCAGCTAGGCGAGCGGTGGCAGGTCGGGACAGCGGCCGTGCGGCAAGCCCCGGCGGGATCACCGCCGGAGCAAACAGGAGCCGGGATGAATCTGGCCTGGCCGCCCGACACCGTCGCATATCACGTCGGTTTGGTTTGAACGTTGACGCCGCCCAACGCCTCGAGCGCGGCAAGTCGGGCGTCCACCAGCTCTGCATGCAGCTTGATCGCCCGGATCAGAAATTGAACATCCGCGTTTTCGCTTTTCGAAGCAAGGTCATCAAATTCGGCCCACAGCTCCTTTATCCGTTCGGCATGCATGGCGACTCCTTTGGCGTGTGTATGGATGACGTTGTACGGCAGGCTGAAACACCCTTGACGCCGTATGAACAGCATCGGCACGGGCCTGCCTTGCGTGCTGATCTGGATCAAGGGGACGCCACTTCGGGGTATCGCTCGATATTCGGCACCGGATTCGGAGGATCCTTGTCTCGCCGGAAGTGCGCATGTCGTGGCACCGGGCCCATGCCGCCGCACTTTGTACGGCAGCGTGCAGACGAGACGCATTCTCGAGCCCATGTTTTCAAATAGATCAGTGCCTGTAAATCACCCGCCGTTGCGGGCTCGTTTACTTATCGAATGTGTGGGTGCTTGCCGTGATCAAAGTGGTGATTTCCGACGCGCATGCTGTCATGCGGGCGGGTGTGCGCAGCGTCCTCGCGGAGCTCGACGACGTCGATGTCGCCGGTGAAGCGACAGATGGGGCCGGCACGCTCGAACTCGTGCGCGCTGTGACGCCGCGCGTGTTGTCACTCGGATTGACGATGTCCGGTATTCATGGGGTCGAACTCATCAGGCAAATCAAGAAGGAGCATCAGGATGTTCGGGTGCTCGTTCTGACGGCGCATTCCGCGCAGACCCACGCAGTGCGGGCTTTCAGGGCGGGGGCTTCGGGATTTCTTCCGAAGACTTGCTCAAAGTCGGATCTGATCGATGCGGTACGAAAGCTGGCCGGTGGCGGGGTATACGTAAGTACGATGGTGGGTGATCTGCTAGCGCAAGTCACCAACGGCGACGGTGAGGCGTTCGCACATCATCGTCTGACTGCTCACGAGTTCGAGGTCTTGGTTGGTTTGGCATCCGGACAATCAATTACACAGATGGCAGGGAGCCTGGACATCAGCATCAAAACGGTCAGCACGTACAAGTCGCGCATTCTGCAAAAACTGGACCTGACCAATGAATCAGACATGATTCGCTTTGCGCTACGTCACCAGTTGGTGGATCTTGGTGACAACATTCTCGGGTAGCCGCCGACCCGGTTCGCAAGCGATCAAGCAGGTCATGGACGGGACAAGAGTCGCGTCGGAAAGCGAACCTCCGCTGTCTCGGCACCAGGATGCCGGCAAGTGCGCTCCCATGTGTCTGACGACAGTCTGCCGTTGATCAGCCGCGGGCCAACAGGCGCCATCCGATCGCTTCGACGCCACCGATACCCAGGCGGATCGCAGACCATGACGCTTCATGCGAGCCATCCCGAATCAAAGCCGCTGTCGCTTGCGGAAGAAGACGACCGTACGCTCGCCGCACGCGTCGCGAGCGGCAAGCGCGTTGCGTTCGAACAGCCGATGCGTCGGTACAACCGGCGGCTCTATCGGCTTGCACGGGCGACGTTGCGCGACGATGCCGAAGCCGAGGATGCGCTGCAGGAGGCTTATCTGGCGGCGTTCCGCGCAATCCCGTGTTTGCGCGGCGGCGCATCGCTGTCGACCTGGCTGTCGCGGCTCATGCTCAACGAGTGCTTGACGCGTCAGCGCCACGGCACGCGGCGCGATCGCGCCGATGGATCTCGACGGGCCGACAGGCGCGCTACGCGTCCGTCGGGCCGGGTGCGGCGGAACCACGCACACCCGCGCGCTGACCCGTGATCATCTCGACCAGCCACTTCTCGACGAGGGCGGTGTACGCACTCTGGCTGGCAGCGTCCGAGAGCCCGTGATCGGCGCCTTCGAGAATCCGGTACGTCAGCGAATGCGCGGACAGGCATGCCTGCAGATAGCTGGCGATCGCCGTGTGCGGCACGATCTGATCGTGCTCCGATTCGACGAGCAACACGTCGCCGCGAAAGCGGGACGCCGCGCGCAGTGCGCGATTGTCGGACGCCGGCACGATGCGTTTGCGATACGCGACGAGATCGTGCTCGACGTGCAGCGCCCGCTTCGGCGTATTCCAGCCGTCGTCGAGATAGAGCGCCGGTACGCGCAGGCCGAGCCAGCGTACGGGGCGCAGCTCCGTCAGGATGGTCGCGAGATAGCCGCCATAGCTGCTGCCGACGACGGCGATGGCATCGCGATCGATCAACGGGTGGTCGACGAGCGTGTCGTAAGCGGCGAGCAAATCGCGAAGATGGGTTTCGCGCGTCACGTTTTGCTGCTCTTCCAGCGTACGTCCATGCCCGGTCAGATCGAACGTCAGACAGACGCACCCGAGCGCCGCCGCCTGCCGTGCACGCTCGAGATACTGCTCCTGGCTGCCGCCCCAGCCGTGCACGAACAGAACGCCCGCCACGGTAGTCTTCGGCGCGAGCACGGTACCGTCGAGGTAGCCGTTCTCGACCTTGATGCGCACACGATAATGCTCCGCTGTCATGTCTCGCTGCTCCTTCGGAAGGGATGACGATCGACCGTGTAGTACTTGGTGAGGGCGCCGGCCTGGGCATCGACACCGCGATAGACGATCTGCGCGCCGGCCGGTATCGCCGGGTCGTCGCCGTAAATCTCGCGCGTCGCGGCGGCCACGGCGTCCACCTCGAGGTCCGTCCTGAACATGCGCAACGCGCCGATTTCCGCGCCCGATGCGCCGCCGATTCGCCACGACTGCTCCAGTACGCCGCAGTGGCGCACGCCTTGTGCATCGGTGCCGAACGCGACATCGTAGTTGCGCCGCGACGCGAAAAAGCCCGCGTAATCGCGTTGCACGGCGGCGTCGAATGCGCATGCCTTGGCGATCGCCTCGCTGACCTCGGCCGTGACGTCGAGCCGCGCCAGCACGTCGAAGCCGCCGCGGACGACGGCGAGGTCGGTGCCGCCATACACTTCATGGCCGTGATTGTTGACGGTCAGATGCTGAACGCCCCAGTAGCTCGCCACCAGATCGTCCAGCGTGACCTGTCCGACGCTCAACGTCTCGATCGAATCGAGATGGCGCTCGACGACGATGCCGCTGGTGTGCAACGCCGCGTCGCCGAACTCGTCAAGCTCCGCTTCCAGTTCGGCCATGTCGGCCACCAGTGTCTGCCCCGTTCCGCCGATTCCGCTGGGCCGCTTGATCCGCACGCGGCCGTCCTGCCACAGGCGCTGCGCGGCGTCGCATGCATCCACGCGCGAAAACGCCGAGTAACCCGGCAGCGCGAGCGCCGCCGTGCGTTCCGCGAACGGGACGGACCAGCCGGGCGGCTTCACGCGGGCGCCTTCGACCAGACGATGGGCAATCACTTTGGTCGCGACGAACGGAAACGGCACGACGCCACCGAACAGGTCCCGTACCGATCGGACCCCGAGTTCGCGTGCTTGCGACACGGTGAGCGTATCGTTCGGGATCACGTAACGGTTTGCAGGGTATCGTTCCGTCCGACGGAACTCGCCCGCAAGCCGCGTTCCCTTCAGTTCGGCGATCTGCGCGCCGAGCTGGCGCAGCGTGTCGGCTACATGACCGACGTGCGGCGTCCCGTCGTCCCGGAAATGAATGAGGACGACCGGTAGTGCCGGCGTTGCGCGCGCGAGTTGGACCCGTGGTTTCAAATCGCCCCCTTTGCGCCGGCGGCGCGATTGTCATGAATGCATCGTCGCGGGCGGTTTCGCCTGTCGAATCCGCTCATCGCGGTGATGTAGCAAGATTCATTCGCCTACGTTCCCGGGCGGGCATGCACGAACGGACGCAGGTTGCGGGGCGGTCGGCGCGGCACGAGTTCACCGCGCCGCAACGCAAATCAATGATGGAGCAACGGATAGGCCACGAGCCCGAAGAGCGCGGCCGCGGTGACGATCACCGGCTCCTGCAGCTTCCTGAAGCGCCACAGCAGCAGCACGGTAGCGATGGCGACCAGTGCGGTCGGTATGTCGACGATCGACCGTTTCGCGATCACGAGGACGGAGCCCGTGATCGCACCGACCGCTGCGGCGGTGATCCCGTCGACGAACGCCTTGACGTCCGGACGGTGCCCGTACTTCTTCATGTACGGCGCGGGAATGACGGTGAACAGATAGCAAGGCAGGAACGTGCCGAGCGCCGCGACGCACGCGCCGGGCAAGCCGGCCACGAGATAGCCGATGAAGCCGACGGTGATCACGACCGGGCCGGGCGTGATCATCGCGACCGCAACGGCATCCACGAACTGCCTGTCGTTCAGCCAGTGATGTTCGGTGACGACGCCGCCGTAGAGGAACGGCACGATCGCGAGCCCCGAGCCGAACACGAACGCGCCCGCCTTGGTGAAGAACGCGCCGATCTGCACCAGCTGCGGCACGTCGATGCCGCTCAGTATTCCGCTGGCGGCCGGCAGGTTGGCGGCGGCCACCGCATGCAGCCCGCCCCGATGCAGCCACTTCGGCGGCGCGCGCCACAGCCAGCCGATCAACCCGGCAGCGATGAAGAGCCATGCGATTTCCGATTCGGTGACGAACGTGACGACGGTGAGCGTCAGGAAGATCGCCCACAGCAACTTGTCGTTGCCGACGGTTTTGGTGGTCAGCTTGTACGCGCTCATCGCGATGATGCCGACCACCGCGGCGCCGACACCATAGAACACCGCCTGCATCCACGACAGCCCGCCGAAGTGCGCGTACGCGAATCCGAGCGCGAGCACCATCAGGAACGACGGCAGCACGAACGCGAATCCGACGAGCGTCGCGCCAAGGAGACGATAGTGGACGAACCCGAGATAGATCGCGAGCTGCGCGGCCATCGGCCCGGGCGCAAGCTGGGCCAGCGTGAGTCCTTCCTTGTAGTCGGCTTCGGTGATCCAGCCGCGACGCTCGACCAGGTCGCGACGCATGTAGCCGGCGAGCGCGACCGGCCCACCGAAGCCGAACGTCCCGAGACGCAGCATGTAGGCGACCAGCTCGCCGAGCGAGTAGGTCGGTTTGGTCGCGGCGATGGCGGTGGTCATGATCTGGCTCCGTTCCGGTTTTTTCCGGTCGATGAAAAATGCGCGTACAGCGCATCGAGCACGGCGCCCATGTGCTCGAGCAACTGGTCGTCGTTCTCCGCGCGCTGGCGCGTGCCGGCCATCACGGCCTCGAAGCCGATCGCTTCGGGCGCCGCGGGGCCGCCCACGTCGAGCGCATGCACGATCGCGCCGAGGCGCACGAGCGCAGCGTCCGCGTCGAGCCCGAAACTCGTGAGCAGCACCTCGAACGTGACGCGCTCGCCCACATGGGTGAATGCAGCGCCGTCGAAATCGAAGCCCAGCGCGTCAGCGGGACAATCGGCCGGCGACGCGAGCCAGATGAAGCGGGCGCGGGTGTCGATGAAGCGGCGGATCAGCCACGCGCTGGCGACACGATCGACCCACATCCGCTGGCGCGTCGCCCAGGTTCGTCCCTGGTACTCGTCCAGTGCGAGCACGCGGACGGGGCGCTCGGCGACGTGCGGCTCGCCCGGCGACAGCACGGTATCGACCAGCGCGACGAAATCCTGCAGCGCGACTTCGGCGCGGGTCGCCGCGTCGCTCGGGAAGTAATCGATTGCCCGGATCGCGTCGAAGTCCTTGCGCACGCGCCGCAGCAAGCGCGTGAGTTCCGTGGCGGACTGTCCGGCGAAGGTCTTGCGGGCTTCCGCGAGAGCCTGAATGAAGGTGGTGTAGTCGTCGCCTCGATCGAAGAGCGTCCGAAATTCGAGTTCCTGCGCCGCGTCGAGACTCGGCGCGCGCAACAGGTGGGCGGTGCCGCCGCTCTCGGCAATCGCGTCCGCGAGCTCGCGCAGGGCGGCTTCGTGCTCCGCCGAGTGCGGGAGCAGATAGATGCCGTCGCGCAACACCGCGCAGCCCTTCGCCTTCAGGGAACGCCAGAACCGCATGCGCGCCGTCGCGTTCTGCGTCGGAAGCGTCAGGATGAGGAGCGACCATGTCGTGAGTACATTCATGTAGAAAATGCTACTCAAGCGTTATCAACTCTACAAGAAAACTTTGGCGAAGGCTGGGACGGCGTGGCGGCCGGCCGATCTATGAGGCTTCCTTCTACGTCTGACGTTTGGCCGTTATACCCCTCCCCCCTATATGGAAAGCAGATTTGAGATATAGTCCCCCCCGGTATATGAAGGGACTGCCATGAGCCACACCATCAAGGAAAAGCAAAAGCTGCTGAACCGTGTCCGCCGCATCAAGGGACAGGTCGAAGCGATCGAACGCGCGCTGGAGGACGAGCGCGGTTGCAACGAGATCCTGCGCCTCATCACGAGCGGTCGCGGCGCGATGAACGGCCTGCTCGCGGTCGTGCTGGAGGATCACATCCGCAGCCATCTGGTCGACGCCGAACATCACGCCGATGAAGGCAGCGCGACCGAACAGCTGATCGAAGTCGTTCACAGCTACTTCAAGTAATCGAGGGCGCAATGAACGACTTCACGAACGACGCCTTCGGCGCAGGGCACGACCACATCTTTCTCGGCGCGGCGCACGAGCAGAACGAACGCAGGACCTGGATGGTCATCGCGCTGTGCGCGGCGATGATGGTGGCCGAGATCGTCGGCGGGTCGCTGTTCGGCTCGCTCGCGCTCATCGCGGACGGCCTGCACATGTCGACGCATGCGGGTGCGATGCTGATCGCCGCGCTCGCCTACACGTACGCTCGCAAGCATGCGAGCGACCCGCGCTTCGTGTTCGGCACGGGCAAGCTCGGTGATCTGGCGGGCTTCACGAGCGCGATCGTGCTTGCGATGATCGCGCTGCTGATCGGGTACGAGGCGGTTGCGCGCCTGCTCGCGCCGGTACCGATTCATTTCGGCGAGGCCATTCCGATCGCGGTTGCCGGCCTGCTCGTCAACGTCGCGAGCGTCTGGCTGCTGAGCGGCGATCATCATGGCCACGGCCATGGTCATCACCATCACCACGGGCATGCTCACGACGCTCACGAACACGACGAGGACGCGCACCGGATCTTCGATCAGCAAGGCGTGTTTCTCGTATCGGTGTTCGAAGATGGCGTCCCGCCGGTTTTCCGTGTGGCTCCCGCGACGAACGATACGAAACTCGTCGACGCGAGCGCCGTATCGGTGGCGACGATCCGTCCGGACGGCACGCGGCAAACGTTCGCGATGGAAAGTCGCGGCGCTTACCTGGAGTCGACCGACGACATTCCCGAGCCGCATGAATTCAAGGCGATCGTCCGCTTGAACGGCCGCGAGCACGCGTTGGCATTCGAGGAACACGACCATCGCGCGTCCGCGGCGGCGCGCGACCACAACATCCGTTCCGCGTATGTCCACGTGATCGCCGATGCGGCCGTGTCGGTGCTGACGATCGTCGGGCTGCTGCTCGCGCGCGCGTTCGGCTGGGTGTGGATGGATCCGCTGGCCGGCATCATCGGCGCGCTGGTGATCGCGAACTGGTCGTACGGCCTGATGCGCGACACCGGTGGCATCCTGCTCGACATGAATTCGGACCGCCGTCTGACGGACAATGTGCGCGATGCAATCGAAGGCGTGGGCGACCGCGTCGGCGACCTGCATGTCTGGCGGCTCGGGCCGGGGCACATGAGCGCGGTCGTGTCGGTGGCGACGGCGGACCCGAAGCGGGATGCGCGCTTCTATCACGGCGTGCTCCAGCGCTTCAGGAACCTGTCGCATGTCACCGTCGAAGTGGTGCCGGCGACGCGAGGGCAATAGACATGGCGGTCAAATCCCCTTGCGTCGACGTATGCTCGTTCGACGGCCGGACCGGCTACTGCGTGGCCTGCCTGCGCACGCGCGAAGAAGCGCGCGGCTGGAAGAAGATGACGGACCACCGGCGTCACCAGATCGTGAACGACCGCGCGCGGCGGCACGCGAAGCTGACGCGGGGCACGACCGACTGATTGCAGGCTTGCGCGGCCGGACGGCGACACGCCGCGCGGGTATGCGTTCATCTATTGCCGACGACGCACGCCGCGTGGGGCCGCCAGCCGGCCCGGCCCGGCCCGGCACGCGTCATCGGCAGCGCTCCGCTTCTACATCTCGTATCGCAACGTCGCCATGACGCTGCGCGGTGCCCCCGGCAGGTTGAGGTTCGCGTTCGAGCCGTGTGCCGAGACGATATAGCCCTTGTTGAACAGGTTGTAGAGGTTCAACTGGAGCGACATCGGGCCGTGTGCGTACCAGGCCATCATGTCGGCCGTCACGTAACCCGGCAAGGTCACCGTGTTCTGCGGATCGGCCATCCGCGCGCCGACGAAGTTCAGGCCGCCGCCAACGCCGAAGCCGCCGCCGAGATTCTTGGTCAGCCACAGATTGCCGGAGTGACGCGGCGTGAGCGTGGCCCGCTTGCCCTGCAATGCAGCGGTCGAGTTCGTGACGGTGGCATCCAGGTACGCGTAGCCTGCCAGCACGCGCCAGCCGTGGCTGAGCTCGGCTGCGCCGCTGAGCTCCACGCCGTCGGTCCGCTGCTCGCCGATCGGAATCAGCGCTGTATTGGTTGCATTGGCGACCTTGATGTTGCTGCGATCCAGCCGGAACACCGAGATCGTCGTGGTGGCCTTGCCGCCGAGCCAGTCGTACTTCGCACCGATCTCGGTATTGGTCGTGATTTCCGGCGCGAGCTCCGCATTGTTGGCCGCGAGCGAGAACGCCTCGCCGGACGGCTGGAACGAGCGGCTCCACGACACGTAGTACGACTGCGCCCGGGTCGGCTGCCAGACCAGGCCCAGGCGCGGGCTCCATGCGGTGTCGGTCCGCGACAGGCCCGGCTGTTTGGGACGGCGGTCGAGCGTCTCCTGCTCGAAGCGGTCGTAGCGGATGCCGACCAGCGCCTTCCACTGATCGTTGAAGCTGATCAGGTCCTGCGTGTAGAACCCGAGCGTCTTGAAGATGCCGAGGTTGTTGGTGGCCGGCGTGGTCGACGTGTGCAGCGGCAGCGTCGGCAGCGCCGGCGCGAACAGGTCGAAATTCATCGGCTTGCCGTTCGCGCCGGTGACGGGAGCCGAATAATTGACGAGATCCTTGTTCTGCTGGCCGAATTCCATCCCGTACAGCAGCTCGTGCTTCATGCCGAACAGCGTGGCCTTTTGCGTGAGATCGGTCTGGTTGAACCAGCCGTGTTCCTCGCGATAGACGTTCCCGTGATTCAGCGTGAACGTCCGGTTCGCTTCGTTGACGCTGCCGACGAGCGTGTTGTTCCGGTCGAGCAAATAGTGATAGTAGCGAGTGGCATTGCGGATCGACCACTGTTCGTTGAACTCGTGCTTGATCGTCGCGGTGCTCGAATAGACACGCGATCGCGAGTAGTCGACCTCGCCGGCGTTCGCCGCGCCGTAATAGGCGGATGCCGGCACGTCGACCGGCCTTCCCTTGTAGGCCGGGATGCCGAAGTCCGTCACGCGGCGATCTTCGAGGTAGTCGGCCTGCAGCAATACCGTCGTCTTCGGCGCGATGCGGAACTCGAACGACGGCGCGACCGCCGTGCGATTCAGAAACTGCTGCGACCGATAGCTCTTGGCTTCCTCGTGCGCGCCGGTGATCCGGAACGCGGCCGCGCCGTTCGCGAGCACACGGCCGACGTCGGCTTCGACCCGACGATCGGCCCACGAACCGTAGCTGACACCCAGGTTGGTGACGTCGACTCCAGGCTTTTTCGTCACGCGGTTGATTAGTCCACCTGAAGAACCTCGGCCATAAAGAACGGCGGCAGGGCCCTTGACGACTTCTACCCGATCGACGTTCGACAGATCGCGGAAATAGAGCGCATCGTCGCGAATACCGTCGACGAACTGGTCGGCAATCGCGGAGAAGCCGCGAATGGTGACCTGGTCGCGCTGGCCGTCGCCGGTGGAGAATCCGACACCCGCGACGTTCTTCAACACGTCCTGCAGGGAATTGGCGTGCTGATCACGCATCACTTCTGCCGTGACCACGTTCACCGTCTGCGGGATATCGCGCAGCGGCGCATCGATCCGGGTGGCGCTGACCGCGTTGGTCGGGTTGTACCCTTCGCCCGGATCGCGAACCGCGCTCGCGCTCACCGATACGGCCGGCAACATGTCGGTCGTCGCGCTCGTCGGCACCGCGGTGTTTTCCTGCGCGAAGGCCGCGCCAACCATGATCGGCTGGCACGCAATGGCGGCCAGTACGGCGCGTCGTGCCGGGTGCAATACTCGTCTCATCTCCCAACCTGTCGTGTGTAATGATTCGTAATTTCGTAACGCGACGCATTATCATTTGAAAGGAATCGAAGGTCAACAAGTGTTGCAATGCACTCTATTGTTGATTTGTCTGATGTTTTGGCCGCGCGATGGGGCTGCTCGTCACGCATTGCGTGTCGATCCAGTCGATATGTGCGTCGGTGTTTAGGCGATGAATCGTGAATCCAAAACAAAATGATGCTCATGTGATAGACCCAGAGCA
>Ga0207678_10002699_pt1 | contig 16087 bp, 11 predicted proteins | sample KBSC63metaG_FD_184319 | JGI IMG/M metagenome (GOLD analysis project Ga0207678, IMG submission 184319) | Corn rhizosphere microbial communities from Kellogg Biological Station, Michigan, USA - KBS C6-3 metaG (SPAdes) (version 2) | ecosystem: Host-associated > Plants > Roots > Rhizosphere > Soil ...
GCGCGGACGGATGCGGAAGCCGCCGATCTCCTGACCAGCGACATCGACGCGAACGACACGGCGTTCTGCACCGGCGAGCGCACCGTCGAAGGTTTCTACAAGACGCGCAACGGGCTCGACCAGGCCGTGAGCCGCGGCCTTGCGTACGCGCCGTACGCCGATCTCGTCTGGTGCGAAACCGGCAAGCCCGATCTCGAGTTTGCGCGCAAGTTCGCCGTAGCAATCCACGCGAAGTTTCCGGGCAAGCTGCTGGCCTACAACTGCTCGCCGTCGTTCAACTGGAAGAAGAATCTCGACGACGCGACGATCGCGAAATTCCAGAAGGAAATCGCGAGCTACGGCTACAAGTTCCAGTTCATCACGCTCGCGGGTTTCCACGCGCTCAACTATTCGATGTTCGATCTCGCGTATCACTACGCGCGCAATCAAATGAGCGCGTTCGTCGAATTGCAGGAAAAGGAATTCGCGGCGGCTGATCGCGGATTCACCGCGGTGAAGCATCAGCGCGAAGTCGGCACCGGCTATTTCGATGCGGTGACGCAGGCGATCCAGCAGGGTCAGTCGTCGACGACGGCGCTCAAGGGATCGACCGAGGAAGAGCAGTTCCACGCGAAGCGCACGCCGCACGCGGCGTGACGAGAGCCGTTCGCCTCTCCCGCACTCGGGAGAGGCCGCGCCGAAGGCGCGGGTGAGGGCCGCTCTCGCGGCGTCATCTCAAGGGTTTCCCTCATCCGGCGCTTCGCGCCGACTTCTCCCGCTCGCGGGAGAAGTGACGACAACGCCGGGGTGCGCAGTCCGCCGGCATCGAAACGGTTAGGGGAGGAGTAGCCCGGGCTGGGGGTGGCTGATCCGGGCGTGCGTTCCGATGCCGGCGCTGCGCGGGACGCCGGAATGGGGTCGGCGTCCTGTCTCAAGGACGACGCAGGAGGAGATTCCGTCGCGCGATCCACGTAGACGTTCGTAGATTAGTCGACGCGCCCGTTCGCATCGTCCCGCCGCGTTTCGTTTCGTCGCAGCGCGAACACGTTTCGCGGATTCCTCCGGACTCCGCCCACCGAGCGAGGGAGGGCAGGGAGGAGCCTGGTGGGCGGAGCCGGAGGAAATGCCGTCAAACGGTTGCGCAGTGAACGCGACACACGTCCGTCGCGACGTTGCGCAGAGTGCTCATGCTGTTTGCGCCGCGTGCGAAGACATCACGCCGCGCATGAGCACGTCGGTCAGGAGATCGACGTACGCATCGTCGCCGACCTCCTTCCACGCACGCATGTGAAGCCGGAGATGTTCCGTCTGCGAATTGAACAGCGTGACGCCGAGCAGCAGCGACGCCACGATCGTCGGGTTGATCTCCGCGCGGAACACACCTGCGCTCCGACCCGCGCCGACGTGCGCGACGAGATTGTCGAGAAGCCGCGTCAGCACCGGGAACACCGGACCCGATTCGGCGAGATCCGGATTGCCGGTCAGCTCGCGCAGAAGCAGACGCGCCGTCGCCGGATGCTCGCGCAGGTAGCGCCGGTACCAGTGCAGGAAATGCGGAATCCGCGCGGCGGGGTCGGCGTCGGACGCGAGCATGCGCTCCATCTCGTCGCCGAGCCGCGCGCAGGATTCGGTGAGCACGGTTTCGTAGAGCGCCTGCTTGCCCGCGAAGTGGTGGAACACGTTCGCCTTGCAGACGCCGGCCTCGCGCGCGACGTCGCTGATCGAGACGCTGTCGTAGCCGCGCTCCGCGAACAGGCGCTCGGCGGCACCGAGGATGCGCTCGAGGGCGGGGACGCTGGACTGGAGGGCGGTATCGGGCATGAATTCAGCTGACCGACCGATCGGTCAGCTCATTCTCGGGAAGCCCGGCGGCGGGGGTCAATCAGCCATTCGTCACGGGTCGTCCTTTCGAGGATCCGCGAGACCCGGGTGGCGCACCCACGGCTGTCGTCCCGGCGAAGGCCGGGACCCATTTTGATCTCCCGGCAAGACCGAGAAACCGCCTGCCAGGGATCGACGAACCAGCGAACGCCACCTCATCCGAACGAACCCGGCCGTCGCCCCGCACGAAATTTCCGAACAACGCCGAGCACTTCGACGTGAAGGAACCGTCACAAAGCCGCCCCTGCGCCGTCAGCGTTTTCCTACAGGCCTGGGTGCCGTCCTCGCATGAGGCGACCCCTCACATACGCTAACATTGCTGACAATTAGCGGGCCTGGTGGGAGGTTCGTAAGTGTCAGCCATCGACGCAGAACGAGCCGGTTCCGGCAGCGCGACTTTGTCCGTCGTGCGCTCGCGTCCCGTTCTCCTGCCCCGCGAGCTTTCGGACGAGGAATACGCGCTGTTCGCGCGCGTCGGCCGTCGTCGCGAGCTCAAGCCCGGCGAAGTGATCTTCAGCCGCGGCGAGCTCGGTCGCAGCATGTTCATCGTCGAATCGGGGCAGATCCAGCTCGAGTTCGGCGACGGCATGCCCGACAAGCTGATCGGCGCGCTCGAATTCTTCGGCGAGCTCGCCCTTTTCATCGGCAACCATGCGCGCGTCGCCAACGCGGTCGCGATTGCGCCGAGCGCGCTCGTCGTCGTCGAGAATCAGGCGTTCGACGATCTCATCATCAGCGAGCCGACGCTGCTCGCGCGCTTCATGCGCCGCTCGTTCTCGTATCTCGTCGCGAGCGAACAGCAGCTGATCCAGAGTCTCAAGCGCCGCAACGAAGATCTCATGGTCACGCTCGATTCGCTGCGCCAGACGCAGACGCAGCTGTCGACCGCGCAGCGTCTCGTGCAGACCGACGAGCTCACGGGGCTTTGCAATCGGCGCGGGCTCTACATGTTCCTCGAGCATCTCGAAGAGCAGCGCCTGCCCGGCACCGTGCTCGGCCTGCTGCTCGTCGATCTCGACCGCTTCAAGCAGATCAACGATCACTGCGGCCATCTGATCGGCGATCAGGTGCTGCGCGCGATCGCCGAGGAAGTCTCGAACGCCGCATCGCCGTGCGATCTGCCGTGCCGCCTCGGCGGCGACGAGTTCGCGCTGCTGATGCAGGTCACCGGCATCGAGGAGTTGCGCGCGCGCGCGACGCAGATCATCGGCGCCGTGCGTACGCTGCGCTTCCCGGGCAGCGACGAGCAGCTTTCGGTCGCGGTCAGCGTCGGCGGCAGTCTGTGCACCGGTGGCGCCGACTGGGCGGTCTGGTACAGCGATGCCGACTGCGCGCTCTACGAAGCGAAGGGCATCGGCGGCGACGGCTATCGCGTGATCGAGGGTGCGGGCGCGTCCATCGCTCCCGCATGACCGAACATGTCGCGCACCGCACGGACGTCTAACCCGCCAGGCCGGCGCGCCGCTACTCAAGGTAGCGAGAGCGGGCATCGCGCGAGCATGCCAGCGTGAGCGCCGTTCCCGACATCCGTCCCGAGGCGCCGATCCGCCGCGATGCGCCCGTGCCGCTGCTGCGCACGCTCGTGCTCTGCGATCTCGCCGATTCGACCGCGCTCGTCGAGCGCCTCGGCGATCTGCGCGCGGCCGAATTGTTCCGCCGTCACGATCGTCTGACGCGCACGCTGCTGCATCAGTTCGGCGGCCGAGAGATCGACAAGACCGACGGCTTCCTCCTCATGTTCGACCGCCCGATCGAAGCGGTCGCGTTTTCGCTCGCGTATCAGCGCGGTCTTCGCGAGCTCGCCGACGCCGACGGCAACACGTCGCTGCGCGCACGCGTCGGCATTCACGTCGGCGACGTCGTTGCGTGGGACAACGCGCCCGAAGACATCGCCAAGGGCGCGAAGCCGTTCGAAGTCGAAGGTCTCGTCAAGCCGACGACGTCGCGCCTGATGCAGCTCGCGCTGCCGGGACAGATTCTGCTTTCCGGCGTCGCGTACCAGCTCGCACACCGTTCGCAGGACGAGCTCGGCGATCGCGCCGCAACCGCGCTCTGGCGCACGCACGGCCGCTATCGCTTCAAGGGCCTGCCCGATCCCGTCGCCGTGTTCGAAGTCGGCGAGAAGGACATCGCGCCGCTGAAGCCGCCGCCGTGGTCGGGCAAGGCGCATCGCGAGGTGCCGTTCTGGCGCCGCCCCGCGACGATGGCCGTCGAGCTCGTGGTGCTCGCCGCGCTCGTCGCGCTGCCGCTCTGGTATCTCGTGCGGCCCGAGCCTGCGATCGCATTCGCGCAGCGCGACTGGGTCGTCGTCGGCAGCCTCAAGAATCTCACCGACGATTCGAGCTTCGACGACTCGATCGAGACCGCGTTCCGGCTCGGCCTCGAGCAATCGCGCTACGTCAACGTGCTGTCCGATCTCAAGACGCGCGACACCGTGAAGCTCATGCAGCGCGATCCGGACCAGACCCCCGTCGATCGCGCGATCGGTTCCGAAGTCGCGATTCGCGACGGCGCGCGAGCGCTGATCCTGCCGACCGTCGCCGAGATCGGCGGCCGAGTTCGCGTGACCGCCGAAGTGGTCGACCCGAACACGCAAACGACGGTCTGGTCGGAATCCGCGGACGGCGTCGGCTCGGAATCGGTGCTGCCTTCGCTCGACAGCGTCAATCAGAAACTTCGCGTCCGTCTCGGTGAGGCGCTCGCGACGGTCTCGAACGAATCGCAGCCGCTCGATCACGTCGCGACGAAGAATCTCGATGCGCTGCGCGCGTATTCTCTGGCCCTTCGCGCCTACAACAGCGGCCGTCGCAAGGAAGCCATCGCGCTGAACGACCAGGCGCTCAAGCTCGATCCCGACTTCGCACGCGCGCGCATCGAGCTCGCGCGCTCGTACGTGACGACCGACCAGGAAAGCCTCGCGCGCGAGCAGGTGCGTCGCACGCTCGCGCAGCGCGACCGCCTGTCGTCGCGCGACGCGCTCTACGTCGACGCGTGGGCGGCCTCGTTCGGCGCGCCGCGTCCGGCGCTCGAGAAATGGAAAGCGCTGACGACGCTCTATCCCGATTTCTTCGCCGCGAGCGGCACGTACGCGTATTTCGCGTGGCTCTGGACCAACGATTTCGACGAAGCCATCGCCGCCGCCCGGAAGTCCGCCTCGCCGAAAAATCCGAACCGCGTGATCAGCGACTACCTGCTCGCGTTCTTCTACGTCGGCCAGGAGAACTACGCCGCCGCGCTCGAGAGCTTCGAGGCCGCGAACGCGAGCGGCGTGATCTCGCGCAACGAGTATTACGCGTCGATGTACGCCGCGCAGCGGCAGTTCGAGAAAGCGACGCAGACGCTCGCCGCGGGCCACGCGTCGGACGTCGCCAGCGAAGATGTCGACACGTACATCACCAAAGTCGCGATCTCGGCCGATCGCGGAAGCTGGGACGAATCGCTCGACGAGATCAAGGCGGCGCTGCACGAGGCGGCTGCGATCGGACCCGCCAAGACGAACCGCTTCCGCACGATCGAGCTCGGGCTCACGTCGGTGTCGGAAACGTCGCCGTCGGCGCAACTCGCCGCGCTCCGCAGCCAGTTCGATGTCGTCGCCGCCGCGCTCAAAAACGGCGACGAAACGGTCCGCGTCGACGCGGTGTTCCAGACGGCGGCGATCGCGTACTTCGCGGCGAAGCTCGGCGACGACAAGCTCGCATCGACGGCGCTCGCGTCGAACATCCCCGAAGCGCGCGACGGCACCTGGCCGATCGCGAAGCAGATGCTGACGGTCGCCGAGGCCGAGCGCGCGCGCGCCGGCGGAAACCCCGATCGCGCGGTCGCGATGCTGAAACCGCTCGTCGACGGCAAGGAGCTCTGCCTCGTCCATCAGGCGCTGCTCGATGCGCACGCGTCGGCGGGACGCTTCGAGGACGCGCTCGTCGAAGCGCGCTGGCTCGCCACGCACCGCGGACGCGCCTATGCGGAAAACAGCGTGCAGCGCATGCTGATGCCGCTCAACGTCGTGCAGTCGGATCTCGCGCTGCTCCGCGCCGCGGAGCTCTCGGCGAAGCTCGGCCGGACGGCCGAAGCGAAGCAGCAGGCGGAGGAATTCCGCAAGGCGTGGCCCGACGCCGATCGCATCGGCTTCGTCGCCGCGCGCCTGCGTTCGCTCGACGCGCCGCAGTCGCCTGCGGCGCGCTGATCGAGCGGCTGCTTACTTCCGCATCGTCGGAATGGCCATGCTCTGGCGCGTGACGAGCGCTGCGTTCTGCAGGATCTCGCGCGTCTCGCGCAACGTCTCGTCGTTGCACTTGAGCGACTGCGGTGCGAGGCAGGCGGCCGGAAGATTGGCGATCGTCGCGGCCGGAATGCCGATCTCGAGCATCGCCGCGGCGGGCTTTTCCTCGTAGCGAGCCCGGAAGCCCGGATTCTGGAAAAGCTCGGTGAGGAGCTTCGTCGCCTGGTCGTGCGTCAATACTGCGTCGCTCATGCTTTTCCCCGCGGCATACGCGCCGACCGCCCGTCCGTGGCCGCCCGTTGCGATGGATACTGGCGCATTTCCCGGCAACGCCTTCCGGCGCTGGCACCTCTCGAATGCGCGGCCGCAGTGTACTTTTGCGGAGCGAGCGCAGCAATGCACAATTTCCGCAAAACCCGATCAGGATCGACGCCATGCGCCTCCGCCGCTGCGGCATTCTCATGCTCGAACCCGCCGAGCACATCGCGTTCGACCTCGAGCGCTTCGCGACGACCGGCAACGGGCTCCGCTCCACGATCGTCTGGGCCGCGTTCGCGCCGCATCTCGGCGAGCTTGTCGCCGTTGCGGCCACCGATGTGGGTGCGCTCGGCGCGCTTTCGCCGTCGCAATGGACCGAAGCCGTAGCGCTCGCCGAGGTGCACGGCGCGGACGTCGTCGAACGTCTCGTCGCGACGCGACTCCTCATCGAGGAAGGCAGCGAGACGGATGCCCGCGATCGCCGGCTTCGCGAGACCGAATGGCGGCCCGTCTCCGCGATCATGCATTACGCATCACGCTGGGACGGCGTCGACACCGAAGCGATCCAGCAGCAATTCGCCGAGCAGATGGAAGGCGATCTCTTCGAGCATCTCGGACCCGCGCCGCCGCCGGTCCGCGAACGCACGCCGCCGGCCGAGCGCATGCGTCTGCCGAAACCCGCGAAAACGCCGCTCGATGCGCTGCTCGACGGACGCGTGACCTGCCGCAACTTCGCGGCCGATCGCGCGCTTGCGCACGATGCGTTCGCGGCCGTTCTGCATCGCGCGTACGGCGCGCGCACGGTATTCGATTACGCGCCCGAAGTGCAGCTTCTCAAGAAAGGCGTGCCGTCGGCCGGCGGCCTGCATCCGACCGAAGCGTATCTCCTCGTGCGCCACGTCGAAGGCATCGCGCCCGGTCTTTATCACTACCATCCGATCGATCACGCGCTGGAGCCGATCCGCATGCTCGATGCCGACGAGGCGAGCGCGCTCGTGCGCCGCTTCGTCGGCGCGCAGGCCTATCTCGTCGGCGCGCAGGCGTTCGTGATTCCGGTCAGCCGCTTCCGGCGCAACTTCTGGAAATACCGGAACCACGCCAAGGCGTATCGCGCGCTCATTCTCGACATCGGCCATCTTTCGCAGACGACGTATCTCGCCGCGACCGAGCTCGGGCTCGCCGCTTTCATCACGGCAGCCGTCAACGAAGTCGACATCGAGCGCGCGTTCGGGCTCGACCCGCTCGATGAAGGGCCGCTCGCGGTCACGGGCTTCGGCATCCGAGGGGACGCGCTCGACGAGATCGAGTTCGATCCGCTGCACGCGGTCTGGGACGCGACCGGCCAGCGGGTATAAGAATCCATAAGTCGCCGAACGCTGGCGAAGCCGGCCTCCACGGCGCAGAATCGGCGCCGAGGGAATGGGGACCCGCCTGTCGTGACCGCCGCGATTTCACCCGGCATTGACGCGAAGGAACCGAGCGCCAGGTCGGTGCTGCGCACGCTCGTGCTCGCCGATCTCGTCGACTCGACCGCGCTCGTCGAGCGACTCGGCGATCAGCGCTCCGCAGAGCTCTTTCGCCGGCACGACAAGTTCGCGCGCGCGCTCATGCTCGATCACGGCGGCCGCGAGATCGACAAGACCGACGGCTTCCTGCTCATGTTCGAGCGGCCCGTGCAGGCGGTCGCGTTCGCGCTCGCGTATCAGCGCGGGCTCGCGGCGCTCGGCACCGAGGAGAAGATTCCGCTCCGAGCGCGCGTCGGCATCCATATCGGCGAGGTCGTGATCTGGGAGAACGCACCCGGCGACGTGCAGCGCGGCGCGAAGAAAACCGAAGTCGAAGGTCTCGTCAAACCGGTCGCCGCGCGGCTCATGCAGCTCGCGTTGCCGGGACAGATTCTGCTTTCCGGCGTCGCCTACGACATCGCGCATCGCGCGCAGGGCGAGCTCGGCGACTCGCTCGCAAACGTGCGCTGGCGCACGCACGGACGCTACCGCTTCAAGGGCGTGCCGGAGCCGGTGCCGGTGTTCGAAGTCGGCGAGGAAGGCCTCGCGCCGCTGAAGCCGCCGCCGTGGACGAGCAAGGCGCATCGCGAAACGCCGATCTGGCGCAGGCCCATCGCCGTCGCGCTCGAAGTCGCGCTCGTCGCGGTGCTCGTCGGCGTGCCGCTCTTCTATCTGACGCGCCCGGAGCCCGCGATCGCGTTCGCGAACCGCGATTTCGTCGTCGTCGGCGATCTCAAGAATCTCACGGGCGACCAGGCGTTCGACGATTCGCTGCAGGCCGCGTTCCGTGTCGGCCTCGAGCAGTCGCGATACATCAACATCGTGCCCGATCTGTCGGTGCGCAATACGCTGAAGCGCATGGAGCGCGACGCGACGACGCCCGTCGATCGCACGGTCGGCTCCGAGATTGCGCTCCGCGAAGGCGCGCGCGCGCTCGTGCTGCCGACGATCGCCGAAGTCGGCGGACGCGTCAGGCTCACCGCCGAGATCGTCGATCCGACGACGCAGACCTCGGTCTACAGCGAATCGGTCGATGGCGCCGGCGAAGACTCCGTGCTGCCGTCGATGGACTCGCTGCTGAAAAAAATGCGCGAGCGGCTCGGCGAATCGCTCGGCAGCATCGGCGAGACGAGCGCGCCGCTCGCCGAAGTCACGACGAAGAATCTCGACGCACTGAAAGCGTATTCGCTCGGCATCCAGGCCGTGACCGAAGCGAAGGCGGCCGACGCGATCGCGCTCTTCAAGCGCGCGACGGAGATCGATCCCGATTTCGCGCTCGCGTATCTCTATCTCACGAACATCTACTACTCGACCGGCCGTCGTGCGCAGGCGCACGAATACGTCATGAAGGCGACGAGCAATCTGAAGCGCCTGACGATGCGCGAGCAGATGATGGCGCAGGGCTTCGCCGCATTCTTCGAGACGCCGGAGGTCTTGCGCGAGCGCTGGTCGACCTTCATAAAAATGTATCCGGACGTGCCGGACGCGCATCAGGGTCTCGCGCTCGGGCTCTGGTGGTTCGACAACGATCTCGCGGGCGCCGCCGAGCACTTCGACGCGGTCGCGCACAGTCGTCGCCCGCAGCGCGGCATGTCGTGGATGTTCCTCGGCGACATCCAGGTCGCGATGGGCAAGCCCGACGATGCCGCGAAGAGCTACGCCGCGGCGCGCCAGGTCGGGTCGCCGCAGCTCTACCTCGATCCCGTGAATCTTTTCCTCGCGAGCGCGGATCATGTCGGCGCCGCCGACGCGATCGCGAAGGAAGACACGCGCAACTTTCCGTTCTTCGAAGTCGAGAAATCGCTGCTGACCGCCGCGCTCGAGATCGGGCGCGGTCGCTTCGCCTCCGCGCTCGCGGCTACCGAAGTCGCCGCGACGAAAGCGGACGACGCGAAGCTCGAACCGTCGCGTCAGCGCGCGCGGCTTGCCCATGTCGCGATTCGCTTCGCGATGGGCGATGCGAAAGCGAACGACGAATTGCGCGATTTCGTGGGCCAGGAAATCCGGCGCCTCGCTTCATCCGGCGAGACGTATGATCTCAGCAGCTACACGCACCTCAGCCTCGCCGCGATGCTGGCGCTGCGTCACGGCGACCCCGCGCTCGCCGCGCGCGTGCTCGCCGCGTTGCAGCCGAAAGCCGAAAGCAGCGGCTATTTCAGCCTCGAACAACCGTTCCGGAGCGCCGCATGCGAGGCGCGTATCGCAGAGGACGCCGCGGGCGCCGTCGCGTGTCTCGAGGCGCTGCTCTCCGATCGTGCGTACTACCAGACGCACGTGGCGTTGCTGCGCGCTTACGTCGCCGCGGGACAGGATGAAAAAGCGCTCGCCACCGCGCGATGGCTGATCGACCATCGCGGTCAGGCGACCGCGGAATGGCTCGGCGAATTCTCGGGACGCGCGATGAATCTCATCGCCGCCGATGAAGCGCTCGTGGAAGCCGCAACGTTCGAGCACAAAGCCGATCGCGCCGCAGCCGCCGACGAGCTGCTGGCGCGTTTTCGTACCGCATGGTCGAACCGCGAAGGCGATCCGCCGCTGTGGCAGCGGTCGCTCGCGCTGGCGCCGTCAGGCGCCGAGCGCAAAAAACGCTAGGCAGGACTTGCCGTCGGCTTTCGCGCGGATCGCTGCCGCCTGAGTTCGCAGCGCGTCCTTCGACGGCAACTTGCGCACGGTCGGCACTTCGGAAGGATCGACCGCGACCCCGTATTCGTTGAACGCGCCGGCCGGATCGCCGAGGAATTTTTCGCGATACGCGTCATCGCTGCCGAGTCGCGAGAGGATCTGGTCCAGCTGTGCGGAAGTCGGAACGCCGCTGCTCATGATCGAGATTCTCCATCTATGGAAACGTAGCGAACTCGGCTAGCTTAGCAGTCCTGCCGAACCGCGTGTGCGCACCGGGGAATTCCGTGATCGAGCACCAGCATGTCCGCCGTTGCGCGGTCCTCATGATCGAACCGCGCGAGCGGCTGACGCTGGACCTCGCCGGTCTTTTGTCCGGCAACGATGCGCTTGCGTCCGAAACCAGCATCGTCGCGCTGGCGCCGCATCTCGGTGTCGAGGTCGAGATCGATGCGGACGAGTCGGCCGCGCTGATGCGCTTCGGCGAGACGCCCTGGCTTCCGCTCGCGAAGGTCGCGGAGCGTGCGCCGATCGAGGTTGTCGAACGCCTGCTCGCGAAGGGTCTCCTGATCGGCGATGGCGATGCGCACGCGACGCTGCGAGAACGCGATGCGGCGATCCGCGACGCGCACTGGCGACCGCTCTCGGCGGTCTCGCATTATTTCAGCCGCTGGCGCGACAGCGGTCTCGACGAGGACGCGCGCTTCACGCGGCATCGCCCGATCGCGAGCCTCGTCGACGAATGCGGGTTGCCGCCGCCGCATCTGACCGAACGCACGCCTCGCGAGCAGCGGCGCAAACTGCCGGCGCTGCGGGAATCGACGCTCGACGAGTTGTTCTCGCGACGCGTCACGTGTCGCAACTTCGACACGACCGTTGCGCTCGCCGAGGCGGATTTCAGCGACGTCCTGAACCGAGTGCTCGGATGTCTCGCCGTCGTCGAAGTGATGCCGGGCGTCATCGGCCTCAAGAAAAGCTATCCCTCCGGCGGCGGTCTGCATCCGCTCGAGCCCTATGTGCTCGTGCAGCGCGTCGATGGCGTCGAGACCGGGCTCTATCACTATCACGCGTGCAATCACGAGCTGGAGCCGCTTTCGACGATGACGGCCGCGGAAGCGGCGCGGTTCGCGAAGGTCATGGTCGCGGGCCAGACGTTCTTCGCGGAAGCGCCGGTCCACATCGTGCTGGCTGCGCGTTTCGAGCGCACGTTCTGGAAATATCGCAATCATCCGAAGGCGTATCGCGCGATCGTGCTCGAAGCCGGGCACGTTTCGCAGAATCTCTACCTCGCCGCGACGGAGCTGCGCCTCGGCGCCTATGTGACCGCCGCGATCAACGAGATCGATATCGAGCAGGCGCTCGGTCTCGATCCGCTGCACCAGAGTCCGATCCTCGTCTGCGGATTCGGCGCGCGCGCGTCGCGGTGCGAGATGTTCGAGTTCGATCCGCTCGGCAAGGTCTGGGCCGGCGAATGAGCGCGTCGTCCGCGGCGGATCAGGAAATGCTCCGCCCCGACGTACGCCGCAGAGCTTCGATATCGCGCATGTCCTCGGGCGTATCGATGTCGCGCGCGAGCTCGGGCGCGTCGATCGCGACGACTTCGTCCGCGCGGCCGCGCAGCAGCGTGCGCGCGCCGACGTTGCCGCGGAGCGCACCGACATCGACGAACCACGCGCGCGGCAGCAACGCGGGCACGCCGAGCACGCCCGCGTAAGCACTCGCGGCTGCGCGTTTCGGCATCGCGCGCCACGCGTCGACCAGCGCTTGCAGATGGTGCGGCGAAAGTGCGACCTGGTCGGTCAGCACGACGAGCGCGCCTTCGCAGCGCTTGTCGAGCGCATCGACGCCGGCGGCGAGCGACGCGGCCATGCCGGTGTCCGCGTCGATGATGCGCAGCGTGCGCACACGCAAACCCGCGAGCGCGGTTTCGATGCGATCCGCGTCGTGACCGAGCACGACGATGCATTCGTGCGGTTCGGTCGCGAGCACGCAGCGTGCCGCGCGACGCAGCATCGGCTCGCCGTCGATATCCACGAGCTGCTTCGCGCGACCGAGCCGCGCCGAGGCGCCGGCTGCGAGGACGATGGCGCCGTGGACTGGAATCATGGGTGACGGAAAGACGGGAGCCGGCAGCCGGTAGCCGGTAGCCGGAGAGCATGGCCGCCCTGCCTTCCGGCTACCGGCTCCCGGCTCGCGGCTCCCGTCCTTTCAATCGTGATGCGCATCGTGCGTGAGGTAATGCTGCAACTGCGCCATGATCGACAGCGCGATCGCCTCGGGCCCTTCGCCGCCGAGTCGCAACCCGATCGGCGCATAGAGCCGCGGTTCGAGCTGCGTCGCCGCGATGTCGCCGATCTCGCTGAGCAGCGCGTCGCGCCGCGCGGGCGGTCCGAGGAGGCCAACGTAGCCGGCGCTCGTTTCGGCGAGGTGATGCAGACAGCGCGCGTCGAGATCGAAGTTGTGGTTCATGACGATCACGGCGTCGAAATGGCGCGCGCCGAGAATCTCGGGCAACGCATCGGGCCCGGTCGCGTGCTGCCGATCGACGCCGACGCATTCGGCGTGACGCGTCCAGCGTTCGCGACGCTCGACGACTTCGACGAACCAGCCGAGCATGCGCGCGACAGCGGCAAGCGGTCGCGTTTCCGGTCCCGCGCCGAGCAGCAGCAGTCGCGGCGGCGGCGGCAACGCGAGCGCGACGCGCTCGACGAAGCTTTGCGCTCCCGGCACCGCACGGCCGTTGCTGCCGAAGCGATAGACGTGCGAGCCGACGCGCGCTTCGCCGCAGCCGACGGTGTCTTCGGCGGTCGCGAACACGAGCTTCAGCCAGCCGCTCCGCTGACACGCATCGGCGAGCGCCGTGCGCAGCGGCGATTCGTCGGGCGGAACGGGCAGCAGCAGCACGGTCATTTCGCCGCTGCAGCCGATACCCGTGCCGAACACGCGGTCGTCTTCGCTGGTCGTGTCGAAATGCGTGCGGAGCGCGGTGCCGCCCGCGAGCACCTGGCGCGCGGTTTCTTCGAGATCGCCTTCGAGGCAGCCGCCCGAGAGCGCGCCGACGCGCACGCCGCTCGCGTCGAGCAGGATCAGCGCGCCGCGCTTGCGATAGGTCGAGCCCTGCGTCGCGAGCACGACGCCGATCACGGCCGGCACGCCCGCTTCGGCGAACTCGTTCGCGGCATCGGCGACCGCGCGCAGACCGCCGGGCGGGTGCGCCCGCAGCAGATCCGCGAACTGCATCGTCAGATTGAGGGGAAGGTTTCCCATCGGCATCGGGGTCCGGGATGCGGCGATAGTAAGGGACCGGGGGTGAAGTGCACATGGAAGTGCAGGCCCAAACCGTGCGCTTCGTCTCGGGCTCGTGTAGGTCAGTCCTTGAAGAGCTTGCGCGAGAACCAGGCCGCGAGCTTCGGCCCGAGCCAGCGAGGATGCCGCGCGAGCGCACCCTGGACACCAGCGATTTTGAGGCCGACCCGAGAAACGCGGTCGTCGTCGAGCTCGCGCGCAATAAGCGTCACGGGTCCGAGGCGGACGCGGTCACCCACCTCGACGGTGTGCTCGTACGCGCGTGCGAAGTGCTCGCCGAGCGTCAGGCCCTCATCGCGTTCGCGCACCGGTAGCGCGTAGAACGCGGCGACATCGCCGAGCTTCACCGACGCCGCAAAACTGAATTCACCGAACAGCTCGCGCTCGGCTTCGCGGGCCTCGTCGGGCGGCGCGAACAGCCAGTCGAGCCGGTAGACCCGGCCCGGCGGCGCGAGCAGATAGACGTAATCCCCCGGGACGAAACCGCCGGCCGCGTCGGCCATGAGGATCTCGCCGCCGCGCACGACCATCGCAAGCTTGGCCCAGCCCGGCAGCGACCCCGCTACGAGAATCGCGGCTTCGGGAGCGACCTCGTAACCGACGAGCTCGCGCTCGAGCGAGCCCGGCAGATCGACCTCGACGCGTCGCACCGCGCGGTCGCGATGCGGGAGCGCGACGTCGAAGAGCCGCGCCGCGTAGCCGAGCGACCAGCCCTGCACGAGCAGCGACGCGAGCACGACGATGAAAGCGACGTTGAAAATGAGCCCCGCCTGCGGCAGGCGCATGAGCATCGGGATCGACGCGAGAAAGATGCCGACCGCGCCGCGCAAGCCGACCCATGCGATGAACGCGATCTCGCGTTTGCCGTAGCGGAACGGTGCAAGACAGATCGCGACCGCGATCGGCCGCCCGACGAGCATGAGGAACGCCGCGATCCCGAGCGCCGGCAGCGCGGACGCGCCGAGTGCGTGCGGCGTCGCGAGCAGGCCGAGCACGAGGAACATCGCGATCTGGCACAGCCACGTGCCCGCATCGAGCACCGAGAGATGCTGCACGAATCCCGGCACGTTGCGATTGCCGACGGCCACGCCCGCGATGTAGACCGCGAGGAACGCGCTCCCGTGCAGCGTGCCGACGAGCCCGAACACGAACACCGCGCCCGCAACGAGGAACAGCGCCGCAAGCCCGCCCGACAGCGGCAGCTTGCGCATGAGCGCCGCGATCGCGATACCGCCCGCGGCGCCGAGCAGCCCACCGACGCCGAATTGCAGCGCGAGCTCGCGCGCGAGCGCCATGCCCGAAAGATCGCCGGGCGCCGCGAGATACGACGCGAGCAGCGTCGTCAGCAGCACCGCGACCGGATCGTTCGCGCTCGATTCGATCTCGAGCGTCGCGCCGACGCGCGAGCGCAGCTGCAATCCGCCCGCGCGCAGCAGGAAGAACACCGCGGCCGCATCGGTCGACGCGACGACCGCGCCGAGCAGGAATGCGGCGATCGGCGGCAGGTTGAGCAGAAATACCGCCGCGATGCCCGTGAGGCCCGCGGTCACGAGGACGCCGACCGTCGCGAGCATCAGCGTCGGCGCGAGCACGCCGCGGAACGTTTCGCGTCGTGTGCGCAGGCCGCCGTCGAAAAGAATGATCGCGAGCGCGAGCGAACCGAGCCGATAGGTGAGCTCGTAGTCGTCGAAGCGAATGCCGCCGGGACCGTCGACGCCCGCGAGCATGCCGATCACGAGGAACACGAGCAGCAGCGGAGCGCCGAAGCGGCGCGCGATCAGGCTCGAGCCGATGCCCGCGAGCACGAGCGCGGCGGCGCCCGCGAGAAGCCAGTAGGTGTAGTGGATCGCGCCCATTCGGGCCGATCATAGCGGCCTCGTGACGCCTTCCCCTCTCCCGCTTGCGGGAGAGGGCAGGGTGAGGGCAAGCGGAGTGAAGCGCCCCGCCGCTTGCCCCGGAGTGACATCAGTTCCCGTCGAACCCGTTCGCGAACAGACGATCGGCGACGCCGGTCGTGCACGTGACGGCAACGTTCTCGACATCCGCACCATCGACCGTGCCGCTGCCGTTCGCGACCGTGCACGTCTGCGCGGGATTGCCCGGCTGAGTGAACACGGTCACCGAATACGTGCCGCCGTCCTGCACGGGCGTCGAGAACACGAAGCTCCCGTTCTCCGAGACCGCGAGATCGTCGCCGCCGCTCTGCTGCAACACGAGACCGCTGCCGACGAGCCCGGTCACCTGACCCGCGATGCGATACGCGACCGTGTTCGTCGTGCACGAGACTTCGACGTCGGTGACATCGGCGCCGTCGACCGTG
>Ga0207678_10002700_pt1 | contig 16086 bp, 12 predicted proteins | sample KBSC63metaG_FD_184319 | JGI IMG/M metagenome (GOLD analysis project Ga0207678, IMG submission 184319) | Corn rhizosphere microbial communities from Kellogg Biological Station, Michigan, USA - KBS C6-3 metaG (SPAdes) (version 2) | ecosystem: Host-associated > Plants > Roots > Rhizosphere > Soil ...
CTCGGACAGAGTGTCGAACCCGACAACCTCGCCGGTGATGCCCCCCGGACCCGTCGACCCGCTGTTGCCTAGCGCGGTGATGGCGAGCGGCTGCGGGAAGGGTGCGACAATCCGCGCGCTCTCGGCGCCGCGGGTCCAGCCGTTGATCGTGAACGGTTCGACTCGAACATTGGAAAATCCGAGCGCCTTCAGCCTGGCGACGGCCCAGTCGCGCGCCCGCGCTTCCTGCGCGGTTCCGGCGAGCCGCGGGCCGATTTCGGTGGTGAGCCCTTCGGCGATGTCCCAGGCAATGTCGTCGTGGAGCGCGGCATCCCGCAATGCGACGACCTGCGGCGGCACCAGCGGCAGCGGCGCGGTGGAGCTTTGAGCGGCGAGGGGAGCGGCGGATGCGAGGAGCAGGGCTGCGAGAACGGTTCTGGTCATGGCGGTCGCCTAAGCAGGCCGGCGCGGCAAGTCACCCGCTACGGTCGATAAAATTCAGCCGTTGATCGATTAAAGAAGGCGCATCTGATCGCCCTGCGGCGGCTGGAACATATCGGTACGCAGCGGAAACTTGGCTTGCTTCAATCCATATCGCTTCGCCGCGATCTCGAACCGCGTGCGGAGCAGGTCGCCCCACGGTCCTTGCCCGCGCATGCGGCTGAAGAAGTTAGGATCGTTGTCGCGCCCGCCGCGCAGCGAGCGGATCGTCGCCATGACCTTGGCGGCGCGATCCGGATAGTGCCTGTCAAGCCAGGCGCGGAACAACGGGGCGACCTCGTGCGGCAGGCGCACTGGCAGATAGAAGCCGCCGGGCGCACCGGCGGCGACCGCCGCCTCGACGATGTGCTCGAGCTCGTGATCGGTGATCTGCGGCACCACGGGCGCGATCGCGACATAGCAGGGGACCCCGGCGTCATTGAGCGCCTTCATTGCCGCGACCCTCTTGCGCGGCTGCGGCGCGCGCGGCTCGAGCGTACGCGCGACCTTGGGGTCGAGCGAGGTCACCGACAAGGCGACCGATGCGATCCCGAGGTCGGCGGCCTGCTTCAACAGATCGAGATCGCGCAGCACGCGGTCGGACTTGGTGGTGATGGTGAACGGGTGGCGGGTTTCGAGCAGCAGCTCGATGACCGAGCGGGTGATCCGCCACCGTTCCTCGATGGGCTGATAGGGATCGGTGTTCGTGCCCATGGCGATCGGGCGGCATTCGTAGCCTGGCCTCGACAGCGCTGCGTGCAAGAGCTGCGCCGCATTGGGTTTCACGAACAGGCGCGATTCGAAGTCCACGCCCGGCGAGAGGTCGTGATAGGCGTGGGTCGGCCGGGCGAAGCAATAGATGCAGCCGTGCTCGCACCCGCGATAGGCGTTGATCGAACGGTCGAAGCCGATGTCGGGCGAGCTGTTGCGCGTCAGGATCGATTTGGGGTGCTCGATGGTGACGGTTGTGCGGCGCCTCGGCACGCCGTCGAGCGCTTCGACCTGGTCGAGCCATTCGCCCTCGGCGACGCGTTGCTTGAGATTGAAGCGCGTTGGGGTCGGATTGCGTGTCGCTCCGCGTCCATGGTTCGATTCGACCGCCATTGAACGGCGATACCAGAGTTAGAACAAACCAAGAACAGAAAATTACAGCAAACCGGCTTCAAGTTAACTCTGTGTTGCAGTCGACATTTTCGTTCATGTCGGTAGCGCAACGGGTTCCATACGCGGCTGTTTTCTATTTAATTTCTGGAGGTTGTTATCAATTCCGCGAAAATCTGACCGTTGCAGCGAAGTCACAGGTGCGGCCGCGAGGCGCGGCGTGGCGGCTGTTTGGGGAAACCTCCTGAAGGCGCATCGGTTTGCCGTAACATTCAACCAACGAACAATGGAAGGACATGCCAATGCGCAAACTTCTGCTTGCGACGGCAGCGACGGCGGCGGCGACGCTCGTCATCGCAACACCCGCCGCCGCGCGCGACGGGTCGGGCTACGTCGGGATCGAGGGAGGCGTCACCAAGCCGCTCAGCCAGGACCTGTTCGGGGCCATCAACTTTACCGATACGACGGTCGGCAACTTCAGCCGCACCGACATCGGCAGGTTGAAGTACAAATGGGGATATGACGTCGACCTCATCGGCGGCTACGATTTCGGCATGTTCCGGCTCGAGGGCGAGCTCGGCTACAAGCGTGCCAAGAACAAGAGCCTAACCGTCAACAGTACGTTCGTGAACGCGCTGAACACCGGGGCAGGAACGACTTTCACGACGACGACCGACTTCGGCCTGCCCGGCCACACCAGCGTCTATTCGGCGATGGTCAACGGCCTTCTCGACTTTGGCGGCAACGGCGGCATCGGCGCCTATGTCGGTGCCGGCGCCGGCTATGCCAGCGTCCACCAGTTCGGCGGAAGCAAGGGCAAGTTCGCATGGCAGCTGCTCGCCGGCGCCTACATGCCCGTGACCGACAATATCGATGTCGGGCTGAAGTATCGTTACTTCGTGGCGGGACGCAACAACCGTGCGGAGGACTTTACCTTCGTACCGGGAACCACGACTTGCGGTACGGTCGCGTGCTCGGGCGGCACGGCGGTGTTCGACACCAACAGCCGTTACAAGTCGCACAGCCTGCTGCTGAGCCTGAGCTACAATTTCGGCGCACCGGCCGCTGCTGCCCCGGCGCCGCCTCCGCCGCCGCCTCCGCCTCCGCCGCCTCCGGCGACGCAGACCTGCCCGGACGGGTCGGTCATCGAGGCAACGGCGACCTGCCCGGCACCGCCTCCGCCTCCGCCTCCGCCGCCGCCTCCGGCGCAGCGTGGCGAACGCGGTCGCTAAGTCCGCAATTGGTGAAGGAAAAGCCTCCCGGGGACACCCCGGGAGGCTTTTTCTTAATGGTTGAGCCTGGTCATTTCGGTCGGAAAGCTTGGCCAGCGATGCTGCGCCATGGCTTTGAGCGTCGTCGTCTGCTCATCGTTGAGACCCTGATAGACCCACATGTTCCGGAGCACCGCCGGAACGTAATAGCGGGTCTCCCAATAAGGGATGGATTCGATCCACAACAAAGGATCGCCCTTGTCGTTGATCCCCGCCCAGCGCGCGACTGGAAGCGGGCCCGCATTGTACGACGCGATGATGCGCGGCAGCTGTCCCGCCGTGGCCGAAGAGCTGCGCATCGTTTCGAGGAAGCTCTGGCCGAACTCGAGGTTGAAGCGCGGATCGGTCAGGCTCGCTCGTGAGTAAGCGAGTCCGCGGCTGTTCGCCATCTGCTGGGCCGTGATCGGCAGCACCTGCATCAGGCCGACGGCGCCGGCCGTGCTGACAGCGGTCCTGCGGAAGGCCGACTCCTGAACGATGTGGCCGAACGCCAGTGCCGGATCGACGCGCCAGCCGTTGACCGGCCGCCATGCGGGGTTCGGATAGCGGTCGGTCGCGTCGGACCGAGCGCCCCATTGCCCATTATTGGCGAGCCATAATTGCGCTGCCGGCAAGTCGATCCGCTTGGCAACCTGAATCAAGGCGTGGTGCTCGGAGGGCAGCCCGATCTTGGCCTGGTGACGCAGCATTTCTTCGGCCAGCGCGGGTTCTCCGATTTTCGCGAGTTCGACGGCGCGCTCGACGTTCGGCAGTTGCGCCACCGGTGGGTCGAAACCGATGAACGGATCGCCGGTGAGTTCCGTCGAGAGCCCAAGCGTTTCGCGGGCAAGCAGACCGTAGAAGCTCTCGTCCGCCTCCGGAGTCATCGCGGCGCCCTTGAGCAGCCGTTCGACGTTGCGCGGCCGCCCGGCCGCCTGCTCGGACCGCGCCGCCCAATAATAGCCGCCGGCCTTGAGCTCGCGCTGCGGTGCCAGCGAGGCGACCTGCTGGAAAGCGCCCGAGGCCGCATTCCAGTCACCCAGCCGCCACGAGGCAATTCCGGAGATCCACGCGGCCTGGCTTGCCCATTCGCCGGTCGCCCCCTGGCGCCAGGTGTCGGCGACCCGCCGCGCGTCCATGTCGAGGCCAAGCACGTAATAAGCGAAGGCGACCCGTTGTCCGGCTTCCGCGCGCGCCTCGACCGATAGCTGCGGCCCGTAGATCAGCAGCTGCGCCTCCGCCCCGGCAGCATCGTCGGTCTTGATCAGCGGATCGAGAATGGCGCGGAGCTGGTCGGCGTAGGGTTCGCCCTGGACCGGCTTGGCGCGGTAGCGGACCGGCGCCGAGCCAAGATTGTAGGTGGGCTTTTCGGGAACGATCAGCGGCGCGGTCGTTGCACCGCGCTTGACCGCCAGCGCGGCGAGTTGATCGGCCTGCGGCAGCTCGGGCGCTTCGGCGATCAGCGCTTGAAGCGAGGCAAGGTCGACAACTGGGGACCCCTTGGCCGTGTAGAGCTCGGCCTTCGCGACGGGAGTGAGGAGACTCTTCGGCAGCGCTGCGATGCCGGCCTGCGCCGATGCCCAGTTGCCGGCGTCGATCGCATCGAACACGCCGCGCCAGTCCTTGGGTACGACGACTGATTTCGGCGGACCGGTCTGGGTAACCACGATTGGCGCCTGGGGTTGCGCAGTGGCAGGACTTTTCGCCTCGTTAGAAGTCGCCACCGCTGCCGGCGTTTGTTGCTGCGCGGCAGGCGAGGGGACGGGCAGCGGCGCCAGCGGGTCCGGCGAAGCCTGCGCGAACAATGGCGCGGCCCAAATCAGGGCTCCAGACGCGAGCAAACCGGACTTCAAGATTCATCCTCCATGAGAAGCAGCAAGTCCTTCCATGCCAAGGACTTGTTTGACGGTTGTTGAATCAATTGGCGCGGGTGGAAGGTAGCAACCGTGCGCACGCCCTCGACCTTGTGGACATGGCCCCGGGCCTGCGGCAGCGGCTTACCGATGAGCGCCTGCGCCGGTCCATCGCCGAGCAGCAGCAAGCGTTGCGGCTTCGCCAGGCGGATATGTTGCCGCGCGATTTCGGCACAGGCCTCGCGATCGGCCGCGTTCATGCGCGCGCCCGGCTGATGAAAGCAGGACAGCGACGCGCTGTAGGCCTGGTCGGCCGGGATCTTGATCGCCGCGAGCATGCGCTTGGCCAGTTCCCAGGATTCGCCGCCGATCGGCTGTCCAACAGCGAAATCTTCTAGCGTCGGCGCTTCGGTGACGAGCATGATCGCTGCATTTTCGGGTCCCTGCGGGAGGATTCGCCGCGCGGTGGCCGAGGCGAGCGGCAAGTGGGTGCTGCTGGCGAGCCATTGCTGAAGGTCGGCAAGGGTATCGTGCGTCGGTTGGGCGATGTTGGGAGGCGGAGTTTCAGCGGCCGCCTTCGCGGCGCCTTTGGGAGTAGTCGGCTTCAGCCAGTTGCGCGGCTCTTCCTGCACGGCAAGGTCGACCCCGGCGTCGAGCCACCAGGCCAATGCGCTGCGCGCTTCGGCAAAGCCGAGCGAATCCCATTCCCCACCCACAATATCCTTCCTCGCCCGGCATTGACGCCGGGGTCAAGGAATGGGCAGGGCAATCGAGTCGAATTGTGTCGCGGCCGCGACGGGATGAAGGGGAACCTAGTGAGCGAGCGGGAATCCATGGCCTACGACGTGGTGATCGTCGGTGCGGGGCCGGCCGGCCTTTCCGCCTCGATCCGCCTCAAGCAGCTGGCGAACCAGGCCGGGCGCGATCTTTCGGTCTGCATCCTGGAAAAAGGCAGCGAAGTCGGTGCGCATATCCTCTCGGGCGCGGTGGTCGACCCGGTCTCGCTCAATGAACTGATTCCCGACTGGAAAGAGCGCGGCGCGCCGATGGGCGTGCCGGTCAGCGAGAACCATCATTGGGTTCTCACCAAGAAGCGCAAATTCGCGATCCCCGGACTGCTGATGCCGCCGTTCATGCACAACGACGGCATGTATACGTTGAGCCTCGGCAACTTATGCCGCTGGCTTGCCGGGCAGGCGGAGGAGCTGGGGGTCGAAATCTTCCCCGGTTTCCCGGCTGCCGAGATCCTGTTTCACGACGACGGGTCCGTCAAAGGCGTCGCCACTGGCGACATGGGCATTGCCCGCGACGGCAGCCACCGTCCCGACTACCAGCCGGGAATGGAGCTTCACGCGCGCTACACCTTCTTCGCGGAAGGCGCGCGTGGGTCGCTGACCAAGCGCCTCACCGAAATTTTCGAGTTGCGCGAGGATAGCGGCCCCCAGGTTTACGGCCTTGGAATCAAGGAATTGTGGGATGTCCCTGCCGACAAACATCAGCCCGGCCGAGTGATCCACACGCAAGGCTGGCCGCTCGATGAGGCGTGGGGCGGCGGGTTCGTCTATCACCAGGAAAATAGTCAGGTCGCGCTCGGCTTTATCGTCTCGCTCGATTATGTGAACCCGCATCTCTCGCCGTTCGAGGAATTCCAGCGGTGGAAAACCCATCCGGCGATCCGCGCCCAAATCGAGGGCGGCCGCCGGGTCTCCTATGGTGCGAGGGTGATCAACGAGGGCGGATACCAGGCCATTCCAAAGCTGGTATTTCCCGGCGGAGCACTGATCGGCTGCTCGGCCGGCTTCGTGAACGTACCCCGGATCAAGGGCACGCATAACGCAATGAAATCGGCGATGATCGCCGCCGAGGCCGCGTTCGAGGCGATCGCCAGTGATCGCTCCAGCGACATTCTCGAGGCTTACCCGCCCGCACTGCACAAGAGCCGTGTCGCACAGGAGCTTTATAAGGTTCGCAACGCCCAGCCGGCCGTCGCGCATTGGGGCGGCACCATCGGCACGCTCTACGCAGGCATCGACATGTGGCTGCACCAGCTCGGCATCGGCTTCCCCTGGACCCTCAAGCTTCGGCCGGACCACACCAGCCTGAGGCAGAAGAACCAGTCAGCCCCGATCGCCTATCCCAAACCGGACGGCGTGCTGACCTTCGACCGCTTGTCGTCGGTGTTTATCTCGAACACCAATCACGAGGAGGACCAGCCGGTTCATCTGACGCTCAAGGACGGCGACATACCGACGGCCATCAACCTGCCGGTCTATGCCGGTCCCGAACAGCGTTATTGTCCGGCGGGGGTCTATGAATTCGTGGATGGCGAGAATGGCGAACCGAGGCTCCAGATCAACGCCCAGAACTGCGTCCACTGCAAGACCTGCGACATCAAGGACCCGACACAGAACATCAACTGGGTCACACCCGAAGGCGGTGGAGGTCCCAATTATCCGAACATGTAAGTGGCTCACCGGCGCTGCGCTGGTGGCGCTGGGATCCCAGCCGGCTATCGCCTCGACCCGCGTCGCCATCTCGGACCCGGCGCGGACCTATGTCGAGGCGCGCGCGGCGGCGATGAACGGGGAACATGGCAAAGCTGCGCAGCTGCTCGCCTCGTTGGCGCAGGCCGAACCGGCGAAGGTGGAGATCAGCCGTAAGGCGCTTGGTGAAGCGATCGGCGCCGGCAGCATGGACCTCGCCTTGCGGCTGGCGCGATCGATTCCCGCGGCCAAGCTGCCGACGGATGCGCGGCTGCTGCTTGCCGGCGACGAGGTGCGGCGCAACCGGTCGGATCGCGCGATGACGTGGCTCGCGACCAAGGGCGACGGGGGCGATCTCACGTTCCTGACGCCTCTAGTCAGCGCCTGGTCGGCAGCCGATCGCGGCAATGTAACGCAGGCGCTCGCGGCGCTCGACCAGGTCTCCGCCGGAAGCTTGCTCTCGTCGCTCGTCCCGGAAGAGCGCGGCTTCATCCTGCTGAAATTCCGGCGGACCGCCGAAGCGGAACCCTATGTGCGCCAGGCGGTCGGCGCTGCCGGCGCCCGCGAGGAGCGACTGCGGTTGGCTTTTGCCGATGGATTCCTTGCTGCCGGCGATCGCGCCCGCGCCCTGATGATCATCGAAGGCATGGGTGCCGGCGAGGCCGACGCGCGGCAGCGGATCAATAGCGGCAAATCGAGCGGCCAGTTGATCGACAATCTGCCCGAGGCTTTTGCCGAGGTGCTGACGGCCTTCGCCACAGACCTCACCCGCATGCAGCGTTCGGCGCCGCCGGTCGGGCTGGTCCAGGTCGCGCGCTATGTGAACCCGAACAGTAGCGCGACGACGGCCCTGCTGGCGCTGCTGCTCGCACGGCAGGACCGGACCGACGAAGCGCTCGCGCTGCTGCGCTCCGTACAGCCCGCCGATCCGCTGATTTCTGAAGTACGCGACGTGCAGACGCGGATCCTGACCGCGGATAAGAGGTACGACGAGGCATATAGGATCGCGGCGACCGCGGCGGCTTCTCCGAACGCTGAAGCCGGCGATTATTCGCGCCTTGGCGACGTGCTGCAGGCGATGAAGCGGAACGACGCCGCCGCGGACGCTTATGGCCGTGCGATCGCGCTCGCGCAGGCGCGCAACCTCAAGACCGAGCTGTGGCCTTTGCTGCTGTTGCGGGCCGGCGCGCTCGAGGAAGCGAACCGTTGGCCCGAAGCGCGCGCCGCGCTTCAGCAAGGCCTTGCGCTCGCGCCGGACCAGCCGCTGCTACTCAACTTCCTCGGCTATGCGCAGCTCGAGCGGAACGAGAATCTCGACTCGTCGGAAGCGATGATCCGAAAGGCGAGCGAGCTCGATCCCGACAATGGGTCGATCACCGATTCGCTCGGCTGGGCCGAGTTCAAGCGCGGCAAGGTCGATGACGCGATCGCGACCTTGCAGCGCGCGGCCGAAAAAGACCCGGATCAGGCCGAGATCCAGGAGCATCTCGGCGATGCATTGTACAAATCGGGCCGGCGTTATGAGGCGCGGTTCGCATGGAACGCGGCGCTGGTCACCGCTGAGGACGAGATTGCGGCGCGGGTCAAGGCGAAGCTGGCGAGCGGGCTCAATCCGACGAACGCCGCCCCTTGAGCGCAGCCGCGCACGAGATCGCGCCGGCTAAGCTCAACCTGGCTCTCCACGTGCGCGGCAAGCGGCGCGACGGCCGCCACGATATCGAAACCCTTTTCGCTTTTTGCACCGACGGCGACCGATTGAGCGCGGAGCCGGCGCATGATCTGTCGCTGTCGATCACGGGCCCGTTCGGCGCCGAGCTCTCGGATTCGGACAATCTCGTTCTCCAGGCGGCACGCGCGCTGGGCGCCGTCGCGAATACGTCCGCTGTCGCACGGATCACCCTCGACAAGCGGCTGCCGGTCGCGTCGGGCATCGGTGGAGGCTCGGCGGACGCGGCTGCGGCACTTCGGCTGCTGACGTCACTTTGGAAGGTCGAGCCGAGCTGTGCGGTCGAAATTGCGCCCAAGCTCGGAAGCGACGTTCCAGCGTGCCTGCTCAGCCTGCCGATGCGCGGTGAAGGAGCGGGGGATCGCCTGATGCCGATCGACCTATCCGACATTTCTGGGACGCCAGTGCTGCTGGTGAATCCGCGGGTGGCGCTATCTACCGCGGAAGTGTTCGCCGGTTGGGATGGAGAAGACCGGGGCCCGCTCGAGGACTGGCGCATCGGCCGCAATGACCTGCAAGCGGCGGCAATCCGGCTCGTCCCACAGATCGAGGCGGTCCTCTCCTGGCTCGCGCTTCGTCCGGGCGCCGAGTTCGTGCGCATGTCCGGCTCCGGCGCGACCTGCTTCGGCTTATTCGCGAGCGAGCAAGCGCGAGATCAAGCGGCCGACGCGGTGCCGCGCGAGTGGTGGCGTCTCGCGACATTCCTGCGCTAGGGGGACGCGCAATGAGCGGACGCCCGATCCTCACTTCCGAAGCGATGCGCGCGGCCGAGCAGGCAGCGATCGACGGCGGCACCAGCGTCGAGACGCTGATGGAGCGGGCAGGGGCCGCGCTTGCGGAGGCGGCCTTCCGCTTTGCGGGGCCAATGCCTGCGCTGATTCTGTGCGGACCTGGCAACAACGGCGGCGACGGCTATGTCGCGGCGCGCCAGCTGGCTCGGCGCGGCGCCGAGGTTCGCGTTGCCGCGATGGGCGAACCGCGAAGCGACGCTGCCAAAGCGGCGCGAGCGCGATGGACGGGCGAGGTAGAGGAGTTGTCGGACCGTACGGCAGCGGCGCCGCTCGTCATTGACGCCCTGTTCGGGACGGGCCTCAAGCGTGGACTTGAACCAACTGTTTCAGAACAGCTTTCACGACTTTGCTCCGCTGCGGTCGTGAAGCTCGCATGCGACTTGCCGAGCGGCGTCGAGACCGACAGTGGACAAGAACTCAGCCCAGTGCCGGTGTTCGACATGACGGTCACGTTCGGAGTGCTGAAGCCTGCGCATTTGCTCTCTCCGGCGATGCGCAAGTGCGGCCGCCTCGTCCTTGACGAGATCGGGATCGAGACCAGCGCCGCCTCGCACGAGATCGGCCCGCCTCGGTTGCCACCGCTCGATCCCGCCGGTCACAAATATGACAGGGGCTTTGTCCATGCGCTCGCGGGGAGCATGCCGGGTGCGATCGCACTCGCGGCGAAGGCGGCGGCTCGCGCGGGCGCCGGCTACGTCCGCGTCAGTACGTCGCAGCCCATCGACGGCTTGCCGTCGGCCGTGGTGCAGATCGGTACGGCGCCGGTGAACGACGAGCGCATCGGCTGCATCATCGTGGGGCCAGGGCTCGGCGACATCCCGCAGGTACTGACTTTGGCGCTGACATCGAAGGCGCCCAAGGTGATCGATGCCGACGCGATCACGCATCTCGGCGAGCCCGAGCGGCTGCGTGGTCAGGATGCAATCCTGACTCCGCACGAGGGCGAGTTTCGCAAGTTGTTCGGCGAGATCGCCGGCACCAAGCCTGAGCGCGCGCTGGAAGCGGCGCGGATTTCGGGCGCGGTGGTCGTCTACAAGGGGCCGGATACGCTGGTCGCATCGCCCGACGGGCGGCTCGGTTTCGCGCCGCCGGCGCCGGCATGGCTGGCCAGCGCCGGGACCGGCGACGTCTTGTCCGGAATCATCGCGGCGATGCGGGCGCGGGGGCTGCCGGCGTTCGAGGCAGCCTGCGCCGCGGTGTGGCTGCACGGGCGCACGGCGGAAATTGCCGGGCCGGAGATGATCGCCGACGATCTCGCGGCGGCCGTTCCCGATGCGCTCGAGCTGCTCCGATGAACGAACTGATCGTGCGAATTGCCGCGCGCGGCGACGGTGTGACGGCGAGCGGCCGCCATGTCCCGTTCGGCGTTCCCGGCGACGCGGTGCTCGACGATGGCGCGCTTGCGTTCGGCCCGCATCACCAGGAGCCGCCATGCCGCCATTTCCCCGAGTGCGGCGGGTGCCAGCTCCAGCACGCCGACGACGAGGCCTATCGATCCTACCTCGTGTCGCGGATCGAGAATGCGCTCGCGCAGCACGGGCTCGCGACGGCTGTCCGCGAACCGCATCTGTCGCCGCCGCGCAGCCGGCGCAGGGCGGCGCTCAAGGCGCTGCCGGTCGGCGACAAGGTCCTCATCGGCTTCAATGCCGAAATGTCGCATCGTGTGGTCGACATGCATGAATGTCATGTGCTTCGGCCCGAGCTGTTTGAGCTTGTCGCGCCGCTGCGCGAGCTCCTCGCCGGCATGCTGCAGCCCAAGCGGGTGGTCGAAATCCAGCTGACGCTGATCGAGGGCGGCGCCGATGTGCTGATCAAGGGCATCCACGCCCGCCGGCTCGACGAGATCGAGCGGCTGACGGCCTTCGCGCTCCACCATGATCTCGCGCGGCTAAGCGTCGATCGCGGGCTTGGCCCGGAAACGCTGTTCGAACCGCAGCCCGCGACCGTAACCCTGGCAGGGACGCGCGTCGCATTTCCGCACGGAAGCTTTGTCCAGGCGACAGAGGACGGCGAAGCGGCGCTGGTGGAATCGGCGCTCGAGGCCTTGGCGGGATGCCCGTCGATCGCCGACCTCTTTGCCGGGCTCGGCACGTTCGCCTTGGCGACCCGTGCGGCTTATGCGGCGGAAGCCTCGCGCGACGCCGCCGCCGCGCTGCTTCGGTCCGGCGGGGGAATGAGCGTCGAGCATCGCGACCTCTATCGTCGGCCGCTCGACGCCAAGGAGCTGAAACGCTTTGGCGGGATTGTCCTCGATCCGCCGCGCGCCGGCGCCGAGGAGCAAGTGCTGGAACTCGCCCGCTCAAAGGTCCGGCGGGTTGCTTATGTCAGCTGCAATCCAGCGACGTTCGCACGCGATGCGAAGATACTCATCGACGGAGGCTTCGCGCTCGACTGGGTGCAGCCGGTCGGCCAGTTTCGCTGGTCGACCCACGTCGAGCTTGCCGCTGCGTTCAGTGGCCGAGGATGAGCCGCAGCGCCGCGTGGGTGGTGAGCCCGATCAGGCAGAGCGTCGCGAGCAGAAAGATCACGAAGCGGATCCTGACGACGTTCACCGTCGACTGAACGATGCTGTGGACGACGCGCAGGCCGACATAGCCCCACGCCAGCCAGACGTTGATCGGCGCATCGAAGCGCATCAGGATCAGCGCGAAGACGATCGCGTAGAAGATCGTCGGCTGCTCCATCAGGTGGAGGTAATTGTGCGCCGGCCAGTTGCGCGGGCCCGGGTGTTCGCGCTCGACGTCGACCCCGCGCGCGCCGTCGGGCAACCGGCCGCGAACGAATGGCGCGCGCGCGATCGCCAGCCAGAACAACATGACGATTGACCAGGCGACCAGCGCGACCACTGGTCCGAGCAATGGACTAACAGGCATCGAGCGACCTTCCCCCCTCTTATCCGGGAGCAGGGTGCTTCAGTTGGAGCGTCTTGGCAACGGCGGTCGAAGGATCAGCGGAGGCCGTAAACCTGCATCGCGTCGCGCTTGAACGCCTCGGCGCTGTCAGTGCGCGCGTAGAACATGTGCCCGCCGGGATAGACATGGAGGTTGACCCGCTGCGCCTGTCCGAAGCTCGGCATCTGATCGATGATCAGCTTCGATGCGTAATAAGGGCAGGAGAGGTCGTCCCAGCCGTGGGCGATCATCACGGCCATCTTCGGATCGTTGGCGATCGCCTTGCGGAGATCGCTCACGGGCGCGTCCGAGCGGTCGCGGTCCCAGGCGCGGTTCACCGCATAGGACAGGGTTTCATAGCGTCCGTCGGTCTTCCATCCGACCTGGTTGGTGATGAAGTCGACGGCGGCACTGGTCGTCGGCGCGATGATCCCGTCGAGTAGGGGATCGTTATAGTTCGCGTCCGCTGAACCCGGGAACGGATCGTAGGCGGTCACATTGGAATCGTAGACGCTGCCGATCTGGCCCGTGCTGCGGCGGATCTCGCGGAGGTAAGTCGCGATGTCGACACGGCCGTCGAGGCGGCGCACCAGCGCGGGGTCGAGCCCGGTAAAGCTCGCGACCTTGGCCGAAAGGCGGTCGGTCGCTTCCTTGTCCTTGGTTCCCTTGAGGAAATCGGTGACGAAGTCGGTGCGGACGTAATTTTCGACGTCGCTCATGGTCGCCGGGTTGAGCGGCCGCCCTTCGCGCTCATAGTGGCCGGCGGCCATCGACGGCAGGTTGATCGCCCACGGCAGCGGCGACAGGCTCGTCTCGTTGCCGATCGCGGCAGGGTCGAGGTAGGGCGAAACCATCACCAGACCCGAGGTGCCGACGCCCATCTGGCTTTGCAGGTAATAAGCGAGGCGCGGGACCCGGTAGCCGCCGTAGCTCTCGCCGACGAGATATTTGCGGCTTGTCATGCGGCCGTTCTTGGTCAGCCAGTCGTAGACGACGCGGCTCAGATATTCGATGTCCTGCTTGGATCCGTAGAACAGCTTCTTGGTCTCATCGGGGTCGACCAGGCTGCGCGAGAAACCGGTTCCGACCGGATCGATGAACACCAGGTCGGTGAAGTCGAGCCAGGTCGCGGGATTGTCGCGCAGGACGGGCACGTCGGACGGGCTGTCGCCACGGGCGCCGAAGGGCACGCGCTTGGGGCCGATCGCCCCCATGTTGAGGAACACCGAGGCGGCGCCGGGGCCGCCGTTGAAAGCGAAGGTGACCGGCCGCGCTGTCGGTGCGCCCGGCACGATGTAGGCCGTATAGACGACCTCGCCGGTGGCCTTGCCCTTGGCATCGCGCAGCGTGATGTGTCCAACGGTTGCCTTGTAGCGCAGCACGCGATTGCCGATCCGCACCACCTGATCGATGGTCTTGTCCGGCGACATCGCCGGCAGCTCGATCTTCGCCTTGTCGTCCTTGGCGGGGGCGTCGTCGGCAAAGGCAGGAGCGGCGCTGAACGCCAGCGCGGCGGCAATCGAAAGCGAGGTGAGCAAACGGCGCATCGGCAATCCCATGAAAGCGTGATGCGCCGTTTGTACGGGCTTGCTCCTGTCCAGCAAGGCAGGTTCCCCCGCTTGCAGACTAGAACGGGACTTTAGTCGAACAGCTTCGAGAAGCGGCGCTTGTCGCGGTTGCGCCAGGCGCCGCGGTGCCAGGCGTCGCTGGCGAGCAGCGGAAGCACGCTGGTCGCCTCGGCGTAGACCATCTGCTCCATCGCGGTCGACACCTTGCCCCAGCTCGCTGCTTCCTGCAGCGTCGAGGAGGAGCAGGCGCCGTCGCGGACGTCGGCGACCGTGATCTGGATCGCATATTTGTGCACTTCGACGTCCTCGTGGCCGAGGATCTCGGCGCAGACGACCGTGTCCTGCGTGAAGTTCTTGGGCACGCCGCCGCCGATCATCAGCAGGCCCGTGGTGCCGGCCTTGATCTTGATATCGGTCAGCTCGCGGAAGTCGGCGATGCTGTCGATCGTCATGTACGGCTTGCCGGCCTTGATTGCGTCGACCTGGTGCTTGACCAGACCGAAGCCGGCCGAGCTGTCGGTGAACGCCGGGCAGAAAATCGGCACGTCGTTCTCGTAGGCGAGCTGAACGAGGCTGCCGGGCTTCTTGGCATTGCCCTCGCTCAGCCACTTGCCCATTTCGCGGATGAAGGCGCGGCTCGAGTAAGCGCGCGGCTCGAGGCCGTTGGCGATCGCGTTGATCGTGAAGTCGCAGTCCTGCAGCTGCTCTTCGTCGATATAGGTGTCGTAGATGCGGTCGATGTAGAGCGAGCGCAGCGTATCATCATCAGGAATTTCATTGGCTTGGTAGTGCTTGTGGCCAAGCGCTTCGAAGAAATCCATGTCGACGATGGTCGCGCCGGTGGCGACAATCGCGTCGACCATGTTCGACTTCACCAGCTCCGCATAGAGGTCCATGCATCCCGCGGCCGAGGTCGAGCCGGCGACGACCAGGATGATTGAGCAGGACTGGTCCTCGAGCATCGTGTTGTAGATCTGGGTCGCGCGGGAAAGATCGCGGCTGGTGAAGCTCATCTTGCCCATCGCGTCGATCACCGGGCGCGCGTCGAACTTGGTGATGTCGATATGCTCGACGGGGCTCGACAGCAGCTGCTGCTTGCGGGTGTCGTTGATCTGGCTCTGGTCCTGGGTCTTGATCAGCGTGTCTGTGCTCATCGGAAAGTCCTCGTCATTCCCGCGAAAGCGGGAATCCCGCCAGTCGCGACCATCAAGAAAGAAGCAGGATCCCCGCTTGCGCGGGGATGACGTCAGCGCCGGCCTAAAGCGTCACCACGTTCGAACGCGCGGACTCGCCGACTGCTCCGTAAAGGCTCGCCATCGGCTCGTCGTCGACAATCGCCGAATCGACCACGCCGAAGCCGTTGAACTGGGTGCGCATGGCGCAGCCATAGGCGCCCAGCATGCCGACCTCGATATAGTCGCCGGGGCCGATGTCGGCCGGCAACTCGAACGGCCCCGCCATATGGTCGAGATCGTCGCAGGTCGGCCCGTAGAAGCTGAACTCCATCGGACGGACGTGCGACTCCTCGTCGCGGACCAGCCGGACCGGATAGCGCCAGCCGATGTGTGCGGCGTCGAACAGCGCGCCATAGGCGCCGTCGTTGATGTACAGCTCGTCGCCGCGCCGCTTCTCCACGCGGACGAGGACGCTCGCATATTCGGCGCAGAGCGCACGACCCGGCTCGCACCACAGCTCGGCTGAATAGCTGATCGGCAGCGCTTCGAACGCCTGGTGGATGACTGCGAAATAGGTCTCCAGCGGCGGCGGCTCCATTCCGGGATAGGACGACGGGAAGCCGCCGCCGACATCGACGATGTCGACCGTCACGGCCGCTTCGACGATCGCGTCACGGACGCGGGTCATCGCCTCGGCATAGGCCGCCGGAGTCATCGCCTGGCTGCCGACATGGAAGCAGACGCCGAGCGCGTCGGCTGCCTGGCGCGCCGCGAACAGCAGGGTGCTGA
>Ga0207678_10002705_pt1 | contig 16077 bp, 10 predicted proteins | sample KBSC63metaG_FD_184319 | JGI IMG/M metagenome (GOLD analysis project Ga0207678, IMG submission 184319) | Corn rhizosphere microbial communities from Kellogg Biological Station, Michigan, USA - KBS C6-3 metaG (SPAdes) (version 2) | ecosystem: Host-associated > Plants > Roots > Rhizosphere > Soil ...
CGTCGGCTTTGTAGCGGACGGCTTTCACCCGGCCATCGTCGTGCTCGATGGCGGAAATGGCAGCTTCGAGCGTGAAGTCGGCGCCGAGCTTCTCCGCTTCATTCCGAAGGGACTCGCTGATCTGGCCGAAGCCCTTGCGCGGATAATAAAAGCCCCCCGTCTGCGATTTCTTCAGCCCGGGAACCTGGCCCAGGATCTTTTTGATGATCTTGCCGATCGAACTGCCGGATACACGCCGCGTGGCCAAGGTTACGGCAAGTTCCTCCGGTGGAAGCGCCCAAAGCTTCCGCATGTAGGGATAGTAGAAGTTCTCGCACATCGCCGGGCCGAGACCCTGGTGCAGGACGCTGGCGAACGTCGGCTCACCGGCCGCGGGTCGGCGGAATCGCTTGGTCGCCGCGTCCCACAGGAGCTGGAAGGTGAAAGGCTTCGGCAGCCGAAGTAAGAGGTCGATCGGCTTCAGTGGAAAATGTATCCAGCGGCCCTTCAGCCGAATACGGCCATGACGCGGTCGCCATAATAGGTCGGGACCTACGGCGTCCTTGATCAGCTGCATCAGCTGCGGCTCGGTCGACGGGTGAAGCCGATGGCTTCCGAAATCGCAGTGCACGCCTTCGAGTAGGAAGCTTCCTGAATTGCCGCCGACGCGCGGCGCGCGTTCGAGCACTTTCGCGGAAGCCTTGCCGCTCTTGGAAAGCATCAAGGCGGCGCCGACGCCCGCGGGCCCTGCGCCAAGGACGACGACCTGCGTCACAGCGCCTGCTCCAATGCAGCGCTCGGGACGGGGCGGCGCAGTTGAATGAGGAATCCGATCAGCCCGCTGACATAGAGCAGCGACTGCCACACCAATCCGATCGCAATGACTTGCGCAGGATCGGCGCCGAACGGCCGCAACAGCCCGGCCATACTGGCTTCGCGGACGCCCAGGCCTCCCAGGCTTATCGGGGCGATCGCAATGATCTTGGCCGTCGTCCAGGCATAGAACCAGGCCGCGACGGGCGCGTCCACATGCGCGGCACGCGCGAAGCCGATATTGATGACGACGAACAGGCACTGAACGACCATCGAAATCGCGAGGCAAAGGAGGAGCCGGCCCGGGCTCCGGGCCAGTTCCGCGGCCGAATGCGTCAGTTTCGACAACAGCCGCATCAGCTTTCCGGATGGCTCCCGCCCGCGGACGAAGCGATCGAGAGAGAAAGCCGCTCCGAAACCGCATGCAACTAAGAGCAAGAGGCCGAGAAGAGGCCAGCCTAGCCAGATCTTGGAATCCAGCCGATGCCCCCACGCGAGCGTGGCGGAAGCGAGCGCAATCATTACGAGTCCGAGTGTGTCGAGCAGCCGGTCCGCCAGCGACCCCATCGCGAGCCGCCCTTTGTCATCCGCATGCTTCATGACGAGGCCAGCGCGGACAACATCGCCGCCAGCTACGCTCGGGAGCGCGAGGTTAGCGGCAAGGCCGGCAAGGTGCGCGCGGAAGGCCTGGCGATAGGAGATGCCATTTCCGATCAGTATGCGCCATTTTGCCGCCGAAGCCGCGTGTCCGCACAAGAATAGGACAAGTGAAGCGAGCCAAAGTGGCGCCGAGATTTGACGCGCCGCGGCCCACACCTGCCGGAAGGGGACGAAATGGAAGATGAGCGTGAGCAGTAGCGCGCTGATGCACAATCGAATGAGCCAGACGCTCATCCTGCGTCGGCCCGCCTTCTCCGGATTTGAGGCCATCGTCAGACCGGTCGGGTGCCCGGCCTCGCTCTGGGCCGCAGGTTCAGCCGCGCGATCATGTCAGCGATCAGGCCCAATGCCCATAACAGCACGGCACCCAGGAGGCCGAGCACTGCCGTCTCCGATAAATTATCGATGTAGACGTCGTAGACGCCTTTGAAGAAGCCCATCAGGAACAGGATCAAGCCTGCGGGCATGTAGATCCGCAGGGGCTGGAAGTAGACCGTCAGCCGAGCAACCAGGAACATGAAGTTCCAGAAGTCGCGTGCCTTCATCTTGGAGTGCCCGACCCGCTTCCCATAGACGATCGGGAGGTAGGCGACCCGCATCCCTGACGACAGCATGCAAAGCGTGATCGTGGTCGTGAAGGAGAAGGCGTCGGGCAAAAGCGGAATGAATTGCTCGAGTGCCTCGCGGCGAAACAGGCGGAGCCCGGAATTTAGATCCGTGATTCGGTGTCCTGCGAGGATACCGGCGGTGCGGTTCAGCACCCACTTCGCCGGGCGCCGGATCAGCGGCACACCCTTCATCGCGGCGCCGCGATCGCCAACGACCATGTCGTTATATTCGGTCATCGCAATCATTTCGGGCAAGTACGACGCCGGATAAGTGCCGTCGGCGTCGAGGATCGCAATGAGCGGCGCGGTGCTGATCGCAATCCCGGCTTTCAGCGAGCGCCCATAGCCACCGTTATGGGGCATGTTGACGACCGTCGCGCCGGATGCCTGTGCGCGTTCCAACGTATTGTCTTTGGACCCATCGTTGACGACGATGATCTCGTGCGAGATTCCGGCGCGGGTCAACTCGGAGCGAACGGATTCGACCGTTGCTTCGACCGCGCCTTCTTCGTTGTAGGCCGGTATGACGACCGACACGTCGGGTGTCGAACCCTTACGTGCGACAAGTTTCCGCGACGCGGCAAGTTGCCGGCTCTCTTCCAACGCCCCCTCCACATCGAAAACTGCAGAATTTAGGATATACGATAGCGGCTGGGAGTAAAGTTGGGGGAAGGCGAAGATTCCTAGTTGTATCAACTTCGTACAGCATGCCCACTGTTGTTGCTTATGATGTGACTTCATCGTCTTAGGATGAGCGAGATGAAGCAGGGGGCGGACTTTACTATTCACGAGGGCGACGCGCGCGCGTCCGCGGGCGATGCGGGAGCACGTGCTCGTTCTGACGAAAACGGCCGGCTTCGAGCTGCGGTCGTCACCACCTTCTATCCGCCGTGCAATTTTGGTGGCGACGGCATTTACATTCGCAACCTTGTTCACTCGCTCGCCCGGCGCGGATGTGACGTCGAGGTGATCTATGATGCCGACGCCTGGAAGATCGGGCGAAACGCGCTGCATCCGCCTTCGGCTCCGCAACCGGAGCCTCAGCCGCCCGGCGTGAGGGTTCATCAGCTCGAAAGCCGTTGGCCGCTGGCATCGACACTTCTCACGCACCAGACCGGACGACCGATCGTCCAGCGCTGGGCAATCGAATCCATCCTCGCGACGGGCTTCGATGTCATTCATTTTCACAATGTCTCGCTCGTGGGCGGCCCTGCCGTCCTGGCACTGGGCGAGGGCATCAAACTTTGCACGGTGCACGACCATTGGATGGTTTGCCAGAACCACATCCTCTGGCGGCACGGCCGGGAATTATGCGTGGGACGGGAATGTTTCCGATGCTCAATGGCTTATAAAAAGCCACCACAGCCGTGGCGACGAACGAACCTGTTGGAGGATAGTCTCGAGCACGTAGATGAGCTGATTGCCGTTAGTCAGTCCGTCGCGGACAGGCATCGCGACTTTGGCCTGAAGCGGAAGATGTTCCGGATGGCGTCGTTCGTGCCGGATGCCGAAGCAAGGCCAAGCGAAGTCTCGTCTAAGCCATCGCATCCGCGACCATATTTCTTGTTCGTCGGCCGCCTGGAACAGTTCAAGGGCTTGCAGGACGTCATTCAATGTTTCGACGATGACAGCCCTGCTGACTTGCTGATCGCGGGTACGGGCGAGTTTGAGAACGAGCTGCGATCCATGGCCGAGGGTTGCAAGACGATCGCCTTCCTCGGTCAGGTCGAGCGAGAAAAGCTGGGGGCGCTCTATCGCGATGCCATTGCGTCAATCGCTCCATCGCTATGCTACGAAGTCTTTCCGATGGTGGCGCTGGAGGCGTTCCGGGAAGGAACCCCGCTCATCGCACGGAATCGGGGGCCCTATCCACAGATCATCGATGAAAGTGGGGGTGGCCTGCTCTTCGATGGCCAAGCTGACCTTCGTAAGGCCATTGCGGCTCTCGCCGAAGACCGCGCGCTACGGGACCGGTTGGGCGCGCGCGGCCGGACTGCTCTTGCGGAGCGCTGGACCGAGAAAGCAGCGATCGACGAATGGCTCTCCTTAGTCCGATCAATCGCGAGCAGGAAAGGCCGGACTGCGACTGTCAGGAAGATCGAAGGACTTGTTGCAAATTCCAAACCCTGTGTGACGTCCGCCTCCGATGACCTTCCCTTCATCGAGGGGACCGAGTGAACAACATCCAAAGCATTGCGGCAGCTGCGGAGATCGCGCCCAAGGCAAAGCCGCAGCCGCTGGTTCGATTGAACCGGCGATTCATCGCTTTCACTCTTCTTGCAACTCTTCTGTATTCGTGGCCGCTGCTGGTTTTCGGAACTCCTAGCTACATTCAGGATAGCGCGGCTTATTACAAGGGCGGCCGCGCCGCTGTCTCGTACGCCGTTGAACGAATCCGCGGACCCCAGGACGCCGCCACTAATAGACCTGTCACGAAAAGGGCCGGTGCACCTGCGCTTCCGCCCGGAGAGGCGGCCGCAAAAGACGCCAGTGGCGTTCGGTCGATTACCTACAGCGTTGCCGCGTATCTTCTGTCGGCGCCACGCGCGTCTTTAGTGCTTCTGGCGATTGTGCAGGCGCTTGCCGCTGGAGCGATAACGGTCGTAACCCTCGGGGCGTTCGGCGGGCTTCCCAGGCGTCGTACGACGGCTGGCCTGGTTGTGCTCGCCTGTGCCACGACTGTCGCTCCCGTCTGCTTTCTGGCCATTCCCGACATTTTTGCCGGGCTCCTCATCGCATCCATGGTCTTACTGACGGCTGCACAGTCTCACCTCACTCCCGGGGTCCGTTTGGTTTGCCTAGGTATCGCAACGTTTGCGGTGACGGCGCACGGCAGCCACATTCCGATCGCTGCAGGCATGACCGCGCTTGGACTAGGCTGGATCGCTATTAGGCGTTTTTCGAACGAGCCGCCGCCGCGCTGGGCTGGGTCCTGGATCATTGCGCCGCTCATCGTCGGCGGAATGATCGTGCTCGCTCTAAACCGCGTCGCCTTTGGCGAGACGAGCCTGGCGGCAAAACGGTATCCCTTCGCTCTTGCGCGTTCGGTCGATGACGGGCCGGCGCGTTGGTACCTCAACAAACACTGCCCTGAACGCAAATACGCAATTTGCTCGGTCTATCCGCAAGGCCTGCCCGCGGGCGGCGCAATCGAATTCCTTTGGGGGCCCGAGGGCGTAACCAAGCGTGCGACCCCCGCCGAGTTGGACCGGATTCGGGCCGAGGAACCCAAGATCGTCCTCGCTGCAGCGCGAGATTATCCGGGATTTGAGGCCAAGACGCTCGTCATCGACATCGGGCGCCAGCTCGTCTTCTTTCGGCCATATCCCTTTGAAAAACGCATGACCGTGGATCGCACCGGCATACCGCGACTTGTGCCGGCGGACTCATCTCACGAGCAAGTCCTTCTCATCGTCCAGATTTTGACGGCGATAAGTGCTGCCACCGGCACGGTATGGCTTGCCTGGGCATTCTTCGAAAAACGCTCACTTCGGCCTGTCATTGCACTCATTTTCCTGGGCATACTGGGAAATGCAGTCACTTGCGTGGCTCTCTCGGCCGTGGCGCATCGCTACGAAGCGCGAGTGGTTTGGCTGATACCGCTGTTCGCGCTGGCCCTGCGTGGATCGACGGAACGTCCTTCGGGCTCTGCTGATCATACGGAAGCCCGGGCGGCGAGTTAGAGCTCGCGCTTGGTGAGGCGCGCCAGAGCGCTTTCCATCTTGAGTGCTACACGCTCGACCTCGGCGTTGAGCTCCTTCAGCTCGAATAGCGGATCAGTTGCTTGGCCTTGGCCCGGGATTGGCTGTGCCTTCAGTAATGCCGCGCTGAGCACGGACGGTGCGATCGGCAGGCTGAACTGGGCGCCATAATATTCGCCACTGCTCCAGACGATTTCGGCTTCGATCAGTCCCGCCTGGGGGAGCTCGAACTCGAAAATCGCGCCGACCAGCATCGGGATTGACGTTTCCAGCAGAGCGCCGGTCAGTGACAGGTCGATGATCGTAACCTGCTCGATGCCGCTTTCCCCATCCGTCGGGCCAACGCCGAGACGAAGGGCGCGCCTTGCTGCACGCCGGCGCTCCTTGGGTTCCAGTTCTTCGAAATGGGCAAGCATCGGCATCACGCGCTCCTGATAAGAACGGCAGTAGCGCGGGCGATGGTTAAGAAAGGGTAACTGTTTCGGTCAGCGACGGTTGACCCGTTGCTTTAGCTCGGCGACCTCCCAGAGGTCGTTCCGGCTGAACGGAAGCAGGGCTTGAAGGGCAGTGAAAGTGCTCCGCCCGAGCGCGCGCTTGAGGCCGTCGAGCTCAGCGAAAGCGGACCGGGCGGAGTCTCGGTCCACCTCGGCATCGCCCGTGGCCTCCTCCATCATCGTTTCCTCGGCCTCGACCACGAGCCAGGCCTGAAGTTCCCAGTAGCGGCGGATGCGCTTGCCGCTTTCTTCATCGAGGCGCCCGGCCAGCGCGGCAATTTTCTTCCCCGCTGGCCCGGCCGGCCATCCCCCCCCGCGCAGGCTCTCGAGCTGTTGCTTGTGCTCGGCGCATTCGGCGGCGAGCCAGCCCTGCGCTTCGGCCGTACCGAAATGGAGGATTGCCAGCAGAACCAGCGGCGCGACCAAAATCGCGCCCATCATCGAGACCATCGGACGGTCGGGGAACTGGTTGAATGCGGTGTGGATGGCCACCGCCAGCCCATAGCCGGGAACGAACCAGAGCAGGCTGAAGTCAAAGTCGCCCGCCGATTCTCGCGTCTCGCGCTCGGCAAACTCGTGGGCGATGGCGGCCAGTACTGCCAGCGTGGTGCCGTGCATGATCGCCGTCCCGAACCCGCGGACGAGCCAAGTTCCGGTACCATAGTTGGGGAAAATCGTAAGGTAGAAGACGTTCTCGACCACCGAGAAGCCTGCGCCGATCGCAAAGCCAGAGATGACTGCGTCGAGCTTGTAGCCGATGCGATTCATTCGGAAGAGGGCGATCATGATGACCGCCTTGATCGCTTCCTCGATCCAGGGCGCGATGAACCGGCTGTATAGCGAGAAGCCGATTGGCAGGGTGTCGAGCAGGCGGCCGCTAACCGGCCATGCGGCAAGCGCACCAATTGCTCCGAGCAACAGGAGGATGAGGACTTCGCGAAGACTCATCAGCGCAAACGCATCAAGCCATACGAACAAGGCGAGCATGACCAGCACCGGAATCAGCGCCACACCCCAATGCAGCGCGTCGATCATGAGGATGCTTGTCATCGACTCACAGGATCTTCAGCGAGGCCATCCATTCGGTCTTGCGATAGCGGCCGTCGCGCCAGCCGCCTGCCGCACCGATCGAAAAGACCATTGGAAGCCGAAGAGCAACGGTGAAGGCGAGATCGAGCTGAGCGCCGACATCGGCATAATGGTGGCCGCTGTGGTCAGGCGCTTCAGTTGCCATGAAGCCGCCAAAGATCGCAGGCCGGATGTAGCTCAGGAAGAAGGCGGGTGTGCCGACCTCGGCGAAGCGGATCGGCGGCAGATTGACCTCGCTGGTGAGCTTGGCGAAGCGCCGTGCCTGGATCTCGTCGATCGAGAAGCCGGGGAAGCTCTCCATCTCGCGGTAACGCTTTACCGGTCGGTTATCGACGTAGTTGTTGCGGAATGACCCGAAATAAAAGGCCGACAGCGGGCTGGTGCGGTCGCCGGCCGCGGTCCCCGCATGGGCGTAGACCCAGATCGAGCTATTATCGAGCGGCAGCGGAATGCCGTAGTCGATCCCGCCGTAAAGCTTCGGATAGGCATTGCCCTGGGCATAGTCCAGGTCGCCAAGGACGCGCCATGCGAAGCCCTTCTCGTGGTCGACGCCGCCGAGAGACTGGCGGAAATCGTGATATTTCGCGCCAATCTCGATCGACTCGATGTTTTTCGGGCTGATGACATTCTGCGCGCTCGGAAGACGCTCGAGGCCGGTATAGACAGCGGCCGAAGCGAACAGGTCGAGCTGGCGTGGCGGATCGTAGATGATTGTCTTGTTGTAGGCAGCAACGAAGGAATCACCCTTACGGCTGCGTTCGACGGGACCGGCAAGGTCGTAAAAATCCGCGCCGTTGTGCTGATATTTGAGGTCCCAGTTCAACGTCTTGAGCTGGAGGGAGGCGTGAATCCGCTCCTTGAACTTTAGATGGTTGAATGGCGTAAAGCTGACGGTCGCGTTGATCTGGTTGAACTGCAGCGGGTCTTCCCAGTGGAAATACCAGCCCGGTGAGACCTTACCCTTGTAACCTTCGATGATCGGGTAAGTGCCGGCAAATTTGCGCTGCTGCGCGGCGCTGTACTTGCCTCGCCCGGTAACGAGCTCGTCGAGCGGGATCTTCGCGGGCGAACCAACGCCCCACGTCTTCAGCTCGGGATGAGTTTCCACGACGCGAGTGCCGAGGAACTCGACGTTGCCGAGGTCCTGCTTGACGTCGGGCTTGAACCGTACCGGCTGCAGTCCCTCGCCGCTATATTCGTAAGCGATCAACGAGCCGTCCGCCTGCGCGATCGGGCGGAAGAACCCCGTCGAGGCATTGCTGACTGCGTCATATTTGCCGCTCGCGATGTCGAAGCGGAAGACGTTGGACGCGCCCGTGTAATAGGACGTCCCGTACATCGTCTTTCCATCCGGCGCGAAGGTGAATCCTTCAGGCATCGACGGCGGTAGTGACAGACGTGCAACCTCGACCGGCTCGCCTGAACCCGAGAAGAAGGAGTCCATCCGCCAGACGCGCATGGTCTGATCGCCATTCACCTCCCCAAACGAAGCCGCCATCAACGTCCCGTCGGGCGACACGTCGAGATCGAAGGGGATCTGTCCGTATTTGAAGGTGTGGACCTGGTTGAACCCGCTGTAGGGCGCCGGGATTCGGACGATGGTGGCAAAGCCGTTCTGGTGACGAATGCCCCAAAGCGACTTGTCGCGGGCGTCGAAGACCAGGTCCCCGATACGCGCGTCCTTCAGGAGCTTGCGCTTCTTTCCCGTGTCGACATCGACCGCGATGATGTCGCGAAATGCGCCATTGTCTTCGGTGTAGAATGCGGTGCGTGAATCCGGGTCGAACGCGAGGCTCGTCACCCGGTACAGCATCATGCCCTTGATCTCTTGCAACTTGGTCAGCTTGCCCGTCGCCAGGTCCATCCGGCCGAAGAAGCCGATGGTACCGGGATAGCGGAAAGCGGCGATCAGACTGTTGGTCTTCGGGTCGATGAAACCACGGGAGATGGACCCAAGGCCGCGCGGACTGAGCTTCTGGGTATCCGTCAGCGGATACTGACCAAGCTTCGCCAGGTTCGCCTGCTGGAACTGCTGCTCGAAAGCGATCCAGTCGTTCCAGACCTCGTCGAGCGGTTTACCGAACACCTGCCTGAAGCGGGCCGCGTAAAAGGCCTTGCTGCCTTCCGGGCGCCGCAACCAGTCGACTGTCCTTTCAGGCCCGTAGGTCAGCGCGAGGTAGGAGAAGAAGCGCGTGCCGTAGAGATAGTCGTTGACGCCGACCTGGAAGTCCTTGGCGATCCCTTCCGATTCAAGACCGAGCGGCGAGAAAATGCGGTCGTGGTCGCGGACCTTTGCCCGCCACACCATCTCGTCATAAGCGCCCTGTGCGCGGCCGAGGCCGCCCGCCATCCAGGTCTCGAAGAAAACCGCGCTGCCCTCGAGATACCAGCGAGGCACGTTGGTCCGCGGGACCGATAGGTAATTCCACAGGATGGATTCGGGATGCTCCTGCAACGGCATCGGCTTGCCATGGAAGAAGCGTCGCCAGCCTGCATCCTGGCGATTCCAGACATCCATCGTCGCGACGTGCGCGAGCTCGTGGTTGTTCAGCGTGAAGAAGCGTTCGCCGGCTGAGAACGTCTCCATTGTTTGGCTCAGCGGCGCGACGTCGAGAAGGACGGCGTTGTTCGGCGACGCGCGAGCCGCCGCGTTTCCGTAGTCGCCGAAATCCTTGAGCAGCACTGTCGTCCGCTCCCACGGCGTCCAGTTGAATTTCTTCTCGTGGAAGCGGAGCGCGTTGGTGAAGGCTCGGCCGATGTAAGGCGTCAGATAGGTCTGCGCGGGATCGAAATACAGCAGCTCAAGATCGTGAGTGTCGATCTCGCTGAGATCGATGCCCGACGCGTCCGGCGGAACGTGAGCGGGCCCCTCCTTAGGCCGGGGAGATGTCGGCTCAGCCGGTCTCTCCGGCTTGGTTACCGGTTCCTCGATCGTGGTCGTGTCGGGCTGGGGTGGGGGCGGCTTCTGCTGCGCTTGGGCGAGTGCGGGGGCCGAACCCCCGCACCACGCCGCGGCGATTGCTGCGGCCACAAATGCACGCGGCCGCGCGCCGTACCCCCGCATGTCCCCCCTTCAGGCGCCCCCTGGCGCCGTTACTGAGCCGCAGCCGCGTTGACCGCGTTGGCCAGATCACCGCTACGAACGGCCGATGCGAACGCTGCGTTGGTTACGAGCGCCTGGAAGTTCGCATCATGGCCTAGCGTTTCGAACGCCTTCGCGTTTGCCGCAAACAGCTGAAGCGCTGACGGATTACCGGCCAAGGCCTGGAAGGCCGCGCTGTTCTGGCTCATCACTGCGAACGCCTGCGGATAGGCCGCCGCGAGCGAGGCCGCGCGGGCGTCGATCGCCTTGGCATCCGCCGCAGCTGCTGCTGCCGCCTGCGAATTTAGTGCCGCTGCTGCACTAGCTGCGGTTTGCACCGCCTTCGCATTAGCCGCGAACTTCTCGAACGCGCCGGCATTGGCCGCGACGGCCGCCATCAGCTTGTCGTTGAACGCCGCCTGGAAGCTGGCGTTCGACGAAGCCAATGCGTCGAACGCCTTGGCGTTGGCTGCGAGCGATTGGAAGAAGCTTGCATCGCTCTTCAGCGCGTTCATCGCCTTCGCATCGGCCGCTAGCGACTGGAACGAAGCCGCCTGGCTCGCCATCACGCTGTTCGCAGCGGCATTCGCCGCCGCGGCCTGGAACGCCGGCGCATTGCCGGCAAACTTCGCGAACGCCTGCGCATTCTGCAGCATTACCTGGAACGCTGCATCGTGACCGGCTAGCGCAGCGAACGCCTGCGCATGATCGGCGACCGCCTGCACTGCTGCAGGCTGCGATGCGAGAACCTGGAAATTCGCCGCATTGCCGACCAGCGCCTGCACGGCGCCGGCATTGGCACCGCCGAATGCCGCGTTGATCGACTGCGCTTGGTTGACTGCCGACTGCAACGCGCTCGGATTACCGGCGAGGCCCTGGAAGGCCGCCGAATTGGCCGCCATCGACTGTAATGCCGCCGTTTGCGCTCCGGCCCAGTTACCGCCGCCATAAGCCTGGAAGGCCCTGGCATTGGCCGCGAGGGACTGGAAGAAGCTGGCGTCGCTCTTCAGCGCGTTCATCGCCTTCGCATCGGCCGCGAGCGATTGGAACGAAGCCGCCTGGCTCGCCATCACGCTGTTGGCCGCGGCATTCGCCGCCGCTGCCTGGAATGCCGGCGCATTGCCCGCAAACTTGGCGAACGCTTGCGCATTCTGCAGCATCACCTGGAATGCGGCGTCATGACCGGCCAGCGCTGCAAACGCGGGCGCATGAGTAGCCAGGACGGAAAAGGCGGCCGGTTGGGATGCGAGAACTTTGAACCCGTCCGCATTGTGCGCGAGCGCAGCCGCAGCCTGCGAACCCACCGCATTGGCCGCACCGTTATTGGCGCCCATTTGCTGCGCTGCATGCGCGAGCGCACCGAACGCAGCCGGATTGCCGGCCAAGGCCTGGAACGCCGGCGCATTTGACGCGAGCGCGGCCATTGCGACCGGGTTGGACGCGAGCGCCTGGAAGTTCGCATCGCGCACCAGCGTGCGGAACGTCGGGTTATGGACCATCGCCTCGAACGCGTCGGTCTGCATCAGTTGCGGTACCGACGTGTCGCCCAGGGTGACGTCCTTGTCGCCCACCTGCGCATTCACATAGCGCTGCGATGCGCCGACCGTGCCTTCACTCGGACCGAGCGGCGGATAGACGCGCCCGAGACCATACGCCCCGATACCGACCGCGATCACCGCCGCGCCGGTTAGAATCATCTTACGGTTATTGGACGTCGAAAGACTGCTTGCCATTGGTTGCCCCCTTGACTGAGTCAAGGCGGCTATTTTGCAGATTTGTTAACGCAAAGTCAACGAAAGTCGGCGGCCAGACAATTCACGTTAGTGCTGTTATATCATTGAAATTTCGTTGATTTTTCTGGGCAAGCATCGCCGTATGCGCGAATCTTGCTTTGGTTTTAACCATTTAGCGCAAGCTCACCGAAACCGCGTTTCCGTATCTCCTTCGCCGAAGTGTGAGGGAGAAGGCGATGCGCTTTTTCGCGATGGCGACGGCTGGTTTGCTGCTGTTCGGTGGCGCCGCCTTTGCCGACCCGCCGAAGGCCGATCCGAAACAACCGGCGCCTCGGGCCGATTCGCAGCCTCGTCCGGCAACCCTCATGCTTGCCTCAGCCGAAACTGTCCGCGGTCTTGCCGAAACCGCGCCGACTCCAGTCAAGCGCCGTGTCGCTCCGCGAGTTACGACCTGCCGCTGCGGCGATCCTCAGACGCCCCCCAATCCGGACGGCGAATAGGTTACTTCCCAGTTGCGGCGATCTGCGCCTTGGGCATCCTGATCACCGGAATATCGCCATCTCCCACCGCCGCGAATGCCGACCAGTAGAAGGGATGTGACGTCTTTTCGTCATCCATCAGTTGGCGCTGCGACAGGCGTAGCGCGGTCACTGTCGGCGTGCCTGGCGGAGCCGAGAACAACCCTGTGATCAGCCGCTGCGTGGCGTTGTAATCGTCCGGAACCGGCCAATGACTGGCAACCACCAACCTTCCGCCGGCGCCGACGAACGCGCGCACGAGCCCGTCAAGCGCAACGTCGCCGCCGGTTGACAGGCCTGCCTGCGCCGTCGCTGCGGCACTGGCCTTCCCGGCCGTGTCGCATGCCGAGAGGATCACGACGTCGGCGTCGAGGTGCAGGTCGAAAATGTCCTTGAAGGTTAGCAGGCCATTGGAGCCCGCGCCGCCGAAGCTGGTGAGGAGCGCTGGCTGGGCCGCGCACTTGGCCGCACGCGCAGTCACCACGCCGTGGGTGGCGAAGTGAAGGATACGATATTGGTCGAGGTCGGCCCGCGCCTTGATCGCCGTGTCCGTGAACTGGTCACGGGTCATGATTTGCACGCCGTTCGGATCATATTGCCTCAAGAGCGATCCAGCGATCTCCAGCTCCTTGGCCGAAATGGGGTGCGCCCATGACGACAAAGGGAGGATGCAGTCGCGGTCGGCGGCGGATGGTATTTGCCCCTCCGACAAGGACGACGGTGGCGTATTCTCGCCGAGGCCCAGATATTCGTGGCGGCCTGCCGAAGGAGGAACGCTTCGCAGCTGCGCGAACGAGCGCGGACTGACCGATGTGCTGATGTCACGATCCCGCCCGAGCCAGGAGACGCCGCGGAAATCATAGGCTGCCTCATCGCCCGTACTTGCTCGCTGGTTGTAAGCATCGACCGAAGCCTGATCCATCGCCAGCAGGTTGATCGGCAGGCGCAACATCGCGCCGTCTGGCTCAAAGATCAGATGCTTCACCGAGGGTAAAGCCGCGGCGAAAGCCCCGAACAGCTCGCCGTAGAGCTGATGCGACAAGGCGACGTCGAATGGATAGGTCGTGCGCTGCCCGTTTTCGACCTTCGAGATGGTATCGCGCAGGGCATCGACCTGCTCGTTAAGTTGGTTACTCGTCACATCCAGCTTCACCGCGTGGGCCGCTTCGGGCGTCACCATCATCGCGTAAACATGATCGCCGACGATGGTCATGCGGTAATAGGCCTCGCCCGGACGCAGCACCTTTTGCAGGTCCCCGAGGGGGATCGTGTCGCTGGAGACGGCGCGGAACCGCGGGAAGTTCGATAGCGCGGCCTGCGTTGTCAGCTGCTCCTTCTGCGAAGTGTCGAGCGTTGCTCGAAGCACGCGCGCCCGCACTTGTTCCTGCGGCGACAGCTTGGCGAGGTCGTCGAGCCGCGCAAGCTCGATGCGCGCGCGCTCGGCCTGGCGGGTGAGCGTCACCGCCTGGCGGAAGAGGCGCGACGCTTCGTCAGTGCCGCCGGTCAGCTCGCGAGCGAGCACCGCCTGCGTCTGGGCAAGGCCCGGCCGCACCATCAGCTGGGTCGCCGCAAAAATCTCCGCAAGCGCCTTGGGGTCATCGCCCTTCTTCAGCAGCAGGTCGACATAGGGGCGCAGCACATTGGCGAAGCTTGGCGGCAGGTTGCTGGTGTCAGGCTGCGAATGGACGATCTCGCTGAACATCGTTTCAGCCGTCGCGAGCTGGCCGCTGCGCGCAAGGTAGCCGGCAAGGCGTGCTCTCGCATTGAGCAACACCGCCGTGCCCGGATAATTGACGTCGAGCAAAGCCACTGCGTCGCGATAAAGCTTGTCGGCTTCGGCACGGTCGCCGCCCTCCTCGGAGATTGCGCCAAGGTCACCGAAGATTTGCGCACGCATCCACAGGATCGAAGCGACCTTGCCACCGCGCACGGCCTGCAATTGGGCATCGGCGCGGCGAAGTGCTTCGCGGGCGCCTGCGCGGTCGCCGGTCAGGCGCAGCGACGTGCCACGCAGTTGAAGCGCCTGGCCCTCAAGGATCTCGATCTTCTCGGCCGGGAGCAGCTCGTCGGACTGGACCCCGAGCTGTTGGCCGAGCTTGGAATCCGCGTTGAGGCGCTTGGCCATGACATTGTCGATCTCTAGCCGGCTCGCGGCTGCGTTCTCATCGTCGGCGACACCCTTGGGCAGCGGCTTGTCGAGCTCGGCGAGGGCGGCCTTGGGATCGCGCTGGTTGAGCTCGTGAATTGCGCGATAATTGCGCAGGCGACGGGCCACGACAGGGTCCCTGCCGACCAGCTCGGAAGCGCGCGAGAAGAGAGAATTGGCCTCTGCGAAACGGCCGAGGTTCGATTTCTGAAGCGCCTCGTTGACCAGTGCCTCGGCTCTGCTCTGCGGCGCGTCGCCGGAGCCGCTGCTGGCGGCCGCGAAAAATTCGGCGGCCTCAGCGTAACTGCCGGCGTTGTTGCGGCGATAGGCTTCTTCGAGCGCCTTGTCGGGCGCAAGCGTTCCAGCCTGGACTCTGGCAAAGGCCGCAGGGTCGCCAAGACCGGTCGTCGCGATGGAAATCTCGCCCTTCATCGGCTGGTCGGCGAGGAGGCTTCTGAGCCCGAGCTGGACCGCGCTGTCGTATCCGGCGAGCCCCTCGGCGGCGAAGAACAGCTTGCCCCGGCGCAGCTGATAGGCACGATAGGCGACGTCGGCATCCTTGAGCTTACACTCGACGACGTCGACGGCGCCGATGCCCTGCACGTTGCCGCGCTGCGACGGCTGGCAGTTTGCACGAGTGGCTCGCTCATTCGCAACGCGATCAGCGGCATCGCTCGTTGATTGGAGCTTGTAGAGCTTTCCGATGGGTAGCGCGGCGTCGCGGCAGGTGATCGAATAGCCCGCGTCGAACATGCGGGTCAGCGCCGGGTCATTGGTCAGGCTTTGCGCGGAGCAGAAACTCGTGCCCGAACTGCCGATGCGCCAACTGTCGCGGACGCTCAGGGGCGTCGCGCCCCAGCTTGAGGCTCCCGCGCCGGCGAGGCCGGCGATTGCCGCGATCGCGATCGCTATCTTGCGCATCTGATCCTCCGATCAGTCCTGGGGCCCTGGGCCCACATTGTTCGTGTCCATGCCGCCGCTTGTGACCGGCTGCTCGAGGTCGGTCTTTATCTGGACGGGCCCGCTATTGATCAGCCCGAGCGCGGCATCGGTGCTGCCGTCGTCGCTGTCGGAATCGCCCTTGTCCTTCTTCTTGCTCTGCGACTGCTGCTGATTCTCGGCCTGTTGCTGTTCCTGCTGCTGCTGGCTCGGGTCGCCCGTGGCGATCTCGGTCGTCGGATTTGCCACCTGCTGGATCGGGCCAAGCACCGTCTCCGAACCCTGCACGGCCGGCGGGGGTGTCGGCGGCGGAGG
>Ga0207678_10002706_pt1 | contig 16075 bp, 15 predicted proteins | sample KBSC63metaG_FD_184319 | JGI IMG/M metagenome (GOLD analysis project Ga0207678, IMG submission 184319) | Corn rhizosphere microbial communities from Kellogg Biological Station, Michigan, USA - KBS C6-3 metaG (SPAdes) (version 2) | ecosystem: Host-associated > Plants > Roots > Rhizosphere > Soil ...
ACCTTGTATCGATCGCTTGCCCACCCGGATGATCCGAGCCCCCTGCTTGCCATGGAGCAAGATACGGATGTCTCCGCCCCTCTACACGCGAATTGGCCTGGCCGGCGCCGTGGCCGTCGTGCTTGCATTGGCGGGCATCGCCGCCGCACAGACGCTTGCAAAGACCAAGCTGACTACTGCCAGCAGCATGAACTTGCCCGACTATCTCGTTCCGGTCACCGATCCCGACACCGGCGCCACGATCGTCCGGATAACAACCCCGGGGCCCTTGGGCGCTGGCCTGGCCTGCCAACGAGCCTATTGCACCCACCGATATTCGAGCGCGCAGGCCTGGAACGCAGACCAGACTCTGCTTCTGATCGCCAACGGTTGTAACGGGCTCTGCTTTCTGGACGGACGGACATACGTTCCGCTGTTCCGCCGGCAGCGTGAAGACGAGTGCGAATGGCACCCGCGCGATCCCGAGCGCATGATATGCGTGATCGGGCGCAAGATCTCGCTCTGGACGCCGCGAACCAATGCCGAAGAGATCATGCTGATGGCCGAGGGCTATCGCGGCCTTCAGTTCGGACCGGGCAAGGGCAATCCCTCTCAGGATGGCCGGCGCATCGCCGTGCGGGGCACGCGCGCCGACGGCGTCGTCGTCGCATTCGCGTTTGACCTCGTGAGCCGACAGAAGTTTCCGGATATCGAGGTGGGGAAACTGCCCGGGCGAGACGGCGTTTGCGAGATATCTGCCCTGGGCAGCTACATCAGATGCAGCCGCTGGGTCGACGGAAAGGATGAGGCATTCATCTATACCGTCGCAGGCGATCTGGTGCAGAGCTGGACCGAACATCATCGTCCGAGTCATGGCGACATGGCCGTGGACACAGACGGACGCGAGGTATACGTCGGAATCAGCAAAGCTGATCCCGACATATACCAGGTGATCAAGCGCCGGCTGGATGACGGCGTGGTTACCGCCCTTGCTCCGCGTGGAGAGGCCTCGCATGCGTCCACGCGCGCGATCCACTGGCCCGGCTGGGTGATTCTAAGCTATGGCGGCGATCCAGCCGAGATCGCCCAGCTACCAAAGTTTGCGCCCTTCGCTCGGGAAGTCATTGCTCTGCGAATTGACGGCAGTGGCGAATTCCGACGCATTGCGTACACACGCAACGTCCCGCATGACTACTGGAGCGAGACTCACGGCTCGCCGTCGCCTGACGGTTCCCAGGTGATCTGGTCGAGCAATTGGGGGGTAGCGGGCGGCCCCGTGTTCGACTTCGTAACACGTCTCGATGCCCCCGATCGGACCAGCGCCTTGTCCCGATAATGATCGGCGGCGGCTCCGTCAGGCGTGACCCACACGAGCTAATGAGCCCGCTGCCGATGTGCGCGCTCGCGCCCGGATCGCCTTGTTGGCTGCCTTGATAACCGAGGGACGCAGGATCTGGAGCGCGTCCCGGATCGTCGCCCCCCAGGACTGGTGGCGAAATCTTCCGCGCAATCTTGCAACCCGCAATGCACGCACGACCGTCTCAGGATCCGGAAGCCCTCGCTTGTCCTCGACCAGGCTCCAGGTCAGATTCTTGAGATCAAGGGTCTCCTCATCGATCTGAGAGAACGATTTGGAAGCGGTAATGTTCGCGTGGTCCGTCATATCGTAGAAGATCAAGCCGTCGTCGATCGCCACCATGTCGCCATGACAGGCGAGGTCGACGAAGAACAGCTGGTCCACTCCCCACCGGATCGACTTGTAGTTTCGCATCAGACAACCCGCCTGGATGACCTCGCTGTTGATCAGCAGGGTCGACGGAACAATTCCCAGCACCCGGGTCTTGCCGACCAAATAGAGATCAGTCAGGCACTGCTGGCTCGAATACAGCGTGACCTGCCCTCCCCGACGGTATTTTATGCCTTCATCCTGAACGAGATGAGATGTGGAGGTCATGAACGCAGCGGCGGGATACGTCCTCGCCAATTCCGCAAAGGTCTCGAGCGATCCCGGCACCAGCCAGTCGTCGTCATGCAACACTTTGATCCAATGACCGCGGCATGCGAGCATTGCGCTGTTCGTATTCTCAACCTGGCCCCGTCCCCGGTGGTTCTGGACAATTCGAATACGGGAATCGCTCCGAGCGTATTCAGACAGAATGCTCCAACTGACGCCTTTGGGACCTTCGTCGTCGCTGATCACCATTTCCCAGTCGGCGTAGTTCTGCTGCAGCACGCTTTCAATCGTACGGCGTATCATATCCGGTCGACGGAAGGTTGGTATGGCCACCGAAATCATGGGGCGGGCGTCCGGATCTCGAATGCTCTCCGACCCGTCGGGCTGCAACAGGTTCATCGCTTTTCCCTCAAGCTCAGTTCAGTTCATTTCATTCAAGCAGTCGACCTGACGACCCCGCGATCGGCTCCGCAGAAAACCGACCTCATCGCGTTGCACCGCGTCCTTCTTGATGAGCAGTGAACGTCAAGACCGACCGAATTACACACGACGAACGCTAGGTAGCGGCATGGGACTGGTCATCCTTCATTCGCATGACGATGATCATCCCCAGACGCGAGGTCTCGAAGCGGTCAGCTAGGTCGGCAAGATCACGGCGGGACCGGGAGATCCAGAATCGAACGATCGATACCATCATGCAAATGAAGGATGGCCGGGCGCTCCGGTCAGCCTAGGCTCTGCCGAGCAGCTAACCGCTAGAGATGGGTGGCCCCTTGCACAAATTGCATCAACTGCTCGCTCGAATTCAAGAGGAGCCCGACAAGGCTCGATTCCTGCTATCGCGCGGACTGTGGGTGAGCGGACTGTGCCGCTTTATCACCTTCGGCTTTCCTGCCGGATACAGAATGCGTTTCTATCCCAGCTCCATGTCCGCAGGACTCTGGCGCAACCGGAACCTTCGCGCCGAAGACGCCGACTTCGTCGGATCTTACCTGCAGCCCGGAGAAACCTTCGTCGATGTCGGCGCGAATGTCGGACAGTTGAGCCTCGCGGCCGCCATGCGGGTTGCCCGATCCGGTCGAGTCATCGCTATCGAAGCACATCCGCGCATCTGCAAATACCTGCTGGGCAACATTCGCCTGAACGGATTGACCGTCGAGGTCCACAACACGGCGATCGGCAGCGCCGAAGGCGAGCTCGTCTTCACGGACTTTCGGAGTGACGACATGAACTTCGCATGCGCTACTCCTCCGGCCGGCATCGCGGCGCTCCGAGTTCCAGTACGAACGCTCGATTCGATCGTCGGAAATCGGGCGATCGATCTCCTGAAGGTCGATGTCGAAGGGTTCGAAGTCGATCTTCTCAAGGGCGCCGCCCAGACCATTTCCAATTGCCGATGTCTGTACATAGAGGATTCTGAGCTCAACCTTCGGCGGGCCGGCACCTCGCGTGCGGAGCTGTATGACCGACTGACCGATCACGGGTTTGAGCTCTTCCATCTCAGGGCGGGACGACTGGAGCCGGCGTCTCCTGACGTACCCGGACCGGACGACGATAACCTTATCGCCGTCAGACCATCCGCCTTGTCGGATTTGCTCGCGCGGACCGGCCTTCGGCTTGCACAGCTCACGTCCCCATCGCCTGTAGATCGGCGTCTCCCGTCGGCGCGGCTTGCGTGAGCATCCATCATCCGCCCACAAGCCACGCGCATCACAGCTGGGTTCCGGCCCCACGATCGGGCTCCATGCGTCGTCTATTCCGCAAGCACGAGCTGTTCATGCAAACTCTCCTTCGATTCCGCGACACTTCAGTCAGCGTCATGCGAACGAATGATGGCGCGCACCCCTCTCCATCCTACGATCGAATCGAAATAGATCGCACCGTCGTCGCGACGATCTTGCCGTTTTTGAAATGAATTCTGGACCGAGGAAGTTCTTCATGGCCGCGAAACCGGCGACCGGTCCGACGCGGACAAGGGCTCTTGTTCGTGCAGCGGCGGGCGTCTCCGCCCTCGCACTCACCGGCCAGCTCATGCTCGTAGCGGCCATTCCCATCCTTACCCGGCTCTATTCGCCGGAGGATTTTGGAATATTCACGATCTATCTCTCAATCGTAAACATCGTCGGCGCGATAGCCGGACTTCGCTTCAGTACGTCTCTGTATGTGGTTGAGGACAGAGCTCACGCGCTGGTCGCGCTCAAGCTCACGCTCGTGGCGGTCTGCTTTACGACCTCTGTTGTGCTAACCGCGGGATACCTGCTGTCGGACGTGGTGCCAGCACGACTGCAACATCTTACCTACCTCGTACCCATCGGGATGGCTGCGGTCGGCGTTGCCGACGCAATGAACTGCTGGTGCTTGCGCTTCAATCATATGCGTGACTTCGGCATGGGCCGCCTGATCCTGCCGGCGTCGATGGCAGTGCTCCAGGTGAGCTTCGGCCTCGCGCACCTCGGGGACGGCGCAATGATCCAAGCCCACATCCTGAGCCAGGCTGTGTTGATCGCATTTCTCTGCGTCCGGCTCCTGAAATGGGAGGACATCCGCCGCATCGCGCAAGCCCCGTGGGGTTCGGTCGCGGCGACGGCGCGGCGAGAGTACAAATTTCCCCTGTTCGAGCTGCCCTCGGCCCTTGCGGGATTCGCGATCATCAATCTCCCCGCAATCTTCATAGGCTCGCTATTCGGTACCGCATTCGCGGGGCATTTTGGCGTCGCCGCCCGTCTCGTGACCGGTCCGGTCACCCTGATCGCCTTGCCGCTCAGCAATGTCTTCGTCGCCGAGGCCAGCAAAGACTTCGACCGTCATCATCTGCTCGGCACCGCATGCGGCCTGTTGGTCGTTGCGGCCGGCCTGATCGTTCTGCCGGTGCTCGGCCTTGGATTTATCTCCCCCTACGTCGTCGTTCCGCTGCTCGGAGAATCCTGGATACCTACGGGTCAGATCATGGGCGCCCTGGCGCTCATGTGCGCCGCACAAGCCTTGTCGACGCCCATTCAGGAAGTTCCGACTCTTTTTCGTCGTCAGGAACTGCGTCTGCTGGTTGATCTGGTGCGGGCCGTGTTTGTATTTGGCCCACTTCTCATCGGTGCTCACCTCGGCCTCGACCCGTTGCAGGTGATCTACATGATGGCCGCCGGAGGAGCTACCGGCTACGCCCTGGGAATTATCGTGGCGCTGTTTCTCTTGAATGGGCCTGGCGGCGCGCGGACGTCGGGCGCACCGATCAATGGGCCTGTGTGACCCAGAGGGTCGAAAGAGCATGCCCCGAACTTCGCGTCCGCTCGAGGAGGCGGCACATGGACGACAGACGCGCTGGAGCAAAAATAACCAATTTCCTGGGCGCGACCATGTGCTTCATGCAAATGAATGATGAGAGGATTTTCAACGTCTTCATACTCCAATTTTGGAGCTCGGTCAGTCGGTTGCATGCCAATGAAGCTACGGCCATTGATTGATACAGGCGAGGATTTGGCTTCTCCGCCCTCGTGCATTGTGGCGGCGGCGCCGCCCGTGCTTTTCCTACTGCCCGGCTCTCTTGGTTATGGAGCCAGCCTCGCCGCCCTGACAGCCTCAATCCGCGAAATTGCACATGTCGTTCCGATCCGCTACCCGGATCTCGGCAAGATATTGCAGGGTCAGGACAGCGTTTGCGATATGGCTGCTGCTGCCGTGGAGCAGATCAATCGCATCCAGCCGCGCGGCCACATCAGACTTCTCGGTCATTCCCTCGGTGGGGCGGTCGCCTTCGAGGTCGCGACGCGAATGTTTGCCGCCGGCCGCTCGGTGAAGTTTTTCGGAATTCTCGATACAAGCCTCATGGGCGAGCGCAGTTCTGCATGGGAGACGTTGACCCGCACGATCCGTCGAATCCGCAACAACCGGGTCACCGCGCCCCGGATGGTCTGCCGGGCCCTCGCCAAGGCAACCGTTGCGATCGGCCATGAAGCTAACCTGGCCCGGATGCTCGATCGCCGCGCGAGGGGGCAGTTCGATCTCACGTCGTTCAGGCTCAAGCAGGAATTGCAGGAAGTCTTGCGCGCGAAGGCCTACTTCCGCTGGTTGGCGGAGCCGAAATCGATGCTGCCGTTCTCCGCCGTTCTGTTCCGATGCCAGCGAAAGAAGATGCCGCAAACTCTGGGATGGGATCGTGCGTTTGCCCAGATCGATGTCGTCCCAAGCGCAGGCACTCACACCGATCTGGTCATGCCGCCCTACCTCGCGATGAACTTGCACCTCGTCCAGAAGGCGCTGTCGCAAACCTACTCACCGGCCGAGTTTCCCCAGAGAGAGGCGGATTGTTCAAGTGACCTTGCAAGCAGCCCACAGCCAAACCGAACCCGCGTTCAGTAAAGACGCCCTGGTCCTGGATGCGCCATTGGAGGTCGCGCGCATCGTCGCGTTCTTGCGCGACCGTGTCCTTGGCGTGCTTGGCCGACGCGGAGCCATCGTCGGACTGTCCGGCGGCATCGACAGCTCCGTGGTCGCAGCGCTCTGTGCGCGCGCATTTGGAAATACGAAGGTCCTCGGCCTCCTGATGCCCGAGCGCGATTCGTCTTCCGATTCGCTGAGGCTCGGCCGGGCCGTTGCTACGCAACTGCGCCTCACGACGGTCGTCGAAGACATCGCACCGGCTCTCGAAGCATTGGGCGCGTACCGCCGGCAGCGAGAGGCGATCCAAGCCGTCGTACCCGAGTATGGAATCGACTGGAAGTGCAAGCTGGTGCTTGGCTCGGGCTCGGAGAGCGCCGGCATCAACATCACCCGTCTGACCGTACAAGACCCGGACGGCGAAACCTCCACCGTGCGTCTCCCGCCCGAGGTCTACCTGCAGATCGTTGCTGCAACCAACTACAAGCAACGGGTCCGCAAGATGACCGAGTACTATCACGCGGACCGTCTGAAATATGCCGTGATAGGTACGCCAAACCGGCTCGAGCACGATCAAGGCTTCTTCGTGAAGCAGGGTGACGGGGATGCGGACGTCATGCCGATTGCGCATCTCTACAAGAGCCAGGTCTACCAACTGGCCGAATACCTTGGCATCGACGACGAGATCAGGCGACGGCCGCCGACGTCCGACACATTCTCGCTGCCGCAGAGCCAGGAGGAGTTCTATTTCGCTGCCCCGTATCGATTGACTGACGTTTGCATGTACGCGGTCAACCACGGCATTTCCGCCGACAACGTGGCCGAGGCCGTAGGTCTGGCCACAGCGCAGGTGCAGAAGGTCTTCAAGGACATCACTTCCAAGCGTCGGGCGACGCGCTATCTTCACAGCCCGCCTCTACTCGTTGATGCGGTAATCGAGGACTAGACGGCATGTGCGGCATCGCCGGCATCGTGGCGCTGAGTGCGAACGCTCCGAGTCCTTCGCGGAGAGCGCTGTTGCGGATGGCCGGGGCGCTTGCACATCGCGGGCCAGACGAGCGAGGCCTCTACCGGGACCAACGCGCGGGCCTGGCGCACGCCCGGCTCTCGATCATCGACATAGCGGGCGGACAACAGCCTCTCTCCGATCCCGGCGGGCCCGCCTGGATCGTGTTCAACGGCGAGATCTTCAACTATGTCGAGCTGCGCGAGCAGCTGATCTCGCTCGGCCATCGCTTCCGCACCCGCAGCGACACGGAGGTCGTGATTCAGGCCTATCGCGCCTGGGGCGAGGCAGCATTCGAACGGATGAACGGGCAATGGGCCCTTGCCATCTGGGACGCCTCCGCCGGCCGCCTCGTCTTGTCCCGTGACCGGACCGGAATCTGTCCGCTCTATATCTGCAACCATCAAGGCCAACTCTACTTCGCCAGTGAGATCAAGGCCATCTTCGCGGCAGATCCGGCAATCCCTCGGGCATTCGATCCAGCAGGCATCGACCAGACCTTTACCTTCTGGAGTAGCGTGCCGCCGCAAAGCGTGTTTCAGGGGATCACGGAAATTGAACCGGGACACGTCCGCAGTTACGTGCGCGGCGCGGTCCGGGACCGCGCATTCTGGACTCCGTGCTATGCGACCCGGTCCGACGAGCATCGCATTTCGTCTGCCGGCTGCAATGATGATGTGATCGATGCTGTGCGTAGCGCATTGGAGGCGGCTACGGCGCTCCGAATGGTGCGGTCCGACGTCCCCGTGGGAAGCTATCTCTCCGGTGGTCTCGACAGTTCGCTTGTTGCAGCATTGGGAAGCCGGTTTGCGGGCAGGCGCTTCCAGACGTTTTCCGTGCGCTTTGCCGACGCTGAGTATGACGAGACCTCCTATCAGCGCCTGATGGCACGCACGATTGCGAGCGAGCACCACGAGCTCATGGTCTCGCGACAGGATATCGCCGAGGTATTTCCCAAGGTCATCTACCACACTGAGCGGCCAATCCTGCGGACCGCCCCTGCACCGCTGTTCCTGCTCTCGAAGCTCGTACGCGAGCGCGGCATCAAGGTCGTGCTGACCGGCGAAGGCGCAGATGAAATGTTCGCCGGCTACGATGTGTTTCGGGAAGGCAAGATCCGCCGTTTCTGGGGCCGCCAGCCGGCCTCAACGCGGCGCGCCGCCCTCCTGAGCCGGCTCTATCCCTACATCTCGCGATCGCCGGTCCACATGCAGGCCATCGCGCTAAAGTTCTTCGGACACGGCATTTCTGCCCCGGATGCGCCCGGCTTCGCTCATTCTCCGCGTTGGCGCAGCACGAGCGCGATCAAGCGCCTGTTCTCCGCAGACATGCGCGCGGCGACTTCGCGAGCCGACCCGGTGACCGAACTGCTCGATCGTCTGCCACCGGATTTTTCCCGCTGGACGCCGCTCGCACAAGATCAGTACCTCGAGACCAAGACGCTCCTGGCCGGGTACCTGCTCTCCTCCCAGGGAGACCGGATGCTGATGGCGCACTCGGTCGAGGGACGCTTTCCATTCCTTGACGACGACGTCGTCGAGCTCGCGAACTCCCTTCCGGACGCCTGCAAGCTTCGTATCCTCGACGAGAAGCACGTCCTTAAGCGTGTAACACAGTCGCAGGTTCCACCAGAGATCGTCACACGCAAGAAGCAGCCCTACCGGACCCCCAATGCGCTCTGCTTCGTCGACAGGGATGCCCCCCCTTATGTCGACGAAGCGCTTTCAAGCGCAAGCGTCCGCGCCGCCAACATCTTCGACCCGGTGGCGGTCGAACGGTTGCGCACCAAGTGCCAAGCTCATGCGCACGCCGGCGGTGGCGACCTGTCCAATTTCGACAACATGGCGCTCGTCGGCATCTTGTCCACTCAGCTCCTGTTCCAGCAATTCGTCGCGGACCGGCCGGAAGCACCGCATCGCCTCGAGCTCAGTGTGGACGTCGACCGCCAGGACGTACCGGGAGTTTACGCATGATCAACAATCCCGTGCCGCTCCTGCACGATTACCTGATCAACTCGGCCCATCAAAACGGCGCGAAGGTCGCGCTCGTATGCGACGGTCATCGGGTCACGTACGACCAGCTCGAGGCGTGGTCAAATGCGGTCGCGCACCACCTGGTCGAGGCCGGCGTCGAGCACGGCGATCGTGTGATGATCTTTGCCGACAACACCGTCGAGGCAGCCGTCAGTTTCTGGGCCGTCCTCAAGGCCAACGCGATCGTATGCCTCATCAACCCTCTCACAAAACCCGACAAGCTCGGCTATCTCCTCAACGACTGCCAGCCGAGTGCGCTCATTACGCAAACGCGCCTCTATGCGACGTTCCGCGAACCTGCACGACATTGCCCGTCCTTGCGCCGCGTGATCGTGTCCGGCCCTATCGACGACGCCGATTTGAACGCACTGCCGCATGCCGTGCGATGGAACACTGTAACGGCCACCGAGCACGACGCCGCACCCGCGCGCCGCTGCATCGATATCGATCTCGCCGCCATTGTCTACACCTCGGGCTCGACCGGCGAGCCCAAGGGGGTGATGCTGACGCACCGGAACATGATGACGGCGTGTACGTCGGTTTCGTCGTATCTGGACGTCCGTGACGATGAGGTCATCCTCAACGCTCTGCCACTCGCCTTCGACTACGGCCTGTATCAGATGATCATGGCCGTACGCGCCGGAGCGCGCCTTGTTCTCGAGCGCTCGTTTGCTTTCCCCGCCGAGACGCTCCGGCGTGTTGCGGAAGAGAGAGTGACGGGTTTTCCCGGCGTGCCGACGATGTTCTCGACTCTGCTGCAGCTTGAGTCGTTGAAGAGTTACGATCTATCCAGCATTCGCTACGTGACGAGCACCGGTGCCGCACTGCCGGTCCGGCACCTGGTGCACCTGAGACACACGTTCCCCGGCGCCCGCATCTACTCCATGTACGGTCTTACCGAATGCAAACGCTGCACCTACCTGCCGCCGGAGGATCTCGATCGGAAGCCGTCGAGCGTAGGAATTGCCATCCCAAATACCGAAATGTGGATCGTCGACGAGCGTGATCAACGGGTCGGCCCCGGCATCGCCGGACAGCTGGTGATCCGCGGTGCGACCGTCATGAAGGGCTATTGGCGAAAGCCCGAAGCTACTGCGAAGAAACTCAAGCCCGGACCGCTTCCCGGCGAGCAGGTGCTTTACACCGGCGACTACTGTCAGATGGACGCCGACGGATATCTGTACTTCGTCAGCCGGAGCGACGAGGTCATCAAATCTCGCGGCGAGAAGGTCGCGCCCAAGGAGGTGGAGAGCGCTTTGCTCGACATTGCCGGCATAAGAGAAGCGGCAGTCGTCGGCGTTCCCGACGATCTGCTCGGCCACGCGATCAAGGCATTCGTGGTCATCGACCAGGGGCGGCCGATCGACGCCAAGCAGATCCAGCGAGAATGTCAGAAGCGCCTCGAGAGTTTCATGGTCCCCAAGTACGTCGTTATCGTGCCGGAACTGGCGCGCACGGATACGGGCAAGATCAACAAGAGAGAACTCATCACGGGATAGCTTGTGGACGACCAATCGACGAACCGCTTTCATATGGAGCACCAACGCAATGACACTGGTCTTGGCACCCGACCGCTGCAAGGAGCAAATCCGCGCTTTTCTGACATCGAATTTCTACATCAGCGACATCGCGGCGCTGAACGACGACGCTTCCCTGCTCGACCAGGGGATCATCGATTCGACCGGAGTGCTCGAGGTGGTCGGGTTCATCGAGACGACCTTCGGCATCGCCGTCGACGACAATGAGATCCTGCCCGAAAATCTCGATTCAATTCGGGGCATGGCACGTTACATCGCCAGCAAGGTTAACTTGGCCGCCGATACCTGACCGACCGGCGCGTTCGGCAAGCAGAGGAAACGAGCTGTCCTGTGACTCGATCGCGGCTTGGCGCCCCGGGGGTTCACCCGGCCGCCGAGTGCGGCGTTTTTTCGCCCTTCGCGAACCCTTCCGCATTAGCCCCTTGGCCAAGGCGGATCCCGTGTCTTCCGGAGAGGTACGCCTCGGCTGCACGACTGCGTGGACAACCCGCCGGCATTCCTCCGCCGTCCGATTCCAACGCTCTCATGCAAACGAACGAAGACGCAGGCATGGTTTGCTCCTACCTTTTTCCTTGAGAAGCATATCTCGTTTTTTTGAAGCGTATTTTTTTGAGTACATGGAGGTTCAGATGAAAGCGGTAGTTCAGTGCGGCGGCAGAGGAACTCGACTTCGTCCACATACGTCCATTTTGCCAAAACCCCTCATGCCAATCGGCGCCCGTCCCGTCCTCGAGCTCGTTCTCAAATGGTTGAGACGGAACGGGATCGGAGAGGTCTTCGTCACCACCGGTTATCTGGGCCATCTGATCCGCAGCGTCTGTGGTGACGGCAGCCAGTGGAACATGCAGATCACGTATACGCAGGAGCTCGAGCCGCTCGGCACGATCGGCCCGCTGTCATTGCTGCGAGAACAGCTCAACGAGCCGTTCCTGGTCCTCAACGGTGACGTCCTGACAGACCTGAACCTGAACCAGCTGATCCACAATCACCGAAAATCCGACGCCAACATCACCATCGGAACCTCCGTTCGGAGCACGAAGATGGACTTCGGTGTGATTGATGAAATCGATGGACGCGTGACCGGATTTCGCGAGAAGCCGGAGCTGACGAACCTCGTCAGCATGGGAATCTACTGCATGAATCCGGTCGTCCTCGAGCGCATTCCGTCGGGCGTCCCCTTCGGATTCGACGACCTGATGTTCCAGATGCTCGAGGAAGAAGCCCGCGTCAACGTCTTCAAGCACACTGGCCTGTGGCTCGACATTGGCCGGGTCGAGGACTTCCTGAAAGCCCAGGACATTGCGTGGGACGAGCAATCGACTGCATTCGCAACTGCGGCTGCGTGACGCAGCGTCACCCTTCGCATGGGGAATGAACGGGAAGAGGAACACATGCTGTTGGTATCAGAACCGGCCCTGGGAATTGACGAAAAGGAAGCTCTTGTTGCCGCGATCGATAGCGGCTGGATCACCATGGGGGATCGCGTACGGGAGTTCGAGCAAACGTTTGCACGCATGCACGGCGCCGAGGACTCGATTGCAGTCGGATCATGCACGGCCGCACTTCACCTCATCCTGCATGCGCTCGGCGTCGGCCCCGGTGATGAAGTCCTCGTTCCATCTCTCACGTTCGTTGCCACGGCCAATGCCGTGCTCTACGTCGGAGCGCGGCCCGTGTTCGTCGATGTCCAATCCGGGGCAATTCCCCTGATGTCCGCGGCCGACGCGCTCCGCAAATGCACCTCGCGGACGAAAGCGGTGATCCTCATGCATTTTGGGGGCTACCTCGCTGATCGAGAGGAGTGGCAGGCCTTCGCTCGCAGCAAGGGTCTGCTCCTGATCGAAGACGCCGCGCATGCGCCCGGCGTCAAGGGGGTCGGCACGTTTGGCGATGCAGCCGCGTTCTCCTTCTACGGCAACAAGAACATGACGACTGCTGAAGGCGGCGCAATCATAACGCGTCACCGGATCTTGAACGACATGATCAAGCGCGCCAGGTCGCATGGCATGACCACCAACACGCGCCAGCGCCTCGTCAGCCGCAGCCCCGAATACGACGTGACGCTTCTTGGATTCAACTACCGCATGGACGAGTTACGCGCCGCGGTCGGCCTGGTGCAGCTGCGTAAGCTGGCAGGTTGGAACGACGCCAGGCGGCATCTGTCGCTGCACTATCGGCGGCGGCTCGCCGAGCGTTGCCCTTCGGTCCTGGTGCCATTCAACGCGTCGTGGGTATCGGCCCACCATCTCATGCCGGTCGTTCTCCCCGCGGCAAGCGCGCGGCAGCCCCTGATCGAGCAGCTCAGCAAGCGCGGCGTTCAGACGACCATTCACTATCCCCCGGTGCATCGGTTGACGTTCTACCAGGATCAGTATCCGGGCATCAGCCTCCCCAACACTGAGGATTTTTGCGGACGTGAGCTCACCTTGCCGCTCCATCCCGCGATGACTCCCGCCGACGTCGATCACGTGGCAGACAGCCTCGCGGATGGACTTCGGGCAACCTGTCCCGCGGAGGTCGAACAGGCATGAGCGAAACGGTCAATGCGGGATGCGCTGGGCCGGCAGCTCCGGCCGTGCGTTTGCGGCGCGTCATCGATGTCCTCGGTGCCGGGACGGCCATATTCGTCTCGCTGCCGATCCTGTTGGTCATTGCGCTTGCAGTCTGGATCGAAGGCGGGCGACCGATACTGTATTCGCAACTCCGTCTCGGGCTGAACGGGGCGCCGTTCCGCATGTACAAGTTCCGGAAGTTCAGAGCCGATTGCGACGATCGCGGAAGTCCGCTCACGATGGTGAACGACAACCGCATGACGACGATCGGCGGGCTGCTGGCTGCATTCAAGCTGGATGAGCTACCGCAGCTCTGGAACATCCTGCGGGGTGACATGTCTTTCGTCGGCCCGCGACCCGAGACGCTCGTATTTGCCGACTGTTTCAGGAACGGATTCGAAAAGATCCTGGAACACCGGCCAGGCCTCGTCGGGCCGTGCCAGGTTCTCTTCCGGCATGAAAATGAGCTGTTCCCGCCGGACGGCAATGTGGCGGATTTCTATCGGGAGGTTCTGTTTCCCGCCAAGGCGAAGATCGACCTGGCATATTATTCCAATCGAACCGTCACGTCCGATCTCCGGTGGATCGTTCAGGCCGGCTGGATCGCCGTGGGGGAGCCGCTTCTCAACCGCATGCGAAGACCCCGACCGGAGAGCCAGAGCGGCATAGCGCCAACTGGCGGATCTGTCGGTGCGAACTTATTTCAAAAGTAGACGGGTGATCAAATGGCGACTGAAAAGCGAACTGTGCTTCTGGTAGGTGGTGCTGGTTACGTGGGCTCAGTGATCACGGGCCATCTTCTGAGAAAGGGTTGGCACGTCCGTTGCCTGGATCAGCTCATCTACAAGAACGAGAGCTGTGCCTGGCCTTATCTGAGCGTTCCGCAATACGAGTTCATGCAAGGCGATATTCGCGATCCCCGTTTCGCCAATCAAGCATTGAAGGGTGTGGATGACGTCGTTATCCTCGCCGGGCTCGTCGGCGATCCGATCACGAGCAAGTACCCCGATGAAAGTCACGCCATCAATCGCAATGGCGTCGCGTCCTTCATCGACGCGATGCAACACCATCCGGTCGATCGGCTCATCTTCGTGTCCACCTGCTCGAACTATGGGCTAGTGGAAGTAGACACGGCCGTCGACGAGAATTACCCGCTCGCACCACTCTCCCTTTACGCCAAGCACAAGGTGGAGATGGAGCAGAAGATCCTGGGTCTCAAGGGAAAGGCTGGATTCCATCCAACGGTTCTCCGCTTTGCGACGGCCTTTGGTCTTTCCTCGCGAATGCGCTTCGATCTCACGGTGAACGAATTTGTGCGTGAACTGCACCTGGGAAAAGAACTGCTGGTATTCGATCCCAACACCTGGCGTCCTTACTGCCATGTTCGTGATTTTGCCCGCGCGATCGAGGAAGTGCTCCGCGCGCCCACCAGCAAGGTCGCCTTCGAAGTCTTCAATGTGGGCTGCGAGGAAAACAACTTCACCAAGCTGATGGTCGTTGAGGAGATCATGCGGCACATTCCGCGATCGAAGGTGACCTATCAGGAGCGCGGCGCCGATCCCCGGAATTACCGCGTGAATTTCGACAAGATCCGTCGGGTATTGAATTTCACGCCCGAGATCAGCGTTCAGCAAGGGATCAGCGAAATCCTCGCTGCCTTGAGCCAGGGCCTGTTCGACCACGTCGAGGAGCAGAGGCACTTCTTCGGAAACTACGAGATCTTCCTTCCGACCGCCCTCATCCCGGATTTGAAGAGAGCCGGCTGAAGGATCCGATATCGGTGTCCCTAAATCGCGAGCGGCGAAGGCTCGGTTACATCGGGAGTTCGTCCATGAAGTGCAAGAAGCAAGGCAGACCCTCTTCCACCCTCCTGCTGGGCTCATGCGCGGCAGTTCTGTTTTTCGCGACAAGCGGGCTATCCCTTGCCGCGCCGTACAAGCTGGGACCGGGTGATACCATCGAGATTTCGATCGGTGGCCTCCCCGATCAACGCAACCGCACGCAGATCCAGATCGACGGCACCATCCCGCTTCCGGGCGGGGGGACGGTTGAAGTTGCCGGCCTGACCCCGGCGCAGATGCAGAACCGCATCGAGACGCTGCTGCAGGCACGGATACTGCGTCAACGCCTGACCGACGGACGCGACCAGGCATTCGTGGTCAAGCCCGGCGACGTCATAGCAAGCGTCGTTGAATATCGGCCGGTCTATGTTTCCGGCGATGTGCTCACGCCCGGACAGCAGACGTATCGGGCTTCAATGACCGTGCGCCAGGCCGTGGCAGTGGCCGGCGGCTTCAGCCTGTTGCGGTCGCGTGGCATGCAGCCCGGCGCCACCGACCCTGCGGATCTTGTGCGGGACTACCAGTCCCTCGCCACCGAATACACCAAGGAATACTTCCATATCGTCCGAACCGGCGCGGAGCTTGATGGCCGCGACACGTTCGACGCCACGCCTCCAAGCGACATTTCGCTGCCCGCGGGTGTGATCGGTTCGGTCGTTCAAGCCGAGAAGGACTCCCTGAAGACCTCACAAAGCGACTACCGCACGGAACAACGCTTCCTGGACGACGCCGTAAAGCAGACGGACGCGCAGTTCGCTACGCTCAAGAAGCAACAGGAAGGTGAAGAGAAGGGCGTGCAGG
>Ga0207678_10002707_pt1 | contig 16074 bp, 16 predicted proteins | sample KBSC63metaG_FD_184319 | JGI IMG/M metagenome (GOLD analysis project Ga0207678, IMG submission 184319) | Corn rhizosphere microbial communities from Kellogg Biological Station, Michigan, USA - KBS C6-3 metaG (SPAdes) (version 2) | ecosystem: Host-associated > Plants > Roots > Rhizosphere > Soil ...
CAAATGCATGGAGCAGGGGAGGAGGCCGCCGCCGAGCGCGTGCGGTGGACCGTCGGGCGGTGTGTCGGCTTGTTGGCCGAGCGCCAGGGTCGCCTGCTCGTGAGCATTTCCGGCGGTCTCGATTCGTCGATTGTCGCCGCTTCGCTCGCCGCGGCCGGCGCGGAGGCGACGTGCCTCACCCTCTATGGCGAGGATCCGGAAAGCGACGAGCGCCCGTTCGCCCGGCTGCTGTGCAAGCATCTTCGCCTGCCGCTGGTCGAACGGCCCTACCGGGTGGAAGACATCGACCTTGCAGAAGCGCCGGCGCCGCATCTGCCGCGCCCTTCCGACCGGACCCACGCGCTCTCCTACGAGCGCGCGCATCTTAAGGTTGCGCTCAACATCGGTGCTGAAGCTTTCGTCACCGGCAATGGCGGCGACAGCGTCTTCGGTTATTCGCAATCGGCCGCAGCGATCGCCGATCGCTACCTTGATGAAGGCCTTTCGCCCGGGCTCGCCGCAACCGTGCGCGATATCTGCGTCCAGACCGGGTGCGGTATTTTCGAGGCGGTGGCGAACGCGGTGAGAATTGCGCGGGGCCCGCGCTCCTATCGCTGCCGTGGCCGGGACATGTTCCTCGATCGCGAGGCGGTTGCCGCGCTCGGCCCGGCGGCGCTGGCGCATCCCTGGCTGGACGCGCCGGCCGGGGCGCTTCCCGGCAAGTCGGCGCATGTCGCGTCCATCCTTCGCGTCCTCCAATGCCTCGAGCCGGGACGGGGAAGCGTTCTTCCCGTCCTCAACCCGTTGCTGTCGCAACCCGTCGTCGAGACCTGCCTTTCGGTGCCGAGCTGGAAGTGGCGGACGGGAGGTCTGGATCGTTCGCTCGCCCGGCGCGCCTTTGCCGCCGATCTCCCGCCGGCGATCGTTCGCCGCCATGTGAAGGGCGGACCCGACGGCTTTACCGCACGGATCCTCGACCGCTTTCGCCGCGAGATCCGCGAGCGGCTCCTGGACGGCCACCTTGCCCGAGAAAAGATCGTCGATCGCCGGGCGGTCGCCCACGAGCTGGATCATGGCCGCGGCGGCGGCGAAGAGCGCGCGCGCATCCTCGAACTCGTTGCCGCCGAAGCCTGGATCGAAAGTTGGCTCGCACGGCGCTCTGGGCCCGGCGCGTCTCAGGGACCCGGGGAGCCGGCCCTAAGCCTGTCCCAATGCGCAAGCTCGGCTTTTCGGTCGGGAGAAGCGGACCTGAGGCCGCGAAGCCAGTAATCGAACCAGTCGAGCGCGCGCCGGTAGACCGCGAGCCGGTGTGCGGGCTGCGATTTGTTGTGATGCTCGCCGGGGAAAACGAACATGTCGACCGGGGCGCGGGCTTCGCGAAGCGCCGTATAGCTTTCGAGTGCGTTCCAATATTCATAGTCGGCCAGCTGAAGCAGGATCGGAGTCCGGATCCGCCGCGCGTTGGTGGAGAGCGATAAGTCTTTCCAGAAGCTCGAATTGCGCTCGAGCAGTCCGGGATAGCCGTCCTCGCGATATTCCCGGGCGCTCGCCGGGCCGACGCGCATCGCCAGGGTCGTGTCGAAGCAGCAGGAGCTCATCGCCGCCGCCGAAAAAAGCGGGCTGTGGAGGAGGGCCCAGACGACTGTCGTCGAGCCGTTGCTAAGACCGGTGATCCCGATATGGCGAGGATCGGCAATGCCGCTCGCGATCGCCCTCCGCACCCCGGTTTCCACGGACGAGAAGACGCTCCGGTCGTCGGCAAATCCGGCGAGGTTGATCCGGTCGCCCTCATGGAAGCTGCGGGCGCCGCGGGCGATTGCGATCGCTTCCGGCCGCTGGACGCTGAGCACGGCATAACCGCGGTTGGCGAATGCCTGGATTGGATAGTCGTCGCCGGTTCCGCCGCGAAGGAAGCCGCGCGTCTGATACTGGACGACGACCATCGGGTAGCGTTGGCCCGGCCGATAGCCGACCGGAAGGACGAGGTCGCCGATCGCTTCAAGGCCGAAGGCGTTGCGCCAGTGAAGGCGCCGGACCCCGCCGAGGGTGAGGTGCGAGAATTCGGGGTTGGGATCGAACAGCAACCGGCGCTCGCCGGTTGCCGGATCGAGCAGCTCGAGCCGCCTCGGCTCGAGCGAGCCTTCGCGCAGGCAGACCAGCTGGTCGCCTTTGGGCGCACAGCCGGCGAAAAGGTCGTCGGTCAGATAGAGGCGCCGGACCGATCCCGATGCAGGATCCCATTCGTAGATGGCACTCGACGCCTTTGCCCAGCCCTCCCGGCGAAAGAAGCGAACATGGCCCGAATTCGTCCGCCAGGGATGCGTCGCGCCATCGCACCGCGCCTGTTTGCACGCGGCGATTCGGCCGCCCGGGAGCCGTACCTCGAGGGATCCCGGTGCCGCTCCGCCGGTGAGATCGGTCGCCGAGATCCAGGGTGAACCATCGCCGGGTCCGGGTGGGGTGGAGGCGGCGGCAATGAGCGTGCCCGCGCCGCTGAGCGCGGCTGCTTCCCCGGGGCTGGCCGGTCCAACGTCTCCGGTGGCGAGATCGAGACGCTCGACCTCGCGCCCGATCGGCGGGGCAGGGAAGGGATGATTGCCGTCGACCGGCGCCCACCGGTCGTCATAATGATAGCCCGACAGGCCCTCGCGTTCGATCGCCTCGCGCTCGCGGCGAAGGGCGGGACGGGTCGCATAAAGAAGGCTCTTGCCGTCCGCGCCGATCCGGAAATCGACGACGTCGTCGGGTGCGTTCGTGAGCCTGGCGCTTCCGCTGCCGTCGGCGGCCGCGCGCCAGACCTGGGTCGTCCCGCCGGTGCGTTTCAGGAAAGCGATCCAGCGTCCGTCGGGCGACCACCGCGGGGTGACGACATCCGGAATGCCGGTCGGGAAATCGGCGGTTCCGGCGGCATCGACCTTGAGCAGGAGGAGGTCGCCCCCCTGATCCACGACCGTGGGGCGAGCGCCGGGCGCGAGGTCCAGTACGACCATTGCAAGGCAATATTGGTTACGCTCTGGATCGGCGCGGCGGATCTGGAACGCGGCCCGCCGCCCGTCGGGTGAGAGGCTGAACAGCGGCGCCGCGAAAGACTCCGCATCGGGCGGGCCGATATCCCGCAGGCGCACCAGATCCTCCGGCGTCAGCGGCCGCATTCCCGGCGCGACCTGCTCCGGCGGGAGGATGCCGTTGCAGCCGGGGGCGGCCGCGCTTGCAAAGGTGGGCGTCGAAGCGACGGCCGCCGCGACTGCAATCAGGCCGGGGCGGCAGGCCATCACCAGCTTTTCCGGACCGAGAGGCTGATGAACCGGCCGACCGGCGACTGGTTGGTCGAATCGTAGGAAGGCGCCTGCGGCTGCGAATTGCGGATGACGTCCGGCTTTTCGTCGAGGAGATTGAGCGCCGAGAGCCGAAGCTCGAGGTTCCGGAAAGGTCCGGCGGGACCCGTCCGCCAGGCGGCGCTGACGTCCAGAGTCACAAACGGGGCGAGCCGCGCCGCATCCGGGAAGCGGCTGTCCTTGAGGCTTCCGAGATAGTTGAGCGTGGCCGAGACGTCGGTCCGCGGCGACTGCCAGACCGCGCTCGCCCGGCCCCGCCAGTGCGGCGGGTTGAAGATCGTCCCGGCGCGCGGGATTGCCGGCTGGGTTTCCGTCAATTGCAGGTTGCTGTCGAGCCAGGAGCCGTCGGCGCTGAGCACCAGGCGGCGATCCGCGCCAAATGCAAATCGGTAGTCGGCGCCGAAATCCACGCCCCGTACATGCTCGCGCGCCGAGTTGCGCGGTTCGTCGTCGACGATCGCGGCAACGCTGGAAGGATCGAAGGGCGCGCCTGTCTGGTTGCTGAGACCCTGCGGCAGGGTGGCGATGAGCGCATTCACCTGGTCGACGCTCGGGTTGAAGAGGATGAGGTCGCGGTAGAGCGGGTTGGCGAGGGCGGAGAGGACGTCGGTCATCGGGGTCGCGATCCGGTCGCGAAAATCGACGTCGAACCAGGTGGCCCGGCCATGGAAGCCGTCGAGCGAGCGCGGATGGAGCTCGAATGTCGCCGACCAGCTCCTCGCGCGCTCCGAGTGAAGATTGGGATTGCCGCCGCCGAGCAGGAGGACGGTCGACCCCGCCCCCAGCGGCGGCTGCGGTTGCGGCGCGAAGAAATAGGCCGGGAACAATACGCCCTGGAGGATCTGGTGTACCTGATCGAGGGTCGGCACCTTGAACGACTTGCCCCAGGTCGCGCGGATCGTGGCGTCGCGGCTCGGCTCGTAGACGAGCCCGAGTTTGGGAGTGGCGTCCTTGTCGATCCCCTTCCACCGTTCGTAGCGCAGCGCCGCGCTCACGGTCAGCCGGTCGAGGAGGGGCAGGCGCTCTTCTGGCCCGATCAGCGGAAGCGAGAGCTCGCCATAGGCGAACTGCACCAGTCGCCGCTCGGTGAAAACCTGGAAGGGCACGAGCCCGGCGCCGATGAAGTCGCTGACATTCACATGAAGGGCGACCCGCCGCAGGCCGCCGCCGATTGCGAGCCGGGCATCTCCGCCGGGAAGCGCGAGCACCGGCCCTTCGGCCGTCGCCTCGATCCCGCTCAAGCTGTTCTGGTAAAGCAGGCGCGAGCGGAAGGCCGAGAAGTTCGACCATTGGGCGGTTTCGATCCGCGTGCTGCTGACCGCGCGGGTCGCGCTCAGCGAGGCCTGCCAGTCGGAGGGAAGCTCGGCCCGAAGGGTCGGCGTAAGCGCATAGGTTCGAAGCTCGGGGTCGGTGGTCAGGCCCAGCACGTGGACGTCGGCATCGGGGAGGAAGGGCGACTGCTTGTGCGACCGGCGCTCCATCGCATAGCCGTCGAGCTCGAGCGCGACGCCGCCGGTCAGTTGCTGGTGAAACGAGAGGACGGCGCTCGTCTGCGCATTCCGCATCGACAGCGTCAGCGACGGATCGAGGGCGCGCGTATAGCTTCGCTCGTTGGCGTAAATGGGGGTCGACCGGCTGTGGTCGAGCGCCAGCATGAACCCGCCTGACGACCAGCGCCTGCCGCCGACGAGGTCATATTGCTGCTGGACGTTGCCGCCCTCGGTGGAGGCGCCGGCCCGGGCGCTCGCTTCCAGCCCGTCATAATCGCGCCTCAGGATGATGTTGGCGACCCCGCCGACCGCGTCGGACCCGTAGAGCGCGGACGAGCCGTCGGCGACGACCTCGATCCGCTCGACGGCGCTCAGCGGGATTGCGGCAATATCGATACCCTGGTTGAGCGCGTCATAGGCGGTCCGGTGCCCATTGATCAGGGTCAGCGTGGCGTCCGGCCCGAGGCCCCTCAAGTTCAGGGTCGCGGAATTGTTGATATTGTCCTGGCCGCCCTGTTCGCCCCCGCCGGCGACGCCCGGATTCTGCCCGCCGGTGAAATTCTCCGGAAGGCTGCGTGCGAAGCCGGCAAGGTCGTCGATCCCGCGCTGCTCGAGGTCGCTGCGGGTACTGACCAGCACCGGCGAGGCCGATCCGGCGCCCCGGATCCGGGTTCCCGTGACGGTGATCGAGGCCCCAGGCTTCGCGTCGGGCGAACGCTCGATCCCGGTGGCCCGCGGCTCTCGGATCAGTGCAGCACCCGCTCGGTAGTCGATGACGAGACCGGTGCCGGCAAGCGCCTCGCGGAGTGCCTCGTCGAGCGTCAGTTGGCCCTTGACGGGTCCGGCCCTGCGGCCGCGCACCGTCTCGGGCCGGAACAGGACGTCGCGCCCGGACGCTTGCGCGATCGCTTTCAGCGTCTGGCCGAGATCCCCGGCCGGCAAATCATAGCCGGCCGCCGCTTGCGCCGGAATAGCGGCTGGCTGCGCGCAAACCGCGGCCGCCCCGAGCGGGCTTCCCGCGAGGAAGGCTGCACGCACTATTGGCTTGATCGACATTTTGTCCCCCTTTCCGCCGGGCCTTGGGACCGGCGTCAGGGGAATTGACGCGCAATCTCGCGAACTACGGGGCCTGCCGCTCAAAAAAGATTCGCGCGGCTACTTGCGTCGAAGGACGATCTCCCGGCTCCGCCCGTCGGCGGCGAGGTCGAGCAGGGCGGCGAGCCGCTCGGCGAGGAGGCTGGTGTCGTCGACCCGGAATGTCCCCGACACCAGCAACCGGCCGGTTGCGCGGTCCGCTATCCGGATTGGGCGGGATGCGCCGCGGTTGGCGAGGCGCAGGAGTTCGGCGAGGCTGACGGACTCGAAGGTCATGGGCGCGCCCCGGCGCGCCGCCTGCTGTCGCTCGCCCAATTCTGTCCGCGACGGCGGCCGGGCGGGTCCGCCGGGCCCCGGCGCAGCCTCGAAGCTCATGCTCTCCCCCGTGTGCAGCCGGCGGGGCTGCGGTTCGGCGCCGGCGGTGATCGGCGGGCTCACATCGACGATGCCCTCGAGGAGCCGGACCGTCACCCGCCGATCGGAACGAAGGGCGACGTCGAACACCGTTCCGCGGGCGGCGACATAGCCGCCGCCCGCAAAGACGAGAAACGGGCGCGGCTCGTGCGCGACGAAAAATCGCGCGCTCCCCCGCTCGAGCGTCAGGGTGCGCGCAGCGCGGGTGAGTTCGACGGCAATGCTGGTGCTGCCCCGAAGCCGGATGAGCGACCCGTCCGCAAGGCGCTCCGAACGCACGGCGCCCGAAGCGGCGATCCGGGTTGGCCCGCCCGCCACGCGCGCTTCGGTCTGCGCGGAGGGGCGGGGGGTCTCCGGCAGGCCCGGAAGCCCGCGCGTGACGAGCCAGCTGCAGGTCAGGAAGAGGAGAAAGCCAGCCGCACCCGCCGCCATCCTGAGGGACCGGGGACAGCGCGCGCGGTCTTGACGTCCGGTCGGGGGCACGGCCTCGTCGCCAAGAAGCTTGCCAAGTGCGAAGATCTCGGCGGCCCGGTTGTAGGCGGAGCGATGCAGCGCGCCCAGAGACAGCCAGGCTTCGAACGCGCCCCGGCTGGCCTCGGCCTGAGGTCCGCGCATCCGCGCGAACCAGGCCGCCGCTTCCTCGAAAAGGCCTTCGCCTGCCGGCGGCTCGGGCTCGCTCATTTAAGGTCCAGTCCCCTGCCGATCCTGGCGATCGCCTGGGCAATGTGCCACTCGACGGTTCGGACGCTGATGTTGAGGCTTTGGGCAATCTCCTTGTAGCTTCGGCCATGCAGGCGGTGGAGAAGGAACACCTCGCGCATCCTCGGCGGGAGCGAGGCCACGAGGGTCCGGTAAAGCTCGCGCATCTGCTCCAGCTCTAGCGCGTGGCCCTGCTCGGGACCGACCGCGGGTTCGCTTTGCGCCACATCCACCAGCAGCGGACGCGCGAACCGGCGCCGATGGCGGTCGACGAGCAGGTTGCGCAGGATCCGGTTGAGGAATGCGGCCTGATCGCGCACGCTGTCGAGTCCCGGCGCCCCGAGGAGCCGAGCGAAGGCGTCGTGAAGAATCTCGCTCGCTTCCTCGCTCGACCCGCACCGCATTCGAAGCTGGCGCCGGAGCGAAGCGGCCCGGTCGCGATAGAGGATGGCGACGCGCCTGCGCGCCTCCTCGGCGTGGTCCGCCGGCTCGAGCGGACCCATCGGATTGCCGGCCGCCATCTCACGAAACGGCAGCGCCGCGGCGCCCTGCGCCGCGGGAAGGTTGAAGTTGCACGAAAACGGCCCCGTCGCCGGGCGAGAGCCTTCGGGAAATCGTCCGACCGCTGCGGCCGGACGCGAATGATGCCTGGCGGTTTGGTCCGCAGCCCGCTGCCGGCAATGCCGGGCTGCGCGAGCCTTGTGCGCCGCTTTGCGCCTGAGATCAACGGCAGGCCCTTGCCTGTGCCGGGAAGGGAAAAATCAGTGTTGGAAAATCAGGCCAGGGCGCCCCGGCGACGGCCTGCGCCCGGCGCCCTACTGGAGCGGCCGGCGCTGCAGCACGTCCAGGAGCTCGGGAACAATCCGCTCGCGGCGGCGGTGATAGTGGACAAGCGAGCGGCGAAGCCCGCGGCGGTCGCCGCTCTTCATCGCGAGCGCGATCTCCGCCGTCTCCTCTTCGAGCCCATCGAGGAGCGCCGGTTCGAGCCTCTGCACCGGCTCCATCCGGTTCGTGAGTTCCTGAAGCGCGGCGAGATGCTCGGGGTTGCCGGTCAGCCGCGCGAGCGCGAAGAAGAGATGATTGCGCTTTTCCTGGCCGGCGTCCGCCCATTCGCCGTCGCCCGGCGGATCGGCTGCCGCCGCTGGCCTGCTGAGAAGCGCGAGGAGGAGAAGATCGCGGTGCCAGGCGTAAAGGTGCCGAAGCCGCGTCTCGGTCAGCATCGGCACCCGGAAGCCTTCATGACGCGGCGCTTCGACCAGCCGCTCGCCGGTCAATCGGTGGAGCGCGTCGCGAACCGGTGTGACGCTGGCGTTGAGCTCCTCCGAAAGGGCTGCCGGTTCCAGCCGGTCGCCGGGCCTGTAGACGCCTTCGCGAAGCCGCTGCTTGAGGGCCGCATAGACGCGTTCGAAAGTGCCGGGTGCGCTCATCGGGGCCGGGTCAGAGGGCCGCTAAGGCCGCCAGTCCTGGCCGGCGACGAACTGGGCGACGAGCTCCGCCTGATCCGGCCGGAGCGCATCGGTCGCCGGGAGCCGGTCGGGGACCTCGTCCTGAAGCAGGACCGAAGGGCATTGGCCCTCGTAATTGCCGAGGTTGGGCCGGTGCTGCCGGTATCCGGCGAGCGCGGCGAGCTCGGGCGGGAAGGTCCGGGCGATCTGCGGCGGATAGGCGAGCCACTGGTTCTCGTAAGGCTTGAGCCAGCCGAGGCAGTAGCTGACGATCGCTCCCCGGCGCACCTCGCTGCTGCGATTGCCGCCGGCGCCGTGAAGGGTCGAGCCTAAGAAGAGGAGCGCCGAACCGGGCTCCATTTCCACCGGGAATGCGCCGTTGGGAGGTTCGGCATCGAGCGCTCGATGGCCGTGGCTTTCCGGCCAGACGATCGTTGCTCCATTGTCGCTGGTGTAGCGGGTGAACGGCCACATCACATTGACCAGATATTCCGTCTCGCCGACCGCTCCGCGCCACATGTCCTGGTCGCGGTGGGGAAGCTGCGGGGGGGCGCCCGGGTGGAGGGCGAGCGCCTGGGTCAGGTTGAGCTGGATGCAGTCGCACCAGGGCGAAAGGACCGTTTGGGCGATCCCGAGCACCAGCGGGTGAGTGACGAGGCGCTGCGACAGCGGCGAGCGCGTGAGCAGGCGGCCGAACCGCTTCGTCCGCGCGCCGTAGAATCCGCCGCTGCAGAAAGGCGTTTGCGCAAAATCCTGTTCGAGATCCCGGTCGAGCGCCGCGATCGTCGCCGGCGCGACGAGCTCGGGGATGACGCACCAGCCCTTTTCGAGAAGGGCCGAACTCCACATCCGGACCGGTGGAGCGAACGCGTTATCCGTCATCTCGCTCTCCAGTCACGCGGCTTGGGCAACGGGCACCGCGGGTTCGGCGGTGACCGCCACGGCGGGTGCAAACGGCGTCCAGATGCCGTTGGCCGCGAGAAGCGCCGGAGTCTCCGGTGCAATGTCGATGGCGAGCGCACCCACGAGGCCGCAGTCGAGGCGAACAGGCGGTCCGAGCGGACGGCAGGCCCAGCCGAACGCGAGGATCTGCTGGAGCCAGGCAAGTTCGGCGACTCCGGTGTAGGTCGCAATAGCCGAACAGAGCGCGTGGCGGACGAGGGCGCTCACGAGTGCATTGCGGGTGCTGCGCCGGCGGCAGGCGGTCTGGCGCCGCGACAGGCAGAAGCGGGTGATCTCGAAGACGTCGGGACCCCTCGGGGGAGGGGCAGCGCAGAGGTCCGCGAACAGCGCGCCAAGGATGTGCCGCCGGGTGGTCTTGAGCAGCCGCGCGGAGCCCAGATGATCGCCGGCCTCGTCGGCGACGATCACATAGGTTGCATGCTCATCGTCGAACTCGTCGATTTCGAAGCGGCCGGAGAGCACCGGCACGTCCCAGTTGAGAAGATCGACGAAAACGCTCTTGCGGTCCTCGAACATGGCCTTGAGCGTCGGGTTTCCCGGCGGCCCGGCCAGTCCGTCTTCGATGAGGATGGGCATTCAGCTTGGCTCCCTTGATCGGACTCCAAGCATCGCGGCATCGGCTGCGGCCCGATATACCGCGAACGGGGGGTGTCAGCGGCGCAGAACGTCCACGAAACCGATCGTTCCGTCGAACAGCGCATGGACCGCGACCAGGGTCCTTTTGCCGACCCCATAGCGCTCGCGCGCGTGCCGCAAATGCTCGCCGACCGTATCTTCGCTGATCCCCAGGATTCGCGCGATCTCCCAGTCGGATTTGCCGCGCGCGGCCCACATCACGCACTCGCGCTGCCGGTCGGTGAGCGCGACCGGGCCCTTTGCAAGCCGGATACGCCGCATCCGCCGGGCCGCTTCGAAGGCGAAGGCGCCGACGAGCTGGAGCAGGGGCAGATGCTCGCCGGCAAAGCGCTCGCCAGTCGCGCAGGCGAAGGAGCAGGAGCCATGCGCCTCGCCCGGCACATGCGCCGGGACCGTGAAGCCTTCGCCGATCCCCTCGCGCCGCGCGAGATTGAGGATCTGCCGGTCGCCCGCGGTGAGCGCAATCATTTCGGACAGCGCCGACCAGGCGAAGCCGACGCTGGTGACATTGCTTGCCCGATGCACCGGATCGCTCGTTCCGAGCGACTGCGTCTCGAACCATTCGGCCCAGCCGGCGGGATAATTGTGGAGCCGGATCGCCGCGCTGCTGGCGCGAAGGTCGACATGATGCGTCAGCGCGAAATAGCGAAAGCCGAGCTCGCGGGCGATCTCGCCCAGCGCGGCGGCCAGCGCCTCTTCGCTTCGAAGGTCGCGCACGTCCCGGACAAACGCGTCTACACGATCGAACATCCCCCGGTTCGGTTCCGCCGGGGGACGGTGTTCCAAGTCACGTCTGTCCCGCAGCGCCCTTTCTCATGAGCGCGGGGCTTTTTCCGTTCTCAAACCGGAAATCCCTGAGCGCGGCTCCGAGCAGGGGCCGCCTATCAAGCGGGCCGGACGCGTTCAAATATATTCACCGCTTGATAAGATATTTTGCGAAAATTCGGGTGCGCTCGGCAATCAGGGAGGGTGTGCGTTGCACCGGCCGGGCGAATCATTGCACTGGAGGCGGGGCGGGTGAAGCGCCTTAGCGATCGGTTCGCGCACGCCGCGCGATCCTGTGCGTCGCTCGATGAACTTCGCGACCTCATCGGCACGGTCGTGCCCGAGCTTGGGTTCGACTATTTCGCGCTTGTCGACCATTCCAGCCTTTCCAGTCCGTCCGGCGCCTTCGTTCGCCTCGACAATTATCCGCAAAGCTGGGTCGAAGAGCTCACTCTTGCCGGGCTTGCCGGCGCGGATCCGGTCCACCTTGCGAGCCGGCGCTGCAACAAAGGCTTTGGATGGCGCGAGCTCGAGGAGCTCATCCCCCTCGAGCGGCGCCATAAGGACATTCTCGAACGAAGCCGCGCCCACGGCCTCGGCCCCGGCTTCACCATCCCCGCCAACGTCCCCGGCGAACCGAGCGCCTCCTGTTCGTTCGCCGTTGCGTCGGGCGGCAGGCTTCCCGCGGACCGCCTCGACTGCGCCGAACTGGTGGGAGCACATGCGCTCGCGGCCGCGCGGCGGCTTCGGCCGCCCGGCCCGCGGCCGGAACCGCCGCACCTCAGCCGCCGCGAGCTCGACTGCCTGCGGCTTGTCGCGCTCGGCAAGACCGATTGGGAAATCGCAAGGATCCTCGGTCTTTCGACCGAGACGGTGCGCCAATATGTGAAGCGCGCCCGCGCGGCTTATGACGCGGTGAGCCGGGCGCAGCTGGTCGCGTTCGGGCTTCGCGATTGCTGGATCTCGTTCGAGGAGGCCATTCCCCCGTCCGGGGGAATGGTGAGTAGCCGCTAGCGGAGCTCTTTTCCGCCGGTGCCGGCGGAGCGGAAATCGGAGCGGAATTGGCGCTGCGCCGCGCACTATTGCGCGCTTCTTCACGCCGACCGGTCGCTCATCGCGTGGGAATGGCTGCGCCGCGATCCTTCTTATGCCGAGGCCGCCTGCAAGGCGGCTCGCGATCCTTCTTCAGGACCCGGCCGGTTCGGACTCGTCGCCTTTGAAGATCCGGACCTTGGAGTGCCCTTGGCCCGGCCGCTCTGGCGCTCCTCTACCTACCCCTTCGTTCTTGCAACTGCTCGCGCCGGAGAGGGGCCGGCGACGGACTGTTTCGACTGGCGGCGGTTCGGCCCGGCGGCGACGCTCATAAGGGCTCCCTTGGCCGACCATCTTCTGCTGTCCGACGGCTTGCGCGTCATCCGCCTCGACGGCGAAGCGGGCCTCTTCGCCGGCGGCCCTCTCCGGCTCGCCTACCGCCTGGAGGGACTTGGCGGGGCGGAACGCCCGCTGCTCGCCCTTCGCCGTCTTCTGGCCTTCAACCGCTCCGGCCGTTTCTCAGGCTCGCTCCATCCGCGCGAGGCCCGTTCGCCGCGCTGGGTGCTGATGCTCAGGGCCTGGGACGCGCTCCGGGACGGGGCGGGGCAGCGCGAAATCGCCGAGGTGCTGCTCGGCCCGTCCGCCGGGGAACCGGACTGGCGGATCCGGCATCCCAGCCTGCGCTCGCGGGCGCAGCGGCTGGTCCGGCTGGCGCGGGCAATGGCTTGTGGAGGCCATCGCGCCCTGCTGCGATGAAATGCTTCTTCCGGGGCAAGTCCGGATTTTCTGAAATTCCCTATCCATCGATGACTGTCCGGGGACCGACGAAAATGACATCGCCTAACATGGATCAGGCGCGAAGACCGGGGGGTCAATGGACGCAATTGCGGAGCCGCACGCAGCCCAGGCTTATGCGAAGCGTGAGGGCCTCGTCGACGCGGACGGCTTGGTTGCCATTTTCGTCGACAGCCGCTGCCGCCCGCTCGGCACGTCGAGGATGTGGTCGGCCGGGAGACAGGTTGCGGGACCGGTCGAGCAGGTCCGGGAGGGGTTGCGGCTCGGGGCCGCCGGGCTCCTGCTGGTCTGCGACACGGCAAGGACGGCCGCTTCCGCGGCCCGGGATGTTGCGGCGCTCCAGCGTCTCGCCCGCGACTACGGCCTGCTTCTGCTCGACGTAATTCCCGCAGCCGATGAGCCAGCTGCCGCAGCGAGGCTTCGGCCGGACCTCGGTACCGGCCGCTCCCCAACCGGGTGGTGAACCCGGCCGAATAGAGGGCGATCCTCGGTGGATCCGTGCATCGCCCGGAATCCGGCGACTTGGAGCCCTGGGGCGACAGGCGAACTCTTTGTGCGCCTTCGCCGATCCTTTCGAGCCTTGGGGCCGCGTCGAGGCGCGATCCATTTTTTCCACGCAAGAGGCTGGTTGCGGCATGCTTTCCCATTGCGGGGGAGGCCAAGTCTGATAGGCTTGGCACCCGTGCCCGGAGGCACACGCACGAGGGGGCGCTGACACATGACGAGCCATTCTTCCGGCAAGCACCGCGGCAGGGCGCTTCCGCTTGCTGCCAGGATCAGCCGGATCGCGGATGCTCTTTTCGAGGGCTCCTTCACCGGCGCTCCACCCTCGAGCGAGCTGGTCGGCAGGGCGATCCGGGCGCGCCAACTGCGGCGCCGCTATTTTCCGGACATGTTTTTTGGCGAACCCGCCTGGGACATGCTGCTGGAGCTTCTCGACGCTGAACTGGACGCGAGGCAGGTGACCATCACCAATCTCTGCGAAGCGGCGGGCGTGCCCGGGTCGGTCGGGATTCGATGGCTGAACAGCCTGGTAGCCGAAGGCCTGGTCCGCAAGCGGCCCGACCCGCACAACGCCTTTTGCGAATTCATCGAGCTCGAGCCTGCGGCCAGCACCGCCTTCCGCCGTTATTTCGCGGAGCTCGCGCGCGGCGACCAGCCCGATGCAGGCTGAGCCGCTCGCTCTTGCCAACAGCTGGCCGCTCTGGGAGCAGCCCCGGCACTTCGAGCTCGGCCATGTCTTAAGCTCGCTGGTCACCGATGTCCTCGAGCCCGGCGCGGTCGGCGCTCTCGCACCGCATCACGCAGGCCTGTGGGAATGCGACCTGCTCGACGATTCGCTGATCTGGTCGGGCGGCGTCTACGACATCTTCGGGCTGCCGCGCGGCACGAGCGTGCGTCGCGAGCAGGCGGTTGCGCTCTATTGCGAAGACTCGCGCGCCAAGATGGAGCGGCTCCGCTCCTATGCGCTCAAGCACCGCCGCGGGTTCACGCTCGACGTCGATATTCGCGCGGCGGTCGGCGAGCATCGCCGGGTCCGCCTCATTGGACTTCCTGTCTGCGCCGGCGGGAACGTTGTCCGCCTTCAGGGTCTAAAGCTCGTCATCTGAGCCGGGCCAGCGGCCCCCGGACGCTGGAGGCGAAGCGCCGGCTCGCTTTCGCCTGCAGTCTTATTCGAGCCTCCCCGCGGCGAGAGCCGATCGGCAAGCTTGCCAGCTCACCGCTGGAGATCGATATGGACGAAGCCTGGTCCGAGGACGATGTTGCACGCGCTGCGCGGGCGAAGAAGGGCAGCCCCTTCCTTTCGACCGAGCAGGCGGCATTCTATCTGGGGCTCAGTCCCCGCAAGCTGCAGTCGATGCGCGGCGAAGGCACGGGGCCGCGCTTCCGCCGCCACGCCCGCTACGTGCGCTACCATATCGCCGACCTCGATGCTTGGTCCAAGGGATCGGCAGGGCGGGGCGGGAAGTGATCCGGGCTGCCGCACCCTGGCCGGCAACGGCTGTCGGCGACAGGCTCCGCGAACTCGCCAAGGCGCGCGCGGCGAAGCGGCAAAGGCTCGGGTTGCTCGCCCTTGCGGCGATCTCGGCGGCTCCGGCAGCAGGAACCGCCTTCGTGAAGCCCCCGGCGATCTTTCTTTGGAATGCGAGCGCAAGCGCGCCCATCGGGCTCTACGAGATCGAGCGCCGCCCAACGGTAAGGCGTGGGGAAACGGTGATTGCCTGGCCGCCCGCACCGGCGCGAGCCCTCGCTTCAGCGCGCCGCTACCTCCCCGCCACGGTTCCGCTGGTGAAGCCGGTTGCCGCGATCGCCGGCGACCGGGTGTGCGCTCTCGGGCGCGCGATCCTGATCAACGGCCGCCTTGCTGCGATCAGGCGGCGGACCGACCCGTCGGGACGGCCGATGCCCTGGTGGACGGGCTGCCGCCTGCTCGGGCCGGGCGAGCTCTTCCTGCTCTCCGGCGCTGTTCCGGAGGCGTTCGACGGCCGCTATTTCGGGGTCACAGCGGGGTCGCTGGTGATCGGACGGGCGCGCCTATTGTGGCGGCGCTGAGGCTCGCCGCCGCCATCGCGCTGCTCGCGTCTGCGGGCGTGGCGCAAGCCGATCCGCTCGAGCGGTGGGCCGGAGCGATCGCCGAGGCCTCGTCCAGATTTTCCATCCCCGAGCCCTGGATCCGGCGGGTCATTGCGATCGAGAGCAATGGCCGGACGATCGTGGATGGCCGTCCCGTCGTCAGCAAGGCGGGCGCGATGGGGCTGATGCAGCTGATGCCGGGAACCTGGAGCGACATGCGCGCCCTGCTCGGGCTTGGACACGATCCGCAGGACCCGCGCGACAATATCCTTGCCGGAACCTTCTATCTGCGCCTCCTCTACGACCGCTTCGGCTATCCCGGCCTTTTTGCCGCTTATAATGCCGGCCCCTCGCGCTATTCTGCCTTTCTCGCGGGCGTATGGCCGCTTCCGCCTGAAACGCTGGCCTATCTGCGGCGCGCCAGTGCCGGTGCCAGTGCCAGTGCCAGTGCGAATGCCGGTGCCCGGGCGAACATGCCGGCCCGATCCGGGCTGTTCGCCGCGCTTGAGCGTCCTGAAGCGATGCGGCTGCCGGTGCCGGCTGGCGCCGGCTTGGCGGCTCCGGCCGTCAGCTTTCCCTCCCGGGCAGCGGGCCTGTTCGCGCCGCTGACCGGCGAAGGCACAATAGCCTCAGCGCAATAGAGCGACCGCCGATGCGGGACTTCGCTGCCCGCGCAGCCGGCGCTGCCCGGCTCTTCTCCGGTCCTGCCGTTTGTGCCCGCGACGCAAATGTGCAAAATCCCCGGCCCGCTTTGCCGTGGGGACTGCGAGGCTGTCGGCCATCGGTCATGGTTCGCGCGATCTTTCGGACAAAGGCACGATCGCGCTTGAGGTACGTTGGGGCTGCTCCGTC
>Ga0207678_10002711_pt1 | contig 16058 bp, 15 predicted proteins | sample KBSC63metaG_FD_184319 | JGI IMG/M metagenome (GOLD analysis project Ga0207678, IMG submission 184319) | Corn rhizosphere microbial communities from Kellogg Biological Station, Michigan, USA - KBS C6-3 metaG (SPAdes) (version 2) | ecosystem: Host-associated > Plants > Roots > Rhizosphere > Soil ...
CGCCGGATGTCTCCACGCGCGAAAAGCTCCAGAACTGGAAATGTGCCCCATGAAAAAACGGGGCGCTGTCACGGGTTGCCCCGCACGCCCCCATGGGATGGCCGCGCCACTAGCAAGGGGTCGGCGGCGATGCAACCGCCTGCTTCGTCATTGCGAGCGCAACGAAGCAATCCAGGATGTCTCGTGCGGAATTTCTGGATTGCCGCGCCGCTTCGCGGGTCGCAATGACGGCCGCCATCTACAACGTCAGAGTGAAGAAGCGGGAAAATGGGGTGTCGGCGTAGCCGGCAAAGGGCTCGCAAAGGGTGAAACCTTCGCTTTCGTAGAGGGCGATCGCTGCCGCGAACGGCTGCGTGCCGCCGGTCTCGAGGCTGAGCTGCTTGTAGCCGCGCGACTTCGCCTCATCGACGATGTGGCTGAGCACCGCGCGCCCGACGCCCTTGCCGAGGGCGCGATGGACGGTGCGCATCGATTTCACCTCGCCATGGTCGGCGGCCAGCTCTTTCAGAGCCCCGACCCCGACGAGCTCACCGCCGTCGCGCGCTGCCCAGAAGGTGATCGCCGGATCCCTGAGGCCTTCGAGGGGGAGGACGTGGCACGCGCGATGGGGGGAAATCGAACGCATGATCCCGTAGTGCATGGCGAGCAGCGCCTGCACGTCAGGGCTGTCGAGATCGCCCGCATGGAAGGTCAGCGCCACGAGCGAAGCATCTCACGCCACGATTTGAGCGCAAGCTTCCGGACGCGTGAAATGTTGGCGCGGCGTAGCACGCCCTCATGACCTACCGAATCACTGGAATCGACCCATCGCCTTATCGTCCGCTGTTCGGCCTGCCCGACGACGAGCTCGCGAAGCAGGGCATCGTGCGGATGACGGTCGATGCGAAGCCGAGCTTTCCATGCCGAGTCAGCCTGACCGACCGCGACATCGGCGAGAGCGTCCTGTTGCTCAACCACGTCAGCCACGACGTCGCCAACCCGTACCGGGCGAGCCACGCGATCTTCGTCGCCGAGACCGAGCAGGCGCCCGGCGAATATGTCGACGAGCCAGCGCCGGTATTCGCCACGCGGGCGATGTCGCTGCGCGGTTTCGATGCCGACGGGATGATGGTCGACGCGCTGCTCACCCAGCCGGGCGAAGCGGATGCGGGCATCCGCAAGCTGTTCGCCAATCCCGCGATCGAGACGATTCACGCCCACAACGCTGGCCGCGGATGCTTCGCGGCGCGGATCGAAAGGAACTGACATGGCGACGCTTGCCACAGATATTCTGACCCCTAGATCGGGCGAAGTGACCAACGTCGCGCGCCTCGATCCCGATACCGCATGGGCAGCGTTCATGCGCCGCGACCGCAAGTGGGACGGGCGGGTGATCGGCGCGGTCCACACCACCGGCATCTATTGCAAGCCAAGCTGCCCGGCCAAGCGGCCGAAACGCGAAAACGTCACCTTCTACGCCTCGGGCGAGGAAGCGAGGGCTGCCGGGTACCGCGCGTGCCTCCGGTGCAAACCCGACGAGGTCGGCCGCGATCGCGAAGCGGTCGCCCTGGCGGTGAGGCTGATCGAGGAGGCTGAGGAACCGCTCACGCTCGACCAGCTGTCCGAAGCGGTCGGCTATGCGCCCCATCATTTCCAGCGATTGTTCAAGCGCGACCTCGGAGTCTCGCCCGCGGAATATTCTCGCGGCCTGCGCAACAAGCGTGCGGAGACCGCGCTCAAGGCCAACGGCCGGGTGACCGACGCGATCTACGACGCCGGCTATTCGGGGCCGAGCGGCTTTTATTCGGATGCGAAGGAGAGGCTGGGCATGACCCCGTCGGCATGGCGCGACGGGGGTCGCGGCGAGACGATCCGCTGGACGACGTTCGACAGCCCGCTCGGATCGATGATGATCGCCGCGACGAGCAAGGGCATCTGCCGGCTGACCTTCGACGACAGCGAAGCGTCGCTGAAGCGGCTGTTCCCGAAGGCGACGATCGTGAACGACGACGGCGCATTGCGCGACCTGGTCGAGGGCGCGTTGAAGGCGATCGAGCAGCCGCTGGCGATGCCCGACCTGCCGATCGACGTTGCCGGGACCGCATTCCAGGAAGCGGTGTGGCGCGAGCTGCGCAAGATCCCCGCCGGGGAGACGCGCAGCTATGCCGAGATCGCGGCTGCGATCGGCCACCCGAAAGCGGTCCGCGCGGTCGGGAGCGCCAACGGCGACAACCATATCTGCGTGCTCATCCCGTGCCACCGGGTGATCCGCAGCGACGGCTCGCTCGGCGGCTACGGCGGCGGCATCGACCGCAAGAAGAAGCTGCTCGCAGCCGAGGGCCACCCCACGGAAGCGCCGGAGCTGCCGCTGGCCGAGTAGACGCTTGCGGTTCGCGTCGCCTTCGGCTCAACAACGGGCCGAAGGGGGAACGCGCGTGGATGGGGCTGAGGCAGTAACGGAGGACGAACGGCCGCTGTGGCGGCGGATCGTCGATTATCCGCTGGTCGCCATGGTGATCGCGACCATCGTGTACATTGCTGCGATCGTGCTCGCAGTCGCTGTCGGCAAGTTCGCGCCGCAGAGCCTCGGCAAGGTCCCGGTGGCGGCGATCCAGTCCGCGATCACCATCGCCCTCCTCTACGCCGCCTACAAGGCGATCATAGTCCGGCTCGGCGAGCGCCCGCGGGACGACCTGCCGCTCGGGCCCGCGCTGCGCGACGGCGCGATCGGGCTGGGGGCCGGCTTCGCGTTGATGGCGGCCTCCGTCGGCGTCGCGGCGGTGCTCGGCATCTATCGGATCACGGGTCCCGGCGACACGTCGCGACTGCTGCTCGAGCTGATCATGGTCGCGATCATGCCCGGCTTCACCGAGGAGCTGCTGTTCCGCGGCATCCTGTTCCGCTGGATCGAGGAGTTCGGCGGAAGCTGGCTCGCACTGCTGGTGACCTCGGCGCTGTTCGGCCTGGCCCACATCCTCAATCCCAACGCGACCTGGTTCTCCTCGTTCGCGATCGCGGTCGAGGCCGGAGTCCTGCTCGGCGGCTGTTACATGCTGACGCGCAACCTGTGGCTCGCGATGGGCCTCCACGCCGGGTGGAACTTCACGCAAGGCGAGATCTTCGACGTGCCCGTCTCGGGGATCGACGAGCACGGCCTCGTCCAGGCCCGGCTGTCAGGCCCGGAGCTGCTCTCAGGCGGGCAGTTCGGGCTCGAGGCGTCCCTGATCTGCCTGACGATCGCGACCGTGACCGGCATCGCTCTTGTCATCTGGGCCGTGCGAAAGGGGCATTTGGTCCGCCCGCACTGGCTGCGCGAACCCCGTCAGCACGAAGGACTCGTCCGCACCTTCGGCTGAAGTTTAGAGGAAGCTGTAGGGATCGACGTCGACGCTGACGCGCACGCGGGCGCTCCACTCGACGGTCGCCAGCCAGTCGCGGATCACGTCCTGGACGTCGAGGCTGCGGCGGGCGTGGACCAGCAGGCGCTGGCGGTGGCGGCCGCGGAGCATTGCCAGCGGGGCCGGGGCCGGACCGAACACAGCCATGCCTTCGACCTCGGGCGCGGCGTGGCCGATGCGGCGCGCGACCTCCTCGGCTTCATCGGAATTTTCGGCCGAGACGACGATCGCGGCGAGGCGGCCGAACGGCGGCATTGCGGCTTCGCGCCGCGCTTCGGTCTCCGCAGCGTAGAAGCCGCGTACGTCCTCGGAGACGAGGGCGGCGATCACCGGCGCCTCAGGGTCGTGGGTCTGGACGAACACCCGGCCCGGTTTCTCGCCCCGCCCGGCGCGGCCGGCGACCTGCTGGATCTGCTGGAAGCTGCGCTCGGCCGCCCGCAAGTCGCCGCCGGAGAGGCCGAGGTCGGCGTCGACCACCCCGACCAGCGTCAGGTTGGGAAAGTGATAGCCCTTGGTGACGAGCTGGGTGCCGACGACAACGTCGATCGCGCCGGCGTCCATCGCCCCGACGAACTCGGCGGCGCGCAGCGGCGACCAGATCGTGTCCGAAGTGACGATCGCGGTCCGCGCTTCGGGGAACAGGTCCGCAACCTCGTCGGCGATCCGCTCGACGCCGGGGCCGCAGGCGACGAGGCTGTCCTCGGTGCCGCATTCGGGGCATTTGGCGGGCGGCGGCATGACGTGCCCGCAATGGTGGCAGGCAAGGCGGTGCATCAGCCGGTGCTCAACCATCCACGCGGTGCAATTGGGGCATTGGAAGCGATGGCCGCAGTGGCGGCACAAGGTCAGCGGCGCGAAGCCGCGGCGGTTGAGGAACAACAGCGACTGCTCGCCGCGCTCGAGATTGGCCTCCATCTCGCGAACCAGCTCGGGCGCGAGCCAGCGGCCGCGCGGCGGAGGGTCCTGGCGCAGGTCGATGGCACGGATCTCGGGCAGCGACGCGCCGGCGAAGCGCTCGGTCAGGGCGACCTCGCGATAGCGGCCGATCTCGACCATGTGGCGGCTTTCGATCGCCGGGGTCGCCGAGGAGAGGATCACCGGAATGTCCTCGAACTTGGCCCGCATCACCGCGGTGTCGCGGGCGTGGTATTGCACCCCGTCCTCCTGCTTGAAGCTCGGCTCGTGCGCCTCATCGACGACGATCAGGCCGAGCTGCGGGTAGGGAAGGAACAGCGCCGAGCGGGCCCCGACCGTAACCGCCGCTTCGCCGCTGGCGATGCCGCGCCAGGCACGGCGGCGCTGCGACGAGCGCAGGTCGGAATGCCAGGCGACGGGCGCGCAACCGAAGCGCGCTTCGAACCGCTGCAGGAAGGGCTCGGTCAGCGCGATCTCGGGCAGGAGGACGAGCGCCTGCTTCCCCTGGCGCAGGCACTCGGCGATCGCTTCGAAATAGACTTCGGTCTTGCCCGAGCCGGTGACCCCATCGAGCAGGACCGGGTCGAAGCCGTGGCCGACCGCCGCAGCGAGGCTTGCGGCGGCGGCGCGCTGATCGCCGTTGAGTGCCGGCGGCGCGAACTCGGGGTCGGGGACGGCGAGCGGCCGGTCGGAATCGACCGCGACCGCTTCGAGCGCGCCGGCATTGGCGAGGCCGCGCATCACGGTGTCGCTGACCCCGGCATGGTCGGCGAGCTCGCGGATCGTACCCTGGCGGCCTTCGATGCCGGCTAGCGCCTTCTCGCGCTGCGGCGTCAGGCGATCGGGGACGCGGCCGGTCGGGCGGTACTCAGTCAGCTGGCGCGGGCCCTCGAGCGCTGCCGAGGAAGGCAGGACCATCCGCAGCACCGACGCGAGCGGCGCGAGGTAATAATCGGCGGTCCACTCGCACAATCGCCGCAGCGGCGCCGCGAGCGGGCGGACGGCGAGGATCCCGGCGAGCGGTCGCAGGCGCGCGTCGGGCACTTCATTGGTCGGCAGCCGCTCGGCCTCCCAGGCGACGCCGAGCAGCTGGCGCGGCCCGAGCGGCGCGACGACGACCGAGCCGGGCTCGACCGCCATGCCCTCGGGCACCCGATAGTCGAGCGGTCCGAGCGCGGCATTGAGGGTGACGACGCGGGCGCGGCGCAAACTCATCATCTCCGTTCGGGCTGAGCCTGTCGAAGCCCTGTCCTCGCTCTTTTGAATAACGGCAGCCCTTCGACAAGCTCAGGGCGAACGGTTGAGGATTACTTCCCGCGCTTCTTGCGATGTTCGTCGAGGTCGAGGACCGCGACTTCCTCGTCGGGCTGGAGCAGGCCGAGACGGCGGGCGACCTCCTGATAGGCTTCCTCGACTCCGCCGAGGTCCTGGCGGAAGCGGTCCTTGTCGAGCTTCTGGCTGGTCTTGGTGTCCCACAGCCGGCAGCCGTCGGGGCTGATCTCGTCGGCGAGGATGACGCGCGCGAAGTCGCCGTCCCACACGCGCCCGAACTCGAGCTTGAAGTCGATCAGGCGGATGCCGATCGCTGCGAACATCCCGCACAGGAAGTCGTTCACGCGGATCGCCATGTCGGCGATGTCGTTCATCTCGTCCTGGGTCGCCCAGCCGAAGCAGGCGATATGCTCGTCCGCCACCATCGGGTCGCCGAGCGCGTCGTCCTTGTAATAATATTCGATGATCGTGCGCGGCAGCTGCGTGCCTTCCTCGATCCCGAGGCGCTTCGACAGCGAGCCTGCGGCGACGTTGCGGATCACGACCTCGATCGGGATGATCTCGACCTGGCGGATCAGCTGCTCGCGCATGTTGATGCGGCGGATGAAGTGGGTCGGCACGCCGATTGTCGCGAGCGCGGTGAAGATGTGCTCGGAGATGCGGTTGTTGATCACGCCCTTGCCGCTGATCGTGCCGCGCTTCTGCGCGTTGAACGCGGTCGCGTCGTCCTTGAAATATTGGATGAGCGTTCCGGGCTCCGGACCCTCGTACAGGATCTTGGCCTTGCCCTCGTAGATTTGGCGGCGGCGAGCCACGGTCGGCGATACTCCAGCGGCAGTGGAAAAAGGAGCGGCGGCTATAGGCGAGCCGCCGCCCCTTTAGCAATCAAGGCTCGTCGGAGTTCCTGGCCTTTGTCCGGCGCGATGGCGCCGGCTCCGGCTCAGCCTCGGCGGCCGAGCGATAGCCGCGCGACGACTGGAACCAGCCGAGGCGCAGGCCGACGCGGCGGAAGCCCCACACCACCAGCCATCCGACCAGGATCCACGGGATCAGCGTGATCAGGATGACGAGGATCGCAGCGAACCCGCCGACGAAATTGTCGGCCGATTGCTGCAGCGCATCCTTGAGCGGCGAGCGGACGTCGAAGCCGGGCACGACGCTGCCAGAGCCGTAGTTGAACACCATCGGAGTCCCGGCCAGCGCTTCCTGGTCGGCACCCTTGCGGTCGGCGAGGTCGCGCAATTGCTGGCGGATCTCCTCGGCGCGGTCGCGCAGCCCCTGGCGGTCCAGGACCGGTTCGGGCGAAGCGTTGATGCCGGACGCGCGCGGCGGGCGGGCGAGTTCGGCCTCGATCCGCTGCAGCTCCTGACGGAGATCGGATTCGGTCTTGGTCGCGCCGGAGATCCGGGTCGCGACATCCTCGCCGGTGATCTCCTGATCGACCAGCATCCCGTCGGACTTGGTGACGGTCTCGGTCGCGGCCTTGCCGAACTGCCGCGCGATCTTGGGATCGAGCCGCAGCGCGAGCATCGCCTGCACGTCCTTCTGGTTGACGAGGCGGTAGCGCATGCCGGTGATGCGGCAGCGGTCGATGCCGAGCTTCTCGCACGCCTGCGCATGCGCTTCCTGGACCTGGCCGATGCGGTTGCCGGGCAGGCGGAAGGCGTAGCTGTAGTTGAAGGCGACGCCCGGGGCCGCGGTTACGTCGACTCCGGGGCTAGCGACGTCTCTAACCGCCTCGGAGCGGAGGACGGGGGGTTCGGCGGGTTCTTCGCCTGGTTGATGTGGTTTGGAGCATGCCGCGAGCAGCGCGGCGCCAAGAAGGATCGACTTCCTCATACACTCTCCCCTGTTATCCCGCCCGGGGAGAGCGATACACTATCTCATCAATAGGGTAAAGTTGCAGAAGTTGAAGAGCGCGGGTGCGTGCGGCCCGCGCTCTTCGGGGAGTGTCAGTTGACGCGCGCGCGCTTGCCCTTCTGCTCCCACGGCGCGCTCCACTCGATGCGGTGGAGGACGCTGAAGCTCTGGCCGATCCAGCGGCCGAGTCCGGAAAAGGCCCGGCTCAGGCTTGCGTTCAGGTCGGCACGGCTCTCGCGGTACGCACGATCGAAAATCTCGTCTACCATCGTAACCATTCCTTTCCTCTCCTGCGCGCCGGTCAAAGGGCCAGCGGGAAACCGTCGTTGGCGAGCACCTGCTCGACCAGCCGGAGGCGTTTCTCGGGGTCGAGCTGGCGCCAGGCGTTGCTGAGTGTCTCGCTCACCCGCGAAGGGGCGTGCTGGGTGATTTCGGTTCGTGCGGACGCACGGGTGCTGTGGCCATAAGTCATGGCACGCCTCCTTTCCTGTTTTGTTGGCCGCCGGCGTGGGGGCTGGATGGGGAGGGAAAATCCTCGCCGGCGGCTGCACATCATCTATGTTTTGGAGCCGACTTTCGCCAATCAAACGCTCGACAGAATCGATAAGCTGGATTTATTAGGTGCGCTGATGAGACGACTTCCGCCCATGGCCGCGATCCGCGCGTTCGAGGCCGCCGCCCGGACCGAGAACTTCACCGCCGCAGCGGCCGAGCTGGGGATGACCCAGGCCGCGGTGTCCTATCAGGTGAAAGGGCTCGAGGAGCGGCTCGGCGCACCGTTGTTCGTGCGCGAGCGCGGTCGCGTGCGGCTGACCCCGCTGGGGCAGCGGCTGCTGCCCGCGCTGACCACCGCTTTCGACACGATCGAGGCGGCGTTCGCAAGCCACCGCCAGGAAGACGAATCGCTGCTGACGGTGACGACGACGCACACCTTCGCCAACACCTGGCTGGCGTGGGTGCTCGGCGCGTTCCAGATGGAGCACCCCGACCTCGCAGTGCGCCTGTCGACCAGCAACGAGGTGGTCGACCTGCGCTCGGGCGACATCGACATCGCGATCCGCGCCGGCCGCGGCGATTGGGACGGGCTCGAGAAGCACAAATTGTTCGACGTCGACTTCACGCCGATGGCCTCGCCCGGCTGCATGACCGAAGCGCGCCGCAAGTTCGGCGACAATTTCCAGCCGTCCGACCTGCTCCAGCTGCCGCTGATCAGCCCGCAGGACAGCTGGTGGCAGCAGTGGTTCAAGGACTGGGGCGTCGAGACCGAGGGCCGGCCGGCGCCGCGCGGCGGGCTTCGCCTCGACAACCAGGCGAACGAAGGCCACGCCGCGATGGGCGGGCAGGGCTTTGCGCTGATGTCGCCGTTCCTGTGGGTCAACGACATCATCCAGGGGCGGCTGCTGGTGCCGTTTCCCGAAATGGTCTCGAAGCGCGGCTGGTCCTACTGGCTGGTCTATCCGAGCGAGCGCCGGCTGCTGCCCAAGATCAAGCGCTTCCGCGAATGGCTCCAGTCGGAAATGGACAAGGCCCATGCGCAGGAGCAGTCGCTGATGGAGCAGCTGCGCTCGGCGGGCGAGGCGAGCGAGGCGGCTTGAGCCGGAGCGCGCCGATTTAGGCTGACTTCGCCCGCGGGGCATTGCTAATCGGCGGGTCATGCAACCCGACGATCTTCCCTCGACCACCATCGATACGCCGTTCGACGCGGCTTTGTCCGAACGCTACCTGGTCTACGCGCTGTCGACGATCACCGCGCGCTCGCTGCCCGACGTCCGCGACGGCCTGAAGCCGGTCCACCGCCGCCTGCTGTGGGCGATGCGGCTGCTCCGGCTCGATCCCGCCGGCGCGTACAAGAAGTCGGCGCGCGTGGTCGGCGACGTCATCGGCAAATACCACCCGCATGGCGACCAGTCGGTCTATGACGCGATGGTCCGGCTCGCCCAGGATTTCGCGCTGCGCTATCCGCTCGTCGACGGGCAGGGCAATTTCGGCAACATCGACGGCGATAACGCCGCCGCCTACCGCTACACGGAAGCGCGGCTGACGCCGATCGCGATGCAGCTGATGGCCGGCCTCGACGAGGGCACGGTCGGGTTCAAGCCGACCTACAATGGCGAGGAAGAGGAGCCGGAAGTCTTCCCCGGCCTGTTCCCCAACCTGCTCGCCAACGGCGCGAGCGGGATCGCCGTGGGGATGGCGACGTCGATCCCGCCGCACAACGTCTCGGAGCTCGCCGATGCGGCGATCGCGCTGATCGACAACAAGCGCATGGACGACCGCGAGCTGTGCGAGATCGTCAAGGGCCCGGACTTCCCCACCGGCGGCGTGCTGGTCGAGGACCCCGACACCATCGCCAAGGCCTATATCAGCGGCCGCGGCAGCTTCCGCATCCGGGCGAAGATCGAGAAGGTCACCGAGAAGGGCGGGGGCTGGCACCTCGTCGTCCACCAGGTTCCCTACGGCGTTCAGAAGGGCAAGCTGATCGAAGAGATCGCCGACCTCATCGCCAACAAGAAGCTGCCGATCCTCGCCGACGTGCGCGACGAGAGCGCCGAGGACGTCCGGATCGTGCTCGAGCCGCGTTCGCGCACCGTGGATTCCGCACTGCTCGAGGAGAGCTTGTACAAGCTGACCGAGCTCGAGACGCGGTTCCCGCTCAACCTCAACGTCCTCGACCGGACCCGCACGCCGGGCGTGATGAGCCTCAAGGAAACGCTGCTCGCGTGGCTCGACTTCCAGTTCGAGGTGATGGTCAACCGGTCGCTCCACCGGATCGCCAAGATCGACGATCGGCTGGAGCTGGTCGACGGGTTCCTCATCGCCTTCCTCAACCTCGACCGGGTGATCGAGATCATCCGCACCGAGGACGAGCCCAAGCCGGTGATGATCGCCGAGTTCGAGCTGACCGACCGCCAAGCCGAGGCGATCCTCAACATGCGCCTGCGCCAGTTGCGCAAGCTCGAGCAGATGGAGCTGACCCGCGAGCGCGAGGCGCTGGCGAAGGAACGCGAGGAGCTCGACAAGCTGGTCAACAGCCAGGAGCGCCAGAAGACCCGGCTCAAGAAAGAGCTTGCGGCGATGAAGGCGAAGTTCGGCGACGAGCGGCGGACCGAGATCAGGCCCGACGCAGCGACCGGGCGGGCCGAGATCGACTGGTCAGCGATGATCGAGAAGGAGCCGATCACCGTCATCCTGTCGCAGCGCGGGTGGATCCGGGCGATGAAGGGCCATCTCGCGCTCGACCAGGTCGGCGAGCTCAAGTGGCGCGAGGGCGACGGGCCGTTCATCCATTTCCACGCCCAGACCACCGACCGGCTGGCGCTGTTCGCCTCGAACGGCCGGGTCTACACGCTCGGCGGTGACAAGCTGCCGAGCGCGCGGGGGTTCGGCGAGCCGGTGCGGCTGCTGGTCGACCTCGACGCCGAAGTGGACATCATCCAGCTGCTGATCGTGCGGCCGGAGATGAAGCTGCTGGTCGCATCGTCGGACGGCAAGGGGTTCCTCGCGACCGGTGAAGCGACTCTCGCCGAGACCCGCAAGGGCAAGCAGCTGGTCAACGTCCGGCCCGGAGCCAGGGTGGCTGTGGTCCGGATGGTGCCAGACAACGCCGACGCCGTCGCCGTCGTCGGAGAGAACCGCAAGATGGTGGTCTTCCCGCTGTCCGAGCTGCCCGAGCTTGCCCGCGGGCAGGGCGTGACGCTGCAACGCTACCGCGACGGCGGGCTGTCCGATGCCACCGCCTTCCGTCTCGAGGACGGCTTGAGCTGGCCGCTCGGCGGCGAGAGCGGGCGGGTGCGGACCGAGACCGATCTCGCCCCGTGGCGCGCTGCGCGCGGCGCGGCCGGACGCATGCCCCCCATTGGTTTCCCGCGCACTAACCGCTTCGCTTGACCCACTCCGGTTAACAACCGCGTTAGGTGGCAAAAAGATACTCGGAATTAACTGCCTGTGGGCCAAGAAGGTCGGATGCAGGCTGCAGCTCACCGCCTGCCGACTGCCGAGAGGCACCGGCGGACGGACAATTCTGGCGCGAAACCGCCCGTCGGAATGGCGGACGATATCGGCTTGCTCGGTGCGCTCCCGATCGCCGCCGCAATCGTCGAGCGCGAGGCCTCCGGGCTGAAGGTCGTGGCGCACAACGGACGTTTTCACGACACGGTCAACCAATCGAGCTGCACGGCCAACGACTGGAACGACGCCGACTGCCTGAAGTCCGGGCCGATCGCCGACCTCCTCAACCGCTTCTTCGACGGCGACGACACCAAGGGTGAGCTCGACTTCAAGGACGGCGAGGGCGTCTCCTGCCGCTATTTCCGGGTCAAGCTCGCGCCGCTCGCCAGGAAGAAGGGCAAGGGCGCGCGGTGCCTGCTGAGCGTGGTCGACCGCACCGTCGAGGTCCAGGCCGAGCGGACGCTTCGCGCCGAGATGCTGCGCGACAGCCTCACCGGGCTCCCCAACCGCCTGGCGTTCACCGAGGCGGTCGAGAAAGCCGGCGAAACCGTCGCGCGTGACCTCGAGCATGCGGTGCTGGTCGTCGACATGCTGCGGTTCAGCCGGATCAATGAATCGATGGGCAGCCTTGCCGGCGACGAGCTGCTGATCACCTTCGCCCGCCGCCTGATCCTCGCGCTCCGCGCCGGCGACGTGCTCGCGCGCACCGGCGGCAACGAGTTTGGGGTGCTGGTGTCGTTGCGCCGCGGAATCGAGGATGCGCTGAAGGCCGCCGAGCGGATTCAGCAGATCATGGCGACGCCATTCAAGATCTCCGACCTCGAGATCCGGGTCGAATGCGCGATCGGCGTGTCGCTGATGCACGCCGGCCAGGATTCGGAGGAATTGTTCCGCAACGCCCAGTTCGCGGTGAAGCAGGCGAAGTCGGCGGGCCGGCCACAGGTCTATGAGCCCAAGCAGGCGACGGAGGCGCGGCGGCGGTTCTCGATCGAGACCGAGCTTCGCCGGGCGCTCGACAAGGACCAGCTGCAGCTGTTCTACCAGCCGCTGATCAACCTCAAGTCGGGCCAGGTCGCTGGGTTCGAGGCGCTCGCGCGCTGGACCCACGAGGACCGCGGCGAGATCAGCCCGAGCGAATTCATCCCCGTCGCCGAGGAATCGGGCCTGATCCTCCAGCTTGGCCGCTGGGCGATGGACAAGGCCGCGCATACGCTCGCCGACTGGGACAAGCAGATCGGCGAGACGCTGCCGCTCTACGTCGGCGTCAACCTGTCGGCGATCCAGGTCGCCCGCGACGACATTGCAGCCGTCGTCGAGAGCGCGCTGAAGTCGAGCGGGCTTGCCGGCGAGCGGCTGACGCTCGAGCTGACCGAAAGCTCGATCGTGCAGGACCCGGCGCGTGCGACCCGCGTGTTCGATGCGCTGAAGGCGCTCGATACGACGGTCGCGATGGACGATTTCGGGACCGGCTATTCGAGCCTCGCCTACCTGCAACGCCTGCCGATCGACGTGCTCAAGATCGACAAGAGCTTCGTCTCTGGAATGATGGTCGACCCCGACGCGGTCGCGATCGTCCGCGCGGTGCTCAGCCTCGCCGAAGCGCTCGGCATGTCGACCACGGCCGAAGGCATCGAGACGGTCGAGCTCGCGACGACGCTGGCGACGCTCGGCTGCGCTTCGGGCCAGGGTTTCTATTTCGCGAGGCCGCTGGAGCCGACGGCTGCGCTCGAATATTGGAACTCGCGCCGCCACTGAGCCCTGTCCGACAGCGGGACCGCGAAACGGCCTTCGGAACTCTCCCCGATTTCCAATCATTTGACCCCCGACACAGGGGAGTTCGAGGCCGTGAGATTGCGCCTCCTCGCAATCGGGTTGGGGCTATGCTCCGGACCGGCGCTGGCTGCCGGGCCGCACGGCCACGCACTCTACAGCCCGCCCGAACAGCTGCCTGCCAGGCGGTCGTTCGACATTCGGCTGGTGCAGCAACCGCCGGCGAGCACTGCGCCGATTCGGCAGGCCGGAATGATCGCCCAAACCGGCGTCGCGCCCGGGATGGACCTGGGCCTCGGTCTCTTTTCCGCCCGGCGCAATCGGCTGAACCCGCTCGAGCCGCGGCCCGAAACCCGGGCCAAATCGTCGCGCAAGCTGGGCCTCAACTTCAACTGGCGGTTCTAGGCAGCAGGTCGGAATAGCGCGCGGGGGTCCTGCGTGCGGCGGCGATTGCCAGCGTCGCGTCGATGCTTTCGAGGAGCATCGGCGACGAGCAGTCACCCGGATGAACCCCGATCCGCAGATCGCGCAGCGGAAGGCGGCGAAGCGCGCCCGCCGCGAGGATCGAAGACGCCCGCCGGGTCCGGGTCCGGCTCGCCCAGGTGATTACCGGGGAGCGCGACAGGAGGCGGCCCGTCCGCGGCGACCACACGCGCAGATGATCTTCGGCGATTGCGATGCCGCTCTCCGCCAGTGCCGCGAGCGCGCCCGGTCCGTACAGCCACGCCGGGGCGATGAAGCCGGCGATCGGACGGCCGGTGACGTCTTCGAGCAGGGCCCGCCCGGAGGCGATCCGCGATACCGCCTCGGCCCGGTCGAGGCCGAGGAACTCGCCCTCGCCGGCGGTCATCAGACGTCCACGGAAGCGGTCGAAGGCCCTGGCGTGGGCGGAGCTATCGCGGTGGTAAAAGCCGTGCAGGAACATCTCGAACCCGCGCTCGGACCAGCTGCGCAAGCGGGTGGCGAAGGCCGATCCGGGGACGATCGGCGCCTGCTGCCAATGGTTGGGCACGACGAGCATCGCCAGCCGCTCCCCGACGTGACGCTGGACCAGGTCGAGCAGCCGGTCGACCTCCCCTTCGAACCGCGGCGAGACGTCGTGGATCGAGGCCAGCAGGCGGCGCGGTTCGGGCATCGCCCGCGCTCGTAGCGAAGCTGTCCACGCGAGGCCTAATGAACAATGCTTCACTTGAAGTTCATGGCCTCATGCCGGCTTTCGCGGGCCGATGCGGATCGTCGATGTTTGCGCTTTTTACACGCCGGCCGGGGGCGGAGTCCGGACCTATGTCGACGCCAAGCTGCGCGCCGCATCGAGCCATGGCCATGAGATCGTGGTGCTTGCGCCCGGCGAGCGCGCCGAAACCGTGCGCCGCGGCCCCGGCGCGTTCGTCGTCACCATCCCCTCGCCAGTCCTGCCGCTCGACCGGCGCTACCGCTACTTCAACGACGAGCGTGCGATCCACCGGACGCTCGATGCCTGGCGGCCAGACCATGTCGAGGCGTCCTCGCCCTGGTCGAGTGCGGCGATGGTCGGGCGCTGGCAGGGCGCCGCGACGCGGTCGCTGATCATGCATTGCGACCCGCTGGCCGCTTATGCCTATCGCTGGCTCGGCGGGTTAGCCCCGACCTCGGCGATCGACCGGTTGTTCGGCTGGTACTGGTCGCATCTGCGCCGGCTCGACGGCATGTTCGACCTCGTCGTCTGCGCCAACCGGCAGCTCGCCTCGCGGCTCGATCGCGGCGGCCTGGGCAAGTCCGAGGCAATCGGCATGGGCGTCGAGCAGAGCCTGTTTTCGCCGGCGCTGCGGTCGCAGGAGCTTCGCGCCGCGACGTTGGGTTCGCTGGGCCTCGGTGCGGACGCGACCTTGCTGATCGGCGTCGGCCGGCTGTCGGCCGAGAAGCGCTGGGACATGGTCATTCGCGCCGCCGCGGATGCCCGTCCCAAGGTCGGCCTGATCCTCGTCGGCGACGGTCCGCGCCGGCCGCAGTTGGAGCGGCTGGCGCGGGGAAGCGACAGTGTGCGGCTGCTCGGCCCGATTGCCGACCGCGCCGAGCTGGCGCGGCTGCTCGCCAGCTCGGACGCGCTGGTTCACGGCTGCGAGGCGGAGACCTTCTGCATGGTCGCGGCCGAGGCGCGGGCGAGCGGGATTCCGCTGATCGTGCCCGACCGCGGCGCGGCCGCGGATCATCCGGTCCGGGGCGCCGGGGTGGTCTATCGCTCGGGCAACCGGCGGTCGCTGGAAAATGCCATCCGCCGGTTCGTCGATCGCGGGCCGGAGCTCCAGCGGATGCGCGCGACGCTCCGCTGTGACGTGCGGACGATGGACGAGCATTTCGTCCAGCTATTCAACCGCTACGAAGCGTTGTGCCGGACGAACCTGGCCATGCCTGAGCTGGAATATGCCGAGCCGGTCGCGCGGCTCGCGTCACGCGGCGGCTAGCGCGCGGCGGACGATCTCTTCGAGCGCGTCGCCTGACGGAAAGCCGGCGCCGATCCACTCCTCCTCGATCCGGCGGAGCGTGCGGGCGACGACCGGGCCTTCGGGCAAGCCGCGGGCGATGAGGGCGCCGCCGCGAACCGGCAGGCGCGGCGGGGTCCAGGAGGCCGTCGCGCGGGCCTCGTCGACCTTTCCGGCAAGCAGCAGGCGGTCGGCCGCGCAATCGGGGCCGACGCGATAGGCCAGCGCCTGCGGGCCAATGTCGAGGTCGGGTACCGCCGCGCATTTGAGGTGTGCGCGGGCCTTGTTCGACAGCTTGAGACGGGCGCCGACCGCCGCGGCGACGTCCGCATCGCGCGGGAGCAGGGCCGACAAGCGCCTGAGGCCGTCCGGCGCAATCCCGGCTGATGCTTCGGCTGCGATCAGCGCTTCGAGGTCGCTTTGCCGCTCCGGCTCGATCTCGGGAAGCACGGGCTTG
>Ga0207678_10002712_pt1 | contig 16056 bp, 16 predicted proteins | sample KBSC63metaG_FD_184319 | JGI IMG/M metagenome (GOLD analysis project Ga0207678, IMG submission 184319) | Corn rhizosphere microbial communities from Kellogg Biological Station, Michigan, USA - KBS C6-3 metaG (SPAdes) (version 2) | ecosystem: Host-associated > Plants > Roots > Rhizosphere > Soil ...
AAAAGTCCGTTTTGCTTAAGGGCACGGGTTTACCCGTGCCGCAACTGCCCTGTTTGCAATGCGGCTTTAGCCGCTGAGGTACGTCTTTTCGCCACGAGGTTACTTTTTCAGCACCCTCTTTAGCCCCCGAAGTACGCTTCCCTTACCGAGGCTGACTCTTTCCGCAGCCTATTCAGCCGTGCGCAAGTCACGCATTTGCAATGTCGTTTCAGCACTGAGTCAAAGAACCGTCATCTCGACCGAAGCAACGGACCGTCCGTTGCGCAGTGGAGAGAGCGCGTATTCCGCCTTTGCCATTGCCGTTTCGTGCTGTCTCTCCAATCCAGCGCACAAAAAACCTGTCAAGCCCCTCAGTCTGTGGAAAACTCCATAACTCATACAAAATAAACAATCATTTTGTCTTCCAAAGTTGGCGGATGAGTTTTACCCATTCAGCTAGAATAGAAAGTACAGCAACAGAAAGAAAGGCCCCGGTCACCGCCGGGGCCTTCTCTATGCTCCTAACTCTTTTAGAAAGACGAATTTACCCGTAACCCATTTGCAATGACGAATTTGCACGGAGCAATTTTGCTAGATCGTTGATTCTAAGCGTATTACGGGGTACCACCCCCCCGGGGGGTACCCCTCAACCTAAGCCATCTCCGCCAGAGGAAACGACCGGTGGCTGCGCGAAGGCTCCAGATAGTTCTGCCGATGCGTCGTCACCAGGAACTTGGTGAAGCCCATGTTCTCATCGGTCAGATTGTGCTTCTTCTGCAGCTCCACGCCGTCCATCTCCAGCCGAATCTTCTCGAAGAGCTGAGCCGACGCGGCGAAGCCAACGAAGTGGACCCCTGGCATCGGCGTCGGACTCACCGGCTCCTCCGAGTCGAACTCGAACGGATGTTCGACCGTATCGAAGTCCTGCCGCAGGAAGAGCACCGTCCCCTTGGGCAAACGCTCGCCATAGGCCGTCGTCGTATCCTCGGTCAGCCGCGAGAGGAACTGCATCTGCGCATTGTGGCCCACCACGCCATAGGTCTTGGCATCCTGGTCCAGCTCGTCCTTGAAGGTGCTGGTCTCCGGAGCCTGTGAAGGCGATAGCACTTCCTCGCCTTCCGTCCGGCGCGGATGAAACATGTGATGCAGACGAGCCTTGTGGTCCATCCCGTACCACCCCTCCAGATCGATCTGGATGTGAGAGAGATGCATCATGGTGCCGTGCGCAAAGTAGCTCTCCGGAGTCTGGTCGGTATAACCCGGAATCGTCTCGAAGCTGGGCAGTGTGCCCTGCGCAAGCCCATGAACGTGGCTCGAGGTGAATCCCATAAACAGCATCGCGCCTGCGGGAATCTTGTCCGCGCCGGGAATCCCCAGCCGCGTCGCCATCACCTTCGGCATGCCGCGCCCCGCAAAACCGCGTCGAATCGAGGTCACGTTGAACAGGTCGCCCACGTAGACCTTCTCCACCGGGATGCCGTTCAGCATATGGGTGCCCGGCTGAAACAGTGCACGGATCACGTCGTTTACATGCTCGTTGTAATCGCTCTTGAAGTGAAATGAAATGTCGTTCTGTTCCAGCACCAGATTCGCAGGGTCCTTGGGATACTTGATCGAATCGATCAACGCCCACGCGCCAGGCTTGCCGTTCTCGATCGCTCGCGGCATGTACTTGTCCGTCACCGTCGCAGGAAGGAACTCCTTGAAGTACGAAAGCCCATACGCCACCTGCGTCAGAATCCCGCCCGGATTCAGCGGGTAAATCGCCTCAATCTCCGCAAGAGCCGCGCTCAAACGAGACTGCGCACGCTGCAAAGCCTCCCGGTCGCCCTTCTGCAGAGTGAGCCTGGCGGTAACAACCGCATGCCACAACGGCACGCAAGCAACCGGAATGCCGAGATGGTCTTCAACATTGACTCCCGGTAATTCATACTGTGTCTTTGGTGGTTCCGAGTAAGATCTCTTCGCGTAGTCGACGACTCCCGCCCAATCAAATGCAGTTGCGTGGCCCAAAACAGTCTCCTTCTTCAAGCAGTAGCGCGCACCGGAGTCCAGCCCAATTGCCGCCCTCCGGAGCTCGCTGAAAAAACCAATATCGATGGCTAGGTCGTGACGAGTTCTTCTCTCTTCACAATCTCATCAATCCTGCGTCCGATCGCCTTGGCAACGCCTTCGCCATACTTCGGATCGCACTTGTAGAAGTGATTGATCTGCAAGTCCTGAATGCGCTTCTCGACCTGACCGAGGCTGACGCCGATATTGCCGACCAGTCGCTCCTGCGCCTCCGCAGTCAGTAACCGGAACAGATTCCCAGGCTGCGTGTAATAGTCGCCATCCAACTCCCGATGGTCGTACCGTTCCACAGTCGCGCTGTCATAGGTCGTTGGCCGCTCCTTGTAGCGCGCGTCTTCCTTCGGGCCGCCAAAGCTGTTCGGCTCATAGTTCGGCGAACCACCGCCATTGTCCGTGTAGACCATCGATCCATCGCGATGGTAGGTCGCATACGGACACTTCGGCTGATTCACCGGCAGCGACTCATAGTTCACGCCAAGACGATAGCGGTGTGCGTCCGGGTAACTGATCAGCCGCCCCTGCAACATCCTGTCCGGCGAAAACCCCATGCCCGGCACAACGTTACGCGGCTCAAACGCCGACTGCTCAATCTCGGCAAAATAATTCTTCGGGTTCTGATTCAGTTCAAACACGCCGACATCGATCATCGGATAGTCCGCATGCGGCCACACCTTCGTCAGGTCGAACGGATTGATGTGGTACGTCTTCGACTCCGCTTCAGTCATCACCTGCATCTGCATCTTCCACTTCGGGAAGTCGCCCTTCTTGATCGCGTGATAGAGGTCGTTCTGCGAGTAGTCCATGTCCACACTCTTCATGTGGTCGGCCTCCTCGCGCGTGAAGTTGTCGATTCCCTGCTGTGTCTTGAAGTGCCACTTCACATAGAACAGTTCGCCCTTCGCATTGATCAGCGAGAACGTATGGCTGCCATATCCATTCATGTGGCGGAAGCCCTTCGGCGTCCCGCGATCGCTGAACAGGATCGTCACCTGGTGCAGGCTCTCCGGCGACAGCGACCAGAAGTCCCACATCATCGTCGGCGACTTCAGATTCGTCTCAGGATCGCGTTTCTGCGTATGGATAAAGTCCGAGAACTTCAGAGGATCGCGGATAAAGAACACTGGCGTATTGTTTCCGACCAGGTCCCAGTTCCCTTCTTCCGTGTAGAACTTCATTGCAAACCCGCGCGGATCGCGCTCCGAGTCCGCCGAGCCCTTCTCTCCGCCCACCGTCGAAAACCGGATGAGCATCGGCGTCTGCTTGCCGGCCTTCTCGAAGACCTTCGCGGTCGTGTATTTCGCCATGTCGGGCTTGGTAATGGTGAGCGTCCCGTACGCCCCCGAACCCTTCGCGTGAACCACACGCTCCGGAATCCGCTCCCGGTTGAAGTGCGCCATCTTCTCGAACAGCAGGTAGTCGTCAAAGACGATAGGCCCGCGCGGGCCCATGGTGAGAGAGTTCTGGTTGTCGCCCACCGGACGCCCAGCGTCCGTTGTCATCACTTTGCTCTTCACTTGATCTGCCATACATCACCTCAGAAACAACGGAATAGAAGATCGCTTAAGTTTGTTGGCACTTCGCGCATATGCCAATCACATCCACTGCATACCGCTCCACCAGAAAGCCTCCCGGCAATCGGGCCTGTGTCATCACCAGCCCCAGTTCTTTCTCTCCAAGGTCCGTAATCCCTTTACACTTCGAGCACACCATATGATGGTGCGGCTCACGGTTCATCTCCACGCGCTGCGAGCCATGGTGCATACTCACCTCGCGGAAGACACCGCTCTCAACAAACAAATGGATGTTTTTATAAACGGTGGCCAGCGAGATGGCCGGCACTTTCTTCTTCACCCGCGCATAGACCTCTTCCGGGCTCGGATGGCCATGCATCGACTTCATGACCTCGTACAACACCTGCCGCTGGTGCGTCACCGCAATGCCATTCTCCTGGCAAAGCTCACGGAACGACCTGGACTCGTCCACTTGCATGGAAAGAGTATAAACAATAAAAGTTCTTGTTTGATAAATAAAATCTGTGGATATCTGCTATCGGCCTGCCCCTCTTGCAGCCATCCTCTCGCAGCCCTGTTCCGCCGATCAGGCCTCCGTCCCCAACAGATCGGACGTCTTCGTTCGCGACGCCCACTCCAGAAGAGGCACTGCAGCTGGAGAACATGCACGGAAATTTGAAGTCTCTCGATCAATATCGAGCAGCTCAAGCGTCCATCCATGGTCGTCGAAAAGCTGCTTCATGAGAGGAGCGTTCAATGGAAAGTTATGCAGTTCCCCAACGACATAGACCGCTCTCCGCTCCCCGGGCAGAAACGCGTTCAACGCCTCGACCTCCATTCCCTCAATGTCGAGTTTGATCAGGATCCGTTCCGCGGAACTGTTGCCCACAGCGTCCTCGATCAACACCACGGGAATCTCCAGCACACTGTCATATTTCTCATGAGAATCGAAGCTGCTCTGATTCGCCGCCCGGCAATAAAAAGGAATCGATCCGCGTTTACCCCCCAGGCAAAACGGCATGATCTCGGCCTCGATCCCATTCATGGCCAGATGCCTGCGAATCTGATCGACATTCCTCGGCAGTGGTTCACAGATCACGAACTTCGCTGAGGGAAAACGCGCCGTCGTGCACACTGTAAAGAGTCCGATATTGCCGCCGCCATCGACAACCAGATCCGGACAAAAGCCCCGATCCAGATGGTAGATATCCATCACACCTAGTTCGAGAGTGCTCAGAAAGTCCGCGCCGAGATCGGAAGTCCGCAGCTTGTTTTGCCGGTAGCTGTCGCCGCATCGGTAACGAACCGTGATTTCGCCTTTGCGGATAAACGGCAGCAGGAATCGAAGCAGGATTCCGCGATAGCGGGGCCGTGTCGTTGTACCGGCAACGAGTATGAGCTTCAAACTGCTGAGAGGCGAACCAACCTTCAGAAGCCGTCGGATGTTCGGAAAAGCCATCGGTCGTCACCCATTCAAAAAGTAGCTTCAGTAAAAAAACGATTCCGGTCCCAAGCGCAGAAAAGAGCCAACGGAACAATGACAAACCAAGTGTATGACACTCTTCGATCGCAAATTCGAGCAGCGCCCAGCCGCGAACCGTCATCAGTTCAGCCGTTCGCGCTCCGGCCTTCCAAATCGTGCATCAAGCGGCTTCCGCCCCGCAAAACCATCTTCCGGCGCATGCCAGTACCCAATCTCCTTCTCACCCAGCTTCCAACACAGCAGCACCGTCTTCCCGTCAATCACGCACGGAAAATCCAGCAACCCCTGCTCCAGATCTTTCAGTTGGACGCCGATCTCCTCAATCTCCGACACCGTGTCCTTGGCCTCCTGCACCGACTTATCCAGTTCAGCCCGTCGCCGTGCCGTCACCGTCACGTCCACATGCATTCCGCCAGAGAGAAAAATCCTCTGGCTTAGCTGCTGCATCTCCATTTCTATTTCACCTGCCCTAACTCCAGCAGTCTGTGCTCTTCGCAACAGAGCCTCCACCACCGGCAACAGAGTCTGCGCCTCGCTCAATGTAAACGTCTTGCTCAAACGCACTCCTCTCTCAAGAGACCTCTAGCATTCGGTCCAGCGCAATATGCGCCCACCGCTTCACATCATCTTCTACTTTGATGCGATTGACTACGCGACCCTCCACCAGATTTTCCAGCGCCCAAGCCAGATGCTGTGGTGAAATCCGATACATCGTCGTACACAGGCATCCCGAATCGTCCAGCGTAATCACCCGCTTGCCCAGCGGAGCAAACCGCTTCGCCAGCCGGTTCACCAGGTGGATCTCCGTGCCCACGGCAAAGCTCGAACCCTCCGGAGCCTCCTCGACATACTTGATAATCCGTTCCGTCGATCCCACCGCATCGGCCTTCTGGCACACCTCCCAGCGGCACTCGGGATGCACAATCACCTTCATCCCCGGCTCCTCCCGCCGCACGCGATCCACGTGCTCCGGCAGAAACCGCTGATGCACCGAACAATGTCCCTTCCACAAGATCACCTTGGCCGCCTGCAAACGCTCCGCGCTCAACCCGCCATCGATCTGGTACGGATCCCACACCGCCATATCGCTCAAAGGAATTCCCATCGAGAAAGCAGTATTCCGCCCAAGATGCAGGTCCGGCAAAAAGAGGATCTTCTTCGCCCGAGCAAACGCCCACTCGAACGCGCCCCGAGCATTCGACGACGTACAAACCAGTCCGCCGCGCTCGCCGCAAAAAGCCTTGATCGCTGCAGCAGAATTCATATACGTCAGCGGAATCAACCCGCCGGCGCTCTCCGTCAGCAGCCCGGCTCGTTCCAGCGAATCCCAGCAGTCTTCCACCTGCCCGATCTCCGCCATATCAGCCATCGAGCATCCCGCGTTCAGGTCCGGCAGAATCACCGTCTGCCACGGTTGCCCCAGCACATCAGCCGTCTCGGCCATAAAGTGCACGCCGCAGAACAGCATGTACTTCGCGCTGGCCTCAGAAGCGACTTTGCTCAGCTTGTAGCTATCGCCCGTGTAGTCTGCAAACCGGATCACCTCGTCCCGCTGGTAGTGGTGCCCCAGAATCACAACGTCGGTGCCCAGCTTCGCGCGCGCTGCCGCAATGCAGGCATCCATCGTATGGTCTGGACGCACAAGGTAATGATCGAGGGAACACGTAGCATTCTCTGCCACGGCCGGTGCCGTAGCTTCTTCCAATAGATCGTTCAATGAACTCCGCCTTCAGTTTCACGAGGCCGTCTGACATCGGCAGGGTGCCGACGTCGCGTTCGCCTCCGAAACGGGGATGTTGAAAGCATGAATGACTTGAGTTGCAGTGAATTCGCTGTGCCGGCTCGAATCAGCCATCACCCAATCCACGGGGGTGTTGCAACCCTCTTACAAACACTTCACGTGCGGCCATCGTTGCCGCTTACCATCGTTGGACGAAGTCTGCGTCCAAAAGATACAGGCTTCTATCGCACTTCAGTCGTTCAATCCTGCAAGCCCTACACCATTAATTTTACAACAGTGTCAACCGCCGCCATCCATTTGTTCCCTCACCACGTAAGCCGTATCATGAAACCTACGTATGCCTAGCTTTCAGGACAGCATCGTCATCTTCTTCATCGCCCTCCTCATCTTCGGCCCGAAGAAGCTGCCCGAACTCGCCCGCCAACTCGGCAAGCTCATGGCCGAGTTTCGCCGTGCCTCCAACGAGTTCCGCATGCAGATGGAAGACGAGCTCCGCCTCTCCGAGCAGGAGGAGCAGCAAAAGAAAATCGCCGCCATGGAAGCCGCCGCCCCGGCCACTCCCGCAATCACCGACGGAACGGAAAACACCATCGCCCCTCCGGACGAAGAAGAGCCTCGCGAGATCCACCCGCACGAGCTCCCCCCCGAAGAATTCAACCCGCTCCCCATCGCCACCTCCGGCGACCTCAACCTCATGCCTCCCGCCACAGGACTTCCGGTGGCCAGTTCTTCCGTATCGGAAGCCTTCGAAGCTATCCCGCAGGATCACTCGTCATCCTCCGAAACATCGTCCATCCCGTCCACCGACGCGTACGCCGAGCAACAACTCCCCGACCGCACTCCGGATCGCACCTCCGAGGCCGCCTCCACCGAACCCGCAACCGAGGCACTCCATGGCTGATCTCGTCGACAACATCCGCTCTGCCGTCTCCGACCGCGCCGAACTCCCCGGCATGAGCCTCATGGAGCATCTCAGCGAGCTCCGCAAGCGCCTCATCCACTCCGTCGCCTATCTCTGCGTCGGCTTTGTCGTCGCCTACGCCTTCCACGAGCGCCTCTACGGCATCGTCAAAGCGCCGCTCGACAAACTCGGCATCCCGCTCAACTACACCCACCCCACCGACGCCCTCAACCTCTACATCAAGACCGCGCTCTACGGCGGCTTCATCCTCGCTTCGCCCTTCATCCTCTACCAGCTCTGGCTCTTCATCTCGCCCGGCATGTACGCCAATGAGAAGCGCTACGTCCTCCCCTTCATGGGTACGACGATCTTGCTCTTCCTCGGAGGAGCCTGGTTCGGCTATCACTACGTGTTCCCCGGCGCGCTCGACATCCTCATCAACACCTTCGGCAAGGACTTCCACGCCATGCTGACCATCGACGACTACACCGGCTTCTTCCTCGCCATCGTCGTCGGCCTCGGCATCACCTTCGAGCTGCCCATCGTCATGTTCTTCCTGGCGCTGTTCGGCATCGTCGACGGCAAGTTCCTCATCCGGCACATCCGTTACGCCATCCTGATCATCTTCATCATCGCCGGCATCATCTGCCCCACCCCGGACCCACTCAGCATGTGCATCTTCGCGGCTCCCATGCTCGTCCTGTACATGCTTGGAGTAGGTGCAGCCTTCGTCGTCCACCCGGCCCGTCGCAAAGCCCGTAAGGCCAAAGCCGCATGACGCCTTCTCCTGCAACAGAGATCTGTCATCCTGAGCGAAGCGCCTCGCGTACTTTGCGAGGTGCAGAGTCGAAGAACCTGCGGTTGCCGTTGTCTGTTCTAAGACCCACCCAACACAAACGCTCGGGTGCCCCATCTATCGCGTTTTTGCGATGGGTGGGAATGTATACGCTCCCCCAGCCAGCTCTGCTGTTGCCGTTGCTTGTTCTTCTTCTAACCGTTCTCTCCTCCCCAGCCCAGAAAGCTACAAAGTTCAACGGACAAGCCGCCATCGAACTCACCCGGCAATACCTCGAAGTCGCTCCGCACCGCTGGATCGGCAGCCCCGGCCACGCCAAAGCCGAGCAGTTCATCAAGGCTCACTTTAAGGAAGAGGCAGCCAAAGGCAACTTCGAGACCGACACCTTCTCCGCCAGCACCCCCGTCGGCCTCTTGACCATGACCAACTTCATCGCCAAATACCCCGGCAAAAAAGACGGCATCATCGTCATCGCCAGCCACTATGAAACCAACTACCCGCTCAAAGACATCAACTTCGTCGGAGCCAACGACGGCGCCGCCACCTCCGCCCTGCTCATCGAGCTCGGCAACTATCTCCGCGCCCACCCGCCCCAGGGCTACTCGGTCTGGCTCGTCTTCGACGACGGCGAAGAAGCCATCGCCAACCCGCCTTACACCGGGAACCAGTGGACCGACTCGAACTCCCTCTACGGCACCCGCCACCTCGCCGCCCGATGGTCCGTCAACGGCACCATCGCCAAAATCAAGGCCTTCCTCCTCGCCGACATGATCGGCGACAAGGACCTCAACATCGACCGCGACAACAACTCCACCCCCTGGCTGCTCGACCTGCTCAAGCTCGCTGCCAAAAACACCGGCCACTCCGCTTCCATCTTCAAGCACGAAACCGCAGCTCAGGACGACCACATCCCCTTCCAGAAGCGCGGCGTTCCCGTCCTCGACCTCATCGACTTCGAATACGGTCCCCCCACGCAGGAGCGCCCCGAAGGCAGCTACCATCACACCGCGCTCGACACCATCGACAAGGTCAGCCCCCGCTCCCTCCAGATCGCCGGCGACCTCTTCCTCGAACTGATCCGCTTAATCGACCAGCGCCCCTGAAACCGATCATCCGGCTTCAGAGGCGCAGTCTCGTTCTATAACTCGTCTACTTGGTGCAGGGATGGTTGTGGTCCGCGTGCGCACCCTTGGCCTTCGCATCAGCCTCGGACATATAAGCACCTGCCTTGGTCTTCCCATAAAAATTCGACCCAGGGCAGTGATACACATTGCTTGCTGTATTGACCCACACCATACCTGGTCCGCCACCTGGAGCTTGTGGCATCGACGCGGCTCTCGCAGCAGGCGACATCTTTCCGCTTGCAGCCTTCGGTGCCGCAGGCGCAGCCATCGGTGCAGGCATAGGAGCCGCAGCCTTAGGCGCAGCAGCAGGAGCCGCCATCGGTGCAGCCGCAGCAGCCTTGGCTGGAGCCGCCGTCTCTGCCGCAAGCCACGTCTTCACCCCTTGATGCCCCCGGCACGCGCCTTTCTTGCTCGGAGCGTTCGTATAAGTCCCATCCTTGCACTGACCCGTCGATCCGGCCGGTGCAGCCTGGGCCATGGCCATCTGTGCCACGAAAAGCCCCGCCGCCACCGCCATACATCGAATAGCTGTCTTCATACGTGTCCTCCAAATTTAAGTACGATTTCAATTCGCTGACTATGCCAGCCGACAAATCCTACGCCCATCCCTAAACTCTGTCATCCATCCGTCGATGAATCCTTGGAGAGGTAGCGTCCTCACCACCTCCCCCAAATTGGTCATGGATTGATTCCTAAGGGGGATAGCCGGTAATCGCCCCCACCGCCTACTCTCAACTTTAAGAATGGAGGTGGAAACGATGCAATCCATGTTCACGGCATTTCAAGACAAACCGAAGAGTCTTCCTACCTGGCCTCCCCGGCAAACCCCGGTTCGGTTCTTCGATCTTCATCCCGTAGGTGCCATCCTTCGCAGCCTCTTCCTCTCGTCGCTGCTCTGGATCTTCCTCGCCTTCACCCTCTACAGCGTCTATTCCTTCGTTGTAGCCGCCAAGTAGACCAACCAGTTCCAGCCAGCGACTTCCTCCCCAGCCATCCCCGGAGACACTCTCGCTGCTGTGCATCCCCCTGCCTCAGCCTGTAGCATCCAAACAGGATGTTCAGCCCCACCCCTCTCAGTCACTGGATCGGTTTCCACGTCTGCATCATCGTGCTCCTTGCGATCGAGCTGATTTACGTCCGTCACCAGGGCCCGAAAAAGATCCACTCCACCTCTATTGCCGCCACCATCCTCTGGGTCGGTGCCGCGCTCGCCTTCGCCATCTTCATCTTCAAAACCCTTGGCGGCCAGTCCGCCACCCAATATCTTGCCGGCTACGCCATCGAAGAGTCGCTCTCCATCGATAACCTCTTCGTCTTCCTCCTCCTCTTCCGTGCCTTCAAGATCGAACCAGCCCACCAGCCCAAGGTTCTTTTCTGGGGAGTCACCGGCGCCATCCTCATGCGCGGAGCCTTCATCGCCGCCGGGATCGGTCTCCTCACCCGTTTTCACTGGGTCAGCTACGTCTTCGCCGCCATTCTCCTCTTCGCCTCCATCCGCCTCGTCCTCCCTGAAGAAAAGAAGGACGAAACCCACACCCCCCGATGGATCAACTGGCTCTCCCGCGTTCATCCCGTCAGCCTTCGTCAGGACCGTTTCTTCGTCCACGAAGACGGCACCCGCATGATTACGGTCCTCTTCCTCGCCCTCATCGCCATCGAATTCACCGACATCGTCTTCGCCCTCGACTCCATCCCCGCCGTCCTCTCCATCACCCGGCACCCCTTCATCGCCTACACCTCGAACATCATGGCGGTCATGGGTCTTCGCTCCCTTTACTTCCTGCTCGCCCATCTCCTCGCCAAACTGAGCCTCCTCCACTACGGTCTTGCCGGAATCCTCGCCTTCGCAGCCCTCAAGATGCTCGCCGCCCATTGGATCGACATCGGGCCGCTTCTCTCCCTCGGTATCATCGCGGCCATTCTAACCATCACGATCCTGCTCTCGCTCAATCTGCAAAAAAACACGCACACACAGCCTTTGCAGTGATCTCTATCTTCTACCGATAAGCAAATAAACGACTTGACCATTTCCCCCGACACAGTGATCCATCCTGTTTGTATCTGCGGTGCCAAAAGGAAATACTTTTCTCTTTGTCGGGATAAATATCTTCCTCCAGACTCTCTCCACGCTCCCATTTAAGACTTTTCCCATCGAAATCCAATCCACACGGAAATTTTCTGCGTTTTTATAAATCCGCAAAAAATAGCACTAATTGCGCAATTATTTGCAATATCACTGTTTTAGTTATCTTTTGGCCATCCTCTTGCAAATACCCAGTCAACAAGGAGATACACCTATGAAAGTATTTACTGCCTTTCTCGCTCTGATTACTCTTTTCTTTGCCACCGCAACCCTTCACGCCGATCAGGTCAGCCTTACCCTGGACGGAAATACAATCGTCGGGACCCCTATCGCTAACGGCTACAACTTCACCTACCTGAACACCACCGCCGGAGTCCTCTCCAACGGCAACCTTCTCAACTCGTCGACTACTCTCTTCACCGCCACCTATGTGGACGCGCTTGGAAGCCTGGGCGTCTTCAACTTCACGGATCTCTGCACCACGGTCACGATCCTTGGACCCGCTGTACCGTGCCAGAATCTCGCGCTGTCCTTCACCAATCTGACCTTGGGAGATGCTTCGATCGCTGCTGCAATCGGCGCTGCCATCAACGTCAATGCCGGCGTCGGAACCATCAACGTAGGCGGTCTTAATCTTGTCCCCGAAGGGTTCAACCTCGCCGGTGCCAGCATCGCCGGTGGCAGCGGACAGATCAACTTCACTCCTCCCCCCACCAACCCCAGCCCAGTCCCCGAGCCTGGTAGCCTCTCCCTCATGGCAACTGGCCTCCTCGGCGCTGCCGGTGCTCTCCGCCGTAAATTCACAGCAGCTTGATCAACGCAACCGTCTTCCTCAAGAAAAGATATGTGGACCACAGAACATCGTGGTCCACTTTTTGCGTCCAGGCCCCGGCTTCCAGCCGCCGGCAAGAAAGCGGTCACCTTCCAACTCATTCTTGTAACGTCATTTCCCTCCTAATCATCTCGCGCCAAATAATTAGGACCACACTTGTCGCATTTCGCTTTTCTGTGTAAAAAAAAAGGATCATGTCCTCCAGAGCCTTCCTCCGATACACCCGTCTCTCCCACCTCTACCTCGGCGTCTTTATTTCGCCCGCGCTCTTCTTCTTCGCCTTCACCGGCGCACTTCAAACCTTCAGCCTCCACGAAACCACGCGCGGCCGCAGCTACAAACCGCCCGCCTGGGTCGTCACCCTCGGCCAACTCCACAAAAAGCAGACAACGGTCGTCCCTGTCAGAAAGCTTGCCCCGCCCGACAAGCCCGCAATCGACAAATCTCAACCGGTCGCCTCACCCAACCCGGCTCCCGCGACAGCGCCCAAGCCTCACAACGCGCTGCCCCTGAAGATCTTCTTTCTCGTCGTAGCCATCGGCCTCTTCGTCTCCACCCTCTCCGGCCTTTATATGTCTTACAAGTACATTCACAACAAGGCATGGATCACCGCTCTCCTCATCGCTGGCATTCTCGTCCCAATTGCTATGGCGATGTTGTAGGGGCAGTCTCCTGATAGGAAATGGACAGCCGGACCGGGTCGCCCTTCGCCGCCCGATAGCCCGCCAGCGGCGTCTGAGCAACAACCATAGCCGTAGACGCCCCAGGAACGGCAATCACCGCCGCAGGAGTCATCGTGCCAGTGGTGGAGTCCACGCTCCCTGTAGCACCCGCACCGGTCAAAGCCACCTGCTTGATCTCCTCCGCACTGACCACCCGCAGCCCGGCAGCCGACGCCCGAGCCGCAGCAGACATCAATGGAAGCCCCGTAAGCGATGGCATCACAATGCCATCCTGCGCTCCCGGCTCTTCCGGCTGGCTCAGCAACAGGCTCACCCTTGGACGGTCGACGCCGGAGGCATTGGGACTCGGAGTCTGCCCCAGCACAATGCCTGCTTCTCCCGGCCCTCCGATCGAAGCAACGGTCCCAAGATCGAGCGACAGCCTGCGAATATTGATCGACGCAGTACGCTCCGACTGCCCCATCAGATCGGGAATCGATACCTGTTGCGGCCCCAGGCTCTCCGTCACCCGTAAAACCGATTGACGCCGAACCGTAACGCCCGGCGCGGGCGACTGCGCAAGAATCAGCCCCGGCGCTGTATGGGCAGAGTAAAAACGGTTTTCAAGGTTGAGCCGTAGCCCCAGAGAACTGGCCTCTCTCCCCGCTTCGGAGACGCTGAGCCCCGCAAGGTTGGGAACCTTGACCTCCCGCCCATGAATAGCGAGACGCATCGTAATAAACGCAGATGTCAGCGCCACGGCAAGCATCGCCAGAGCGCCGAGTACGAGGTTGAAGATTCGTTTCATCTGCTAAGACAGTGTAAGGCAACCCAAAACGCAAAATAGCAGTTCATGCGCATCTTAACGGCGGTTGTCGGTCGCCGGCTCCGGATGAATCAGCAAACGGCTGACCTCCGGCGCATCAAGTTTGAACGCCCCTTCGAGCGCCGTAATGACAGCATGCACCTGGGCCATCGGAAGGTCATCGGGCAGCGTGCAATGGCAGCTCATCTGGATGCGGTCATTGATGCGTGTGACGAAGACCTCGTGGATGTCGAGAATCTCGGGAAACGCCTTCGCCGCCCGCCGCAAACGCAGCTTCAGTTGCCGGTCGCGTTCCAGCGAAGCAGGCCGCTCAATCGTCGCCGGCTCGCTTTCGATGTGCGTAAGGATGGAAGAGATCTCGGGAATCTCACGGCGTATCTCGGACTCGAGTTGCGTAACAAGATTGTGCGCATCCCGCAGCGCCATCGTCTCATTCACTTCAAGATGTTGCTCGACGTGTAGCTGGTGGTTGAACTCCTGAACGCTGACGTCGTGAATGGCCAGATTCGCACGTGCTGCAACGGCCCGAATGCGGTCGTGAAGACTCTCTGCGCGCGAAGCCGTAGGAACGGAGTGGACGACTACATCCGCGCCAGGAAGATGGCGTTGCACCGCCGAAGTCGCAGCCGCGGTAATCTGCTCCGACCGCTGGAACGTAACGTTGCGTGGCATGGCGAGCGTCACGTCGGCAAAGTAATTCGAGCCGGACCGACGGGTACGAATGCGATCGACGGAAAGCACGCCATCGACCGCCGCGAGCTCCCGCATCAGTTCACGCTTCTGCGCGCGACTCTCCGCCGGGTCCGCATCCGTCAGTGCATCGGCAGTTCGTCGCGCCAGCTTCCAGGTCACCTGCAGGATCACGCCAGAAACAATGATGGCTGCAATCGGATCCGCGAGTTCCAGCTGAGGAATATGCCAGTGCTTCCCGGCATAGGTAGCAGCCAGTCCAAAGAAGACCGCGGCTGACGACCAGATATCGGTATGGAAGTGGATCGCATCCGCTTCCAGCGCTTCGCTGTTGAACTGCCGTGCCACTCGGTGCAGGTTCCGCGAGCGCGAAAAATCCACGGCGATCGACAGCAGCAGCACCACGAACGGCCAGAACGAAAAGGTAAGCGCCAGATGCTCGCGAAACACAATCCGCCGAATCGCCTCCGTCAGGATCCAGATGCAGGAACCCAGCATCAACAAGGACTCGACGCCCGACGAAAGACTTTCCACCTTGCCATGGCCGTAGTTGTGGTCGGCATCCGCGGGCCGGTCGGCGACCTGGACCGAGAAGAACGTAATGCCCGCCCCGATGACGTCAACGCCTGAGTGGACCGCCTCGGAGATCATGCCGAGCGATCCCGTCAGCAGCCCCGTCAGCAGCTTCAGCAGTGTCACGCCCAGCGCGGCCAGAGCCGACGAGAGCGCAGCCGACCTCTTCGCCTGGTGCGGGTGCTCCGCTGTGTCCGGTGTGGCCGTGGGGGTCATATGGATGAGATGCTACATGGTTCCACTTACGCTGTGCATCTGCTCTTCATCTACGATTTCGTCGCGCGGTAAAGTCCGGCCACCCCAAACGTGTAGCTGGTCCAGCTCGCATCGAGAAAGCCCGCGTTGGCGATCAGTTGAAGCATGCGCGGAGGTCGCGGGAAGCGTTCCACCGAGTCCGGAAGATAGCGATAAGCGTCCGCATCGCCCGAAAGCATCCCGCCCACCCTGGGAAGCACTTTCTTGAAGTAAAGGTTGTACAAAGCGCCGGTCACACCGTCCGGCTGATTGCACTCCAGAATGCCGATCTGCCCCCCCGGCCGCAACACGCGGTAAAGCTCAGCCAGCCCTTCTTCATAGTTCGCCAGATTACGAAAACCGAAGGCCGACGTCACCAGATCGACCGAGCCATCCGCCATCGGCAGATGAAGCGCATCCGCCTCAATAGCAACAATATTGTGCCCCGCAAATTTTTCCGCACCACGCGAGAGCATCGCATGAGAAAAGTCCACTGCAAGAATCGGCGCAGCCTCGGAGGTCGCCGGACGATGACGCAGCAACGCAAG
>Ga0207678_10002722_pt1 | contig 16031 bp, 13 predicted proteins | sample KBSC63metaG_FD_184319 | JGI IMG/M metagenome (GOLD analysis project Ga0207678, IMG submission 184319) | Corn rhizosphere microbial communities from Kellogg Biological Station, Michigan, USA - KBS C6-3 metaG (SPAdes) (version 2) | ecosystem: Host-associated > Plants > Roots > Rhizosphere > Soil ...
AGCAAGCGGGCCAGCGGGCCGGGCAACCAACCCCGCAGCTCGGCCGCGCCGGCCACGCCGGCTGCCGGTCCGAACAACGCGAGCACCCATATGCCCATCGACATAGGTGAGGTCGGCTTGAATACCCGCAGCATGTTGAGGAAGCGCGACGGCTTGCCCAGATCGTGCACCAGCGCGGCCGAGCCGAGCGTGATCGCGCCGAGCGCGCCGAGCCGACCGGCCCGCCGCAGCTGTGGCCTGCGGCTGAGGTCGGCACCGGCGCCAAGGACGGCCGACCCGGCGGCCAGGCCGCCGAGGAACAGGTAGGCGGGAATCTCTGAGGTCCAGGGCGCCGGCTTGACGACCGGCCGGCCGTAGTAACTGGTGAATTCGGCGTCCGGCACCATCGGCCGCTCGCCGCCCCGGCCCCGGCGGGGTCGGCGCTGGACATCGCTCAAAGGCTCCTCCCCACGAACGCGGCCACCGCGGCTGCCGCGAACGACAGCGCGGCGAGTCCGGCCTTCTTCCACATGGCAGGCAGGTCGCGCGTGGTGACGACCGGATCCGGCGGCAGGCCGTACACCTCGGGCTCGTCGAGCAGCAGGAAAGTGGCGCCGGCGCCGCCGATGCCGTCTCGGGGGTCGTGCCCGTACAGGCGCGCCTCGGCAATACCGCGATCGTGCAACGCGGACAACCGCTCCTGGGCGCGCGCACGCAACTCGTCGAGGTCGCCGAACTGGATTGACTCGGTCGGACAGGCTTGCGCGCACGCGGGCGTCATACCCTGGCCGAGGCGGTCGTAGCACAGCGTGCACTTCTGGGCCAGGCCGACGTTCTTGGTGTCCGGGGCGCCCCTTCGCCGGTCGATGACACCGAACGGGCAGGCCGGTACGCAGTATCCGCAGCCGTTGCAGATGTCGTCCTGCACGACCACCGTGCCGAACTCAGTCCGGAACAGCGACCCGGTTGGGCACACATCCAGACAGGCCGCGTGCGTGCAGTGCTTGCACACATCCGACTCCATCAGCCAGCGCACCTCGGTGCGGTCACCGGACGTGGCGCCGTCCTCCTCGGAGGCGGACGGCCCGGTCGGCAACCCGCTGAGCCCGGATTCCTGCCCGGAGAGCCGCCGCGGCTGCTCGATGAAGGCGACGTGCCGCCACGTGCTCGCGCCGAGCGCACCGGTGTTGTCGTACGACCAGCCCAGCAGGTTGAACCCGTCGTCCGGGACGCCGTTCCACTCCTTGCACGCCACCTCGCACGCCTTGCAACCAATGCATACGGACGTATCGGTGAAGAACCCCATGCGCGGTTCGGGCGGCTGCCACCCGGCGTCCGCGGCCACATTCGGCTCCGGCCCGTACAGCTGGTTGCCCATGCCCGCTACCCAGTCACGACGTCGCGCGGTAACGGATCTGGTCGCCGCCGGGTGCCACGCGCCCAGCCTTGTCGCCTTCGGGGGCGCACGCAAGGCCCGTTGATCGTGGTGCAGGGGCGTGGAAAACTGCGGGGCGAGCGGCTTCCCCGCGGCGGTGGGGTTGGCTCCAGACCAACCCATCCGGCCCGGCCCGCTGCCGCATTGGAGTCTTCATGACCAGCAAGGGAAAGCTCGCGCGTTGGCCGGTCGTCCGGCAAGCGGCGGGGCCGGACCGGCTCGGTCGCGGCGCGGCCGTGCGTTCCTCGCGCACCGCGCAGCACGTTCCGCGAACGCACACGGCCGATCGGATCGTGGGCAGCATCTGCCCCTACTGCGCCGTGGGATGCGGCCAGCGGGTTTACGTCAAAGACGAGCGAGTCGTCCAGATCGAGGGCGACCCCGACTCACCGATCAGCCGTGGTCGGCTGTGCCCCAAGGGATCCGCGAGCCTGCAGCTCACGACCGGATCGGCCCGCGAGTACCGGGTGCGCTACCGCCGTCCAGGCGGCACCGACTGGGAAGACCTCGAGCTCGACACCGCAATGGACATGATCGCCGACCGGGTGATCGCGACGCGGAAACAGTTCTGGGAAGAGGAGGTGAACGGCCAGCGCGTCAACCGCACCATGGGCATCGCCAGCCTGGGAGGAGCGACCCTCGACAACGAGGAGAACTACCTCATGAAGAAGCTGTACACGGCGATGGGGGCGATTCAGATCGAGAACCAGGCCCGCATTTGACACTCCTCAACAGTTCCCAGTTTGGGAACCACCTTCGGTCGCGGTGGCGCGACGACCTTCCAGCAGGACCTGCAAAATGCGGACTGCATCGTCATCGAAGGTTCAAACATGGCCGAGTGCCACCCGGTCGGCTTTCAGTGGGTCATGGAAGCGAAGGCACGCGGCGCGACGATCATCCACGTCGACCCGCGGTTCACCCGGACATCGGCCGTCGCTGACCTGCACGTGCCAATCCGGGCCGGCAGCGATATCGCGTTTCTCGGGGGACTCGTCAACTACATCCTGTCCGGCGGACACGAGTTCCACGACTACCTCGTCGCCTACACCAACGCACCGGTCATCCTGCGCGAAGACTTCCAGGACACCGAGGACCTCGACGGCTTGTTCTCCGGCTTCGATCCCGAACATCGCCAGTACGACGGGACGACGTGGCAGTACGAGGGCACCGAGGTCGCTGCGGCGGCCGGCCAGCGCGACACGCGGTACGCGCAGCGGACGAGCGCCAGAGGCGAGGCCCACGGCTCGGGTGGGGCGCCGATCAGCGGCGAGCCCGAGCGCGACGAGTCCCTGCAACATCCGCGTTGCGTATACAACGTGCTCAAACGGCACTTCGCGCGCTACACACCGGAAATGGTCGAGCGCATTTGCGGCATCCCTCCAGAGCTGTTCTATCGGGTGGCCGCGGCGCTAGTGGCCAACTCCGGCCGTGACCGCACGACCGCCTTCGCGTACGCCGTCGGCTGGACTCAGCACACCGTCGGCGTGCAATACATCCGAACGGCGGCGATCCTCCAGACCCTCCTCGGCAACATCGGCCGGCCGGGCGGTGGCATCCTCGCGCTGCGTGGCCACGCCTCGATTCAGGGCTCCACCGACATTCCAACCCTGTTCAACCTGCTACCCGGCTACATCCCCATGCCGTACGCCCACGAGCACGAGTCGCTGGCCGACTTCATCACCGCTGACGCCGGGGTGCGCGGCTTCTGGGGAAACATGAAGTCCTACACGGTGAGCCTGCTCAAGGCCTGGTGGGGCGACGCCGCAACCGCCGACAACGACTACTGCTTCGACTACCTGCCCCGTCTCACCGGCAACCACAGCACCTACCACACCGTGATGGAACAAGTCGACCGCGCTGGTGGCGGGTACTTCCTGGTCGGCGAGAACCCGGCCGTCGGTTCGGCCAACGCCAAGCTGCAGCGGCTGGGCCTGTCCAACATCGACTGGCTCGTAGTGCGCGACTTCTCCCTGATCGAGAGTGCCACGTGGTGGCAGAACGGCCCCGAGATCGAGACCGGCGAGATGCGCACCGAGGACATCGGCACCGAGGTTTTCTTCCTGCCGGCCGCCGCGCACACCGAGAAGGACGGCAGTTTCACCAACACGCAACGGTTGCTGCAATGGCATCACAAGGCAGTCGAGCCCGCCGGTGACGCGCGCAGCGATCTGTGGTTCTACTACCACCTGGGCCGGATCATCCGGCAGAAGCTGGCCGACTCGACCGATCCGCGCGATCGGCCGCTGCTCGATCTCACGTGGGACTACCCGACAGAGGGGGCGTACTCCGATCCGAGCGCCGAAGCCGTACTGGCCGAGATCAACGGATTCGACGCGGACGGGTCGCCACTGTCCGGCTACACCGCCCTCAAGGACGACGGAAGCACTCGGTGCGGCTGCTGGATCTACTCGGGGGTCTATGCCGACGGCATCAATCAGGCCGCGCGGCGCAAGCCCGGCCACGAGCAGAGCTGGGTCGCGCCCGAGTGGGCCTGGGCCTGGCCGGCGAACCGGCGCATCCTCTACAACCGCGCCTCAGCCGACCCGGACGGCCGGCCCTGGAGCGAGCGCAAGGCCTACGTCTGGTGGGACGCCGAGCAGGAGAGGTGGACCGGGCACGACGTGCCGGACTTCGAGGCCGACAAACGGCCCGACTACCGGCCACCCAAGGACGCCCAAGCCCAGGCGGCCCTGTCCGGCACGGATCCCTTCATCATGCAGGCCGACGGCAAGGCCTGGCTGCACGTGCCGACGGGCCTCACCGACGGGCCTCTGCCGGCACACTACGAACCGCACGAGTCGCCGTTCGACAACCCTCTCTACGGCCAGCGCAGTAACCCCGTCCGCGAGCAGTCCCGGCGCAAGGACAACCCGTACCATCCACCTGGCAACGACGTCTTTCCCTATGTGTTCACCACGTACCGGTTGACCGAGCACCACACCGCCGGAGGCATGAGCCGGTGGCAGCCCTACCTCGCCGAGCTGCAACCGGAGATGTTCTGCGAGATCAGCCCCGAGCTGGCCCGTGAGCGGGGCCTGGAGCACCTGGGTTGGGCGACCGTCGTCACCGCCCGCACCGCCATCGAGGCCCGCGTCATCGTCACCGACCGGATGGTGCCGCTCACCGTGCAGGGGCGGGTCGTCCACCAGATCGGGCTGCCGTACCACTGGGGCCCGAACGGCGTGGTGCGTGGCGACGCCGCCAACGAGCTCCTGCCGGTCGCGCTCGATCCGAACGTACATATCCAAGAATCCAAGGCCGCCACCTGCGACATCCAGCCCGGCCGGCGGCCCCGGGGTCCGGGGCTACTCGCCTACTTGGAGGGATACCGCCGCCGCGCCGGCATCACGGACAACTCGACCTGACAAGCTTCCAGGGCACACCGGACGTCCCGCAGTATCGCCAGCCGTGGCACGGCACGTCGGACCCGATCATTACGGTGTCGATATGGACTGCCGGGTGAATGGAGTCGCGGTTCATTATGTCGAGTACGGCACCGGCGTGCCGCTCGTCGCTCTGCACGGGGCCGGTGTCGATCATCGCGAGATCGAGGCGGCGGTCGAGGCCATCGTTCCCGACACCGGATACCGGCGGATCTACCCGGATTTGCCGGGGATGGGCCGCTCGAGCGCAGACGGCCTGACCTGCAACGACGATGTGGTGAAGCTGCTCGGTGAGCTCATTGGTGACCTTGCCGGCGGCCCAGCAATGCTGCTCGGGCATTCCTACGGTGCTTACCTCGCTCGTGGGATGACCGCACAGCGACCAGATGCAGTACTCGGCCTCGCGTTGTTATGCCCGGTCGCCGAGCGGTCCCGAAACCTGCCCGACCACCACGTAGTTCGCGAGGACGCCGAGGCGTACGACGAACTCGAACCGGGCCAGCGGGTGGGTTTCGATGAGTATTTCGTCGTTCGCACATCAGCGACCGCTCGCCGCTACCGCGAGCATGTGGTACCGGGTACCAGGCTCGTGGACGAGACTGCTCTGGAGCGCATCTTCGCCGGATGGACGCTCGACGTCGGGTCGGGCCCGTTCGCGGGGCCGACCCTGATCGCAGCCGGTCGCCACGACTCAGTCGTGGGATACACCGACGCCGTGGCGTTGCTCGAGCACTACCCGCATGCCACCTTGGCCGTAATCGAGGACGCCGGCCACGCGCTCATTCATGAGCGGCCCGAGCTACTTGCCCCGTTGTTCAGCGACTGGCTCAAGCGCGCTTACCCAGACGACAAGTGATCGTTCGGCTGCGGCTCATGCCCGCCGCACAAAGCGAGCGCCCGGTCGGCGTGAGGTCCGGCGAGTCTGCCGGAAAGATGATGTCGCATCGGACGTCCGCCACTGTCTCGGAGGCGTCTCGTGCGTAGATAGGGGCGCGTAGGCATGGATGAAACCTCGGCGGCCCAGGGTGCGCCGCGCGGTCCGGGTCGCGAGTCCGCCGCCACCGCACGACCGGCGCGCCCCGACTCGCGGGCTGGAGCTGGCAGGTGGCGGCAGCGTACGGCCTGGGCCCGGGACCGGTCGGCACCATTGCGGGCGTTCGTTCGGACGGAATCCGGCAGCGCGACCGTCCTCGTTGCCGGCATTGTGGCCGCCCTGGTGTGGGCGAACATCGACGACTCGTCCTACGAGACCGTGTGGCGAACCGACTTCACGATCGCGTTGGGCCGATACGGGATCACCCAGGATCTGCGGACGTGGCTAAACAGCGGGCTGATGACCCTGTTCTTCCTCGTTGTCGGATTGGAGACCCGCCGAGAGTTCGACTTGGGTGATCTGCGCGAGCGCCGCCGATTCGTGCTGCCGATCGTGGCCGGCGTGGCCGGAATGATCATTCCGGTCGGCATCTACCTCTTGATCAATCAGGGACGTCTCAGCGTGCACGGCTGGGGAGTGGCCATGTCCACCGACACGGCGCTCGCGCTCGGCGTGCTCGCAGTGCTCGGCCGGGATATCCCCGACCGGATGCGTGTCTTCGTCCTCACCGTGTTCGTTGTAGACGATCTGGCCGCGTTGGTGGTGATCGCCGTCGCGTACAGCGATCGGGTCACGGTGACCCCGCTCCTCGTGGCTGTGGCTGCGTTCGCCTTGCTGCTGCTCGCCGTGCGACTCCGGCTCCAGCAACGGATGGTTTTCGTCGGGCTCGGCATCCTGATGTGGGGAATGCTGCGCACCAGCGGCGTCGATCCCATCGTCGCCGGACTGGCCATCGGGCTGGCCGCACCGGCGTACACGCCGGCCCGCGACGAATTGCGAGCGGCGACCGGGCTCGTGCGGCGGTTCCGCGAACAGCCGACCCCTGAGCTGGCCAAAACGGCTCGAGTCGGGCTCAGCTCCACGTTGTCACCGAACGCGCGGCTGCAAACCTTCTTCCACCCGTGGACGAGCTATCTCATCGTCCCGCTATTTGCCCTCGCCAATGCCGGGATCGTGCTTAACGCGGACTTCCTCAGCCGCGCGTACACGGCCCCGGTTACCTTGGGTGTGCTCGTCGGATACGTGGTCGGCAAACCGCTGGCCGTCGTCAGCAGCTCTTGGGGCGTCACTCGGCTCAGTCGCGGGCGGATCCGCCCGCCGATCGGCGATGCCGCCGTGGTCGCCAGCGGCACCATCGCCGGGATCGGGTTCACCGTTGCCCTGCTCATCGCCGACCGCGCCTTTCACGGAGAGGAACTGGATCAGGCCAAGCTCGGCGCGCTGTCCGCGGCCGTGCTCGCGGCACTGGTGACCTGGGCCGTGCTGCGCATCACGGCGTTCCTGCCAGAGCAACGACGAGCCAAGGCCCTGCTCGGTGATCCCCGACTCATCCAGGACCTCATACCCGCGGTCGACACTGACCGCGACCACGTCCGCGGCCCACACCGCGCTGCGATCACCGTGATCGAGTTCGGGGACTTCGAATGCCCTTACTGCGGGCAAGCCGAACCGGTCGTCCGCGAGCTCCTCGCCGACACCACCATCCGGTACGTGTGGCGGCACCTGCCCCTCACCGACGTGCACCCTCGGGCCCAGCTAGCCGCCGAGGCCGCCGAAGCCGCCGCCGCCCAAGGCGCCTTCTGGCCCATGCACGACCTGCTCCTGCGACACCAAAACGCCCTCGCCCGCGACGACCTGCTGCGCTATGCCAAGCGCCTGGATCTCGACGCCGCCCGCTTCGGCAATGACCTCGATGTCGGTGCCCACACCACCCGCATCGCCCAGGACGTCGAATCGGCCGATCTCAGCGGCGTCTCCGGCACTCCCACCTTCTTCATCAACGGACAACGGCACTACGGCGCCTACGATATCGACACCCTCAGCGCAGCGATCAACGCCGAACGCCAGCGACTCGCCGCCATCACTCGAAACGAGAGTGTCCCGGATGGCTAGGCGATCGGACTGTGGGGCGTGGGCTAGCCGGGCCGTTCAAACGGGGGTGCCGCTTGCGCGAGCACATGCCGTCCCGCAAGCCGAGCAGGGGATCGGTCAGCCAAGCCTGCGGGGCACGACCTTCGGCAAGAGATGCCGATAAACGTGCGTGCCCCTCAGGGTCAGCTGCTTGACCGGGCCCAACTGGCCCCCGCGGAGCTTGCATCGGCGAGGAGTGGTGACGGCCGGTATCCCTTGACGGTCAGGTAGATCGCGAGCGAGGCCTCCCACACGATCTCGATGATTGTGAAGGCGAACAAGGCCCCGCTTGGGTCGTCGATCGCCCCGAACAGAACGAACACTCCGCCGATAAATGCCAGCGGGCCGCCGATGAGTCCGAGCATCGCCATCCGGCGTGGCACGAGTTCGGATTTGTACATCAAGTAGCCGAGGAGGAGTCCGTTCCCAAAGCCGGCACAGAATTGCGGACCAAGAAGGAACGTCCAGTAGTGGACGGCGACCAGCGCATGTCCGGCGACGTTGAGCGAGGATGAGTCGGCGCCCGCTCCGGTGAAGTCGTCCCGCAGGGTCACGACGGACATCAGGCTGATGAGGCCCGTGACGATGATCGCCGACTCCACGATGCGCGAGGCGACATAGCCCAGCGCGACCGATTGGTTCACCCGCTTCAGCACCGGATAGAAGACGACCGCGGTAGCAATGTTGGAGATTGCCAGGAAGATCTCGAGCAATGCGCCCAGAGAAATTCGAGCGTCGAAGCCTCCACCGAAAATGAAGTTGGTGTCATTCAGCACGGGGTCGTACAGAAAAACAGCCGGAATCGAGAAGACGAAGGTGCCTAAGAACCACAACCCCGCGATACGTCCGGGCTTCTGAAGAGCATGCATCATTACCCCTTTCGTGACGGTATGGACGGATCACAGAGGCGACGGTAGCCGCGGCGACGCAGAACGGGAAGGCGCGCTCTACCGCGACTGATGTGGCGTCGTCGAGGATCGCTTGCGGACGGCGCCCCGACTGCGCGTGGATGCACGCGCATATCGACGGGCTGCTTCAAGCTCCCCTGAGCCACTCGACGCCGGTCTTGACATCCGGCTGCTTCTTCAGCCGTTGGGAGATCCTTCTCAGTCGGCTTGCCCGGCCGTCGCACATTGGCGCCCGCCGATGCGACCTGGTTCGCATCAGGCGCCTTCGAAGACTCCCCGCAGTGCGTCGGCGCTGTCTTGATCGCTGAGGACGAGCACTTCGTCGCCGGCGTGCAGTTCGGTGTGGTGGCCGACCTGGACCAGGTTCTGGTCGCGCACGACGAAGCTGATCCACGCTTGCTCGGGCAGCTCATCCAGGTCGCCGATGGCACGCCCGTCGGCGGGAGCCCCGGCCGTGACGGTGAACCGGTGAACGCCGCTTGGCTCGTCGTGCAGGCGCACGCTCAGTGCCCACGGCTCGGGCTCGACCGGGAGCATCGGGACGTGCAGGAGGTGCGCGGCGGCCGGGGTCAGGCTGCCTTGCACCAGAACGGAGAAGACCACCACGATGACCACCATGCCGTAGAGCCGGTCGGCCTGATCCACGTGCGCAGCGAGCATCAGTTCGCCCAGCAACAGAGGTACCGCGCCCTTCAGGCCGGCGAACAGAATGAATGCCGTTTCGTTTTGCGGCAGCCGCGCGGGAAGCAAGCACAGCCCGACGAACAGCGGCCGCACGACGAACGCGACGACGACCGCCAGCGCCAGTCCGGTCAGGAGCACGTGGCGCTGCAGCACAACATCGACATCGACGGTGAGGCCCAGAACCACGAACGCAACGATTTCGGCCAGCCCGGCCAGCGCCGAATGGAACCGCTCGATCTCATGTTTGTAGGGCGCCCGCTCGTCGCCGATGACGATGCCCGCCAGGAAAACCGCGAGAAAGCCCGATCCGTGAGCGATCGTAGACAGCCCATACAGCAGCGCCGCGCACGCCATCGTGCGCAACGCGTACAGCCCTTCGCCGGGCAGACTCACCCGCCGCATGAACCACAACAGGGCGCGCCCGCCGACGAGGCCGACAACGGCGCCGATTGCCATCTGCAGCAGGAATTGCAGGCCGATCTGACCGAATGCGTGCACGCTGACCGCGCCGACCGTGACCAGGCTCGCCATCAGCGCGATGCCAACCGGATCGTTCGCACCGGACTCACCCTCGAGCACCGTCCCGCTCCGCCCGGATATCTCTCGTTGGCCGAGCACGGAGAACACCACCGCCGGGTCGGTCGGGGCGATCGCGGTCGCGACCAGCAAGGCCGGAAACCATTCGAATCCGAACGCATACCGCAACAGCAGCGCACCGCCGGCCACGGTGAGGAACGTGCCAAGCACGCCGGTCAGGGCGATCGGCAGCGCCGCGCGGCGGAATCGGGCCACACCGATGCGCATGCCCCCGTCGAAGAGGATGTATATCAGCGCGACCGTGAGGATCTCCTCGACGGCATCGGGCGGCGGTGGTTGAAGACTCGGGAACAGCTTGGCCGCGATCGCGGCGCCGACGAGCACCAAGACCGGAACCGGGACGTGCAACCGTTCAGTCAGCCTGTTCGACAGAACGGCGACCAACCCGACCGCGGCCGTGAGCAATACGACCAATCCGAACTGCCGTGCCTCGTCCACGCGGTTCATCCTTCCGCGCAGACGTGTCAAGGGCGCGCAACTGCCGAAGCTGTCATCACTGGCGACGAGAAGAGCGATAGGAAGCGGTGGCGGCCGCCGTCCAGCGCGGATGGATCGTGCCGTCCCCGCATGCGACGCGTGACTTTCTCAGGAAGGCGGTCCTACCCGGCCAGCACGCCTAGGGCAGCGCGAAGGAGATGGAGAGCGGCGGCGTGGGCTACGGCTGCCGGGTCCCTTGGGGCGGCTTGGAGATCTCAGCGACCATCTCACCCACGGACGTGTCCTGTGCATCGAGCGCGATGTCGGCCTGGGACACCACGCCAACGAGCCGATTCTCATCGTCCACGACCGGCAGGCGTCGCACCTGGTGCCGTGCCATCAGGTGAAGCGCGTCCGAAAGATCTTGATCGGGCTTCACCGTGATGAGCTCGCCCGACCAAATCTCCCGACTCGGCATCTCTCGCGGATCCTTGTCTTTGGCGACCGCTCGTACGACGATGTCGCGATCGGTGATCATTCCCACTAGCCGGTCGCCGTCGAGGATGGGAATCGCCCCTACGTCTTGGCTCTCCATCAGCTCGGCGACCTGGCTGAGCGGCGTATCGGGCGCCGCGGAGCGCGGACTCGCGGTCATCGCATCACCGACGTTCATTTACGTTCAGCCTCCCTCGTCGACGTGGCGCAGGTTACTCTCGCCGACGTAAGGGGGCGAGGGCAAGTTCAGGAGTTCGCGAACGACTTCCACTCCTCGAGCCGCCGTTCGATGAGTGTTGCCCGCTCAGTGGCGTCGTTGCCGTCCAGCACGGCGACGTCACCGGGGTCGGCCCGGAGGTAGATCCCGGAGGTCCGCGCGTAGCCGGCGTCGGCGCCTTCGGAGCGCGTCGTCCAGTAGCCGTCGGCGCGGTCGACGCTCTTCAGGTTGATCTCACCGGTCGCCTCGAACCCGGGAGCGTTCGGATGGCGGGGACGTTCGCCCTTCGAGAAGTAGAAGATGCTAGGCGGATCGACGCGTTCCTTCGACGCCTCGCTCCAGTAACGCGCGGACAGCGTGCCGTCGGCCTGCCATGCCCGCCCCGAGACCTGCAGGGCGCCGGCGCTATCACGGCTGATGGTCAGCAGCGAGATCGCGGACGGCTCGAACTCCGTTCTGGCGGTGAGGGACAGTTGCCACCAATCACCTTCCAAGCGGCTGATCCGGCCTTCGGCCGCGATTGCCTTCCGCAGCTTCTGGTTGATCTGACGCACGATGGCCGGCGTGGTGTCGGGGTCGTACCGGACTGAGGTCAAACCGAGCAGGTCGGTCGGGAGCTTGGCACCGTTCGCGTGGAGGATGAACGTCCGGCGGATACCGAGCGCACCCCCGAACAGGCCCGCTTCGAAAACGACATTGTCGCGCGGTGAGGCCTGTCCGGAGGCTGCCTCCGGCGACGCTCCCTTTGCTGTCCAGTCGTCCTGGGCGAAAACGAACGCGGCGAAATCGACCTCGCGGGTGAGCTCGACGAGCCGGGCGAGAGTCGAGACACCCGGGTTGAAGACCGTCGTCCACGCGTCGACGTCGGCGATGTCCTGAAGGCCCCGGGTGAGCGCCTGCAACAGCTTCTCCTGCTGCGCGGACGACCCGAGGAAGATCCGCGGCTTCATCAGTCGAAGGCTACCGCTCCATGAAGCCCAGAGGAATCGATCAACCGCCTAGCCCACTACCGGCTCCGACCCCATCTCGACGGAGGAGACGCCCAGGCGCTGCGCGCCTTCCGACATAACCGTTGCCGCCGCGCATGACCGCTTAGGCGAACCGCTTGAGGAAGTCGAGCGACGTCTGAGCGACCTCGCGCCAGCCGTGGTCGATCGTGAGGGCGTGGCCTCGGTTCGGGATCTTCACGATCTCCGTTACGCCGCGGTTGCGACTCTGCCGCTTGTAGGCCGCGTTCGCGATCGCCCACGGCACCGTGTGGTCCTTCTCGCCGTCGATGATCAGCAAGGGACCGCGGTCGGGGTTCTTCGTGTCCACCTTCGCCTGCGTCCACGGGTTGAGGTTCGCGTTGCCCATCTGCACGAGCGCGATCCCGGAGCAGGCGACGTGGAACGCGTCGTAAAGCTCCTTGGCCTCTTTCTCGTCCAGTGCGTTCGCCCAGCCGAACTTGAACTGGTCGAACGTAAGCGTGATAGCGCGGCCCCGCGTGAGCGGGTTGATCAGGAACGGGCCCACTCCCTTGAGCACCGAGGCCGGCAGCGGCAACACGCCGCGGAAAACCCCGGGGTCGATCGCCACCGTGACTGCCGACAGCCCCCGGCCGGCCAGCATCTGCGCCAGCAAACCTCCGGTCGAGTGCCCCATCAGCGCTGGTTTCTTGTCCAACGCATTGATGATGTCGGTGGTGTGGTCAGCAACCTGCTTCAAGGTCTTCTTGGCGAAGACCTCCGGGTTCGCCCTGGCTTCTTTGACCGTGTCCGGATCGTCTGGCCAGTCCGGCGTCAGCGGCGCGTAGCCGGCCTGCTGAAAGAAGTCCGCCCAGTTGGCCCAGCTGCTCGGCAGCACCCAGAGGCCGTGGATGAAGACGACCGGCGTGTTGCCCGAGGCGTTGGCCGCCTCGATCTCCCGGTTCTCCCGTTCGGAAATTGACGCCATGTCGATCTCCCCTTCGGTCGGGTGAAAGTCGACCCGACCCTATCGAAGTGATGGAGTCGGCAAGTGGAGATTTGGCGAGTGGAGCCGGATTCGAACCGGCGCCCTCGGTCACGAACGATCGACTTCCAGAGGCATAGCCGACGCTTTGCTCCCACCCTCCGACCTCCGCTGCCCGGCGGGGCTCCCCGAAGGGGATCGTCCTGCCGCAGTGCGGGCGTGATTTGTCCGCCGATGGTTGGAAGTAGTGGCGGCGTGACCGGCTATCAGATCGCAGCTGAGGACTATCCGTATCTGCGGATGCGGGCAGCAGTCCAGCGACCCTAGCGTGATCGCCAAGTAATCCCGTGTGCAGGCGCGACAGGCATTCCGCGAAGACGGGCACGAGTGCAGCTCATCGGCCGCCGCACACGGGTACAACGCGAATCATCGCCAGCTTTAGGAAACAGGCATGAAGACGATCTACGACGATCTCAGCCAGCGTTCGGTCGATATTCACCGGCCGACCGGCTTTGATTCGGAAAACGCCGACCTGTTCGCGCATATCACGATAGTCATCGCCGCATCTGCGGAGAGCAGATGGGCCAAGCTGATCAACGCTGCCGCCCGGCCCGCCTGGTATTCCAACCCCGGCGTCGTCGTCGACGACTCGTCCGGCCGGCTCGGCAAACCCTGGCCACGATCCTTGGAACATCAGCCTCAAGTTCGTCTGCGAAAGAGCTGACCGCGCTGGCTGGAGCCATTACATACGCAGGTCAGCCGGGGATGGCGCGTTCCGTCACAACCCCTCGGCGTCACGGCAGGACCGGCCGGACCAGCGCAGATAACAGCAGGAAGAAAGGACTGAAAATGTCGATGTCAACATCGCTCTCACGGCGGTCCGCCGGTCTGCAGGGGGAGGTCATCCGGCCAGGGCAGCCCCGCTTCGACGAGGCTCGGCGGGCGTTCAACCTGGCCGCCGACCAGGAGCCGGCCGCGGTGGTGTTCGCGGAATCGGTGCACGACATCGTGGCGGCCGTCACCTTCGCCGCCCGCCACGGCCAGCAGATCGCGGCGCAGGGCACCGGTCACAACGCCATGCCGCTCGGATCCCTGACCGACACCATCCTCCTGAAGACCGAGCGCATGCGCGGCGTCCAGATCGATCCGCAGGCGCGCACGGCACGCGTCGAAGCGGGCGCCGTGTGGTCCGACGTCGTGCAAGCCGCAGCGCCGCACCGGCTGGCCCCGCTCGCGGGCTCCTCCCCGAATGTCGGCGTGATCGGCTATACCCTCGGCGGCGGCGTAAGCTTCCTCGGCCGAAAATACGGCCTGTCGGCCAGCAATGTGCGGGCGATTGACGTGGTGACCGCGGACGGCCAGCTCCGTCACGCGGACAGCGAGCGCGAGCCCGATTTGTTCTGGGCACTACGCGGCGGCGGCGGCAGCTTCGGCGTCGTGACCGCGATTGAGCTGCGGTTGTTCCCGATCGCCCAGGTGTACGGGGGCATCCTGTGGTATCCCCTCGAGCGCGGTACCGAGGTGCTGCATACCTGGCGGGACCTCACCCGCGGTGCGGTCCCGGACGAACTCACCACGGTGAGTCGCTTCCTCCGGCTGCCGCCGGTCCCCGATCTCCCAACGGAGATCCGCGGCAAGTCCTTTGCCCTCGTGGAAGCCTTCCATCTCGGCGATCCGGCGAAGGCCGACGAGCTGCTCACGCCGCTTCGCGCGCTCGGACCCGTCAACGACACCGTCAAGACCATCACCATGCCGGAGCTCCTGCGCGTGCACATGGATCCCGACCAGCCGGTCGCGGGCTTCGGCGACGGGCTGATGATTGCCAGCCTCCCGGACGAGGCCATCGATGCGCTTGTCAGCACGGCCGGAACCAGCGCGAAGTTCCCGCTGGCTTCTGTCGAGCTGCGCCACCTCGGCGGCGAGCTTGGTCGCCACCGGAAGCAGAACGGCGCCCTCGGGTCGCTGCGGGCGCCGTACCTGATGTTCGCGGCCGGAATGACTCCTACCCCGGACCTGAAAGCGCCAGTGACCGCGGAGGTCGAGGCGGTCGAGGATGCGCTCGCGCCTTGGGCGGCGCAACATATGTACCTGAATTTCTCTGAGACATCCCGCCCCCGGGCCACCCTGTGGACCGAGCACGCCTATCGCCGGCTACGACAAATCAAAGCCAGCGTCGACCCCCATAACGTGATCCGATCCAACCATCCTGTCCCACCCGCCCGCTGACTGTTCACAAGAACAGATCGCGCGAGCAGCCGCTCTCCTCGGGCACCTGGATGAACTGTGCTCGTGCGCAAGGCAGGGTGGCATGAACGGCGGCGAGCGGGACCCCGATGGAAATGGATCGGTGGCCGAGGTGACCAGATCGCAACCTGTGTTGACGCCTCTGACCGAGTCCGCGATTCTCCTAGTTCTGACGGTCGAGACCGCCGGCGTGGACGCTATGCGAGATCTGTTGGCCGGTTCCGCTGGCATCGTTCGTTCGGTCGGATTCCGTGATCGGGACGGGCCCAGGGAGCCACCACGGCAGCCACCCAAGCCGCCTGCTCAACACCGCCCAACCGTGGCCGGCGTGAACACCCTCGGCCACGGCATCATCAACGCAGCCGCCGCAGTGAGCTACGCCAAGACGCACCGGCACCCAGGCGTGGCGCAGGACTTCGCCCCGCGCTGGTACCTGCTAGCCGCGGTCATAGTCAGGTATTCCTGGGCGCTCATCCAGATGCTGCGCCGCCGCGCCGCTGGACCACTCGCCGCCACCGTCGATCTTGCAGTTAACGTCACTGGATGACCGGGATGTCAAGGCACCGGGCCTGCTGGCGCATGTCGGCCGAGGATCAGGCGGTTGGCGCTCTCGTCGCCTCGACCAACATCGGCCCAGGGCAAGCCGGTTCGGGCAGGTGAAGCGGCGCTTGGCCCGGACACCTCGACCCGACCGGTGATCGGCACGTCCAGCACCCACTGCCGCGTGTGCTGGTGC
>Ga0207678_10002723_pt1 | contig 16030 bp, 13 predicted proteins | sample KBSC63metaG_FD_184319 | JGI IMG/M metagenome (GOLD analysis project Ga0207678, IMG submission 184319) | Corn rhizosphere microbial communities from Kellogg Biological Station, Michigan, USA - KBS C6-3 metaG (SPAdes) (version 2) | ecosystem: Host-associated > Plants > Roots > Rhizosphere > Soil ...
CCGAGGAGTCGGAAGTCGTCAGCATAGATTTGCTCGATCAGGTTTCTCTCTTTTCGCGAAAGCTTGAGGTCTGGGGCAGCGCTTGAGCGGTTTTCATGCGGGATACGCGTCGGCGGAATCATCCACCGCGCGCTGAGGTCGGCAATGAGCTCGTCCGGCTCTTCGATCTTGTAGATCTTGTCCGGCGGCAGGTCCCGAAGCCATTCCGTTTGCGGGTTGCATTGGGATAGGCCGCGGGAATTGTAGGGACCGATCTTTGCGTATCGGCCCGCCGCCAGCAGATCCAGGAACGCCAGGAACGATGGCGGCTCCGGCTGCTTGGAAAGCAACGGCTCGTGAAGATATTGATACAGCGACACGGCCCGCGCGTATGGGTCGCGTGTGACGACGAATTTGAAAGCATTCTCAACGAATTGCGGCGATACCAACCCATCCGCGACAAGAGGCCTTACGGCCATGTGGCCGAATGTGACCCGTCCGGAATTGCGGAAGTATCGCTTGACGCTCTCCGGCGACTTCAGCTTGATCAGCCCGTTGCGGCGAAGAAGCGTGAACAGGGATGTTCCGGCATTTTTCGGGATCCAGATGAAGATCGAGTCGGGAAAACGCGACGACTGCCACGAGCGGATCGAGCGCCTGACGCGGTCCCGGAACGTATCTGTTTCGCCCTGAGGGTTGTCGAGATCGTCAGACACGGCGCGGTCGCTACCAGAAATCCGCGACGCCCGAGAAGGCTTCAAATGCGGTGCAGCCGCAATTTGGGCGGAGCGATTGCCAGATGAACATGCTGTTCTTCAGCGGAAGGGAGAATCTCGCGCCCTTAGCCAGCGGCGATGATTGGGTGCAGACGAACCGAACCGCAGAGACGCCGGCCGCCTTTCCTAGCGACCTGAGGAGTTCGCCAAATCCGCGCGGCTCGCGAATGTCGCACCCCCCACCATCGAAGAACTTGAGGTTTACTGGGCCGAGCGAGCGGCTCCGAACCCGGCCCCAGACGTAATTTCCTGCGGCCTCATGCTCGAGGGTCGCGTGCCCTTCGTCCTTTTTCACCCGGGCGGCCGATCTTTGGTCGACCCTGCACAAGCCTCCGTCGCCGAAACCGCTTTCGAGCGCCTCCACGTCAATGACGGGGAGGGCGATGCGGCATGGAAACCACAGGCGGACCTGCGGCACGATGTGGAAGCGCATGCGCTCCCTCCAGACCGGCAGGGCCTGATCGTTCGGGTAACCGATCATATAATCGCCGGGCAGCAGCTCCATCGCGCGCGAAGCGATCTTGCTGAAGACTCCGCGGCCCCTGAATTCCGGGTCGGTGCCGCCCTGGATTGCCTGGAAGACGATCTTTGGCTGTTCGCCGAGCCAGCCGTCGTACGGAATGAAGCCGATATAGCCCGCGAGCCTTTCGCCTTCGAACGCGCCGAGGAAGATCGTTCCATCTCCGCCGCTCGCCCATTTCCGAGTAAGGCGCGATTCCTCGACATAGCCGGACCCGAAGCAGGCGAGCCCGACACGCTCCATCGCCTCGAGCGTCGCCAAGTCGCGGTCCAGCGGGCGAATGTCGAAATCCATCTTAGCGCGGGAGCCGTGAGAGGAGCTTGTTGACGACATAATCCCGGCTTTCGCCATCCGCCGCGAGGACGGTCCTGCCAAGGAAACTGGCGACCGAGATGTGGTGCGCGCCGAGCCTGTTCCAGCGCTTGTCCTTTTCGAAGAAGCGCGTACGCACGACGGTCTCGCGGTATGTCGCAGGCGACAGTTCGTCGATGCGGATGAGGCTGACATTGTCACCATAGGACTGCGAGCAATCCTGGGCGACGCGGACGGTCGACCCGGCAATCGTAAGCGGCCCGCCGCCGTTCCTGCTGAACCGGGGGTCGGTGACGACCGGGTTCATGGGGTGGGGTTCGAACGAGCCGCCGCGAAGGTCATCGGAAACGAAAATCTCGAGGCCAGCGGCCGACGTCCCGAACAGATACCAGAGACCGTCCGTATTCAGCAGGAAGCAGTCGACATAGCCGCCGCTGACTAGGGCACGCAGCTTGCGCGGTTCGAAGGGAAATCGGTCGAACGCATAGAGACTGACCTCGCCCGATTGCTTGGCCTCGGGGAGAAGCAGGATTTCCTCGCCGTCGCGGAAGACGAACGGGTACGAAAGGTGATGCGGTTCGGCGAGCATGACGCCGAGACGCTCGAACGACTTGAGATCGTCCGTCCTGGCGCAGGCGATCGTGCCAACCCCGCCTGGCAACAACTCCTCGTAAAAGACGAAGAGGGAGCCATTATGCTCGATAAGGAACGGGTCGGCCTGGTCGCGCGGGTGGACGCCGCCAATTTTGATCCTCCGGGAATCGAACAGTGCGACCGGCTCTCCAACACGGGTATCGAAAGCAAGCACGTCGTCCACCAAGAAGACGCCGAAGCTCCACACCCGGTTTCCTTTGAACAGGCCTCTGTGCAAATCGGTAAGGCTCCCTCGCTTCTCCGCTCCCGGCCAAGTCAGTCGACTTGGGCTGCCTTGTCGAGCGATTTCTTGGGGCCGGCGCGATCTTCCGAAGCTAGGAGATCGTAAGCGCGCTCGTACCTCTCCGTTACTGCAGCCGCCGAAAACAAGCGGCGAGCCGCGGCGACGCCCTTTTCGCCGGCAGCCGAGGCGAGCGCGCGGTCATTGCAGTAGCGAAGGATGGCCTCGGCCATCCCGGCAAAGTCGCCCCACTCGACGACCATGCCGGCGCCCCCCGACTCATCCTCAAGCATTTCGCGCGCCGAGCTGATGTCGAAGCTGACGACCGGGCGCGCGCAACTCATCGCTTCGATCATGGCCCTGACAAGCCCTTCGTGGCGCGAAGGGACGGCAACCACCGTCGCTTCCCGCATGAGTTCGGGGATGTCATTGCGGTAGCCGAGAAACTGAACCGCCGGGCCGAGCGATGTCGCTGCCTCGGCGCAGGCGGCCATGTATGCATCGCCGCGGGGGTCGAAGTCGCCTGCAAACCAGATGGTATTGCCGTGCTCAACGAGCCGGGGGGCAACGTTGCGGAGGAATTCCAATTGGCCTTTCAACGGCCGCACGAGGCCGCAGACCAGGATGATGGGCTTGCCGCCCTTCGGTAACGGAGCGGGGCCGAAGCGCTGGGCATCGACGATGGAATAAGTGACGCTGGACTTTGCGTTCGCCCGGCCGACGAACTCTTCCCATCGCCTCGCCATGTCGCGGGACAGGAAAAGCACATGGTCGGAGAACCCGAATAGCAGGCGATATTTCAGCCGCCACGGCGGCCGAGCCGGGTCGAACGTGCCGCGCAAGTTGAAAAGTAGCTTCGCGCCGGCGAGCTTTCCGGGAACGAGCGAGAGTTGCAGCGATAGCGGGTCATTGGCATGGACGAGCCTTGCGTCCGACGAGCGGAGAATGTGGCGGATCGCGCTTGCGTAACGGACATAGCTACGGATCGTGGCCAGCGGATTGCGAAGTAAGCCTTTCGACGCGGACTGCGGAACGACATGAGTTTCGATCCCTTGTCTTCGCCACTGGTCGACGCGTTCGCCCGGTCGATCCGTGACGATGATCGGCCGGTGGCGCCGAAGCCCGCGGACGACATGACTAATGCTGGCAATGCCTCCGTCGGCGGCGGCGTTAGTCTGGACAAGCACGAACAGGACGGCCGGAACCTTCACTCCCCTCGCGCCATCTCTGACCGGTAAATGCTATCCAGTTCATCGACGCACCGGCCGATCGCGAAATTGCTGCTCTCCACCTGCCGCAGCCAATCGGCGGGATCGGGTTTGGGCATTTCGAGGAGCCGGGCCATCGTTTCGGCCCATGCCTTGGATCCGGATGACAGCGACAGGAATTCAACCGCGCCCGGGATCACCGAGGCCTCCGCAGCCACGGCGTCGGATACGAGCGAGCGCGTTCCGGCGGCCTGTGCCTCGACACAGACGATTCCCAGTCCTTCGCTGAAGGATGGAAGTACGAAGAGATCGAACATAGCCATGTAGGCCGGCACTTCGTTGGTCGCACCGGGGAAATGTACGCTGCGCTCAATCCCGAGGCTGGCCACGAGCGCCCTGGTTTCGTCAAGCACCGGCCCGTCCCCGGCAAGCACCAGCTGCGCATTCGGGAGACTTTCGAGCAGAGCCGCAAAGGCCTTTACCAGGAATGGGTGGTTCTTGACGGCGTGAAAGCGCCCGATGTGGCCGATGACCAGAGCCTTGGCATCGATGCCCAGGCGTTTGCGAAGAGCTCCGGACTTCGCTTCGGCGCCATCGAATCTGGAGAAATCGAAGCCATAGAGGAGCACGCAGGCGGAATTCTCTGATCTCCACGAGTTGCCGGCGATTTCCTCGATCGCCGCCCCGGAGATCCCAATGCGCCGCGTCGCTGCACGCTTCATCCACTTGATCGCGACCGCGCGCCTAATCCGGTGGCGAAGCGTCTGGTGGTCCGCGCCTCGGCTGCGCGCGGTGTGGCAGTGAGCGATCCGTACCGGGACCTTCGCCTTTCGCGCCGCGGCGAGCACAGGGGCGCTGAACAAATACACGTGCGAATGGACGGCGGCGTAGGGCCCGGTCTCGGCAAGGAAGCGGCGAAAATCGTGCAACCAGGCGAACTTGTTCGGACCCATCGGCAATTTGTGGATTCGAATGCCGAGCTGGCGAGCTTCCTCCTCATAATCGCCGGGCTCGCCGCGCGTGAGAAGCACTTCGTGCTCGACTGAGAACATTTCGTGGCGGCGAAGCATGTGCATCAACCAGGTTTCGATGCCACCGTGCGTCAGCGAGGCAAGCACATGCAGCACGCGCGGCCTGGCCGTTGCCGTCTGCGGCGGATGCCCAGCCACCTCGCTCGTCGGGATGTCCACGGCGCTTGGGTTCACTGCAACCCGTGTCGATGTCAAGGCGAGTGTGGGACGGACCGTTGCATTCTCGATTGCGTCCCCTAACCGTCTTGCAATGCCAGCTCAGGATGGATGTAGATGAAGGCGCCGGTCGACAAGAATGCAGAGGTCCCGAAGCGGCCGGCCTTTCTGATCACGATCGATACGGAAGGGGACAATATCTGGGACAACCCCTCGGAAATAAAAACCGAGAACTCGCGATTCCTGCCGCGATTCCAGGAACTTTGCGAGAAGTATGGGCTGAAGCCCACTTACCTGACCAATTATGAGATGGCGCGATCAGACCGCTTCGTCGATTTCGCCCGCGATGCGGTCGAGCGCGGAATGGCCGAGGTCGGAATGCACCTGCACGCGTGGAACTCACCGCCAGTTGGCGCAGGGCCTTCGCGCGAGGGCATGCCCTACCTGATCGAATTTCCCGAGCCGGTGATGCGGGACAAGGTCAAAGTGATGACCGAGCTCCTCGAAGGAAGGGTTGGAAAGAGGCCCGTCAGCCACCGCGCCGGCCGGTGGGCCTTCAACGAAGCCTATGCGAAGATTCTCATTGACGAAGGATATACGACCGACTGCTCGGTCACGCCGCATGTGTCGTGGCGCGCGACGAAGGGGTTCGCCGACGGAGACGGCGGAAGCGATTACCGAGGTTTCCCAACCGAGCCCTATTTTGTCGACCCGAATGCCATCAGCCGCACCGGAACTTCGCGGCTGCTGGAAGTGCCGATGACGATCGTTGCCAACAGCTCCGTTGGCGCGAGGGCCGCCCGCTCAGCTTCGAAGTCGCTGCCGCAACCCGTGACGAAGGTCGTAAACAGGATATTTCCGAGCGTAAGCTGGTTTCGGCCGAATGGACGGAACCTCGGTTCGATGCTGCGACTCCTGCGCAGGCGTTCCCGATCTTCCTACATTGAATTCATGCTCCATTCGTCGGAGCTGATGCCGGGAGGAAGCCCGACGTTTCGCACTGAACGGTCGATCGACCAACTTTATGAACAGCTCGAACAAATCTTCGCGGCCGCAGAAAACAGCTGTTTGGGCGCCACCCTGGGTGAATTTCGGGAGGCGTTCGAAGGCAGGGCCGGTCAAGCCGTCTGAGTTAGTGCGGCCGCCTTTTCCAATAATTTCTTCGAACGTTTCTTGATGAGCTTCGCGGGCACGCCACCGTGGATGGCCCAGGAGGTTATTCGCCCTTTTGCCAGCGACAACGCGCCGATAACGGCTCCCTCTTCGATGACGGTTCCAGGCAGGATCACCGAATTTGCGCCGACGACGCAATGATCCCCGATTTCAACGGGTGCGATGTGCAGGTTGGAACTTTCCTCCGGTACCGTCGGGCCGGTCAGGTAATCGCCCGAATAATCGTCATCGGAGGTGAAGATCTTCGTGCCTGAAGAGATTCCGGCGAAATCGCCGATGGTGATTGGCGCCACCGCATTAATCGTGACGGAGCTGCCGATATGCACGTTCCGGCCAATTGTGACGCTATCCGAGCTGTTGATGAGCGAATAAGCGTCGATCCGAACGAAATCACCCAGCGATAGGCGTTGCGGGTGAGTGATCGCCGCGGCCTTGCTGATGAAAACATGACGACCGCAGGCTGCGAGCCCGATGTTCACCAGCTCATCGCGGGAAAGATATTCGCTTGAGCTCGTCATGAACAATGTTCCTTCGCGGTGACGGCCACCAAGTCCGGCTATAGTCTGTGGACCGCTTTGCCCTCAAGCTGCGCCGAAGGGGACGCAGTGCACGGTAAATCGCGGACTCTTGATGCCCACTCCCGAGCCGTGCTGCGAAATCTCGACAAGTAGCTGCGACCCTTTTGCAATACAGGCCGCGCGACCGACGAATTTCAGACTGCCATTCAGGGAAACTGGAACGCCGGCTTGCTTGAGCAAGCCATCGGACGTGGCCGCGGCCCCCAGGACGCCAGTCACGCTGTTGCGCAACGTGATCCGGGCGAAATTCTTCTGGCTCGCGGGGGCTGGCTCGGCGACCGTGATTTCGACCTCGCTGATCCACGTGTCGCGAACCGCGGTATAGACAGGAAAGGTTGCTGCGGCGCCGGCGCGGACGGACGGCCCGACAGCCTGCACAATATCGCCGAGGATCGCGACTGTCCTGTCTGGCAGCGCGTCGGACACGACTCCTCTCGTGTCCGGCGGCGCCGAAGGAGAGGGCGTGGCGGTAATGTTCGTCAGCGTGACGGGCGACAATGCGAGGACCGAGCCCTTGTCCGTTGGAGCGACAACCGACGCCGCATAATTCTTGAAATCGCAATGGCTGAAACTGATTGGACCTTCCAGGTTCGATCCCAGGAACACGGCCATCCGAGCGCAGCCATCCACGCTCGAATCCGAGACCTCGATTCGGCCCACATGCCCAATGGCGGGGTTCAGCTTTTCGATGGCAACGAGCGACTGGATGGGGGCGCCTGGTGCGGAGTTCGAAGTCGGGGCGCCGCCATAAGGGTCGGTGCAGCGCAGTCCGCTGACATGGACTTCGTCGACCGATCCGGCCGTGCCCGCGCTGTCGCGGGTCCGTAGCGGTCGAATATAAAGCCCCGAAATGGTTTGCACGGCCGGCTTTCCTCCGCGCGCCCGGATCGTCACGTCCTGGATGTTGATCCGGCGTACGATCGAGCCTCGTCCGGGGCTGATGTAGACGCCGTTCCGGAACCGCTCGCCTTTGTTGTCCAGGAGGCTGCAGTTCTTTATCGAAACGTCCTCGACGAACCCGTCGCGATAATCGACGGCATCGACCCCGCCCGGCTTGATGTAGGCGAGATAGCTGCATTCCTCTGCGGTGCAGTTTTCCACGAGGACATTGTTGACGAACAAGCTGCGGCCGGGATTGTCGCGCCTGGCAGTTCCGACTTCCGACCCGATTGAGACGATTGCGGTGAAGTGCCGGGCTTTGAATCCGCTTATCTGGATGTTGTACGTCGGATTGACCGTCGATTTGATGACCCAGCAGTCGTCGCCGAAGGACGATTCCCCTTCTCCGCCAATGACCCGATGATCGTGCCCGGCAAGGAAGATCCCGTTCGATCCTGCGAACGAGACATTCTCGAACTGGTTGCCGTACGTCCCGTCACGGCAATAGGCGATGTACCCACCGGCCGGCGGATTCTTCTCGAAATGCACATCCTTGAAGCGACAGTTCGAGCCACGGCAATCCATCAGGTAGGTGGCTCTGTCTCCCGATGTCTCGATGAGCGTCAGGCCATCAAGGTTGTAGCCGCTCGAGCCCGGGTTGATCGCGATCCGGCAATTGTTGCCGGCGAAGGTCGAGCCAAAGGCCGCGACCGTAACGTTGGTGGCGGTACAGGAGGACAGGCCGGAAAACGGATAGACCTTCGCGGGCACGACGAGCGTCCCGCCGCCTTTCCGGTCGAGATAGCGGACCGCATTTGTGAAGGCTTTATTGTTCGCCTCACCGCTATTCAGCGTGGAACCGCCGGCCTCTTCAAAGTTCAGAACCAGGCCCGACGCCTGCGCGAGCAGCCTGCCATGAGGATAGGCTGCCGCAGCCATCGAAGCACTCAGAAAATCTCTTCGAGTCCAGCTACTTGGTCGCAGGGATTTAGATCTATCAATCGGTTATTGTCCCGTCGGGCACGTCGCCCGAACCGGTTGTTCGACGGCGTGATCCATTCTCGATCGCAGGAACTGGGCGGTTTTCTGGATTCCGTCGGCAAGGGGCAGAAGATCGCGCCCGAGGGTCTCGATCATTTTCGAATTGTCAGGCCGCCTGCGCGTCATGTCGCCTTCCGCCAGCGGAGGAAGACGTACGATCGATGCGTCGGGGTTGACGAGGCTCCTGACCAGCTCCGCGAGCTCGGCGATCTCAATCTCGACATCCGACCCGACGTTCACGGTGTCGTTGACGAAGAGATCGCGCTCGAGGCAGGCGACCTGGAATTCGATGTTGTCGTCGACGAAGCAGAACGTGCGTGTCTGCTTGCCGTCACCGTAGATCGTCAGGTCTTCGCCGCGGATTGCGTGCGCCACGAATTTCGAGATTACGAAATCCTCGCTCTGCAAGGGACCGTAGGTGTTGAAAAAGCGGAAGATCGTGAAAGGCAGGCCGTACTCGCGCTGATAGGTGCGGAAGTAAATTTCTCCCAGGTTTTTCACGACGGCATAAGGCAGGCGCGAGTTGAGCGGCGTCGTCGCTTCACGCTGCGGTAGCTCGACCGGCTCGCCATAGACTTCGGACGAGGATGAATAGAAAACGCGCTTCACGCCCGTGCCCTTGCTCAGCCGAAGCACATTGCGGATGCCGTCGATGTCGTCCAGGACGTCCATCGGATGCTTGAGCGTCCGCGCGACGCCGACCACCGCCGCATAGTGGAACAGATAATCCGGACGGTAAGAGGAGAAGATCGGCGCGACCTCTTCGTATCGGTTTACGTCGCCCCGAATGAAGGTGAAGTCCGTCGATGCGCGTGGCAGCTTTTCGAATGAGCCCGTCTGTAGATTGTCGACGACGAGGACGTCGTAATTGCCCTTCGAGCACAAGTGTCTGGCGAGGCTGCCGCCAATATTGCCCGCGCCCCCGGTAATCAGAACCTTTGACTTGGCCATGTTTCAACCTTGAACAACAGGACCTCACGTTGGTCCGATATGGCCTGAACGTGGGTGAATTGCGCCCGGCCCGATGTCAAGGCGAATGGGAGCAGGGTCTCGGGGCTGTCGGCTCAAGCCGATGTGCGCATATCCAGGAGAGAGCGAAAGAAGTGGATCGTTCTGTCGAGACCGGTGTCGAGATCGACGGTCGGTTCCCAGCCGAGGAGCTCGCGAGCCAGCCTGATGTCCGGTTGCCGCTGCTTTGGATCGTCTTCCGGAAGGCCGCAAAGCTTGATCTCGGCCGCCGAGCCCGTCTTCGACAGGACGGTTTCGGCGAGGTGGAGAACGGATAGCTCCGTCGGGTTGCCGATATTGATTGGCCCGGTCACCTCGTCCGCCGATTCCATCAGCCGAATCAGGCCTTCCACGGTGTCATCCACATAACAGAAGCTGCGCGTCTGGCTCCCATCTCCATAGACCGTGATCGGAATCTCGCTCAGCGCATGCACGATGAAGTTGGACACGACGCGGCCGTCGTTGGGGTGCATCCTCGGACCATAAGTATTGAAGATCCGGGCGACCTTGACCTTTAGGCCGAGCTGCCGGCGATAGTCGAAAAAGAGCGTTTCGGCGCAGCGCTTGCCCTCGTCGTAGCAGCTACGGGTGCCGATTGGATTGACGTTGCCCCAATAATCCTCGGTCTGCGGGTGAACGGTCGGATCGCCATAGACTTCGCTCGTCGATGCCTGGAGGATCGGCGCGCTCAGCCGTTTCGCAAGGCCGAGCATGTTGATTGCGCCGTGAACACTCGTCTTCGTCGTCTGGATGGGGTCGTGCTGGTAATGGATCGGCGAGGCGGGGCAGGCGAGATTGTAGATTTGGTCGACCTCCACATAGAGTGGGAAGGTGATATCGTGCCGCATGAACTCGAACGAAGGGTTATCGAGCAGGTGCGCGATGTTGCGGCGAGTGCCGGTGAACAGATTGTCGACGCAAAGTACCTCGTGGCCCGCTTCTATGAGACGGTCGCACAAGTGTGAGCCGAGAAAGCCCGCTCCCCCGGTCACCAGCACCCGCTTTTGCCCGAAGTATTGGCGAGACATCGGCGGCGGCCTACATGATCGCCAGTTCAAAGGAAACTGCCGTTCCTGCACTTCCGCATCAGGCCTGGACCTGACCGAATGGGCAGCCTTCAGATGAGCAGCGGTCGAGCCGATCCCCCGGTCAGCGTCGTCATGCCGGTGCACAATGCGCTGCCCTATCTCGACGAGGCGGTGGAAAGTATCCTTTCCCAGTCGATGCCGGATTTCGAGTTCGTCATTTACGACGACGGGTCGGCGGACGGCTCGTACGAGCGGCTCCAGGCGTGGTCGAAGCGCGACGCTCGAATCAAGCTGATCCGCGGAAAGCACAACCTTGGCCCGGGTGCGAGCTCCAACGAGGTCGTCCACCACGCTTCGGCACCGCTCATCGCCCGAATGGACGCCGACGATATAGCCCATCGGGACAGGTTGCGGTGCCAGCAGGAGGTCTTTGCGGCCAATGCCGACGCCGGAATCGTCGCATCGATGTGCGACACCATCGACGCGCGCGGCAAATTGATACGGGGTCCGGAGATCTGGCGGTTGACGCGGACGTCATGGTTCACGCCTTTCCCCCACGGCTCGATGATGTTTCGGCGCAGCCTGTATGATTCGCTCGGCGGGTATCGCGAGGAATGCGAGTTCTGGGAGGATCTCGACTTTGTTCTCCGAGCCTCGGAGAAATCCAAAATCCTCGTCCTTCCTCGAGCCTTGTACAGCTACCGCTACTCGACCACGGGCACGCGCCTCGCGTCGAAGGAGCGGCGCGTCGAAGCCGCCATGGACCTGAGATACCGGGCGATGGACAGGATCGGTCAGAATCGCGGTTACGATGACCTCCTGAGTGCGGGCCCCGTCAAGGATGACGAGCGCGTCGATCCGCGCGTTTTCGTCTCCCTGGGTCTCCTCGCTGCCTGGTCGGGTGGCCGTCGAGGCCTTGTCGGCCGATTCCTCAAGCGCTCGAACCTCGGCCTACACAAGAGAACGGCGCTCGCGATTGCCTGCGTTCTGTGGATCCGGGTGAGTCCGGGTACGTTGCGGCTATTTATCAACTCCATGTCGAACCTGCGCAATGCGCTGGTCAGGCCGAAGCCCTTGTCGAGCGAGCCTTTCGAATGGGTTTCCCGGAAGGGGAAGTCGGCTTCCTAGCCGCTGGCGACGCTGTAGCGCCTGGAGGTTTCGCCAATTCTTGGGCCGGAGGCGACCAGAGGACAGGACGGCTGAGATCCATGCCCGCTCGCGCCGTCGCATTGCGCAGGGCGGCGGCCCAGCGGAGACACGTCCTCAACAGGCCGGGACTGGCCGATGCCCACCCGGCCCAGGCGAGCGCCCGCAAGGATTTGCCATCCATCGAGAGGCGGCCCCTGCGAAGCATCCGACGAAACGCTTTGGGACGGCCGCCGGCCCAAAGCTCGACCGAGCCGATGGAAACAAAGACTCGCGGGTCCAGCTTCGCATCGCCCGGTCTCGGTTGCGGCCCAGCCGGTACCCCGGGGATGGAGCGGTACATCGCGTCCACCGCGTCCTCCTGCCGCTCCGTGGATGCCATGGAACGCGTGCTCGTTGCGGTCTGCCGAACCCGCAAGAGCGATCGGGGAATGACCATGATCTTCGAGACGCGCGACATTCGCGTAACCAGGTCCTGGTCTTCCCAATATTCGGTTCCCTGCCGGTAGCCGCCGGCACGGTCGAAGATGTCCTTGCGATACATGATTGCCGAGTGCGGGAAGGGCGCCATGGGCGACCTTTGACTCAGGCGCCAGACATCGGCGCTTCGGATCGTTCGGCCGCCGCTGTCGATAAGGTCGTAAAGGCTCGCCACCAGTCCGACGTCCGGCTGATCGTTGAGCACTTCCAATTGCTGCAGCAGCCGGTCCGCATTCGAGATATCGTCAGCGTCCATCCTCGCCACGATCGGGCTGTGCGCAGCGTCCGCGGCCGACTGCGAACTGAGGACCGGACCGAGGTTGGTTGCGGTCTCGATCAGCCTGATCCTTGAATCCCGCAACGCCCATTCGCGAAGCTTTTCCGTCGACCCGTCAGTAGAGCCGTCGTCGAAAATAGCGAATTCGAAATCCGAAAATGTTTGATTGAGGATGCTCGCGATGGCGTCGTCCAGATAGGGCAGGGCGTTGTGGACCGGCATGACGACGCTGAGAGGAGGCTTGCTCCTCCGTTGCGGCTTGCGGGCGGGTTTCATCTTGGCCTCGAGACGAGCCCTTCGGCCTTCGGTGCGTCGCCGACCACTTGAGCGAACGTGCCTGCGCTGACTAGCCGACCTTGGTGAAGCCGGACCACCCGGTCGCACCGAGCGATAGTGGTCAGGCGATGAGCGATGATGACAACTGTCCGGCCGTTTTTGGCCAGCCGGTCAATCGCATCGAGGACAGCGGCTTCCGTTGCCACATCGAGTGCGCTGGTTGCTTCGTCGAGGACCAGCACGGGGACATTTTTGTAGATCGCCCGGGCAAGCCCAAGCCTCTGCCGCTGCCCTCCGGACAGGCGAACGCCGCGCTCGCCGACGAAGGTGTCGTAACCAGCGGGCAGCGACATGACGAAATCGTGGAGGCTGGCCTTTTTCGCGGAATCGACGATTCTATCGTGATCGGGGGCTGAGTCAGGCCGACTCAGCGCGATATTCTGGGCGATTGTCGCGTCGGTCAGGAAGACCGATTGGGGAACATGAGCGATACTCCGCTGCCACCGGCGGCGGTTGCTTCCGGTCAATCTCACATCGTCGATCAGGATGCGGCCCTTGTCCGGGTCGATCAGGCCCATGATGAGATCCGCCAGAGTGCTCTTGCCGCTGCCGGTTTCGCCAATCAGGGCCAGGGAGCATCCAACGGGAATATCGAAGCTGATATCTTGCAGCGCTTGCCGGTTGCGGGCGCGATAGGCGAAGGACACGCTTTCGACGGAGATCTTGTCCCGCAACTCAAGCGGCGGGATGTTCACTTGGCTCGACTTCTCGTCGGCAGGAAGCCTCAGCAATGCAGCGGTTTGCCCGACAACCGAGAGATAACCGGCCGCGGTCGACCAGCCTCTGAATACCTGTTGTATGAGCGGCAGGAGCCGCTGGGCGCCGATGGCGATGGCGCCAAGCACCGGAAGGGCGACTGCGAATCCGCCACGACGTTGCGACTCGAACAAGGCAATCCCCGCTATCGCGAGAATGCCGATCGTTTCGATCGCGAACCGGGGAGTTGAGGAAATTACCGTGGTGTTGGCTCTTGCTCGATTCAGCCTTGAGCTTTCGCGGTCAAGCATGTCCAGATAGGTCGATTGCGATCCATCTATGATGACGTCGCGGATTCCACCGAGGCTCTCCTGGATGATTCGGAGACGCTCGTCGAAGCCATGAGCGATGACCCCGGAATTGGCCTTGAGCTGTGTTTTCACGAGCAGAGAAACCGTCAGGTACATAGCCAGGAAAGTCATTGCGGCGATCAAGGCGGTGGCCGGGTCGATCGCCACCAGCACGCCCATGATCAAAAGCGCCATGAAGCCGCCGATGAGCGCCTGCATCAGCGGGATGAAGACGTCGAACACGAGGCCCTCGACCTTGTCGACCGCGCTTAGAAGCGTGCTGGTGTTTCGTTCGACGTGGAAGGAATAGGGCTGGAACAGGAAGAGGCGCTGCATTCGAAGCATCAGCTCGTGATTGAGCTGGTAGGCGAAATGCTGGGTCAGCCGGGCAAGTTCGAAGCGTATCGCTCCCCCGGCAATTACCACCAGGCAAAAGGCGGCTGTCGCTGCGGCCAGCTTTTCCCCGGGCGATTGGGCGGAAACCAGGGAAAAAAGCGGCGCCGCGATTGCGAGGTGACCCGCCGACTGGGGGTTCGACAACAAGGAGAGGAAGGGAATCACCGCCCCGATGGTGGCGACGTCGGCAAAACCGCCCGCGAACATCAGGGAGAGCAGGATAAAGAACCTCCGGCGGAGCGCCGGGGACATGCTTGCGTAAATTTCCGCCATGCCGCGCCAGAAGCCGACGCTGCAATCTGGATGCAGACTTTGCCCCGCTTCGTAAATGTCGCCTGCCTTGGACACGGTCATGAAGGCTAAGTAGGAATCGGACCCGTGCCAAGGCGGATCGAACATCAGGCACGATCGGGAGACTCCATGACTCGGGCAGTGAGGAGGCTCGATTGACTGCAATCGTGACGCTGTGGATCGGCGATTCCCTCGGGTCGGTCGAGAGGGCGTGCCTTCGCTCCGTCGTCAGGCATGGCCACAGCCTGGCGCTTTATTGCTACCGCGAACCGAAGGGCGTTCCAGAAAAGGTCGAAGTCCGCGATGCATCGGAAATCCTCCCCGAGGATCCGCTGCTGCGGCACAAGGGCGGCAGCATCGCTCCCTTTTCCGATTGGTTCCGGCTCGAGCTTCAACGGCAGGAGAAGGGAATCTGGGTCGATACCGACCTCTACCTTCTGAAGCCGCTAGATGAGGCGAGCGGCTATCTTTTCGGTGAAGAGGAGAAAGGCCTGATCAACAACGCAGTCCTCCGAATCCCCGCCGATTCACCGCTGCTTCCGCTGCTTCTCGAGATTTTCGAGACCAAGAGAGTTCCAAGCTGGATGCCCGCGCGATTCACCGTTCCTTCCCGTCTTCGAACCCTGATCGGGCGGCCGCTCGACTTGTCGAGCCTTCCGTTCGGGGTGACCGGGCCGTTCGGATTGACCGCTGCCGCCAAGCGCCTTGGATTGGCCTCGAAAGCCCTTCCCGTGGACGTGTTCAACCCGGTTCCGTGGCAGCGGGCGTCCTGGATCCGCGATCCGGCGATTCCGCTTGAATCCGTAATCACCGGGCGGACGGTGGCGGTTCACCTCTGGAACGAGTGCATCAAGGGCTTCAAGGGCGACCCCGCAGAACAAGGAAGCTTCCTCGGGCGCCTTCAGGAAGAGGGTCGTTAGGAGAGCCTCAAATCTCCGTCAGGACCCGGCTCGTAAGTTCGATATCCCAATTGCCCATGCCCACTCTCGGGAGCTTAGACGGCCGGTCTCGCGGGCCGACCGGCCGCCGCTCGGTGGTGCAGGCGCAGGCAAAACCGCATTCCTCCACCAACGCTCGCGATTCCTCGTCATAATCCCCGAATGGATAGGCGAAGGTGCGCGGCGATCGACCGGTCAGAGCCTCGCACCGCTCGATGCTGCCGCAAATCTCGCGGCGTTTTTCAGCGGAGTCGATTGCCGGCAGAGATGGGTGGGTCAACGCGTGCGATCCCACCTCCACGATGGCGCTGCTTACGGATCTTGCCTGTTCGGCAGTCATCAATAGTTTCGCCGGGACCGGTGCGAAGCCGTGTGAGCAGTCCTCGATATCATCGAGCATTCGGTCGATTTCGTCGATCGGTCGGGTCCGGATCCTTGCCCAGCTGTCTAGAAACAGCCGCTGGCGAGGAGTCGAGGGCCGCTGGTTTGGGCGCCACTTGCGCTCGTCGGGCTGCGGCGGACCGAGATCGGACGTCTTCCCGAGGACGGAAAGGCGG
>Ga0207678_10002724_pt1 | contig 16027 bp, 10 predicted proteins | sample KBSC63metaG_FD_184319 | JGI IMG/M metagenome (GOLD analysis project Ga0207678, IMG submission 184319) | Corn rhizosphere microbial communities from Kellogg Biological Station, Michigan, USA - KBS C6-3 metaG (SPAdes) (version 2) | ecosystem: Host-associated > Plants > Roots > Rhizosphere > Soil ...
GGATAGTTCATGCTGTCGGCCTTGGTCATCATGCCCCCCTTTTCGGCGGCGTCCTTGTAGTGGTCGATGGCGTCGCGCATCTCCCAGAGGTCGCGGCGAAGCTCTCGCTCCTTTTCGCGCTTGACCTGGAAGCGGGCGATGGGGATGGCAGCGGAGGCGAGGATGGCAATGATGGCCACGGTGATGATGAGTTCGACGAGGGTGACGCCGGACTGGGGGCTGCCTCGCAAGGGATGGGAAACCACGTCCGCAAGTACCGGACGTGGGGCACCCGGATTTGTGCGAGGCGAGGCCATCACTTCACATGCACCACGGCCTCGGAGCCGACGGCCGGAAGATTGGCCTGGGCGCTGTTGCGAGCCCCGACCTTGACCAGTGCGAGGTTGGAGTCTCCGGCGGCAATGGCCTTGAAGGTGAGCGTGCAGAGGTTTCCCTGCCCGCTGACACCGCCGGCGTTGGGCGGCCGTGAGGTGGAGATGGTGACGAGGCCATTGCCGTCGTCGCGATGGACGAGAGCCACCGCCTGGCCATCGCGGCTGAGGAAGTTGCCCGCATCGACGTTGACGAGCTGAAGAACCTTGGAGTTGTACTGCATCTGCATGGGGACGGAGTAGACGTCGCGACCATGGTCGAGCATGACGGCAACCTGGAAGGTGCTGCCGACCGTCTGGGGCACCGAGGGCGGAACGACGCTGAAGTTCATGGGGGCGGTAGAATCCGCCGGAGGCGTGAGCGGCTGAGCCTGCTGCGCCAGTTGCCCCACCATGGCGGCGGCGGCGTTGGCGGCAGTTGTGGGCGGCCCGGTGGGCGTGGGCTTGGTGGCGCCGGAGACAGGATTGCCCAGATCGACGCCGGGTTCCGCGGAGCCTTCGAGGCGGCGCAGCTCGATGGACTGGCCGGTGCCGGAGTCGATGGCGCGGGTATTGAGATGAGTCAGGAGAGATTCGCGAACGATATGCGGGATGAGGAGGAAGACGACCTCGTCCTGCTGCACTTCCTTGCTGCGTGAGGAGAAGAAGTATTTGAAGAAGGGCAGCTCCCCGAGGCCAGGTGTGCCGCTGACGCTAAGGTTGTCCTGCTTGGTGAGGATGCCGGCGAGGATGCCGGGCTCTCCCTCCTTGAGGGTAATCACCTGATCGCTGACGCGCTGGCCGATGATGGGCTCGGTCACGCCCGAGATGGTGACGGAGCTTTGCTGCGAGGAGACCTCAATCTTCATCTTGAGGGTCACTTCGTTGTCGTAGTGGACGGTCGGCGTCATGTCGATGTTGACGCCGACGTCGATGAAGGTGAACTGGGTCTGGACGCCGATGCTGGCAAGGCCGGTGGAGACTCCGGCGTTATAGGAGCCGGTGGCGATGGGAATCTTCTGGCCGATCTTGAGCGTGGCCCGCTGGCCGTCGGTGGCGCGGATGTTGGGATTCTGAAGGATGCGCGTGTCCGCGTCCGTGAGCAGAGCGTCGAGAGTCGCGCCGCTGATACCCACCGCAAAGTTGGTAGCGTTGAGATGGGCGAGCGAGTTGAGGGTGAAGTTGGAAGGCGTTGTCGGCGTGTTTCCAGTACCGGTACCGGTGCCGGAGCCTGTCGTCGTCGTTCCCGGAGTCGCCTGAGGCGTAATACTGACCTGCTGCGGCAGGGTCAGTCCGAGCTTGCGCATCTTGTCGCGGTTGACCTCGAGGATGGCGACGTCGACGACTACCTCGGGACGGGCGCGGTCAAGGTCGTTGAGCAGTTTCTGCGCTAAAAGAAGCTGGTCCGGCGTGGCGCGCATGACGATGGCGTTCTGGCTGGGGACAAGGTAGATCTTGGTGCTGGGGTCGAGGAGGTTGCGGATGGCGGTAAGAATCTCGTTGGCGTCGTTCTGCTGGCTGGCATTGGTCAGATAGAAGGTCTGGACGGCCTGTTCATCGAGCTCTGCGCGCTTGGTGCGGGTATTCTGGGCGACGAAGATGGTGTTGCTGGTGACCGGCTTATAGAAGGTGCCGGAGATGGTGCCGACGATGCGCAGGGCATCGGAGAGGGTGACGTTGGTCAGATCGATGGGGATGCGCTTGGAGGTGTAGTCGGGATCGAAGAGAACGTTGAGGCCGGCCGCCTTGCCGATGGCCTGGTAGATCACCTTGACGTCTTCGACCATGTGCAGGGTGATGGGATCGTTCGAGACCGGCTTTAATTGGATGGGACCGGCGACTGTGCTCAGTTCCTTGACCAGATCGGACTGCCGGGACGCGTGGCCGGAGGCCGAGGATGCGGAAGCGGCTGCCCCGGGCGGTTCGGGATGCTCCAGAAGATCGATCTCCTGCTGCGCGGTCTGATTGGAAGGATCGATCTGCCGGGCGCGTTGGAACTCCTTCAACGCGCCGCTTAGGTCGCCGCTCTGGCGCAGGACACGGCCGCGATCGATGTGGCTGACCCCGGCTTGAAACCTCATCCGCTCGAAGTGAGCCTTGTAGCGGAGGTCCTTGGGATTCTTGAGCATGGCCTGGCGGTAGGCTTCATAGGCAGCGTCATAGTCCTTGCGTACCTCCGCGTCCTGGCCGCGCTTGTTCCATGTGTTGGCGGACTGGGCGTGGGCCGGGGCCGGGCTAAAGGCGGCAAAGCCAGAGAAGAGCAAGACAAATAGAAGCGTCTGGACTGTGAGTGCCGGTAATCGAAGATCGAAATTTTTGCCGCGAGCCATGCTGCTTCCGTTTGCGTCCTTTACACCGTGAAGAGTGTGGCATCTGCCGGAGTGCACGCCTGCCGCTGGGCCACACGAGGCAGGGACGCTGCCGGCGGGGGCCGTGCCTGCCAGGCTGTTGCGCTCGGGTGAGTATAACATTCGCGGTGCGGTAGATTTCATTCGGACGGAGGCTTCAGGGGTTAGACGCGACTGGCGGCTGCAGGTGAGGTTTGGCTTTGCAGCATGTTAAAGTAGAAGATTCCATGCCTCGTTCCCTCTCCAATCCGACTGTCGCCCACCAGCCGAAGCCCGTGGTGAAGGCCAAGGACCGCGACCCGGTGGCCTCGGGGATGCGCGACGCGGCATTCAACCGCTCTGCCAGCTTCAATTACTTCCTGTCGGATAAGTTCGAGGCCGGGGTCGCCCTGCGCGGCACGGAGGTCAAATCCATCCGCGAGGGCAAGGCAAATCTGAAGGATGCCTACGGGCTGCTGAAGGATGGCGAGTGTTTTCTGCTGAACGCCCACATCGGCCCCTTTTCACATGGAAATGCGATGAACCACGAGTCCCTGCGCACGCGCAAGCTGTTGTTGCACAAGGCCGAGGTGCGGAAGCTGGAGGCCTTGACGAGGCAGAAGGGGTTTACCCTGATCCCGACGCGGCTCTACTTTCGCAACGGACGGGTGAAGTGCGAATTGGCGCTGGCCAAAGGAAAGCAGGACTGGGACAAGCGCGAGACGGAACGGCGGCGTGAGGCCGACAAGGAAGCCAAAGCAGCGGTCGCGCGGAGCCAGCGGCGATAAAGGCTTCGTGAAAAGCTTCTATGGCAGTGGCTTTATCCGGGACTTACTTGGGCCGAATGGTGGAGAGTCGCGCTACCATGGTTTCATGGATATGAAGCTTCTCTTTCAGGATGCAGCGGGATTTGCCACGCCGATGCTCGCTGTCTTTGCAGTGGACGTTGCCACGGGAAATGATGCGGAACCTTTGCCCGCGCTGCTGTCGACCTCGGACGCGGTGACGAATGCCGCGTCCAGGGTCATGGCATCGGGCGAATTCAAGGCGGGGCTGGGAGAGACTTTGCTGCTTCATGCTCCCGGCGGCCTGAAGCCGGAGCGGTTGCTGCTGGTGGGCCTGGGCAAAGCGACATCCCTGTCGGTGGATGAGGTGCGCAAGGGCGGGGGCGTAGCGGTCCGAATAGCTAAATTACGCAGCTTGCGGACGATAGCGATTGCGTTTCCCGAAGATCATGCTCTCTCGGACGAGCATCTCGATGCGCTGCCCTGCCCATTGATGTCACGGGCTTTGGTCGAGGGCGCTCTGTTGGCGGATGCCGACTACGACACTTATAAGAGCGATCGCAAGGATACCTCGCTGCTTACGCTCTCGGTGGTCGCGAAGGAGGCCGAGAAGTCCACGCGAGCGGAGATTCAGCAGGGCTTTGATGAAGGTGTCATCGTGGCCGAGTCGCAGAACTTTACCCGTACGCTGGTCAACGAGCCCAGCAATGTGTTGACTCCCACGGTGTTGGGTCAGCGCGCCGCCGCGATGTGCGCGGAGATGGGATTGAAGTGCGAGGTCTACTCAACGGAGAAGCTGCACGAATTGAAGATGGGCGCCTTCTGGGCGGTCGCACAGGGCTCGGGCGAGCCACCGGCGCTGATCGTGATGACCTATGAACCGGACGTGAAACAGGACAAACAGAACGGCGCGAACGGCAAGGATGCGCCGGTGCTGGGGCTGGTCGGCAAAGGTATCACCTTCGATACAGGCGGAATCTCGATCAAGCCGGCAGAGGGTATGGAAAAAATGAAGTACGATATGGCCGGCGCTGGAGCCATGATCGGTGCAATGCGCGCCATCGCCCAGTTGAAGCCGAAGGTCAAGGTGATCGGCGTGGTGTGCTCGGCGGAGAACATGCCGGATGGAAAGGCGTTCAAGCCTGGAGATGTCGTCACGGCCATGTCGGGCAAGACTATTGAGGTGATCAATACCGATGCCGAAGGCCGCCTGGTGTTGGCCGATGGGCTGCACTATGCCAAGACCCTGGGCTGCACACACCTCATCAACGCGGCGACGTTGACGGGAGCCTGCGTGGTCGCACTGGGTATGGTGAATGCCGGGCTGTTTTCCAACGATGACGCAACCTGCGAAAAGTTCGAGACGGCGATGAAGATCACCGGCGAGAAGTTCTGGCGGCTTCCCTGCACCGACGATTATCGCGAGTTGATCAAGAGCCAGATTGCGGACATCAGGAATACCGGCGGAAGCCGCTGGGGAGGAGCAACGACGGCGGCGATGTTCCTCAAGGAGTTTGCCTGCGATACGCCGTGGGTGCATCTGGACATCGCCGGATGCGCCTGGAACGACGAGGTCAAGCCGTGGATCGCCAAAGGTCCGAGCGGAATCGCAGTACGGTCGATCGTGGAGTGGGTGCGAAGCTACTCGGCCTGAACGACGCGCTCGCTGCTTTATGCGGATCGCGTTACATGACCGGCGGGGCTTGAATGCCGAGGTAGCCGAGAGCGCGAATCATCTCACGCTGGGCGACTGCGGCAGTCGCCAGCAGGAGCGCTTTGCGCGTGGGATCAGTCTCGTTGAGAACGTGGTGGCGATGGTAGAAATTGTTGAACTGCTGCGCCAGTTGGAAGGCATATCGCGCCAGATAGGCGGGCTCCGCCGTTGCGATGCACTGCTCGATCATCAAAGTCAGTTTGGAGGAGAGCAGCCACGTCTCCCAAAGGCTGGTTCCCTCTTCGGTATCGAGGATGCCTGAAAGCTCTAGGCCTGCCACGGCGGCCAGCGAAGCTTCGGCCGTGGTTCCGGCCTTGCGGAAGATGTTGGCAGCGCGTACGACAGCGTATTGAACATAGGGGCCGGTCTCGCCTTCGAAGCTGAGTGCGTCCTTGAAGTCAAAGGCTATGACGGTATTTCGCGTAAAGCGAAGCATGAAGTAGCGCAGCGCGCCGACACCAATCTGCGTGGCAATGCCGCTTCGCTCGGCGAGGCTGAGATCGGGATGGCGCGTGTCGACTTCAGCCTGAGCGGCAGCGATAAGCTGGTCGAGCAGATCGTCCGCTTTGACGCCGAAGCCCTTGCGTCCGCTGACTTCAATGTAGGATTTGGCGCGGTCCTCGTCGCTGATGGTATAGCCGAGCTCGATAGCGCAGCGCGGCGTGAGCGCCACCATCTCGTAGCTGAAATGGGTGTAACGGTCGGCGGCCTCGGTGAAGCCCATGCCGCGTAGCGCCTGAATGACGTTGTTCTGGGGATCGTTCTGGCGCGAGTCGATGACGTTGTAGATGGCATCGGCTTTGCCGAAGACCGGGTGGCCGGGATCGCTCTTGCCCGCGGTGGAGATCCAGCAGGTGTGCCTTGTGTACTCGTGGAACTTCGTGTAGCCGAAGTCCTTGCCGGGGAGCAGGCCGAACTTCCAGAGATGATATGCGATATCTTTGCCGACGTAGGTGACGGTGCCGTTGGAGCGGACGATGACCTTGGCGTCTTCGTCCGTGGCATCGGCAGCGGCTTCGGAAGTGGAGCGGCGCATGACCAGGCAACCCTTGTTCTTGCCCTCGGTCTCCTCGTAGAGCACGCCTTTGGCGATCATCAACTCGCGGGCGGCGTCCCAGAAGTGGAGATGCAAAATCTCGCTCTCGCGGGGGAGGAAGTCGTATTCGATGCCGAGCCGCTCCATGGTTTCGAGATGGCGATGGAGGACGGCGGTGGAGATGAGGTCGGCAATCTCCGCCGTTTTGTTGCCTCCGACTTCGAGTGCGTGGAGCGTGTCGAGGCGGAGTTGCTTACGAACCGCAAGTTGTGCGGGGTCGGCGGTGTACCACTGCGAGACACGAGCGTAGAGATCCCAGCAGTAGAAGTCGATGCGCCGGTTGTCTCTGCTTAGATCGGCGAGCAGTTCACGCGTACTGGCGAGGGTCTTGCCTTCGAGGTGGACGAGGCCGACGACGACATCGGCCACCTGGACGCCGGTGTTGTCGATATAGTTTTGAACGCCGACCTCGTAGCCGCGCTTGTAGCTGTCGGGGCGAAGCAGCCGTTGGAAGGTGTCGCCGAGGATGGCGTTGCGCAGGTGGCCGATGTGAGCAGCCTTGTTGGGATTGATGCTGGTGTGCTCGACCAGCCGGAAGCCGGGTCCGCCGATATCGGTGTGCTGATCTTCGGCGATACGGCGAACAGCGGCAATGCGGTCGAGACGAACGTTGAGATAGCCGGCGCCGGCGACTTCAACGCCGGCGATGCCATCAAGCTCGGGCAGAATTGCAGTCAGTTCCACGGCCAGTTCAGTCGCGATAGCCCGGGGCGCCTTGCGAAGCCGCTTGGCCAACTCGAACGCCACGGGGAGAGCGACCTCGCCGAGCGCGATGTTCGGCGGCTGCTCGATCGCAAGGGTCGCGATCGTGATGTCATATTTGGCGAGAAGAATGGCCTGAATGCGAGCCAGAAGAGACTGCTGGATTGTGCGATACATGCTTCGATTTCACCGCTTTAGAGTTTGTGGGCTGAATTGAGTTTACTCGAAGGCTGTCATGGCAATTCCACCGGCAGCGTCTCAATCTCTTCAAGAAGCGGCCTGTGGTTATGGGATTTGATGCGGTGCATGAAGAAAAAAACGGCTCCGACGCTGGTAACCGAGATGAGCAGCCACGCATGCACGGCGAGGCTGAACAGCGCCGCCTGCGGCTCCGGCGCGCCGTGGCTGACCAGAGAGGTTTTTACTGCCCATTCGAAGGTACCGATGCCGCCGGGAGAGCTGGGAATCAGGTAGGAGAGGTTGCCGACGGAGACAGCCTGCCAGCAGCCGGAACGTCCGGCGACGAGCCCGATAAGATTGGCGGCCGAGACGAAGATCATGCCTTCGCAGGCCCAGATGACGGCAGACATCAACAACAGCAGCAATGAACCAACGATGCCGATCTGGCCAATACAGTCGAGAGCCAGGTTGATCCAGTGTTCGAGCTTTTTGAGGAAGGGATGCTGCGGAAGCCGCGCGAAGAGCCGCCGAAGCAGCGGCCCCAGGGTGCGGGCTCCGAACAGGAGAGCGAGCAGGCCGAGAGATGAGACGGCAAGCATCATTTTGGCAAGAAGCCGAGAGTGCGGATTGACATCCGGTCCCATAAAGACGACGAAGAGCAACACCAGCACAAAAATGTCGAGCAGTTTCTCGAAGATAACGGTGCTGAGGATGACAGAAGGAGAGGCTTTCAGGTCCGGAGCGTAGGTGAAGATGCGCATCACATCGCCGATGCGAAAAGGAAGAATGTTGTTGGCGGCAATCGAGGTGATGAGGACACGGGCGCAGACGGTGAAGGAAGCGCCGGTAGGGTGCATCATGCGAGTCCAGCGGACGCAGCGCAGGCCATAACCTGCAAAGGTAAATGCCAGGATGCCTAGGATCCATGCAGGATGTACGATCCGCAGCGCGAGAATATGCGAGAGGGAGATTCCCTTGAAGGTGTACCAAAGAAAGAACGCGCTGATAAGAAGGCCGGGGACGGTCTTCAAAAGATTGCGCGCGCCCGATACTGAGGATGCGCTCATGCGAAAAGATGGCCCGGGTTAGGTGCGGAAAAAGCAACAGCGGTCAGGGGCATAGATCGTTCTATTGTATCGTCGGGGACGAACTCCGCCGCTCAAAAAGATATAGACTCTTCCTCCACTATTTTCCATGCATTGCTATGCGCATATCATCTCTTTGAGAGAAGATGATCTACAGTGTGTTCGCCGCTCGTTGAGACTTTCGGCATCTGATCTGAATGAGGAGCAACGGTTAATTGGCAGCAACAGTAACATTGCCGCTCTCATCGCAGCCGAAAGCAAGCGACAGCACGACGCTGGATCTGGGCTTCGCCTGCAAACTGGTCACGGCTCTGACTTTGCTTGCGCTGGCGGTGCATGGATACCATCCCTATGCCGAAGACGGCGGCCTCTACATGGCGGAGATCAAGCGGCAGCTCGATCCGTCTCTGTATCCACATGGGGCTGAGTTCGTTACCGGACACCTGCGGTTCTCACTCTTCGGGAGTCTGACGGTGGGGTTGGTGCATAGGTCGCACATGACGCTGGGCACCGTATTGTTACTGCTGCACGTCGTGAGTTTCTGGACAACACTGCTGGCTGCGTGGCTGCTGTCGGCGCAATGCTATACAGCGCGGAAAGCCCGAATTGGCGCGGTGACGCTGCTCGCGACGTGGATCACGTTGCCCATCGCAGGAACTTCGCTGATGCTGATGGACCCCTATGTAACGGCTCGAAGCGTCTCGACGCCCTGCGTGCTGCTGGCCTTGGCATGCACGCTCGAACTTCTGCTTCCGGCCGCCGGCGGACTCGCAAAACGATGGGGGATCTTCGTGTTGTTCTGTGCGGCGCTGCTACTGGCGGCAGTCATGCATCCCCTGATGGCTGCATACGGACTCGGCTGCGTGCTGGTGCTGGCATGCATCCTCTCTTCCCTGGGGCGGGTACAGATATGGGGAACGGCGGGACTGGGCATGGCAGCGCTGGGAGTAGCGGGAGCAATTCAGGCGATGGCACCGCCTGAGAGCGCAGCCTATGCCCATGCGGCGATGACTCGATCCTATTGGTTTCCTGGAAGCTGGCACTGGTACGAGCAATTTGGGCTGATCGCTCCGATGATCCTTCTCGCGATCGTTGGATTCGGAAGGCGTCGCGAAGGCGATGCCGCAAGAGTTGCGCTGGCGCGCATGGCCGTGGTCTGCGGTGGCGTGGCCGTGGCCGTGGCGCTGCTGTTTGCGCGGCCCAGCCTGGCGACTCACGCGGTTGCGCGGTTGCAGCCGCTGCGCATCTTTCAGATCGTGTATGTGGTGATGATTCTGCTTGTCGGAGCGACGCTGGCGGAGCGGCTGCTTCAACGGCGTTTTCTGCGCTGGGTGACGACGTTCGGACTGCTCGCGCTCACTATGCTATTTGCGGAGCGACAAACTTTCCCCTCGTCAGCGCATCTTGAGTTGCCCTGGCGGACGCCGCAAAATCAGTGGAAACAGGCATTTGTGTGGATCAGCCAAAATACGCCGAAGGATGCCCTGTTTGCGCTCGACGCACACTACATCACCAGTCCCGGCGAAGATGCGCAATCGTTCCGGGCAATCGCCGAGAGGAGCGTGCTGCCGGACTACTCCAAAGACGGCGGTGAAGCCTCCATAACACCGGGGCTGACCTCCGCATGGATGGTGGGAGTCACGGCGCAGATGCGATTGAGCGACGAGTCCGACGCGCAGCGAGTTGCCACCTTGCGGCCCATGGGAGTGACGTGGATCGTGTTGAAACGAAGCGCCCATACTGCTTTTGAATGCGACTATGCAAATAACAGGGTGAAAGTCTGCCGCCTGCCCGACTCCCTCCAAGCAAAACAAAATCGTTAGAATGCCATTGCCCGGTTTGCCCGACGTTGCGAGGAGTTGGGGCCACGCAAAACAAGTATTCGGATGTGCTAACTTTATAGAGTGAGAGAGCGTAGCTCAGTTGGTAGAGCATCGCCCTTTTAAGGCGTTGGTCCTGGGTTCGAGCCCCAGCGCTCTCACCAATTCTCCTCAATTCAAAAGCAATGGCTAAAGAACTGGCGAGTTTTTCGCCCGGCAGCCAGGAGCTTCACAGCTTCTGTAAAATCAACTTTTGCTCGGCAGCAACTGTAGGAGGAAGACATCACCGCCAAGCCGGTTCTGCGCCACATCGCTAATCTTTGGACACTCCAGCAGCATCCCTCGCGCGAAGACGAATGGACTCTGGATCAGAAGCTGCAGGCTATCAAGGAAGCGGCCTTCGATGGAGTCTGCTGGGCAAGCAGCCGGGAGTTGTACGAAGGCATGGGCCGTTTCGGTCTGATCTTTGTAGGCGGCATGGCGCCCAGCCGCCAATCGGAGTTCCCTTCCCTGCTCCAGAGCCTCAAAAAAGCCGGAGCGCATCATGTCAACGTGCAGTTGGCTGGCGATGAGGTTCTAACGCCCGAGGCACTTTCCCTGACGCTCTCCCTCATGGACGAAGGCAAGCGTCTGGGGCTGGAACCGGCCATCGAATCGCACCGCGGCACCTGCACGGAGACCCCGGAAAAGACCTACGCTCTGGCCGATGCATACCAGGCGGTGACTGGGCAGCTACTCCCGATCTCCTGGGACTTCTCACATTTTGCTGTCGTCAAACACCTCGTTCCCGAAAACTTCTCTGCGAGGCTCCTCATCCGGCCCGACCTGATCCAACGGGCGCAGCAGTTTCATCTCCGTCCATTCAACGGCCACCATGCTCAAATTCCCATCACCGATGGCAGAGGCAATCTGACTCGGGAGATGGAAGAGTGGCTTCCCTTCGCCGAAGCTGTGCTCAAGTGCTGGCTGGAGAAGAATGGCGATTCCGGACGCGAGATCTTTGTCTGTCCCGAACTCGGCCCGGTGAATGGCGGTTATGCCCTGTCGACTTTCCCGAATAGTTGGGACGACACCAAGCGGCTTCGCAGCGAGATTGACACGCTCTGGAAGCGGCTCGTCGCATAGGTCAATCGCATTCTTGCCAACTACGCTCTGCCGCCTCGACTATATCTTCCCGGCGAACACCCCATCACGCGGCTGAAGATCCGGTGGAACTGCGGGTAACTGCCGAAACCCGCTTCGAGTGCCGCATCCAGCATCGTTCGACGCTGGCCGGTTCCGTAGATTTCGAGGAATCGGTCGATCCGCTGGCGGTTGCGAAAGTCCACCATCGCGAGGCCGGTCTGCTCTTTGAAGAGGCGGCTCAGGCGAGCGGGGCTCAGACCGGCCCGTTGCGCCAGATCATTCAGGCACAGAGTCGTTCCGTCCTCATGGATGAGGCGTGCCGCTTTTTCGACCGCCGGATGGACGTCATGCACGGGAACATCCGCCGCGCCCTCAAAGCATTGCCACGCGCTCAGTAGCGAATAGCCCAGGCCGGAGTTGAGCAGAGCAGGACGGCTCTCCGCCAGGGAAAGCTCGTCGAACAATTGCTCCAGCCGTGTACTCTCGTGTCTCGCAAGCCGTCGGCAACAATCTCCGGAATGGTCAGTCTTCAGCAGCACCCGAGAGTCCGGATCGATCGCGGTGCGCTTGATCAGCCTGCGCTTGAAGACGGCAATCCACATCTCGAAATCGCCGGTCTGTTCGATCAGGACATGTTCCTGCACTGGGAAGAGCCAAAGCAGATCGCCTCGGCGAATCTGGTACCTGCGATTGGCGAGCAGGTAGGTGCCTGAACCTCGAGTAACCAGGTTCAATTCCAGTTCGGCGTGGTGGTGCCTCTTATTCCTGCGCTCCGGATTGTGGTACCGCCAAACCTTTCCATCGAGTTCGGCGGGGAGATGAAGATGTTCACGCATGGCGACAAGAAACGATAACAAGTTGCATGAAAAATGAGAAGCGCAAGCACGCACTCCATCGGTACAGTTTCGCGTATGGTCAACATTACCGAACAACAGCGCGAACTCTACCGTAGCGAAGGTTACATGATTCTTCCCGGCGTCATCCCGGCCAATATGCTGAACATGCTGCGCGAGGAATGCTCCTATTATCTCGGCTATTACGATTCGCTGATGGATTCGAAGGGTGTACAGACCGAAAATCTGAGCCATCGGGGCAAGCGCTACTTCATCAACAATCGCTACCGGTTGAGCAATCGCCTGTGGCAGTTCATCTTCAGCGACCTGATGGCGCAGGTGGCAAACGCAACCGTTGGGCCGGATGCGTATCTCTTTCACGAGCAGTGGGTGGTGAAGGGTGCCGAGCAGGGGATGAAGTTCTCCTGGCATCAGGACAGCGGCTATGTAAAGTGGTATGACCCAACGACCAACCATCAGCCCTACGTGACCTGCTGGTGCACGCTCGACGACGTAAGCGAAGAAAACGGCACGGTCTATCTGTTACCGCATTCGCGCGGAGGCACGCGTGGCCGCATCATCGACCACACCAAGGAAGAGGGCAGCAACGATCTGATTGGCTACACCGGCAGCGACCCGGGCGATGCCGTGATCGTGCCCGCAGGCAGCATCGTTGCCTTCGACAGCTTTGTCTTCCACCGTAGCGGACCGAATAAGACGGATCACATGCGGCGCGTCTATCTCCCTCAGTACAGCGCGGCGTCGATCACGCGGCCAGATGGCAAGCCCTGGGCGATGGCCACCCCATTTCTCAAAGACGGCAGAAATATCTACGATCACTCCAGCGACACAGCCGAGAGCTTCGGTCCCTTCCCTGATAAAAAGAAGGACGCAGCCTGAATCGGATTCGCAAGACGCTGGAGGACTATGTGAGTGTCGAAGATGCCAGCGGGTTGACGGTCGCCGCTCCGAGAATGGATCGGAGTCCGGCTCCTCCAGCCTCGCCTTCCCCTCCTGACGGGCACTCTCTCTTTGTCCGGCGCGTAAGCTATGCGTCGACCGAGGTGGCCGGCCAACTCATCTTCTGCGTGATCTCGTTTTACCTTTTGAAGTTCTATACCGATGTCTACGGCATCTCTGCAATTGCTGCCGGCTCCATCCTGCTGCTGGCCCGATGCGTAGACGCAATCGACGCGCCGGTCTGGGGCATCGTCTTCGATAAAACGCACAGCCGCTGGGGCAAGAGTCGTCCCTGGTTCCTCTGGCTCTGCGTGCCCTTTGCCGCTTTTGGCGTTATGACGTTTATGACGCCCAGCCTCGGCCCCACCGCCAAGATTGTCTATGCCGCCAGCACCTACATTATCTGCAGCATCCTTTATACCGGCATCAACACGCCGATCACGTCGATCCTATCGGCGCTGACGCCGGACTCGCACGAACGCGTGACCCTGACCACCTACCGAATGTTCGGCTCGAAGCTCGGTGTGCTTATCGTGAATCTGACGCTGCTCAAGCTGGTCGAACTGCTGGGGCGCGGCAACGATCGCAAGGGCTTCATGCTGGTCATGCCCATCTATGCCATCGGAACAGTGCTGCTCTATCTGTTCGCTTTCCGCAATCTGAAAGAGGTTGTTCAGGAAGATAAGGAGCGGCTCTCCATCAAGGAGAGTTGGAGCGCCCTGAAAGGAAACGCCCCCTGGCTGATCATCTTTGCGAGCAGCCTCTTCTTCTGGATCGCTTTTATCGCTCGCATCTCCACGGCTCCCTACTTCTTTGAATACGTCCTGCATCGCAAGGACCTTATCTCCATCGCGAACAGCCTCGACTTTATCTCGCTGGGGACGATCACGTTTTTGCCGCTCTTCTGCCGCTGGACCTCCAAGCGAAATGTCTGGGGTTTGGCTCTCCTGGGCTCGGTGCTGGCACAGGTCATCCTTTACTGGGGCACGCGCAGCGGATCGGAACTCATCGTCATGGCCGGCTGGATTGCCGGATTCCTCGCCAGCGGCGTAGCGATGGCGCTGCCCTTTTCCGTCCTGTCCGATAGCGTCGACTACGGCGAATGGAAGAGCGGCATTCGGGCGGTAGGGCTTCTGACCGCAATCGGAGCAGCGTTTTGTCTCAAGGCCGGCAGCGGCCTCGGCGGTGCTCTACCCGCATGGATTCTCTCCCGCTACTCCTACATTCCCAATGTGGAGCAGAGCGCGCGGTCCCTGTTTGGAATCGAACTCAGCTTTATCTGGCTTCCTGCGCTCTGCTATGCGCTGGCTATCATCCCGGTGCTCTTTTATCTTCGCTATGAACGGCTTGAGCCGCAGATCCGTCTTGACCTGGAGCAGCGTCGAGCTCTCGCTGCAATGAGCAGCGGCACTTAGATCAAACTATGTTCATTATCGAAAGCAATCACGGCTGTGCGGTCTTCGCTTCTGGCGAACGGCGGCTGCGCGTTGCCTTTGTCAGCAACTCAATCGTCCGCGTCACCTGTACAGAGGGCAAGCCGTTCCAGACCATCCCCAGTCTCATCGTCACTGCGCAAAGAAGTTACACGGAGTATGTTTTCCGCGAAGATGCCGAGAAGTTCACACTCTCCACGCCGAAACTGACGGTCATTGTCGATAAACAATACGGCTCAATCCGCTATCTTGACGCGCAGGGCAGGCTACTGGTGCGCGAGCCGGAGCGCGGAGGCAAGTGGCTGACTCCGAAGAAGGTCTATCGCAATGCCTTCAGCAGAGATGCCTCCGTTGACTCTAGCCAGAATATAGATGGAGCGAGAGCAGCCGCGGTCAATTACACGACCGTATTCGACCGGGATGCCTTCGAAGCCAAACTGGAGTTTGTCTTCGCCGAGGACGAAGCGCTCTTTGGCCTCGGCTCTCACGAAGAGGGCTACGGTAACCTGCGCGGCCGGTCGCGCGAGCTTTATCAGCAGAACATGAAGGCTGTCGTGCCTTACTTCGTCTCCACGCGTGGGTATGGCGTCTTACTCGACTGTTGTTCCCTGATGACCTTTCACGACGACGCTCTCGGCTCCTATTGGTGGGCCGATGTCGTCGATGAACTGGACTTCTATCTAATTCATGGAGAACGGTTCGACGATATAACCCGAAGCTACCATGAGTTGACCGGCAAAGTTCCACTGCCGCCAAAGTGGCTCTTCGGATACGCGCAGTCGAAGGAACGATATGTCAACGCTGGCGAGATGCTGGAGGTTGTTCGCGAGTATCGCCGCCGCCGCATCCCGCTCGATCTGATCGTGCTCGACTGGAAGTCCTGGCCCAATGGCTCCGGCTGGGGTCAAAAGGCATTTGACCCCGATCGCTTTCCCGATCCCGATGCTTTTACCGCAGAGTTGCATGCGATGGGAGCACGCCTGATGGTCTCCATCTGGCCCATCATGACCGGAGGCTGTGCCGATCAACGAGAGTTGCTTGACCGCGATCTTATGCTCGGGAATCAATCGACGTACAACGCCTTTCTTCCCGAGGCGCGCGATTGCTACTGGGCCCAGGCGGAGAGCGGCCTCTTCTCCCACGGAGTCGATGCCTGGTGGTGTGACTGTACAGAGCCCTTCGAGTCCGACTGGACGGGCGCAGTCAAACCCGAGCCGCATACCCGCCTCGCCATCAATACCGAGCAGTCAAAACTATACCTCGATCCCGGCGCGATCAATGCGTATTCTCTCTTTCATTCGGCGGGTATCTACGAGGGCCAGCGCCGTGCGACCGTACTGAAGCGCGTCGTGAACCTGACTCGCTCGTCGTATGCCGGGCAACATCGCTACGGCACCATTACCTGGAACGGCGACATCTGCGGAACATGGGAGACATTGCGGCGATGCATCCCCGAGGGGTTCAACTTCTGCGCTGCCGGCGAGCCTTACTGGACCGTGGACATAGGGGGCTTCTTTATCAACCACGATCCGAAGCTCTGGTTCTGGCGCGGAGACTACGCGGAAGGCTGTCGCGGCCTGACCGATATGAATGCTGCCGCTCCTGACCCGAACGACA
>Ga0207678_10002725_pt1 | contig 16015 bp, 10 predicted proteins | sample KBSC63metaG_FD_184319 | JGI IMG/M metagenome (GOLD analysis project Ga0207678, IMG submission 184319) | Corn rhizosphere microbial communities from Kellogg Biological Station, Michigan, USA - KBS C6-3 metaG (SPAdes) (version 2) | ecosystem: Host-associated > Plants > Roots > Rhizosphere > Soil ...
AATACCTATGCCACCAACTATCCGCTCAAGCAAAATAACGCGTTCGAGTCTTTGAGCAGCTATACGCAGGCCGTGCAGCCGGACGGCACGCCCGCATCCATGGCTGCGGGATTTCCCGCTCCCCTGCTTGCGCCCATCCCTCCGGACGGCATCATTCACAATGCGCCGCCGCAGGCATATAACGTGATCAACCTGAACTGGAAGGCCCCCTACGTTCAATCATGGAACGCCTCGGTGCAGCGCGCGTTGCCCGGTGCCTTTGTGCTCGACGTTGCCTATGTTGGGAATGTCGGCGTAGGCCAGGCACAGAATTACAATCTCAACGCAGGTTTCGTTCCGGGCGCCGGGGCAGCAGGGCAGCCAGAATACGCCACCTTTAAAAGGACCGCATCGAGCACGGTCTTCAAACAGGCAGGCTCAAACTACCATTCGCTCCAGGTAAAGCTGGACCATCGTTTCACCAATGGACTTTCTGCTACAAGCGCTTACACCTATCAGAAGGGAATGGGCTATTCGACATCGAGCGGCTCGGGCGTAGGCGGCACCAGCATCTATATCGACTTCTCTCGCAACTATTCTCGCCTGAGCAACGATCGTACCCACACCTTCGTGCAGAGCTTCATCTACGAGCTTCCATTCGGCAAGGGGAAGAAGTGGTTGAATACCGGCGTAGCGAAATGGATTGCCGGAGGATGGCAGGTGAGTGGGGTTCTTTCGCTTGAGACTGGAACCCCTTTCTCCGTGACGGCCAGCGGCGCCAGCCTGAATGCTCCAAGCAATACGCAGGTCGCAAACATCAACGGAACATTTCACAAGCTCAAGGGAATCGGTAGTGCGAATGCATGGTTCGACCCCACGGTCTTCAGTCAACCAACGACTGCGGCACTCGGAAATACGGGGCTGAACGCTTTCATTGGGCCTGGATTCTTCAACCTAGATGCCTCGGCCCGGAAGCAGTTCCCCGTAACCGAGCGTGTGAACCTGGAATTTCGTGCGGAGGCGTTCAGTCTTACCAACACGCCTCAATTCGGCAATCCGAGCAACAGCATTACGAATTCGGATTTTGGCCATATTGACGGCGCGAATGGCGGAGCAAGCGGAAACCGGGTTGTGGAGTTGGCCGGCAAGGTGACGTTCTAATCATGTCGAAATGCATTGGTTATTCAGTTCGAGATGGTTCCATGTATCCACTCGAACAAGCGATTTAATCTAAATTGAGGAAGACGAACAAAGGAGTAACTAATGGAAGGTTTTTCACGACGTGGTTTTCTTGCCGGAGCGGGAATGGCCGCTGCTGCTTGTGCCGCAAGACCGTTGTTCGCTATGGCGGCCAAGTCGCCGTTCAAGATTGCCGTCATCAGCGATGAGATTTCGCCCGACTTCGACCACGCCTGTTCGGTGATCGCGAAAGACTTCGGCCTGCAATGGGTAGAGATTCGCAGCATGTGGGGCAAGACCGTGCATGACCTCTCGGATGCTCAGCTCGCGGACGCGCAGAAGATCCTTGCGAAATACAATCTCCGCGTCACCGACCTGGGCAGCCCGTTATTCAAGGTCAATTGGCCAGGGGCTCCGAAGTCTTCGCATAGTTCAAGCCATGACTTTGGCGCTGACGAGACGTTCAAGCAGCAGGATGCTCTTCTGGCCAAATATATTGAACTCACAAAGCGATTCAAAACAGATAAGATTCGCTGCTTCGATTTCTGGCGGATAGAGGACGTGAAGCCCTATCGCGCCGCTATCGATGACAAGTTGAAAGAGGCTGCCGCGACCTGCGGCAAGCATGGAGTGCTCCTTGTTATTGAGAATGAGTTCGCATGCAATACCGCCACGGCGCCTGAAGCGGCACGAGTTCTGGCCGCGGTGACCTCGCCTCATTTTGGCCTGAACTGGGACCCCGGCAACGCCGTCATGCGCGGCGAACTCGATGCCTTCCCGACCGGATGGGACCAGTTGCCGAAGCATCGTATCCTCCATTGCCACGTAAAGAATGCGGTGAAAGGACCCGATGGAAAGATCGGCTGGTCGCCTGTCGATAAGGGATTCATCGATTGGACGGCGCAGTTCCGTGCGCTCAAAAATATTGGCTATCATGGCGCGGTCAGCCTGGAAACCCATTGGCACGGCGCGGCGACTCATGAAGAGTCCACTCGCATCAGCTGGGCGGGCATGAAGAAGGCGCTCCAGGATTCCGGAACTCTGTAGATTCTGTAAATGGCCGGTGGGCTGACGCCCGCAATGGCGGCAACCGGCCGGTCATCTCATTCGAGATTTTTCACCGCAACAACGATTTGAACAGTCGTTCGCATATATATGCCACGGCAGGAGAAATGGATTCTGGTGGTATAAAGGCTACACAGAAAAATGATTCCTCAATCTCTGTGAATGGATCAGATTCGGAGTTGAATAGGCCGCGATCTGAGCGGAAGCAATCTATCTATGCAGCGCTTTATCTTTGCCGGAAAACAGACCGCCTCGAACAAGACCCCCCGGCAAATCAACCGGAATTTGCTCTTCAACCTGATCCGGACGCGGCCATCTGTCTCGCGTGCCGATCTTGCCCGGCTCTCGGGCCTGCAGCGCAGCACCGTTTCCCTGATCGTCGAAGAACTGATCGCCGACCGCTGGATTCTAGAGGGCGCGACCGGGCGGCTTCCGCGGGGACGCCGCCCTACGCTTATCCAACTGAATGATCACCGGGCGGTCATCGCGCTGGACATTCATCCCTCGCAGACTACGGTTGCCGTAGCCGATCTTGGGGGAAAAATCATCGCGCAGAACATCATTGTTCTGCCGGACGATGCGGGCAAGGCGCTCAATGCGATCGTCTCCGGAATTCGCAAGCTCATCGCGGTGCATAAAGAAAAATCTTTCGACGGCATCGGAATCTGTCTGCCCGGGCGCGCTGATATTCACCTGCAGAAATTGATCTTCGCGCCGAATCTGAACTGGCCTGTTCTCGGCATTAAGTCTCGGATCCAACGGGCTACCGGGTTGCGCGTGGAAATGGACAACGTAGCCAATGCCTGCGCCCTTTCCGAGGTGTGGTTCGGCGATAGTGACGGCATGCACGATCTGGTGGTCGTCAACGTCGCTGAGGGCATTGGGACCGGAATCTTCGCCAATGGGCAACTATTGCGCGGCGATAACGGAATGGCGGGTGAATTCGGCCATGTGCAGATCGACCCCGATGGGCCGCTGTGCGCCTGCGGCAATCAGGGCTGCTGGGAGATGCTCGCTTCCAATCGCGCTGCTTTGCGCTACTACAACGACCTTGGACCTTCCACTCCGGCGGCGAGCTTCGATGCGCTGTTGAAGATGGCACAGGGCGGAAATAAAAAAGCTGTCAGCGCACTTGAGAAGATGGCTGTCCAATTGGGTCGCGGCATCCGCATGATCGCTTCTGCGCTTGCGCCGAATGAGATCGTCGTGGTCGGCGATATCACCGCCGGATGGCACACCTTCGGTCCTATCGTCGATGCAGAGTTGAGAAAGCGTTCCTTGTCGAAATCACCCGTCCTTCGTCCGACCTACGATGGGAATGCTGCGCGGCTGCGCAGCGCCGTCGCCCTGGTGTTGAGCGAGGGCACTGTCTAGAGCATTTTTCCTGTTACTGTGTGCTGGAAAATTTTGCGAGTGCCGTTTTTCTTGAGAAAAAAAGGACGTTTATATCTGCGGCTTCGGTCTACACCCACAGGAGAAATGCTCTAGCCAGCCATGCTCAGCATGCGAACCACGCCGGCCGCCAATGCAGCCCCGACGAGCGGCCCAAAGATCGGCACCCAGGCATAACGCCAATCCGATCCGCCTTTGCCTGCGATCGGCAAAATCGAATGAGCGATGCGCGGGCCGAAGTCGCGTGCGGGATTGATCGCGTACCCGGTTGTGCCACCCAGCGACAGGCCAATGCCCCAGACCAGCGCACCCACCAGGACCGGGCCGAGGCCGCCAGCCAGACCGCCGGGTGCGAGCCGCTTGGAGAACAAGGCGGTCGCGATCAGTACGAGGACAAAGGTTCCCAGTACCTCGCTAAAAAAATTCCATACTGGGCTGTAGACTGCCGGGGCCGTCGCGAAGCAGGCAAACTTTGCGGCCCGGTCTTCGGTCAGCTCCCAGTGCGGCTTGTACTGCATCCACACCACGACTGCGGCGAGAAACGCCCCAAGAAGCTGCGCCGGAATATAGGTCAGCAACCGAATCGGATTGCCCGTCATCAGCACTGAACCCAGAGTGAAAGCGGGATTGAGGTGCGCATCCGAATCGCCAAGTGCCGAACTGACGGCGACTCCGGCGAAGACAGCCAGGCCCCATCCGGCAGTAATCGAAATCCATCCGGCGTCCTTCGCTTTGGACCGGTTCAAAAGGCTACCGGCGACCACGCCGTTCCCAAGTACGATCATGACAAAAGTTCCCACAAATTCACCGACAACAGGAGATAAATCGCTCATTTTTCCTTTGCTCTTCCTAACTTTTCATTGTTCATTCAAAACGCGCGATGGCCGTCAACACATACTCAGCCTATCCCGAGATTCATGCCCATTTGCCCGCTCGGCCTAAGGCCCGGTGCCATGTAGCCCGAATGGCGTGTCGGGCATCGGCATCGATCTGCGGCTTGAATACGCGGTCCACCTGCCACTGGCGCGCGATGGCTTCTTTATCTGGCCAGAAGCCCACGGCCAGTCCGGCAAGATACGCCGCGCCCAACACCGTTGCCTCGGCGTTCTTCGGGCGAACGACATCGATGCCCAGAACGTTCGACTGGATCTGCATGAGCAGATTATTTGCGGAGGCTCCGCCATCGACCCGCAACTGGGCGAGTGGAAGGCCGGAATCGGCCTGCATCGCCTCCAGCACGTCCATCGCCTGCAGGGCGATTCCTTCGAGGGCCGCTCTCGCGATATGCGCTCGCGTCGTGCCGCGGGTCATGCCCAGCAGCGCGCCGCGCGCATACTGGTCCCAGTGGGGAGCGCCTAATCCGGCGAACGCGGGCACCAGAACGACTCCATTGGAGCTTGGAACCGATGCTGCAAGTTCCTCTACTTCCGCCGAGGTCCGAATCATCTGCAACTCGTCCCGAAGCCACTGCACGACTGCCCCGGCCATCAACATGCTGCCTTCGAGCGCATACTCCACCGTGTTACCGATCTTCCACGCAATCGTCGTCAGCAACTGGTTCTGCGAGGTCATGGGTTTTGTGCCGGTATTCAGCAGCATAAAGCTGCCGGTGCCAAAGGTGCACTTTGCCATTCCCGGCTCGCTGCACATCTGGCCGAAGAGCGCAGCCTGCTGGTCTCCGGCTATGCCGGCAATGTCGATTCCGTTCAGGATTCCCTGGGTCGTGCCGCAACGGCCGCTCGAAGCAACGACCTCCGGCAGCACGGAGCGGGGGATATCCATCAACTTCAAGAGTTCCTCGTCCCACTCGAGCGTATGGATATTGAAGAGCATGGTGCGCGAAGCATTGGTAGCGTCGGTCACGTGCCGGGTTCCCTGGGTCAGCTTCCATATCAGCCAGCTATCGACAGTCCCGAACGCCAGCTTGCCTGCGTTGGCCCGCTCTCGCACACCGGGCACATTTTTCAGCAGCCAGTTCAATTTGCTTCCGGAAAAATATGCATCGGGCAGCAGCCCGGTGCGGGCCTGAATCATGGCGGCATCTCCGCGGCTGCGCAACTCGTCGCAGAACTCGGCTGTCCGCCTGTCCTGCCATACGATCGCGTTATAAACCGGCTCACCGGTCTCGCGATCCCAGAGAATTGTGGTCTCGCGCTGATTGGTGATGCCGATGGCGGCGATATCGCGTTCGGTCAAGTCCGCTGCCGCGAGCGCCTCGGTTGCAACGCCGCTCTGCGATGACCATATCTCCGTAGGCGAATGCTCCACCCAGCCGGGCTGGGGAAAGATCTGCTGAAATGGCCGCTGCCTTATTGAGACGACCCTGCCTGCATCATCGATCACCATCGCACGCGAGCTTGTAGTCCCCTGATCGAGCGCGAGAATGTATTTCCTGCTCATGAATCGACACCTCTATCCAGTCGCGCTCCAGTTTCCGCAGCCATCCGAAGCGTTCCAGCGTTCCCGTAGGATTCTACCCACATTCGCGGCAAATCAAGAGTAATATCCTGTGCACTGTTCGTGCTCGTGCGGCATGACAAAAAAGACTCCCATTGCCGCGCTCAAAATTGTGCGGTAATGGGAGCCGTTATAGCGGGTCGGAAGCTGCCCTATCGAGGGAGTTCTTTTGTGCCGGTGATGGTGAACTGTTGTGTGACTCCACCTTCGGAAGCTCCGGGCTGTGATCCGCCGATGAAGAGGGAGTACTGTCCCGGTTCAATACTGCGTTTTCCGTCTGACGCTACCGTACTGAGGCTGCGAGGATCGATGACGACATGCAGATGCTGCCGTGCGTGCCCCTCCAGCGGAGTTCGCACGAACCCGACCAGCGCATGGACTGGAGTGGTATCCGCCGCCGGGGCCTTTAGATAGATCTCTGAAACCGCATCACCTTTCGCATCTCCCGTGTTCTCTACCTCGGCATCCAGGGTCAACGGTTCGCCTGCGGTAAGATTTTCGGCCGACAGTTTCACATCGCTCCATTTGAAGTTCGAGTAGCTCAGGCCATAGCCAAACCCCCAAAGTGTAGTGCCGGTGAAGTAGCGATAGGTTCGCTTGGCCATAGAGTAGTCATCGAACGGCGGCAGCTCGTCGGTTCCTGCGTAGAACGTAATGGGCAGCCGTCCGGCAGGATTGTTATCGCCCGCCAGCGTGTTCGCGATCGCCGTGCCGCCTTCTTCGCCGGGATACCACGCCTCCAGAACCGCTGCTGCATGTTCTTTTGCCCACTTTACAGCCAGGGCGCTGCCGTTCATCAGCACAACGATAACCGGCTTGCCCGTCGCAGCTACGGCCTCCAGCATGTCCTTCTGCACGGCTGGAAGCTCAATCTGGGTGCGGTCTCCTCCGTTGAAGCCTTCGACGTGCACCGGCATCTCTTCGCCTTCCAGCTCAGGCGAGAGCCCGACAAAGGCGACCACCACATCCGCCTGGCTGGCTGCCTTTACCGCATCCGCACGTTCCGCTTCGACCGGAGGACGCCAGTTCAGCGAGACGCCTGCTCCGAACAGCGGGGCATCGTGCGTGTACTCAATCCGCAATGCATGTGCCTTGCCATCGCTCAGATCAAGCGTGAATGGCTCCGTTCCGCTCGAACGAGATTCCTTTGCCGGGACCGACACGCTGGATATCTGTTTGCCGTCCAGATATACGCGAATCGCCTCGGCGTCCCGGCAGGGATAGCAATGCGCCAACCGGAAGCTGAATTCATATTTGCCCGGTGCTGGAGGAGTTATTGTGCCGGTCCAGCGTACGCCAAAGGCCTCGGCCTTCACCTGCGGCACGGGCGCGGCGGCGTTCCAGTCGAAGTCCACCTGCTGGTCGGTGCGGGTGGCGACAGGTTTGCCTGTCAACGCGGTGTTATCGAAGTACTCTCCCTTCAAGCCGAGCGCGGAGCTGCCCTTGGCCGGGTGGAACAAGGTGCGAGGCGCCGGAACCGGCAACTCCGAAACATAGGGCGATCCCTGGGCGTACAGGATCTTTGCCTGGCTGCCAAACTTCGCTTCCATGCCCGTCAGCGGTATCACCGGATGCGATGGCACTGCGTTATAGTTTCCCTCGATGGCCGCCAGCGCAGCGGCATTGGGTCCAATCACCGCAATCGTTTTGACGTTCTTCTTCAACGGCAGAATGCCGTCATTTTTCAACAGCACCATTGCCTTTTCCGCTACCACTCGCGCCAGTTCGCGATGTGCGGGCGAATCATCTTCGGAGAACGGTATCCGGGCATACGCCACTTTGGACGCCGGATCGAACAGCCCCAGCTCGAACCGGGCGGTAAACAGCCGCCGGACTGACTGGTCGATCTCAGCCTCAGAGATGAGCCCTTCGTGTACTGCCTGGGTGAGGCTTGCGTATTCTTTTCCGCAACTGGTGTCCGTTCCCGCCTTCACCGAGACAGCGGACGCATGCGCCATGTCGGGCGCAAACTTATGCCCTACGGCAACATCCGTGATCGCTGCACAGTCGGAGGTCACGTACCCTTTGAAGCCCCACGTCTTTCGCAGCGTGTCCGCCAGCAGATACGTATTGGCGCAGGCGGGCTGCCCGTCGATGGCGTTATAGGCGCACATGATGCTGCCTGCCTCGCCTCGCTTTATCGTCGCGCGAAAGGCAGGGAGGTAGGTGTCTTCCAGATCGTGTGGCGAGACATCGATATTTGCTGTATGCCGCGTGCTCTCCGGCCCGGAGTGGACGGCAAAGTGCTTCGGGGTGGCGATGGTCTTGTAGTAATGCGGGTCGTCTCCCTGTAGCCCCTTCACGAAAGCCACGCCCATCTGCGAGGTCAGGAAGGGATCTTCGCCGTAGGTCTCCTGCCCGCGACCCCATCGTGGATCGCGAAAGATATTGATGTTCGGCGACCAGACGTCCAGCCCGAAATAGATGCTGTGGTTGTTGTGCCGCAGAGCCTCGGCATTTTTTGCCCGCGCTTCTGTGGAGATCGTCGTGGCCACGGTATGCATCAGCGGAACATCCCAGGTGGCGGCGAGCCCGATTGCCTGAGGGAATACCGTTGCGTAGCCGGATCGCGCGATTCCATGCAGGCCCTCGTTCCACCAGTCATATTCCGGCACGTTGAGTCGGGGAATGGCGACCGCATGATTCTGCATCTGCGAAACTTTCTCCTCCAGCGTCATTCGGCTTACAAGGTCATCGACCCGCTTTGCGACGGGCAGGGATGAATCCATATAAACCGGAGTGGATTGGGCAACTGCTATCGGCAACGACAGCATGGCACAGGCGGTCGCAAGCAGGCTTGCATAGAAAATCTTTCGAGGCATAGTTTTGGGCTCCAGCATTCGCGGATAAATTTTGCCCTGTCAATGTAGCGTGTTGGCAGGATAATAAGCAATAAAACCCTATATTGAATCGTTAAAACGAGCTTGGTTCTTCCAGAAATGCGACTGATTTGCGTTCACTCTCTGGTCAAGTCTGCGAGCAATCGAGCAAGCATCCCGGAGCTATCTTGTGAATATTTGTCAGTTCGAAGATCGCCGAATGATGGCTTTGAAAGCGTTCGCCCAGAACCGCACCATTTGGGTTGCAATGGGACGTGTTTTGCTGCCGGGATGCACCAGATTTCAACAGGGAGGAGACATCAATCTCCAGCAGCCACGCAGGTTTGCAGAGAGCGGTGGATGCGCAAGGGTAAATATCGTGCGTTTTCGCCCGAACTTCGCTGTTGCATCGATCGCGAAAGCTTCTTACTCTTGGCAAACGTTAACGATTGCTTCACACGCAATGTGTGGACATCGAAGACGAACGAAATTGCTTTCGCCTGGTTTTCTGACAATTTGAGTTGAGAGATGGCTACGACTGCAACGCAGTCGCGCCTCCCCCTGCGCACCGTCACTGCCTGCAACGCAGTGAGGTCGATCCAGTTCGTTTGGCTTCGACTTCACTGCACCCGCAGCAGACCGATCTCCTGCGCCCGCGGAGCCGCGAGGCAACCTGCGCCGCATACCGCCTCTCTCGCACCCCGCTGTCCGGCTGCATTTTGCCAGACTGGTGGCACTGTTCCTTCCCCGGAGCAGACAGGAGAGCTTTGTCGCTCGCGCCTGCTGCTCTTCCGGAACAGCCGGCCCATCTACGCTCCGGAGTATGCCGCCGGACCGCGGGAAACGTTCAACACTCCAGACCGGAGTGTCTGCCAACCAGCAGACTGTCCGGCTCTGGCCTATCGGCCGCGACCCGCCTACCCGTGGAGCCCGGCAGAATGTGAGATTGCATGCGCCCCAAGAAGACGATCCTCTGCGTTGACGACAATGAACAGATTCTCTCCGTCCGTACCTTTTTGCTTGAAACGCGCGGTTACCGCGTGATCTCCGTAAACAGCGCGCAGCAGGCGCTTGAGATTGTTCAACAGTCGATTCCCGGAGCGCTCGATCTGCTCCTCTGCGATCTGCTGATGCCGCAGATGGACGGCAATGAGCTGGTGCGCCGTGCCAAACAGATTCATCCTTGTCTGCCCGCCATGATCGTCTCCGGCACCGTCACCGCGTTCGACCGCGCCTGCTGTGCCGATGTCTTCCTGCCCAAGGGCGCCTGCTCCGCTGCCGAGATGATCGAGCGCATTCGTGTCCTCGTAGCGCGCAAACGCGGCCCAAAGAAGGCGTTCCATGTAAATCCACAGACGACGCAGACTCCTGCTTATACTCCGGCGATTGCCAGCTAAATTCCGGGCCGTTCGCTTTGGGTGAAAGCGAACGGCTTCTCTTCAGGCCTCTACCAGCCCATATCGCCGCTGCCACTGCTGCTTCAGCCTCGTCCACACCGCATCTCTCTGCTCCTGCAGAACTGCCGGATCGGGCTGCTCGGCAAATCGCGCAGCCTCCTTCTTGGCAAGCTCCAGCAAAGCGCGATCGCGTACCAGATTAGCGACACGAAACTCCGGCAGCCCAGCCTGACGGGTGCCGAAGAACTCTCCCGGCCCGCGTTGCTGCAGATCGAGTTCGGCCAGCTCAAATCCATTCTGCGTCTGCACCATCGCGCTCAGTCTGGCTTCGGCCTGCTCGCTGACCCGGCCGCCGGTCATCAGAATGCAGTAGCTCTTTGCCGCGCCGCGTCCTACCCGCCCACGCAACTGATGCATCTGCGCCAGGCCAAACCGCTCCGCATGTTCAATTACCATGACGGACGCGTTGGGCACATCGACGCCGACTTCAATGACCGTCGTTGCTATCAGCACGTCGGTATCGCCACGTTGGAACCGGCGCATGGCAACTTCCTTATCGTCGGCGTTCAATCGCCCGTGCAGTAGCCCCAGCCGCAGCCCGGCCAATGCGCCTGAACGCAGCTCGTCGTACATCTCCGTTGCGGACCGCAGCTTCGCTTTGGGAAAAAGCCTCTCTGCTGTCTTAGCGCCTGCTTTAGCGCCTCGACCCTTTTTCGTCTTGCCGCCTTTCATTGGCCGTTTGCTATCCGCACGCTGCAACGAAGCGGCGGCACCTGCTTTTCCTGATCCCTGATCCCTGGGCCCTGGGTCCTCGATCTCGTCATCCTGCGCAAAGTCCAACTCCGGTTGATCGTCCTTCGCTCCCTCGATCACCGGATAGACAATATAGGCCTGCCGTCCCGCGGCAACCTGTTTTCTCACGAATCCCCAGACATCGTCGGCCCGCTCTTCCGTCGTCCTGCGCGTCACAATCGGAGTTCGCCCCGGCGGCAGTTCGTCGATCACGCTGACGTCCAGGTCGCCATACAAGGTGAGCGCCAATGTCCGCGGAATCGGCGTCGCCGTCATCACGAGAACGTCGGGGTCAAGCGCAGTGTCTTTTTTCATCAGCCGAAACCGCTGCTGCACGCCAAACCGGTGCTGCTCATCCACAATCACCAGGCCAAGATTTTCGAAATCGACCTTGTCTTCGATGAGCGCGTGAGTGCCGATGGCAAGGTCTGTTTCTCCACGAAAGATTCTTCCACGCGCCTCCCGCTTCGCCGCTTCATCGAGCGACCCGGTCAGCAGCGTCACCCGGTACGGCTTGCCCGTTCTAGGCGAAAGCACGTCACCCAGCAGCTTTCGAGTGGAGAAATAATGTTGTGTCGCCAGAATCTCCGTGGGGGCCATCAGCGCCGCCTGATAGCCATTTTCAATCGCCACTAGCGCTGCCTGCATGGCGACAATGGTCTTGCCCGAGCCGACGTCGCCCTGCAGCAAGCGCCGCATCGGTTGCGGCCTGCGCATATCGTCGACGATTTCGCCGAGGGCGCGCTTCTGTGCAGCAGTGGGATGAAAGGGAAGCACCTGCTTGATGGCCTGGCGAACGTTTGCGCCGGTCGAAAATGCGGTGCCCTCGCGCTCACGCATTCTGCGCCGCTTCAACTCCAGCCCCAACTCCAGATAGAACAGCTCCTCGAAGATCAGCCGCCGGTGTCCCGGTGTCGCCGCCGACATCAGCTCGGCCATTGGCGTTCCCGCCTCCGGAAAATGGATCGACCGCAGCGCCTCCAGTCTCCCCGGCAGCTTCAGCCGTTGCAGCAGCGCCGGAGGCAGCGTCTCCGGAACGGTGCCGGGCTGTTCCTCCAACTCCTCGAAGATTCCCCACAAGACGCGCCGCAGCCATCGCGAGGTCAGCTTCGCTCCCCACGCTGTCGTTCCGCCTAAGAATTCGTATACAGGGACGATCCGTCCCATCTCCAGCCTCACAAACTCCGCCTCAGGACCTTCCCGCGCAGGCAGAATCTCAAATTGCGGCTGGATCATCTTGAACCGTCCCGCGCTTGACCGCGAAGCCTCTACTTTGCCGTAGAGCGCCACCATCTGGCCTGCGTGGAACTTGTCCCGAAGATACTCGCCGTGGAACCACATGCACTTTACCGTGCTCAGGCCTTGTCCCACAGTCATCTCAAATAGCGGCATACTGCGCGTCCGCAGCAGCACGGAGCCGCGAACCTCGCCAATTACGCTGGCCATCGCTCCTGCCTTCAAGCTGCTAATCGGCAACGGGTTCAGCCTGTCTTCGTAGCGAAAGGGCAGGTGATAGAGCAGGTCCTCGACGGTCTCCACACCGCGCTTCGCCAGCGCTTCGGCGACGCGCTCTCCGACGCGCTTCACATATTTGATTGGAGTCGAGAGTTCCAGCACAAACCGATGCTACCAAGAAGCCATCCCATTTCGGCCGTATCGGTAATCGTGCGGGAAGAGGAGTCTGTCACCTCCCTGATAAACTTGACATTAAGAGAACCCATGCCCATCGTCGAGCTTCAGAAAGTCCGCAAGGTATACGACACCAAAGTCGCCGTTAACGACATCAGCTTCAACATCGAACCCGGTACCATGTTCGGCCTCCTCGGCCCAAACGGGTCAGGCAAGACCTCTACCATCCGCATGATGATCGGCATGACGGTGCCGGATGCCGGTTCCATCCGTCTATTCGGGCAGCCGTTTACGCGTAAAAATCTCCATCGTGTCGGCTTTCTGCCGGAAGAGCGCGGTCTCTATAAGAAGATGAAGGTAATGGATCAGCTCATCTTTTTGGGCCAGCTTCACGACCTCGATTCCGCTACTGCGAGCAAGCGCGCACACGGCTGGTGCGAGCGCCTCGGCATTACCGCTTCGATCGGCAAAAAGACCGAAGAGCTCTCCAAGGGAATGCAGCAAAAGATCCAGTTCATTTCGACGCTGCTGCACGAACCCGAACTCATCATCATGGACGAGCCCTTCAGCGGTCTCGATCCGGTCAACGCGACCATTCTGCAAGACACGCTCGTTGACCTTCGCAACGAGGGCCGCACCATTCTCTTCTCCACACATCGCATGGACCAGATAGAAAAGCTCTGTGACGCGATCTCGCTCATCCATAACGGCAATCTCGTTCTCTCTGGCGGAATGCGCGAGATCAAGGCGCGTTATCCCAATAACCGCGTCAAGATCGCCTTTGAAGGGGACGCTTCTTTCCTGAGTCATCCTTCTGTGGAAGAAGCGAAAAACTACCAGGGCCACGCCGAAATCAAGCTCCGCGACGGCGACAATGGCCAGGGGCTCCTTGCCGCAGCCGTCGGCAATGCCCGCATCTCCCGCTTCGAGGTCATTGAGCCCACCCTCGAAGAGATCTTCATCGAAAAAGTTGGAGGCAATGTCGATGCATAAAGTCTGGCTGATCGCCAAGCGCGAGTATCTCGAGCGCGTCCGTACCAAAGCCTTCCTGTTTTCGACCATTCTCATTCCCGTGCTCATGGGCGGCGGCATCATCTTCGAGGTCGTCACCAGCACGCAGTCCAACTCCACCTCGCATGTCGCCGTGGTTTCGCAGGACCAGCGGCTCGCAACCGATCTTCAGGCCGAGCTTGAGAGCAGCAAAGATACCAAGGTATTCGTCGACGTCATCTCGCCTCCGGCCAGCGGCACCCGTCAGGAACTCAATGACGAACTTGCCGACAAGAGTCTCGATGGCTATCTCTGGGTCACTCCGCCATCTCAGGCGAATGCTCTGCCAAGCTTTGCCTATACTCCGCGGTCGACTCACGACAAAGCGCTCAAAGCCACTGTTGATTCCGCGCTGCAGACGGTTCTTCTGCACCAGCGCCTTACCCACGAGGGCATGGGCGCCTCCGATGTTGCTTCGCTCATGCAGCCGCTCCAGGTGGATACGACCCAGGCCGGCAAAGCCGCGGATAGCACCTCCAGCTATGTCGCTACTGCCATCCTGTTTCTGCTCATGTACTTCGTCATCATGCTCTATGGCATGAACGTCGCGCGTTCCATCATTGAAGAGAAGACCTCCCGCGTCTTCGAGGTGCTGCTGGCCACGATTCGCCCCGAAGAGATGATGGCCGGCAAGATGCTGGGCGTCGGCTCCGTCGGGCTTACCCAGGTCGGCATCTGGCTGGCGACCGCCCTGCTGCTTACCGCGACTCCCGTGGTCTCCTCCATGATGGGAGGCGCGGCCCATGTTTCACTCAGCGGGACCGAGCTGGTCTTCTTTGTCGTCTACTTCATTCTTGGATTTCTTCTCTACGCCAGCGTCGCCGCCGCGCTGGGCGCGATGACCAACTCCGAGCAGGAGCTGCAGCAGCTCAATATGTTTCTGGTCATGCCGCTCGCCGCTTGTTTCTTCGCAGCCGGCCTGGTCTTCTCGAATCCGAATTCGACCTTTTCGGTTGTGATGTCCCTGATTCCTTTTTGCAGTCCGCTGCTGATGTATCTGCGCATCTCGCTTCAGATGCCGCCGGTATGGCAGATCGGCCTCTCCATCGTGCTGATGCTGGCAACCATCTATGCCATTATCTGGGTCGCCAGCCGCATCTACCGTGTGGGCATCCTGATGTACGGCAAAAAGCCGACGCTGCCCGAAGTTCTTCGCTGGCTTAGATACAGCTAGCGAGTTCACAAATTTCGGGGTGGCCCAGACCGGTCTATTTCTATTAAGGATGGGAAGGTAAACTCATCTTTGTGTCTCATGCTTATACCCTGAAGCAGCGCATTGCCCTCGCTGTCGTTCCTCGCATTGCGAGCGCGGTGATCTGCTGTCTCGGAATGACTCTCCGCTACGAAGACGTGACCGATCCCGGCACGCTCCCGGGCTACGATATTCCGCCGCCCGCCGTCTATGCCTTCTGGCACCGGTGCCTGCTCGCCTCCGCCTGGCGCTTTCGCAAGCATGGAATCCATATCCTGATCAGCCGCAGTTTCGATGGCGAACTCATTGCCCGCACGGTTGCGCGCCTCGGCTTCGTCGCGGTCCGCGGTTCCAGTTCGCGGGATGGCGCCGCCGGGTTACGCAACCTGCAGCGCGCCTATCTCGCTGGCAATTACTGCGCCATCACCGCCGATGGTCCCCGAGGTCCCGCCCAGATTGCCAAGCCCGGCGTCATTCAACTGGCGAAACTTGTCGATAGCACGGTTGGAGCCATCTACGTCCACCCGCACAGTGCATGGCAGGTCCGCTCCTGGGACCGGTTTCTCATCCCAAAGCCTTTCTCTCGCGTCACCGTTGCCTGGGTCGCCCCAGTGCCCGCCGATCAAGCTGCCGTGCAGGCCGCACTTGACCACTCCGTTGAATTGGCCCAATCAAAAAATTCGGGTACCCCATCTTCGGCGCAGTCTCATCGCGCCTAAGGTGGGCCTTCGCTAGGCGCGAACCGCTTTCTTCAAAACTCACCCAACTAAAATAAAGCCAGTGCGCGTATCCGATTTCCATTTCGATCTTCCTGAAGAACTCATCGCCCAATCGCCGCCGCCGGTTCGCGGCACCAGCCGCATGCTCCGCCTCGACCGCCGCACCGGAGAATACAGCGACGACTTCTTCCGCAACCTGCCCGAGATTCTGCGTCCCGGCGATGTCCTCATTCTCAACGACAGCCGGGTTATCCCTGCGCGCCTCTACGCCACCCGCGCCGGTCTGCATACCCAGCACAACTCTCCTCATCCCAGCGGACGAATCGAAGTCCTGCTCACACAGCA
>Ga0207678_10002726_pt1 | contig 16015 bp, 11 predicted proteins | sample KBSC63metaG_FD_184319 | JGI IMG/M metagenome (GOLD analysis project Ga0207678, IMG submission 184319) | Corn rhizosphere microbial communities from Kellogg Biological Station, Michigan, USA - KBS C6-3 metaG (SPAdes) (version 2) | ecosystem: Host-associated > Plants > Roots > Rhizosphere > Soil ...
AGCCGATGCCTTGCTGTCCGAACTAAGTCAACCGGAGTGGTTGAACGCCAAAGCGGCCTAGTGTCGCGTTAAGACACAAGTGTCGGTTGATCGCGCCGCTATCGGAGCGCAGTGCAAGGCGCGCCGACGAGTCATAGCCGTGCTATGGAGAGGAGGCGCAACGCCGCAATGCGCTTCGAGAGCAAGCGAGCAGCCGACACTTGTGGCTTGACGCGACATTGGACCTTCTGGCTTGCCGTGTCCATCGAAGCCGACGACCTCGTAGTCCGGCAGTTCGAGTTGCGCCTCAACCTCAGCCAGGGAGTGATCGAAGTCGTGTGGCGTCGATGTCAAAGGCCGCGTGGCGAATCAACCCGGCCGGTGTTGCTGCAACGATGCCCCGACTGCATTAGCCGGGGTGGAAACGGCAGGCCCATCCGCGTTCGAACAGCGCCTGAACCATGGGCGAAGCATCGCCGTTGCCCAGTTCATGCGGATTCAGACATCTCACCAGTTGTTCTTCGTGCGAGGTGCATTTTCACGATCAAGTGCACTCGCGCACTCTCGTCCCAGGTAGCTGTTCTGCGGGTTCAGGAGTTGCTGCACGCTCGGCTGAGCCCATTGCGCCGGCTCGATGACCCGGCCGGCTGCTCGCAGCTGGGCAATGTGATTCTTGACACCGTGGTGGCGACTGATCGCCGCATGGATTTCGTCTTCGCTCAACTTGTCTCCAATCATCGAACGTATATCTGCTGGCGTGAGTGCATCGATCGCGCGCGCCATCTCGGTATCGACCACCGGGGGCATCCCCGTGCCGCGGAACACGTGACGAAGGCGATCGTTGGGGAGTTGCTGGATGCCGGCCGGATCGAGCAGCCTTTTGCCGAAGCACTGGTCGTTGTCGATGCCCACGACCTTGGCGCGACCGCTTGAATCGATGTCGATGAAGTAGTTGTTGAAATGGCGATCTCCTTGCCCCGTCAGGTGATCGAGCAGCTGGAGCTTGGTCACTTCCGCGCACACGTCCGGACGGGCCAGAACGCTTGCTTCGATCTTGGCGGCCGGCTTGCCGCGGGCTCGCTCCATGACCAGGCCGAGGCATGGATCGCCGATGCCTTTTCCGGTGTCGATCAACGCCACCCTCGTTTCCGGGACCACGTCAAAGCCAAGCCTTTTCGCGTAAGAGACCGTTGCAATGTTGCGCATTGCGATCTGCGGATCGTTTGCCGGGATTCCGGTCGCCGCTGCGACATCGCCCCTCTCAGTTGTGTCGAGCGGCTTGAAAACGCCGTCGAATGTACTTCCGTCCGGGTTCCTGAGCTTGACGGCGAAGACGGTATTGAAGGCGCCAGATCCCAGCTTGGCTTTCTCCAGTACCTGGGCGTTGGTAAAGGCGGGCAAAGTATCGGGCGTGACCTTCAGTTTCAGCTGCTTGTAAAGGCGGTCGATGTGCGCAGGCAGGGTCGGCACAGTGTTGGCCGGCATGGCCGGCCTGATAGGGCTGGCCCATGTGGGATTCCAGGGCTTGGGCACAGCCCCCATGGGAGGTCTGGCCGGTGTCGGGTGTGCCCTCCCAGTGGGATGCCAGGGTATGCCGTACGCGGGCCCTGCAGGCATGGTCGGCGCGGGATGCGCATGCCACGTGGGCCTGGCCGGTGTCGGGTGTACCGTCCACGCGGGGCGCCATGGAATGCCGTACACAGCCCCTGTCGGTGCGGGATGCGCATGCCACCTGGGTCTGGTCGGTGCCGGGTATACCGTCCACGTGGGGTGCCATGGCACTCCGTAAGTGGCCCCTGCACGCATGGTGGGCGCGGGATACGCAGGCCACATGGGTCGGATGGGTGTCGGGTGTACCGTCCACGTGGGACGCCATGGCATGCCGTATACGGCCCCTGCAGGCATGGTCGGCGCGGGATGCGCAGGCCAAGTGAGTCTGGCGAGTATCCGGTGCATCCACGTGGGACGCCATGGTTTGCCGTGCACGGCCCCTGCTGGCATGGTCGGCGCGGGATGCGCATGCCACATGGGTTTGGCTGGCTTTTGGTGCAACGCGGGCTGCGCCTGCCCCTGGCCGTGCACCCGCGTGGCGGGGCCATGCTTCAGATTTGCGTGGAATGGCACTGGCACCCTCGGCCTCATCGGTGCGTTGGGTTGGTCACCACGGGGAGGCAGATTTACCGTTCTCGGCGACTGCCTCGCAGCATTGGGAGCCCTGGTGTCCTTGGCCGGATTGATGGGCGCCCTTTCGCCTGTCCTGACGTTGCCAACGTTCGGAGTGCCAAAATTTCTGAATGACATGTCGTCTTGCTACTTAATGCTCCTATGCACAGAGTGGCATAGGGAGGACAAATCGACAGTGATTACCCGAAGCGTTGCAACATAAGGCGAAAGGCGCGCACGCGGCTTTCGGCACTTCGAAAAAGGTCCGCATACAAGTCCCGCGGCAAGTGGCGCCGAAGAAAGTGGACAAGCCCTCGGGCGAGCCAAAACAATTTCCCTTTGTGGGGGCGCAGGGCGGGCGCGCTGCGCCCCCACAAAGGGAAATTATTCCGGGCCATGTCCTCAAGAAGAAGTTGGGCGCAGCAATGCCAGGCCACATGGGCGCAGGCTCGCGTGCACACACCTGAAAAGAAGTAAGGAAGCCCTGCCAGCCGTGGCGAATCACTCCGGCTTCAAGAGCGCTCGCGCCGCGCCCAGGCCGGCGCCGGTGAGCGCGCTTACCGCCTCGAATGCCTGGGCGAAGGGCGTGACCTGCAGTCGATGACCAAAGAGCCACACGGCGATCGACGCTGCACCGAGCATGGCCAAGGGCTTCAACTGACTCGACATCGCTTCAGCCATCACGAAGCTGACAAGTGCAATCGCGAACAGGTAGGCCGAAAACCACCGTAGCACCTTGTGCGATACGTATTGATATATCGACAGTCCGTCCAATCGCACAAGCATGGACCACAGCCGACGGTGGACGCACAGAGCCCGGTAGGCGATGTCGCAGTGATCCTTGAACGCGGAGCGTGTCGCGCCCGTCGTCACCACTCGTGCACACAAGTCGGGCGCGCTCACAACGCGGTGCCCACCACACAGCACCATGAGCGACACATGCATGTCATGCAAGGCATTGGCTGGTGCGGGATGGTAGAGGGCGGCACGCACCGCGAACAGCGCACCATCGGCGCCCATGGTCGAGCCGGTATCGGTTTCCAGCAAGCGAATCCATGCATCGAAGCGTCGGTACATCGATGTGACCGACCACGGCGAGTCACACGCCGCCACGGGGTCGAACTCGGCGCACACACAGCCCACAGCGCGGTCGCTGAAATGCGAGTCAAGCTTTTCCAACAGGTCCTCGTCGAGCATGGCGCGCGCATCCGCGAAGACGAGGACGTCGGCACGGGTTCGATTTGCAAGGCAGTTCATGGCGTGCGACCTGCCGCGCATCAGCGGCGACGAATAAAACTCGACACAGCTGGCGTGGGGCGCCAGCAAGTCGCGCAAGTCGCTCAGCTCACCTTCGGCATAGATCAATAGCTGCACCTGCGGCCTGCCAGCGCGAAGCGCCACGAGATTGCGCAGCTTCTCAGGCGTCAGGCCGACCGCATCATTCACATAGGTGCATATCGCAAACCGTGTTGGTGCAAGTGGTCTGGACCACTTGCACGAGTCCGCAACTCTTCCTCGGCATGCGCGCAGCACCACCAGCGACAAAGGGTAGGTGATGAATGCATGCAGTGCCAGCACAAGCGACATTCCTGCAAGAGTCCAAAGTGCGGTAGACGCCATTGAAAGTCCTCCACACAATCGTGCCCCCTGAATAAGAAACTCGCAAGCAAAACATGCGCGAGAACTGTTCGTCACTTAATGCTGCACCTTTACACACTTGCCCACACCTACTGCGTGTAGCCTCGCCCGACTTCAAGACTTGATGCAGTGTCATGTGCGTCTTCGTTGGGCATGGTTGCTTGTGGGGCATAAAGCACCTCCAAGCATCATCGTGGGCTCGCCTTGGGGCGAGTTGAAACCGCTCGCACATGCAGGTGGATTGGCGCGAATGTTGCGTCGCGCAGGACGATCGAAAACATAAGCCGACAGTCAGGAGGTGGTCCGTGAATGCTGCGAGTTTTGTAGCGGGTTCCCGAATGGGCGAATGTGCATCCAGATCCCGCGAACCTGTTCGCGACGCACTCGTTCTGCGCTTGAATCAGGCGGCAGCCTTGTTGCTGCTGCTCATGCTTAGTCCCTTGTTGCTGCTAGTGACTTTCCTCATATGGCGACGCGACGGCGCACCTGTACTCTTTGCGCACTATCGCGTCGGCCACAACGGCAAGCTATTTCGCTGCATGAAGTTTCGAACAATGCTGCGCAATTCAGAACAGGTGTTGTCAGATCTCCTGCGCGACGATCCGAAGGCGCGTGCGGAATGGGCTCAAGATCAGAAGCTCAGCAACGACCCGCGCATCACGCCTGTGGGTGACTTTCTGCGCAAGAGCAGCCTCGATGAGTTACCGCAATTGCTGAACGTGTTGCGCGGAGAAATGAGCCTCGTCGGCCCGCGACCCATCACGGTGGCTGAGCTCACGCGTTACGGCAAGGTGCGCTGGCACTACTTGAGCGTGAGGCCCGGAATCACCGGCCTGTGGCAGGTGAGCGGACGCAACAACACCACTTATGACGAACGCGTTGCACTCGACAGGCGTTACGTCGAGCAGCGTTCACTCTGGCTGGACATCGGCATTCTGGTCAAGACCGTGCGTGTGGTCGTAGCTCGCGAAGGTGCCCGCTGATTTGCTCAAGGAGATGTCATGCAACGTGAAGCACGGTGGACCGACGTCAGCACCGGCAAAGTCGTGCATGTGGTCGGCTGTGTCACCGACGAAGTGTTCAGCTTCCTCGGTCCGGCGACGAACGCGCTCGCGCGTACAGGCGTCGACCAAAAGGTGGTAATGATCGACGAACTACGCTTCCGGCATCACGTGTTGAGCCTGCATGAGTCCGCCGAGTTGATGCTCATTCCAAGGCTGCGCAATCCGGTCAAGCAGTGGCGAGCGGTGCTTCAAGGCTGTCGGCGTGCGCTCCAGGGTGGACCATTGCGCACCATTCACCTGCACGGCCTGTTGCCTTGCCTTGTCGGTGCGATCGCAGTGCGGTCCATCGGGCCGAAGGTGCCTATCTTCTATTCACCGCATGGTTCGCGATCCCTCGGACAGCTCCGTGCTCTGGGTGCTCTGATGCTGTGGCTATTTCGCCCCGTGCTGCAACCTTCGCGACACGCGGCCATTGTCAACGTGCCGCAAGAAACGATGGCGCTCGACCAATGGAAGTCGGTGGAGCTCGTTGAAAGTCCAGTGGATGACGCCTTTTTCGAGAGGCCTCGAAATGAGGCACGGCATCCATTGCTCGTGACCGGTGGGCGCGGGCAAGGAGCGCGCAATGCTGAGCTGTTCGCGCAGCTTGCCGTTCTCTTGAGCGGCGCAGATCTGCACATCAGTTTCAACTGGATCGGTACCGTCGACCCGGTGTCTCAAGTGAGGCTGAAAGCGGCAAATGTCGGCGTGTTCGAGAGGACCAGCGACGATGAGTGTGCACAGCGCTTGGCGGCCGGCTGGATCTATGTCGCGCCGGGTGGAACGCGCGGATTTCCACTCTTTCTCGTCGAAGCAATGGCCGCGGGACTTCCATGCGTCGCCATGGACAGCGCTCAGCATCGGGAGGTCATCCGCAACGGCGAAACGGGTTTCCTGTGCCGCACCGAGCGCGACATGATTGCCTGCATTGCTACGCTCATCGACAACCCAAGTCTGCGTGCACGCATCGGCCAAGCGGCGCGCGAGGAAGCAAAGCCCCGCTTCGGCCGATCGAAGTTCAACACCCGGCTGCTAGCAGCCTATGCCCTTCCCCAATGAGATCACCATGAAGCACCACCGCGAGAGCTGCATCGCATCTCACACATGGCTCGAACATCTCGGTTGGCAAGCGCTCCGCGATCTGGAGCAAAAGATCACCGACATGTCGCGCCGGGGACGCATGAACCCGCAAGGCCATGACGTCGCGACCCGATCGAGTGCGCATCTATATTGCATCACCAGTCCCAGATGATGCCCTCGCAAATCTTCGATGTGCTCAAGGCCCGCTGGCGTTCCGCGGCCATCGTGTTCTTCGGCATCGTGACTGCTGTGGTTGCGGCCAGCTTGCTATTGCCGCGGCAGTACACAGCTACAGCGTCTGTTTTGCTTGACGCGAAGTCTCCCGATCCCATCGCAGGCATCGTGCTGCCCGGCATGACCCTTTCTGGCTACATGGCGACACAGGTCGACGTCATTCAAAGCGAACGCGTGGCATTGCGTGCGCTCGACATGCTCAAGCTTGACCAGAGCAAGCTCCAGCAGGAGCGCTGGCGCGAGGCCACTCAATCTAGAGGCGACTTTCGTTCCTGGCTTGCCGAGATGGTTGCGACCAAGCTCGACATCAGGCCGGGCAAGGATTCAGACGTCCTCACGGTACGCTACACCTCGCCTGATCCGCAATTTTCGGCGGACGTGGCCAATGCAATCGTCAAGGCTTATATCGACACCACGCTTGAGCTGCGTGTCGAGCCGGCCAAGCAATACAACAATTTCTTTGATGACCGCGCCAAGCACCTGCGCGACGACCTCGAGACGGCGCAAGCCAAGCTGTCGGCCTATCAGCGATCCAAGGGCATCATTGCGACCGACGAGCGGCTCGACGTGGAAAACGCACGCCTGACCGAGTTGTCGACCCAGCTCGTCGCCTTGCAGGGCGTGGCGGAAGAATCGAAGACGCGACAGGGACAGTTGGGCGCGAACGGCGATCGAATGTCCGAAGTTTTGAACAACCCGCTCATCACGAACCTCGCGACCGAGCTTGCGCGCCAGGAAGCACGGCTGCGTGAAGCCGAATCGCGGCTGGGCGAGGCCAACCCGCAAGTGCAGGAACTGCAGGCCAACATTGCCGAACTGAAGTCGAAGATCGAGTCTGAGACACGTCGAATCAACGGCAGCGTCACGGTCAACAACAGTGTGAATCAGACACGTGTCGGCGAATTGCGCCGAGCCTTGGAAGATCAGCGCGCGAAAGTCTTGCGGCTCAAGGGCCAGCGCGACGAGGCGGCGGTGCTGCAGCGCGACGTCGAGAACGCACAGCGCGCCTATGACGCGATGTTCGCGCGGGTGAGCCAATCGCATGTGGAAAGCCAGCTAACGCAGACCAACGTGTCCGTGCTCAAGTACGCCACGCCACCACCGTTTCCTTCATCCCCGAAGCTGCTGCTCAACAGCATCGTCGCCGTGGTTCTGGGGCTGGTGCTCGCTGCTGTGACGGTGTTGGTGCGAGAGCGGCTGGACCGCCGTGTCCGCAGTGCCGACGATGTTCAACAATTGCTTGCTCAGCCATTTCTCGGTGTGTTGCCGGCGCCTTCGCGCGCTGCGGCTGCGGGTCGATTGCGCAAGCGTCTGACGCAGGCCGCTGGTTCGACCACTGGTGTAGGCGGGGGTGTGGGTGCAAGTTCGCGTGCGATGGCCGGCTTGACTTCGGCGGCTTGACGAGATGAAAGTCATGCCTGTTTCGCTCCATGCGTTGCACACGACGTCGAACGGCGGCGATGCGAAGTTCGACGACGCACACACCCGCGTTGTCGACCGATCCATCGGCGACTTCATTCGCGAGGCGCGGCGCCTGAGCGATGAGCAGGTGACGAAGATCCTGGAGTATCAACGCGCACATTCGTCGCGCTTCGGCGAGGCGGCGATCGCACTCGGTCTTGCTTCATCCGACGACGTGCTGTGGGCGCTTTCCCAGCAGTTTCATTACCCATATGCGCAAAGCGATGGCGCTGTCTTTGACGAAGAACTGGTGACTGCGGTCGACCCCTTCAGCGACCAGTCTGAAGTGTTTCGCGAACTGCGAAGTCAATTGATGATGGGTGTACTTGCAAGCGATCAACCTCGCCGTGCGCTTGCGGTGGTGAGCCCCGACATCGGCGACGGCAAGAGCTTTTTTGCCGCCAACCTGGCCGTGAGCTTCAGCCAACTCGGCGGGCGCACCTTGCTGCTCGATGCAGACATGCGAACCTCTCGCCTGCATCACATCTTCGGCGTGGACAATCAAACGGGTTTGAGCAGCGTACTGGCGAACCGCTGCGAGTGCGATGTCATTCAGCAGGTCAGGGATTTGCCGAACTTGTTCGTCATGACTGTTGGCACTTTGCCTCCCAACCCTTTGGAGCTGCTGCAGCGACCTGCCTTCGGCATCTTGATGAAAGAGCTGCTCGGCAAGTTCGATCATGTCGTGGTCGACACACCTGCGGCAGTGCATGGTGCGGATGCGCGGGTTCTTGCTGCGCAAAGCGGCGCAGCGGTGGTGATTTCGCGTAAAGGAGAGACGAGGATGTCATCGCTGCAGGGCTTGCTTGACGGGCTTGGCAAGGGGCCATGCAAGTTGGCTGGGGTGTTGATGAATGAGCATTGAAGGCGCGCCGGTTTTCACGGCTTTGCGGTCTTACGGTGCTTGTCCACGAGGTAGTCAAGAAATCACCTCTGCAGTCCGAAAGTTCAACCTGCCTATAAGCCGGCTGGCGACGGGCTCGCAAGATTGACCGCTTGCCAATCGCTTCTCCATCAACGCATATTCGCTATTCGCTATTCGCTATTCGCTATTCGCGAATAGCGAATAGCAAGTGCAACCGCGAACGCAGCCCTTTATCTACCCTTGGGAGAGGATGGGGTTGGTGGAGAAACGCGGCCTGGGATCTGAACGGCCGCAGCCTCACCCCAACCCGATTGGGCCCTACCTGCGCAGCATCGCTGAGGCGCTGGGCAAGCTCCGCGAACAAGCACCTGAATTCCAGCGAATAGACCTACTTGAATGTCTGGGCTTTATGGCTCGATAGTCGCTTCGACCATTTCCGCCCCGATCAAATCAACATTGCGACAACGCCGTTTTCGACGGAGGTCACACATGCGTATCAGGATGCCAGCAGATTTGCACTGCATTGGCCGCTCGTCAGCAAAGCTTCGAATAACGTGCAGCGTTTCAATCACCCGAGAAAGGACTCGCTCTATCCTGATCTGGGCCCGATCACGTTACATCGCAAAGCTCGCGGCTGCCTTGATGCTGACAACGCACGGGGTCACCGCGACGGCGCAGCCGCGCACTTGGATCGTCGGGGCCACGATCATTTCCCCTGAGCGCGCGGACAACGGGCGGAAGATGAATGTGCTGATCGAAGGCGACCGCATCGCGGCGGTCTCGGAGGCACTTCCGCGGGCAGCGGCACAGGATGCCCAGGTTGTCGACGCGGCAGGAAGCTACCTCATCCCCGGCTTGATCGACAGCCACGTTCATCTTCAGTCAGTACCGGGGCTCACGCCCTCGATGCAGTTCAGGCACCCTTTCCTGGTGCGGGACTACCGTGCCCAGCTTCCGCGCTCTTACCTGCGCTACGGCTATACGACAGTCATCAATCTGCTGATGACCGACCGCAGCGTGCTGGACGCATTCGTCGCGTCGCCGGCTCACCCCGATCTCTACCATTGCGGCGCCCTGCCGGTCGCCGACGGCTACCCTTCCAACTTGGCGCCGAGCCTGCTGCGCAATCGCGAGTTCCCGAACTTCGTTGTTGACCCCAAGACGGCAAGCGGCAACGATGCCAAGGAGCACACGCCGCAGGCCGCGGTCGACCGCGTCAAGCAGCAAGGCGCGATCTGCATCAAGACCTTCTTCGAGCGTGGCTTCGGCAGGGACCACAACCTGCCGGTGCCCAGCCCGGAACTGTTCGCGGACATCGTCAAATCCGCGCGCAGCGCGGGGCTTCCGGTCCTGCTGCACGCCAGCTCGCTGGAGGCGCAGCGCTTCGGCATTGAGGGCGGCACGAACATCTTCGCCCACGGCATGTGGAACTGGAACGAGTTCAACCAGTCGCCGACCTTGCCCGACCCTGTTCGAGAGGCTCTGGGCCAGATCGCAAGCCAGCGCATCGGCTACATGCCGACCATGCAGGTGATCGGTGGCTTGCACGTGCTGTTCGAGCCGGGCCATTTCGATCACCCCAGCGTGCGGCGCGTGGTGCCGCCGGCCCTTTTGGACTGGTACCGCTCACCCAGCAGGCAATGGTTCAAGGACAAGCTGGCCGGTGGCAAGACGGACGAGCAAATGCGGGTCATGTTCGATGCCATACTGCGGCGCGGCGCGGAGTCGACCGGCTATTTGGCGCAACATGGGGCATTCTTCCTGTTCGGCTCCGACACACCTTCCGGCCCGACACCCGGGAACCTCCCCGGCCTCAATGGCTATCTGGAAATGCAGAGGCTCGTGGCAGCAAAGATGAGCCTGCGGCAGATCCTCGAAGCGGCCACTATCAACAATGCGAAGGCTTTCGGGCTCGCCGATCGGATTGGCACGATAGAGATCGGAAAAAGGGCCAATCTGCTGCTGCTCGGCCGCTCGCCACTGGAGTCCGTCGAAGCCTACGATTCGATTCGCTCCGTGTGGATCGGCGGACGCCGGCTGGACCCGGCGAGCCTGGAGGCTGGCAAGTAGGCCAATCACGAAAGCGATCTACTTCATTCCTTGTTCGCACTGGTTGCATTTCTCGCCAGAAAGTTGGAGATTGCATCAATAACGCCCGGCACTAAGGGCAGACCAGGGTCGGCATAGGTCGCCAGATTTGCTCGCGCATCGTCCGAAGGGACAGACTTCAGGACGTGGTTCGCGTCAGGAAGTAGCACGAGATTCGCCCGCGGATTGGCCTGCTTGAGCAGACGTCCGTCTTTCTCTGCAACTTGGAGGTCGCGCTGCCCTTGAATCAAGAGAACTGGCTTCGCAACGCCTGCGATGAGATCACTTGGGTCATAGGAAAAGGCGCTTATTAGAAAACCCTGCACCGCTGGATTGAATAGGCCTTGCAGCGCCGGGTGCATGTCTTTAGTGTCGACCTTACGACCTTGCTCCAGTGCATCAATCGCGGGCAATGCTTGGCCAAGCAGCGGCTTGATGGCCGGATTTGCTTTGAGTTGGTCGCGCAGCAACTCGCCCATCGGCCTGGAAGAGGTAGCGACCAGAATGAGTCCGCACTGGCCTTGCACTGCGTTCGCGGAGGCCAATGTGACCAAGCCGCCTTCGCTGTGTCCGAGAACCCAGATGCAGGGTGCGTGGGTCTCGCTTCTGAGAATGGTCACCCAGGAGCGCACGTCATCCACATAGTCGGCGATGGTGACCGCGTTCGCATCCTTTACCGCTGCCGCGCTTGCGAACATGCCTCGTTTGTCGATTCGCAGAGTGGCTATTCCTCGCCAGGCCAGTCCTTCCGCAAGGAGCCGATAGGTCGACGCTTTCACCCCCATCGGGTTGTTGCCGTCACGGTCGGTCGGCCCGGAACCCGGGACGATCAGCACCACCTCGGTGGGCTTCAACGCCGGTGAGAGCAAGGTTCCTTTCAAAGGCCCGGTCGGACCCGGAGCCTCGAGGAAGGTCTCCGACAGCGCTGCCTGAGCAGATACTGAAAAGGTGAGTAGGCATGCGCCTGCCAGAACAACGCACGCTGCGATCTTCATGCGGCATCTACCTTGATAGTCAATCGGATGATTAGGTTACCGCATGCCCTGACCCCGCATCGGAGCATGGGAGCGCTTCAAAGGTCACCGCTGGTGGATGGCCAAGGCCGATCATTAAGGGATGGCAGTTGGTGGCTGCTCGACCGTGAATTCGATGCCAACGTTGACTGCGGGCCTTCGGGAGGTTGCCGGGGGTTTCGCAGACCGAGTGCCCGGATCAGACTGAAAGCGGAAGCTCAATCGAGCTCCTTCGAATGACTGCTGACAGCATCGGCGGAAATTCAGTGCCCGGCAGGAGGCGAGCGTCATCGTCCACACTCTTCGGAGGCCAGCGGTAGCTCGTTGAGTTCTTGCCGAGCTTCGCGCCACTGCGGCCAATGCTCAGACAGGATCGCCACGAAGCGATCGTTGTGGCTCGCCTCCAGCAGGTGGACCATCTCGTGGACGATCACGTACTCCAGCAAGTCCTTTGGCTTCTTTACCAGTTCGGTATTGAGCCGGATGTGCCCCGCCGCAGGGTTGCAACTGCCCCACTTGGTCCTCATCTTCTGCAGGAAGTAGCGCTCGACCTTGACGCCCAGCCGCTCTTCCCACTTGCGCAGCAGCGGTGGCACGGCCTGGTGCAGCAGTGACTTGTGCCACTCGTGCATCACCGCGGCGCGCTGACTCTCCGCGTTGCCCGGGCGAACGGTCAAACGAATGCGCTTGTGGTCCAGCGTCACGGAGGGCTTGGCGTCTTGAAAGTCGACGCTCAGCAGGTACCGGCGCCCCCATAGGTAGTGGCTCTCGCGCCCGACAAAACGCCGAGGCGCCTCCCGGGCCTGCGCCTTGAGCGTCGACTGCTGGGCCCGTATCCAGCCCAGCTTCGAGATCGCATAGGCCCGGGCCACTTCGAGCCGTGTGGCGGCGGGTGCCGTGAGCGTTACCCGCCCATTCGGCGGATGCACCGTCAGGTGGACGTTCTTGACGTCCTTGCGGGTCACCCGGATCGACACCTCGCCCAGGCGGATGGTCTCAGTCATTGGTAGCCCGGCTGGTTCTTGACGATCTCGAATACCGCCTCGGTGGCCGTGCGGTCGCGCTCCAGGATGGGGAACAGCGCGTTCACCACCTGCGCTTCGCGAACGTCGTCGCCATACCAGCCCGCCGGGGCGTTCTCGCGCACGGTCAGGTCGATCCGGAGCGCCAGTGTCGCCTTGTCGTCATCGGCCGTCGGGTACTTGAAGGTGGCCGATGGCAGCGAGCCCAGGTTGTTGTAGATCACCGCCGCCTCATGCCGGCCGTGCAAGGCCGCCGGCACGCCGTCTTCCCCGCGCTTCGCGCCCAGCTGCCGCACCAGGGCCTCGGCCTTGCGCAGGAACTCTTCGTAGGCAGCCGCATCCGCCCGGCTCTGCCGGATCAGATCGTCCAGCAGCTTCGACATCTGCTCGTAGAAGCGCGGGTCGGTCAGCTGGTCGCGGATGATGGTCTTGCGGACGTTGTTGATGATGCCTTCGGCAATCGCGTTCTTCGACAGCTTGCCCTTGGCGTTGAGCTTTCTCGCGATCGCATCGTGGATGCCTGTCTCGATGATCAGCTCGGTGAGCGACATCTCGCCCAGCTCACCCAGGTCTTCGGCCGCATCGGCCTGGATGTAGGTGTTGATGAGGTGGCGCATGTCCGCCTCGTAGGGCTTGATGTCCAACTCCTCGCCCGAGTGGCGTTTGATGCTCGCCCGCGTGAAGGTGTAGAAGTCCAGCTCGCGCTGCAGCGCGGCCGCTTCGGCTTCCGAGTAACCCGCTTCGCCCAGGTGCTGCGCCAGTGCGGCAAAGGCACGCACGAAGACTGCGACGGCCTTGTAGAACGAGATGCGCAGCGCCTCGGTCTTGAGCAAGGCATCGGGCTCGGCCGCATCGCCGCAGAAATAGTGCAGGAACTGCTCCACCTCGCGCGGCAGCGCCACCGGCTCGCACAGGTAGTGCAGCGCCTCGCGGGCTTGGTCGAGCTGGTGCCGCCCTTCGGCGAGCCAGTCTTTCAGGTGCACGTTGTTCTCGCCGCCGCTGCCTTCGTCGATGTCCAGCTCGTCGGAGCTGTAGACCGCGATGGCCTGCTGCACGTCGCCGAACAGCTCCTTGAAGTCAACGATGTAGCCGTAGTCCTTGTCATCGCCGTCGAGCCGGTTGGTGCGGCAGATGGCCTGGAACAGGTTGTGGTCGCGCAGCTCGTTGTCGAGGTAGATGTAGCTGCAACTCGGTGCGTCGAAGCCGGTGAGCAGCTTGCTCACCACGATCAGCAGCTTCAGGTTGGCCGGCTCTTCCTTGAAGCGGCGCTTCACCTCGTCTTCGTACTGCTTGGTGGTCTGGCCTTTGGCCAGCACGTGCCTGGTGTAGGTGTCGAACTTGTAGCGCTCGTCGCTGTCTTTCGGCTCGCGCGAGATCGCGTTGTGGTTCGGCTCGTATGAAGTGACGATGCCGCAGTATTGGCCGAAGGGCTTGGCCTGGAAGATGCGGTAGTAGTGGCAGGCGTCGTAGATGCTGGCGGCTACCAGGATGGCCGTGCCGCGGTCGTTGTTCAGCCGCGGCTTCACGGCAAAGTCGTGGATGATGCTGGCCGCGATGCGCGCCTTGCGCTCCTCGGCGCTCATCAGCTCTTCCATCGTGGCCCAGCGCCGCCGCAGCACCGACTTCTGGAAGTTGTTGAGCCCCCGCGTCTTCTGCTCGAACCACTGGTCGATGGCGCGCTGCGAGGTCAGCCGCTGCGGCACGTCGCGGGCTTCGTACTTCAGATCGAGCACCACCTTGTCGGCCACCGCCTGGTGGAACTTGTAGGTGTGGATGTAGGTGCCGAACACATCGCGCGTCATCAGCTTGTCTTTGCGCAGCAGCGGCGTGCCGGTGAAGCCGATGAAGATGGCGCTGGCCAGCCAGCGCTTCATCTGCTTGTTCATGTCGCCGCCCTGGCTACGGTGGCATTCGTCCACGAACACGTAGAAGCGGCCCTGCACCACGGGGGGCTTGCCCTTCAGGTCGGCCGCGTCGAACTTGTGGATCAGCGCGCACAGCAGGCGCGGATTGGCCGCGCCCAACTTCTGCACGAAGTCGGCGCGCGAGGTGATGCGGGGCGGGGGCGCGTCAGTGCCGATCACCCCCGCGTTCTTCATCACGCCTTCGATCTGCTTGTCCAGCTCGTCGCGGTCGGTGACGACGAGGATGCGCGCCTGCGCATCGTGCTCCAGCAGCCACTTGGCAAGCAGCACCATCAGGATGCTCTTGCCGCTGCCCTGGGTGTGCCAGATCACACCGCCTTCCTGCTGTGCGATGCGCGCCTGGGCGGCTTTCACACCAAAGTACTGGTGCTGGCGTGGCACCTTTTTGCGTCCGGCATCGAAGAGCACGAAATGGCGAATCAGGTCAAGCAGTCTGGCCTTGTTGCACAGCTGGGCGAGAGGTCTGTCAAGGTAAGCGCCCTTCTCTGGCGCGCTTCCCTCTGTAGGTGGGGATTCGTCCTTCCACTCCACAAAGAACTGCGGCTCCGTAGTTACGGTGCCGTAGCGCAAGCCTTGCGAATCGCTGCCGGCCAGCACCAACTGCACTGTGCTGAAAAATCCCTTGTTGAAGATCTCTTGCTGATTCGTGCAGAGTTGATTGATACCGTCACCAACCTCCACCGAGCTGCGTTTCAGCTCGATCACCACGACGGCCAGGCCGTTGAGGTAGAGCACGATGTCGGGCCGCCGTTCGTGACCCCCCTTCAGCGTCACCTCCTCGGCCAGCGCGAAGTCGTTGCGCTCGGGGTGCGCCCAGTCGATCAGGTGCACCGTCTCGTTCGGCTTGCCAGGCGCCACCTGCACCGGTACACCGTAGCGCAGCAACTGGTAGGTGCGCAGGTTGGCCTGGTAGAGCGTGATGCCGGTGCTGTCGGCGGCGGTTTCCAGCTTCTGCAGCGCGGCGGCGATGTGGGCTGGCGAGTAGCCGCGCGCAGTGAGGTTGTCCCGCAGCAGCGCCGCTTCGATGGGGCGATTGCGCGTGGTCGCGTCGGGGCGCTTGCTCCAGTCGCCGAGGTGGCGGTAGCCGAGGCCGTCTGGCCGTGCCGGGTCGGTGAACAGCGCGACCACGCGGTTCTGCGTGCGGCGTTCGGAACGCGGCGATGGAGGCGGTACGGTGGGCATCACGCTTCTCCCTGGGGTTGTTGTTCAGCGCATGGCTCGTTCAGATCAGTCGAATTCGGCCGGTGAGCAGCTCCTGCATCATGGCTTGCTTGAGTGCGCGAGTTTTGTCACGGCGAGCCTCAAGAAACTGCAGCTCTGCATCGATGCTCGATATCACGTCTGCGATTGCGGCCTGTTCGTCGGGGGGCGGAAGCATCACGTCGAACTTGCGCAATACGGACCAGTCCGAGCGCGGCATGTGCGTTCCGTATGAAATGCCTGCTGCCTCAACGAACTCGTCGGTTTGTACGAGCAGGTGCAAGAACTCGGCGGTGAGACGTTC